>Ga0224497_10000367_pt1 | contig 32313 bp, 30 predicted proteins | sample SF_Jul11_sed_USG_4_FD_167970 | JGI IMG/M metagenome (GOLD analysis project Ga0224497, IMG submission 167970) | Sediment microbial communities from San Francisco Bay, California, United States - SF_Jul11_sed_USGS_13 | ecosystem: Environmental > Aquatic > Marine > Sediment | place: USA...
CGGCAGTGAGGATTCCTCGCAGGATATTCATCTCGTTCTCGTCGGGCCGCGCGCGATTGTACAGGCGCCGCAGGCGCCGCATCAGCTGGCGCGGATTGGCCGGGTCGAGAAACTCCAGCTCCACGAGGGTCCGCTCCAGGTGCTCATAGAAACGCTCCATGTCATCCGCCCCCACCGGGGTAAAGTGGGCGTCAGCATCCCCTTCCTGGGTCTCACTTGTAACATGCGCGGCAAACACTTCATAGCAAATAACCTGCACGGCCGCCGCCAGGTTCAGGGAACTGTACACGTCGCTGGCCGGGATCCGGACCAGGGCATGGCAGCGGTCTATTTCTGCATTGCTCAGGCCCGACTGCTCACAACCGAACAGCAGCGCCACCTGCCCGTGCGCACTCTCTGTCCGGACCTGCCGGGCACAATCTTTGGGATCGACGCTGGGGCAGGGAATACTGCGTAGCCGGGCACTGGCGCCGATCACCAGGCGACAGCCTTCCAGGGCCTCATCAAGGTGCGTGTACACGGCCGCCTGCGCCAGCAGATCGTCGGCCCCGGAGGCCCGCGCCGTCGCCTCGGCATGCGGAAACTGTTTCGGGTTGACCAGCCGCAGGTCCCGCAACCCCATGGTCTTCATGGCCCGCGCCGAGGCCCCGATATTTCCGGGATGGCTGGTATTCAGCAAGACCACACGGATATTGGACAGCATGAAGGCCTGGGGATCAGGGCTGCTGGTCTACACAGAACTGCGCCAGCGCCTGTAGCAATTGCCGAACGGCGCGGTTGGCTGCCACCACCCCCCCGTAGGCATCCTCACTGGCGCTGGGCTCCGTCAGATCGAACAGGCGAGTGGCCAGCACCCGGCCGGCCTGCAGGTCAACCAGCTGGGCCCGCAGGGTGATCCGCATGGCACTAGGCTGCACCATGAAATCCTGGTGGAAGCGGATCAGCTCGGTGTCCAGCCGGATATTGGCGACCACCGTGCCGGGCGGCCGGTGCAGGGCCTGGAAGCGGCCGGTCTCCTGGATGGCATCGGCCAGCAGGGGCGCCAGCATGCGCGCCGGTGTGGCGGCCCAGCGGCTGCGCGTGTAGTAGCGCAGTCCGTAGGCCTGCCGCATATAGGCGATACGCGCACTGTCATAGCCACCATGCGCCCGTGGTGTGGACACAATCAGAACCGCTGCGTCACTGGCCGGGGCCATAGCGGTGTTTGGGTCTGCCGTGTATTCGAGCGTGTATTCGTCGATGGCCTCCGGGGGTGGTCCCGGCAACACCGAACAGCCCGTCGACAGCACGCTCAGGAGCAACACGAGACCCGGTATTTTGCTAACAGTCGTCATCGGCTTATTCCCCCGGCCCCGGAATGACCTGTTCACGTCCATAGATTAGCAGGCTGGGATCGTCCTCCAGCTTTTCTCCAATACCCTGCATGGTGTCCGCCAGTCGTCGGAGCTCGCTCACGAGTTCCCCCACTTCCGGTAGTGTCTGTTGACTGAATTGCTGCAGGCCGGTTTCACTGCCCTGTACAAAACGGTTGAGGCTGGCACTGGCCTCGGAAATATTATTCGCCATCGTCTCGAAGGCGCTGGCCGTGCTGTTAATCTGATCCAGCAAGGGTTGTAACTGGGCAACTGCCTGCGCACCATTGGCGAACAGTTTCGATGCGTTCAGCACCGTCTGTTCGAGCTCCATGTTCTGGCGTGCGAAGATGGCGGAGACCTGCCGGCTGTTCTCGAGGATGTCACGGATCGTCTGGCGTCCCTTCTCATCCAGCAACTCGCCCAGCCGATTGGCCAGCGTGTTCAGGTTGGCAAGCAGTTCCATCCCGAAGGTGTCCAGGCGCGCGAAAAAGGACGGTCCCGACGGGATCACCGGGTGATCCGCACCCTCCTCCGCCTGCAAGAGTTCTGCCGACTGGCTGCCGCCCGTCAGGTCCACGAAGGCGATCCCGGTCAGGCCCTGCACCGCAAGTACGGCGATGGTGTCGACCTTGATCGGCACGCTGGACTGGATATACAGCGTCAGGCGCACTTCCTCGGGGTTCGCCGGGTTCAGCTCGATATTACGGACCTTGCCGATTTCCACGCCGCGGTATTTTACCGGTGCATCCACATACAGCCCGGACACCGATTCCTTCATGTACACCCGGTAGGTGGTGTACTCGGTACGGAAATCGCCCAGCGTCAGCCACAGACTGATACCCAGCCAGGCACCGCCCAGCAGCAGCACGAACAGGCCTACGAGGGCATAGTTTATTTTTCTTTGCATGTGCGTTCCTGTGCATTCCGGGCACGCGGCCCCTCGAAATACTCCCGGATGCGCGGTAGCGTCGACCGGGACAGCGTTTCCATGGTACCAATCCCCTGCACGGTCCTGTCACCCAGCACCGCAACCCGATCGGCCGCTCCCCAGAGTGAATCGAGGTCATGGGTGACCATCAGCACCGTCAGGCCCATCAGGTCCTTGAGCCGCAGCACCAGCTCGTCGAAGGCGCCGGCACTGACCGGGTCCAGGCCCGATGTCGGCTCGTCGAGAAACAACACCTCCGGGTCCAGCGCCATCGCCCGCGCCAGGGCGGCGCGCTTGATCATGCCACCGCTGAGCTCGCTGGGGTACAGGTGAGCGGCTTCCGGCCGCAGTCCGGCCTGGACGATCTTCAGCAGGGCCAGTTCCCTGATCGTGTCCTCATCGAGTTTGGTATGCTCCTTCAATGGTACACCAACATTCTCCAGCACCGTCATGCCGCTGAACAGCGCGCCCTGCTGAAACAGCACACCGAAACGCCGCCGCAGACGCTGGGCGTCCGCGTCACGGATACCAACAAGCTCGGTGTCGAACAACTTGATCGAACCGCTGTTCGGCACCTGCAGCATGATCATCTCGCGCAGCAGCGTACTCTTGCCGCTGCCACTGCCGCCGACCAGGGCCAGTACTTCGCCGCGGTACACATCCAGGTCGATGTTTTCATGAATGACCTTCTTGCCGAAGACCGTGCCGACACCGCGCAGGCGAATAATCACTTCCCTCTCCGACGGCTGTTCGGCGCGTCCCGTCCTGGCTGCCACGGCTGTAGCCATCGTCAAATTCCCAGCATGCTGAACAGAATCGAGAACAGCGCGTCCGTGACAATTACCAGGAAGATGGCCTGCACCACGCTGATGGTCGTGTGCCTGCCGACACTCTCGGCACTACCCCGCACCTTGAAGCCCTGGTAGCAGCCGACGATGGCGATGATGGCGGCAAACACCGGCGCCTTGCCGATGCCGATCATGAAGGTCGAATAATCGATGGCCTCGCCAATGCGGTTCAGAAAGGCGTTAAAGCTGATACCCAGCTGCAGGTTTGCCATGACCATGCCGCCGAAGATGGCCATTATGTCCGCGAACACCGACAGCAGTGGCAACACGATAATCAGTGCAATCAGCTTGGGCAGCACCAGGATGTACATCGGCGGGATGCCGAGGGTGCGCAGCGCGGCCACCTCCTCCGTCACCTGCATGGTGCCGATCTGCGCCGTGTAGGCCGAGCCGGTGCGTCCCGAAATCAGGATCGCCGTCAGCAGGGGTGCCAGCTCGCGCAGCATCGAATACCCCAGCAGGTCGGCGACATAGATACTGGCTCCGTACAACTGCAACTGCACCGCCCCCTGGTAGGTGATGACGACGCCCATCAGGAAAGACAGCAGGCCGACAATGGGCATGGCCTTGTAACCGGCCTCGAACATTTCATTGATAATCACCTTCCAGCGGATGTGCTGCGGGCTGGCAATCATCCAGACAAACGAGACGACCGTCTCGCCGGTAAATGCCAGGAAGCTGACCAGGTCATGAAATACGCTGATCCAGCGGGTATAGAAGATTTCCGTCTCGCGGCGCGGGCTGGCTGCCGCGACATCACGACGGGTGTCGGCAACCAGGTCGATCAGCGCCACGTGTTCCGTCCTGAAGGCCTCCAGCTGGACCTTTTTGCCGGCCGCCTCTAGCCGCTGGCGCAACTGGTTGATCCGCCAGGCGCCTGCGGTATCCATCGCGGCGACGGCCCGGCCATCAATGGCGACAGCCGCGGCGCCGGGCACCAGGACAGATTCGATGCGCCGTGGCAATGCAGCAATCCCGCGTACCGTCCAGGCGCCGCTGCACGCCAGGGTCTGATCATGCTCCAGTGCGACCCGGGCGGGTGCCTTTGGTTTGGGTTCGGTCAGTTCAGGCATCCCCCCAAGTCTCCGTTATCGCCGGCACGCTGACAAGCCGGTGATTCAGGCATCGTTCAGGGGAAAGGCGATAACACTGGCGAGCGAATTAGATCCGGCCGCGACCATCAACAGGCGGTCGATCCCCAGTGCGACACCCGCGCAGTTCGGCAGCCCGGAGGCCAGGGCGGCCAGCAGGCGCGTATCGACAACCACCGGTTCCAGGCCCTGCGCCACACGTTGTGCATTGTCCTGCTCGAAACGCAGTCCTTGTTCAGCGGCATCGGTCAGCTCGTGATAGCCGTTGGCCAGCTCGACACCGTTGAGGTAGGCCTCGAAGCGCGCGGCAACCGGCGGGGTGCCCGGGCGCAGTCGTGCCAGTGCCGCCTGGCTGGCGGGATAATCACGTATGAACACCAGCCCCGGTCCCAGCCGTGGCTCGATAATGTGGGTCATCAGCAGGTCGAGCCAGCCATCGTTGTCGTCGGGTGACAGGCCGACGGGGGGATCGATGGCATGTGACTGCAGGCAGCCCCGCAATTCATCCACGGACGCATTGAACGGGTCGACTCCGGCACTCTCGATGAACAGGTCACGGTAGCACCAGTGATCGACCGACTCGAGCGGAACCAGGCCCTCGAGGACGCTGCGCAGCAGGGTCTCGACATCGTCCATCAGGTCGAAGTGGTCGAAACCGACGCGGTACCATTCCAGCAGCGTGAATTCCGGGTTATGCCGGCGGCCGGACTCGCCGTCACGAAATACCTTGCAGATCTGGTAAATCGACCCGCTGCCGGCGGCCAGCAGGCGCTTCATCGGGAATTCCGGCGAGGTCTGCAGATACAGGCTGGAACCGTGAGCCAGACCTGGGCCGTGGTAGCGGGTCTGAAAACTCTGCAGGGCGGGATCGGTGGCGCCAGCAGGTGACAGGACCGGGGTATCGACCTCGAGCACACCGGCCTGCGCGAAATAGTCGCGCACCCGGGCCAGCACCCGCGCTCGGAGTCTGAGACTGTCTATCTCTGCGTGCACGTTCCCGGCCCGGCAATTCAGTAATCGAGAGCGCTATTCCTTGGCGCGTGCGACGTACTCCCCGGGACGGGTATCGATCTTGAGGGTCTCGCCGATCTCGACAAACAAGGGCACGCGTACGACTGCGCCCGTTTCCAGAGTGGCGGGCTTGCCGCCGCCGCTGGAGGTATCCCCGCGCACACCCGGGTCGGTGTCGGTCACCTTGAGCACCACGAAGTTGGGTGGCGTGACCGCCAGCGGTGTCCCGTTCCACAGGGTGACCTCGCAGACATCCTGTTCCTTCAGCCATTTTGCGGCATCACCGACGGCGGTCGCATCCGCGGCATGCTGCTCGAAGCTGTTCGTGTCCATGAAGTGCCAGAACTCGCCGTCGTTGTAGAGGTACTGCAATTCGATATCCAGGACATCCGCGCCCTCGACGGTCTCGCCGGACTTGAAGGTACGCTCGATCACACGCCCGGTTTTCAGGTTGCGAATCCTGACGCGATTGAATGCCTGCCCCTTGCCGGGCTTCACAAACTCGTTTTCAATAATTGAGCACGGGTCGCCGTCGAGCATTATTTTCAGGCCACCGCGGAATTCATTGGTACTATACGTTGCCATGACGGTCCTTTTTGACTGAGTAAGCGCCGAACAGGGGATAAAAAACGTTGGCTATGATACCCCGAATAGACAAATCACGACACACGCCGGCCTGGCAGACCGCACTGATGCAGGCCGTCGGCTCGGTGGATGAACTGCTGTGTCTGCTGCATATCGATGCCGCGAAGTCCGATATCCGCCGCTTCAGCCGCGATTTCCCGTTACGGGTACCGCGCGGTTTTGTCGCACGCATGGAACCGGGGAATATTCACGACCCGTTGCTGCGCCAGGTCCTGCCGCTGCCGGAGGAAGACCGGCAGCACACCGGTTTCCTGCCTGACCCCCTGCGCGAGGCGGATGCCATGCCCGTGCCCGGCCTGCTGCATAAATACCGGGGCCGCGCCCTGCTCACCCTGACCGGTGCCTGCGCCATCCATTGCCGTTACTGTTTCCGGCGGCATTTCCCCTACGCCGAGGCCAATCCCCTGTCAGGCAACCAGGCCCGGGCACTTGAGTACCTGGCCGCACATACCGGGATCCGCGAGCTGATTCTGAGCGGCGGTGACCCGCTGATGCTGCCCGATACGCGTCTCGAGGCATTGGCGAGGGCACTGGCAGGAATCCCGCACTTGCAGACCCTGCGGCTGCACACCCGGCTGCCCATCGTCCTGCCGGAGCGCGTCGACAGCAGGCTGCTCGCCTGGCTCGGCGAGCTGCCGCAGCGCGTGGTGGTGGTGGTTCATTGCAACCACCCGAACGAGATCGACCCGGCCGTGGTGACGGCGCTGCGCAAGCTGGCGCAGGCCGGAGTGCTGCTGCTGAACCAGTCGGTTCTACTCAAGGGGATCAACGCTGAGACGGACACCCTGATCCACCTGAGCGAGGCATTGCTGGCCGCCGGTGTGCTGCCCTATTACCTGCACCAGCTGGACAGGGTTCAGGGGGCCGCACATTTCGAAGTCAGCGACAGTGCTGCGCGCGCGCTGATGGACAGCCTGCACGCCGCCCTGCCCGGCTACCTGGTACCACGACTGGTCAGGGAACTCCCCGACTACCCGGGGAAATACCCCCTCTGGCCGTAGCCGGCCATTAAACCCCGGGGCGCACCCAAACGTCGCGACCGGGCCCCGCAGCCCCGCCACCATTGCCCGCAGTAATGCCACCATGGATCGTGATATTGTGTATATTATCTGGTGTCAGACGCATTATGATCAGGCTCACGAGGATAACCTTACGCCCCATATGGAACTGCAGATCCCCGAACTCAAGAAGCCCGGCATGGGTACGTTCAAGACCGGTACCGGGGCTGTCAGGCAATGGATTGAAAACCTGCCACTCACCAATGTCGACAAGACCATCACCCTGATCGAGGGCGCCCTCGACGAAATCAACGGCTATATCCTGCCAAACGCGGAACGGTTTGAGGCACTGGAACTGTTTGCCAGACCGGTTGCCCACATCAACGACTCGCTGAAAAAGAAGTACCTCGGCAGGCCGATCCCGGTGAAAGGCAGCGCCCTGGTACATGCACAAAAGGCCATCGATATCTGCCTGCGCATGGCCACCGGGTACAAGATCCTTGCCGCCATTCTTGACCGCGCGGGTGAAGCGGGCCCGCAAATGGCCACGGCAATCCAGCGCGCCATCCGTTATTACAGCGAGATCCTGATCAGCAACTACCAGACATACGCCCAGTTCCCCACGGGTATCTGGGGTGACCTGCATGCGCTTTATGTGCTCGCCGAAAAACACGGCCTGGCAACACACGCAGTCACCGACATCACGACACAGCACGAGATAACAGCAACGCTTGAGGACATCTACAAGCAAATCCTGCTGTTGTCCCTCGCCTGCCCCTACCGGCTGCGCCAGAACGAGATCCGGCAGGTATATGACTTGCTTAGCGTGTGGGCGCCGCACAGCAAACTGCTGAACAGCGACACCGGAGACACGGGCGGTTTTTTCGCCTGCCAGCTGGACACCGATGAACCACCCTCCTACAAGGCGTTGCAGCAGACAGAGCGGGCCGACTCACACTGCAAGCTCCTCAGCACCCGTGACATGGCGGACCCTGTCAACGCGACCCTGTCGGAGTACCGGTCTGCGCGGCAACATCTCGGCCTGCCCGAGGAGAAGACCCTGCAACGCCTGCTGATGTCCTGGGGTGTTATGCCCAAGCGCCGTTTCACCCGCCATCGCCAGGATGACGAGGTTCGCCTGTTACTGGGACTGGAAAACATTCATGGGGTAATCGCCGGACCCTCGAATTCCACTGAAACCGGCAGAGACAGCGAAGACCACACCATCCGGGACAATGCCTACCTGCGCGACCCGACATTCGAACAAAGCACCTCGTTCGACGTCGACTGGCTGACGGGAATCGATGCCAGCCCCAATGGACAGGCCAAAGACGCGGCGCGAAACCAGGCTCATCCAGGATCGGTCATCAGAACGCCCGATAAATCACCCATTGAAATCTGGAAATTACAGGACAGCAGCGCCGGCGGTTATAGCCTGCTGTGGGATACCGACACGACCTCAGGCGCCCAGGTCGGTGAACTGGTTGCCATCAATACTAAAGCGGAAAATGATGAAAACAGATGGCACCTGGGCGTGATCCGCTGGATGAAGTCCACCCGGCAACAGGGACTGGAGATGGGCATTCAAATGCTGGCACCCGGGGCCTGCGCTATCCAGGCCACTATCTGCAATGAAAAGTCCAGCGTCGAAAACAAGATGAACGGGATCCTGCTGCCGGAGATCAAGGCGCTCAATCAACCGGCGACCCTGCTGCTGCCGTCACTGCCGTTCCGGGTCGGTTGCACGACCGCCCTGCAACAGGAAAAAATTGAAGAACGCATCAAACTGACCCAGCAGCTGGAAAATACCGGCTGCTTTGCACAGTTCCTGTTTGCACCGGCAGAAGACGCCTGAAGCAAGCCAGGCCGGCTAGTACAACTCGAGAAACGGTTCCGGGTACTCGACGTGCCCGCCACCGGCGAGATTTCCTTCCACGATTTCCATCCCGGTCAGGGCATCAGCGGGTGCTGGCAGATTGCAGGTCACCTTGATGTCTTTTGCAGGAAGGAAGCCGAAACGCTGGTAATACTCGGGGTACCCGACAACGATAATGGCGCCATAGCCCTTCTCACGGGCCAGCTCCACACTGGCCTTGATCAACACGGAGCCGATACCGCGGTGACTCTGTGACGGCACAACCGACATGGGACCCAATGCCAGCACAATCTTTTCCTCGCCATCCTTGCGCACTGGCACCCGGGTCAACAGCACATGCCCGACAATACGCCCGTTTAGCTCGGCCACCAGGGACAGTTCACGGTTATAGGAAGCCGCGGCCCGCAGGGCACTGATCAGGCGTGCTTCCGCCTCTCCGCCGAAGGCGCTGATATGGACAACATCGATGGCACGCACGTCCTCGGATGTTTCGGGCCTGACAGTAATTTCGTGCATGATTCACTCCGTTTCCACGAGAGAAGCTAAAGAATTCGGCTGCCATTCCCGGGCAGCCCGGGGAACAGACTAAAAATACAGCTTTTCAGTTACTTGCATGCTATCAGGAAATAACCACAGGGAGAATACCCTGCCATGGGGAAACCGTAAAAAGCCGCTCCGCAGCCCGGCAAATCCGCGCCCTGACAGCTTAAGACTTTCTCCCGGGTGCCGTAAATAGAATAGTCGGGGCTCGTGCCGGGGTGATTTGCCTATTACCCGCACCGTGCCACCTGTTTTCAGACTAGCGAGGGCACGCAGTGAGTGACAACAAAAATCTCCACCTGGTAATCGTGGAGGCATCAAGTAAAAAGGCCCAGTCATGCGCGGCCATACTTGAAGGGGCAGGCCATGCCGTTCAGCTTGACCAGGTAAAGGGCATCAAGGCCCTGGAAGACCTGTTCGACGATACGGACCCGGACATTGTCATCTACGGCGAAGGCGCAAATATTCCTGAACTCGAGCTTGTGTCGGCCTGGCTGGCGGACCACGCCAGCAACATCCCCCTGGTCGTTGTTGCGCGTGAAGGCGCCGAAGGCCGCCCAGGCGCCATGAACTCGGGCGCAACCGCCGTGATCTCGCTTGACCAGCCAGGCGACCTGGTGGCGACCATCCGCAAGGTACTGGACAACGCAGCCCTGAACCGCCGGATCTGCGGGCTCGAGGAGGCAGTGGAAACCATCCACCTGCAACAGCGCGTCGATCAACTCGAGAGGGCTCTGCAGGAAAAGGAAAAGTACTGCACAAATCTGCTGGAAAATTCCCGCGATGCCATCGCCTATGTTTATAACGGTTACTACCAGTACGCCAACCCAGCCTACCTGAGCCAATTTGGAATCGATGGCCTTGCAGGGCTGAATGGCACACCCCTGCTGGAACGGGTCGAGCCGAGCGATCACGCGGCACTCGAGAGCCTGCTGCACAACTGCCATCACACAGGCGACGCTGTGACAGTCAGGATCGGGTTGACGGATAAGAGGGGGCTGTCACGCAGGACCGCCGTTGAATTTGCACCGGCCAGTTTCGAAAACAAACGCTGTACCCGAATGACCATCCGTGCACCGGCACAGGCGGCGGGCACCGAAATGACGCCGGATACACTCGGCCAGGAAAATCTGTTTGCCGGAGCATACAACCGCCAGTACTTCATGCAAATCATGGAGGACAGCCTCGGCAACCCCGACAAGGCAGGCAAGTACCAGACGCTGACCTATCGGCTGCTGGATGACTTCCGGGCCATACGCGAGAATTTCGGCATCTACGCCTGCGACCAGACCATCAGGAACATCGCCGCCCTGATCCAGAGGAACTACGATAAAGAAGACACGGTAGCCCAGTTCGGGGACTACGTATTTGCCATCCTCAACACCTCGCAGAACGAGGACGGTGCCTACCTGCTTGCCGAGTCCGTGCGCAAGCAGATCAAGAAACACGTCACCGTGGTTGGCGGTCAGGTCATTCAGACCACCTGCAGCATCGGCATGTGCGTCATCAAAGAACACATGAAGGATGCCCAGGATGTGTTATCGCGCGCAGACCTCGCCTGCGAGGTCGCCCGCTCGTCCGGCGGCAACCTGGTGCATGTCCACAGTACGGCCATTGACGAGCAGATCGACGGGGATCTCGAACTGCAATGGGACGAGATGATACGCAAGACCATCGATGACGAACGCCTGTACCTTGTGTACCAGCCCATAGTCAGCCTGGGCGGCGACACCGGCAGGGGCTACGAGGTCCTGCTCAGGGTAGTTGATGAGAAAGGCCAGGTCATTCTGCCCGGCCAGTTCATCTCCCTGGCGGGAAAGATCAGTATGAGCGCTGAAATTGACCGCTGGGTTATCAGCTCGGCGCTAAGATCACTGCGCGAAATACATGCTTGGGACAGTGAGTTAGCGTTCTTTATCAAGGTCTCGGCCGCCACGCTCTCGGATGGAGAGTTCCCGGCGTGGCTGGCGCAGCAGCTGAAGGAACACGAATTGCAAGGCAGTGCGGTCATTTTTGAGATACCGGAGACCACTGCCGTGAATCATACCGCCGCCACCTCGGGCTTCATCAACAGCATGCAGAAAATCGGCTGCCGGATAGCTATCGAGCATTTCGGTCACTTGAGCCCGTTCGAACTGATACACGATCTCGCCGTGGACTTCCTGAAGATCGACGGATCTCTTATCGAGGGCCTTGCCTACAGCGGGGAGAACCAGACCAGGGTACGTTCCGTGGTGGATTTTGCCCGGACCACAAAGACGCGGTGCATTGCCGAACGTGTCGATGATGCCAGCAGTCTGGTCACGCTGTGGCAGTACAACGTGGACTACATCCAGGGTAATTTCGTACGGGAACCCGGCAAGGAGCCCGGTTACGACTTTGAAGATGCCATCGCGTTGCACAACCTGGCGGAGACCTGAGCCCTGCCGAACTGCAATGACAGATTTACCGAAGCAATGCCAGCCAGCAAACCAACAAACCGGCCCGCGATTGGTCCGTTATCACGGGAAGAAAACCATGCGGAGTATCGGGCCAGTTCAATCCAGCACGTGAGAGACCAGGCCATCGGCAAGCTTGGGTTCGAACCAGGTGGACTTGGGCGGCATCACCTCGCCGGCATCGGCTACCGCCATCAGGTCTTCCATGCGCGTGGCATACATGGAGAACGCCACCTGCATTTCACCACTGTCAACGCGTCGCTCCAGCCCCCCGAGCCCCCGGATACCGCCGACAAAGTCGATGCGCTGGTCGCGCCGCGGGTCAGTGATGCCCAGCACCGGGGCCAGCAGGTTGTCGGCCAGCAGGCTGACATCAAGACGCGCCACCGGGTCTGCCGGTACCCTGTCGGGGTAAATGGTCAGGCGATACCATTGCCCGGCAAGATACATCCCGAACTCGCCCGGCCCTGCCGGGTGACAGGCAGCACTGACCGGGGACACGCTAAAGTTGTCGCTCAGACCGGCCAGGAAGGTCTCCGGGCTCATACCGTTCAGGTCCCTGACCACGCGGTTGTAGTCAAGAATCTTCATCTGGTCGTGAGGAAAGATCACCGCGAGAAAATACGCGGCGCTGCTGTCGGCACCCCGCCCGACCCGGTTGGCGGCCACCCGCGACGCGGCAGCCGAACGGTGATGACCGTCGGCGATATAAAGGGCCTCCATGGCATCAAATGCCCCGCTGATCCGTCTGATCAGGGCGTCATCACTGATTACCCAGAGGCGGTGTCCGATGCCGTCATCGGAAACAAGATCGACAACCGGCTGGGTGTGCGTCACCGCTTCCAGCAGGCCATCAACAGAGGCCTGCGCGCGGTAGGCAAGCAACACCGGCCCGGTCTGGGCATTGAGTGCCTCGATCTGCCTCACCCTGTCATCTTCCTTGTCGGGCCGGGTGAATTCGTGCTTGCGGATGCGATTGCTGTTGTACTCGCTGACCGAGGCCACCGCCACCAGGCCGGTTTGGCGATGCTCGCCCATAACCAGCTGGTAGACGTAGTAACAGGGGCTGGAGTCCCTGCGCAGGATGCCCGCGGTTTCCATCCTGGCCAGATTCGCAGCAGCCGTTTCATAGACCAGCGGATCGTAGGGATTGGTGCCTTCAGGCAGGTCAATCTCCGCCCTGGAAATATGCAGAAAGCTCCACGGCCGGTCCTGTGCAAGGTTTCGCGCCTCGGCGCTGTTGAGAACATCGTAGGGGGGCGCAATTACGTCAGCGGCCCGATCATCAACGGGACGCAGCCCGGCGAAAGGACGAATGAGTGTCATATGGAAAGCCTGGTGTCGTTCGGATACCTAAGCCCGCTATTGTACACACCGGCAGAAAAGCTCGCGATTGGCATTGGCGGCGACCAGGCGGCGAACAGCGCCCACTACAGCCGTGAATGCAACAGAGGCACCCCGGCTGCACCCCGGGGTAATACGCTATGACGGGTATCATCTCCAGGACGGCAGGCAGCGTCGGGGGCTGGTTGGCAGCACGGCTCGAACACCTGCGCGCGGCATTCCGCAGGTTCTTCGCGGGCATCTTCCATCCCGTCTATGTCAGACTGGCCTGGTTGGGCAGCACGTTACGCGATATCAACGAGCGCCTGACCCACAAGCTGCAGCAGATAGCGCTGGTCTACAAGCTCTCGCTGCTGATTACTGTCCTGGTGGTTACCTGTATGACGCTGCTGGGGTCGATCATTATCCAGCAGCAAACCCGGTTATTCGAGAACCAGTTGCATGACCAGGGTACGGCCCTGGTGAAGCTGATGGCGCAGGCTGCCAGGGAACCGCTGCTGGCCGACGACCAGCTTGCTATGGACGTCATCACGACAGGGTTCACGGACAACAGCAATGTCATGGGAAGCGCCCTGATTTCACTCGACGCTGAAACGGTCTCCCATGCCGGCAGCTTTCACGACGGGAATAACAAGCGCCAGCGGGGGGTGCTGCTCGAATTGATCAAGGAGGCACCCGGGTCCCGGGACTGGTACTGGCCGGCATCATTGAAAACGTCTGCCCGCAAGGTCATTTCCTACATCCATCCCATCACCTTCCAGGATGTGACTGTGGGGTATGTCTTGTCCACATTCAGCCAGGCGGCCATGGAACAGTCGCTGCGCAAGGCAATTCAGGCCATTACCGGCGCGACACTCCTGATCATCATGCTGGGTGTCGCCATGGCGATCGCCCTCGGACGGCGCATCTCCGACCCCATTGACCAGCTGGTCGACGCCAGCCGTGCCCTCGGCAAGGGCGAATTCACTGCGAAATTCAGTTTCAGGGAACGCCGCACAGATGAACTCGGGCAGTTGATGGCCTCGCTCAACAGCATGGCTGAAGGCATGCTGGAGAAATCACAGGTCAAGCAGGCACTGTCACGCTACGTTTCCCCGGAAGTCGCCAAAGTGGTTTTTGCCAACCTGGATGATATCGAGCTCGGCGGCAAGCAGATCGAGGGCACGGTCGTCTTCGCGGACATTGTCGGCTTTACCCGGATTGCCGAGAACACCCGGCCCGAAGACCTGGTGGATATATTGAACAGGTATTTCACCCTGATCACGCGGGCCTGTGAAACCAACCAGGGGACCGTCGACAAGTACATGGGGGATGGTGTCATGCTGATTTTCGGCGCACCGCAACCTGACGAGGAACATCGCTTTCATGCCATCAATTGTGCCGTATTGATACAACGCCTGATCGAACATGAAAACCGGCTGCGTGAGCAGCAGGGCCTGTTTCCCGTGAAGTTCCGGATCGGAATTAACTCCGGCACGATGCTGGCGGGCAATATGGGCTCGAAGGAACGAATGGAATACACCGTTGTCGGCGATACCGTCAACCTCGCCTCCCGCCTTTGCGGTATCGCGAACAGCGGGCAAATCGTGATTTCCCGGCACCTCTACCTGAACGCCGATGTACGCGAACGGGTGCTTGCCGGGGAGTACCAGGCCATCCGCCTGCGCGGCATCAAGGACCCCGTTAGTACCTACCTGGTCGAGGCAGTCACCGTAGGCTGGCAACACCAGCTCGAGGAACAGTTCCGGGCGGTGACCCGGCCCGAGGAAGATGAACGCAGTGATGCGAAAATCGGCTAATCTGCTGGTGATACTGGCACTCCTGCCGCTGCTGGCAGGCTGCCCGCATATCGATACCCTTCGGGTGACTCCTGACCGTCCGGAGGACCTGGAGGCCCTGCTAAAACAGAACGAATTCGCCCGCATCCAGGGACTGCTTGAGCGGCACACCGAGCTTGATACAGCCGGGCTGCAGACAGTCCTGGACAGTCACATCGGCGCCTACGAGGACAACACCCTGGCAGATGCGCGCACCCGGGAATCGGAGGGTGACTTGCGCGCTGCCATTGCACGCCTGGATGACGCCCTGTCAAGGCTGCCTTCCAGCACAAGGCTGGACGACTATAAGACCGCGCTGGAAGCCCGGCGTACAGAGCGCCTGCAGGAAACCGGACGCCGCGAATTGCTGGCCCGGGCGCGCTACCTTGTCGAGCTACGGCAACTGCAGCACGAGAAACTGCAGCTGGAATCACCCGGGATCGCCGAGCGCTGGAAGCACAGTACCAGCCAGCAGGAGGCCGGGGCTCTCGGCGCTGAACTGCTGGCATGCGGTCAACGCGCCCTGCAGCAGGACGAGCTGGGCAGTGCATCTGCCTGCCTGCGCATGGCCGAGACCCTCAACAACGGCCCGGAGGTGCAGTCAGCCCTGGCCGAGCTGGCAAGCAGGTCCGACAGCACCCGGCGAGTTCAGGACGTACCTGCACCGGCAAGATCCGTCAGGCAGGCGAACACCGGGAGGCAGCAATCCGGCCAGCAGAACAGCAGGCAACAGCTGCTCGCACAGACCGAACAGGCGCTGCAACAGAACGACCTGGTCACGGCCCGCAAGACCTTTCATGAACTCGAGGAAAAGACCGGCGCCAGCAATGAAATCGATGCAGTTAAAAAGCGCCTCGAAGCCGCCGTCAAGGCCAGCGTTGACGGGCTGACGCGCCAGGGCGACAGCTTGTACCGCGCCGAGAAGGTCAACGAGGCCATCACCTCATGGAATCATGCACTTGAGCTAGATCCGGACAATGTCAATCTCCACAAACGCCTGGCACGTGCCCGCAAGGTACTGGCGCGCCTGGAGGAATTGAAAAGCCGGCAGACAACAAGCCCGTGAGTGGGCCGCGTCAGGAACCGACGACCTCGATGGCATCCACCTTCTGGTAGCCACGCGGCAGTTTCAGTCCGCGCCTGCCGCGCTCGCCGGCAAATTCGTCCACCTCCCCTGCCTTCATGGTCTTGTATTTCTTACCGGCACGCACCAGCAGCTTCTCACCGTCCTGAATACACTCCATGGCTGCAACATATTCATTCCGGCTCTTCAGCTTCGCTGCGGGGATGTTGATGATTTTGTTGCCCTTGCCGCGCGCCAGCCGGGGCAGTTCGGCGAGCGGGATGACCAGCATATACCCGGCCGTCGTGACCGCGACGATCCAGTCATCCGCCTGGCTCCTGACGGGCACCGGTCTCAGCGCAGCGCATCCCCTGGGGACCGAAAGCACGGCCTTGCCGGACTTGTTGCGGGTATAAAGGTCACCCAGTCGCGCAACGAACCCATAACCCGAATCGGAAGCGAGCAAATACAACTGGTCCGGGTCGCCGGCCATAACACCGACAAAACGTGCGCCGTCAGCCGGCTTCAGGCGTCCACTCAGCGGCTCACCCTGGCCGCGCGCCGGCGGCAGCAAATGGGTTGGTACGGCATAGGTGCGTCCCGTGGAGTCGAGGAACACTGCAAGCTGGTTGCTGCGGCAGCGCACAGCAGCGGCGTATTCATCCCCGGCCTTGTAGCTCATCTCCGTCGGATTGATCTCGTGGCCCTTGGCCACCCGCACCCAGCCATTCGTCGACAGCACTACAGTCACCGGCTCGCTGGGAATCAACGCCGTTTCGTTCATGGCCTGGGCGGCCTCGCGCTCCACCAGTGAGGAATTGCGTGCATCGCCGTACTTTTCGGCATCCGCCTTGATTTCCTTCTTGATCAGCGTCTTCAGACGCTGTGCCGATCCCAGGATCTTCTGTAACTCGTCACGTTCCACGGCCAGCTCTTTCTGCTCATCCCTGATCTTCATCTCCTCCAGACGGGCCAGCTGCCGCAGGCGGGTGTCGAGGATGTAATCCGCCTGGTCCTCGGACAGCTTGAAGCGTTTGATCAGCGCCGGTTTGGGCTTGTCCTCGGTGCGTATGATGCGGATCACCTCGTCGAGGTTGAGAAAGGCAATCAGCAGACCATCCAGCAGGTGCAGGCGGCGGCATACTTTTTCCAGGCGGTACTCAAGGCGCCGGCGCACGGTGGTGGTGCGAAACGCCAACCATTCCTTGAGGATGGTGCGCAGGTCCTTGACCTGCGGGCGCCTGTCCAGCCCGATCATGTTGAGATTGATGCGTACGCTGCGCTCCAGGTCGGTGGTCGCAAACAGGTGCGTCATCAGGGCCTCGGCATCCACGCGGTTGGAGCGCGGCACAATGACCAGCCGTGTCGGGTTCTCGTGATCGGATTCGTCGCGCAAGTCCTCGACCATGGGCAGCTTCTTGGCCGTCATCTGTGCCGCGATCTGCTCCAGGACCTTGCTCCCCGAGGTCTGGTACGGCAGCGCGATGATCACGATATCGCCGTTTTCCTCTTCATAGCGGGCCCGCAGGCGCACACTTCCGCGCCCGGTCTTGTAGACCTCGATCAGTTCGGCCTTCGGAGTGATGATCTCGGCACCGGTGGGGAAGTCCGGACCCTGTATGTGCTCGCACAGCTCCTCCACTGTGCTCTTCGGATTTTCCAGCAAGTGGATGGTCGCTGCAGCGACCTCGGTGAGATTATGCGGCGGGATGTCGGTTGCCATGCCGACGGCAATTCCGGTGGCGCCGTTCAGCAGCACCGAGGGCAGTCGCGCTGGCAACAGCTCGGGTTCCTGCAGGGTACCATCGAAGTTAGGAACCCAGTCCACCGTGCCCTGCCCCAGCTCAGCGAGCAGTATGTCCGCGTAAGCCGCCAGCCGCGATTCGGTATAGCGCATGGCGGCAAACGACTTGGGATCATCCGGCGAACCCCAGTTGCCCTGGCCATCGACGAGCGGGTAGCGGGTGGTGAAGGGCTGCGCCAGATGCACCATGGCCTCGTAGCAGGCGGAATCACCATGCGGGTGGAACTTGCCCAGCACGTCACCGACGGTGCGGGCCGATTTCTTGTATTTCGCGGCTGCCGAAAGGGCCAGTTCCGACATCGCATAGACGATGCGCCGCTGTACCGGCTTGAGGCCATCACCGATGTGCGGCAGCGCACGGTCGAGAATGACGTACATGGAATAATCCAGGTAGGCCTTCTCGGTAAAGGTCTTCAACGGCAGCTGTTCGATGCCTTCGTAGTCAAGCTCAAGTGTTTCCATTAGCTGTCACCCAGTGTCTGCTAGATATCCGCCAGATCGCCCTTGGACTCCAGCCAGCTGCGGCGGTCGGCAGACCGCTTGCGGGCCAGCAGCATGTCCATCAGCTTGTGCGTGCCGTCGTCGGAGTCGATGGTCAACTGCGCCAGGCGTCGTGTTTCCGGTGCAATCGTGGTCTCGCGCAGCTGCAGCGGGTTCATCTCGCCCAGCCCCTTGAAGCGCTGCACCATAACCTTGCCCTTGAGCTTCTCGGCCGTGATCCGGTCCAGCACCCCCTGTTTCTCCGCATCATCCAGGGCATAGAAGACCTCCTTGCCGGCATCGATCCGGTATAGCGGCGGCATAGCGACATAGACGTGGCCGGCCTCGACCAGGGGACGGAAATGGCGCAGGAACAGCGCGCACAGCAGGGTTGCGATATGCGCACCATCGGAATCCGCATCTGCCAGAATGCAGATCCTGTTGTAGCGCAGGTTTTTCATGCCATTGGATCCGGGTTCCACCCCGATGGCCACGGAGATATCGTGCACCTCCTGGGAGGCCAGCACCTCGGTGGAATCGACTTCCCAGGTGTTGAGGATCTTGCCGCGCAGCGGCATGATGGCCTGGAACTCGCGGTCGCGCGCCTGTTTCGCCGAACCGCCGGCCGAATCGCCCTCGACCAGGAACAGCTCGGTACGCTCGTTGTCGGTAGATGCGCAATCCGCCAGCTTGCCGGGCAGGGCGGGACCGGAGGTCACCCGCTTGCGCACCACCTTCTTGCCGGCGCGCTGCCGCTTCTGGGCATTCTCGATCGCCAGCCAGGCAATCCCCTCGCCGGCCTCGGTGTGATGGTTGAGCCACAGGCTGAAGGCATCCTTGACCACGCCGGAGACGAAGGACGCACACTCGCGTGATGACAGACGCTCCTTGGTCTGACCGCTGAACTGCGGGTCGATCAGTTTCACGGAGAGGATATAGCTGCAGCGGTCCCACACGTCTTCCGGGGCGAGCTTCACGCCGCGCGGCAGCAGATTGCGGAACTCGCAGAATTCACGCACCGCCTCGGTCAGGCCCATGCGCAGGCCGTTGACATGCGTGCCGCCCTGCATCGTTGGAATGAGATTGACGTAACTCTCGGCCACGGGGTCTCCCTCACCAGGCAGCCACACCAGCGCCCACTCGGCCGCCTCCTGGTTACCCTCCATGTTACCGGTGAAGGGTTCCTCCGGCAGGCACGGGACCCCGCCCAGCTCCCCCATCAGGTAGGCGCGCACACCGTCCTCGTAATGCCATTCCAGCTTCTCGCCGCTGGCCTCGTCATACAGGGAGACCTGCAGACCCGGGCACAGCACCGCCTTGGCGCGCAACACGTGTTTCAGGCGCGCCAGGGAGAACTTGTCGGAATCGAAGTATTTCGGGTCGGGCCAGAAGCGCAGCGTGGTGCCGGTGTTCTGCTTGCCCACCTTGCCGATCTCTTCCAGCTCGGAGATCCTTTCCCCACCGGCAAAGGCCATGTTGTATTCCTTGCCGCCGCGCCGTATCCAGACCTCGAGGTGTTTCGACAGCGCATTGACAACAGAGACACCGACGCCGTGCAGACCGCCGGAAAAGATGTAGTTCCTGGCCGAGAACTTGCCACCGGCATGCAGTCGCGTCAGGATGACCTCGACACCGGGGATGCCCTCCTCCGGGTGCAGATCCACCGGCATCCCGCGGCCGTTGTCACGGACCTCAAGCGATCCGTCCTTGAACAGGGCCACGTCGATCCGCGATGCGTGACCGGCGATAGCCTCATCGACACTGTTGTCGATGACTTCCTGGGCAAGATGATTGGGACGCGTCGTGTCGGTGTACATACCGGGGCGCTTGCGCACCGGTTCAAGGCCGCTGAGTATCTCGATCGCAGCGGCGTCATAGGCCGTACTCATGATAAAAACCCGTGGGTGAGATTCAGGGAAAGGCTATTCATCCACGACCCCTCCCCTGGAGTAACGCAGCCTGCGGAGGATTTCGTCACGCTTCAAGCTGTCGCTGGTCGTGTCGCACAGGTAGTACCGGTACAGCTCGTAACGGTAGCGGCCCATGCCGGATTCCATGATGCGCTCCCAGGGGGCCTCAGCCAGTGCTTGCCAGCCACCATTGGCCCCGTAGGCATAGCGGCGATACTTGCGGGTAGTGCAGCGCAGGCCTTCATAGGCGACGTTCCTTGCCCCCGTCGCAGAGACGATCACGACGGCATAGCGCACCACGCGATCAGCGCCAACGGAAAGCGACTCGGGGTCGATATAGACAAGGTAGGGATAGTTGCCGGTTGTAACCGCCACCTCGAGCAGGCGGCCCGCTTCAGGATACACCGGCAGGTCCGCCAGCTGCTCACGCCAGGGCGCCGACGGTATGAAGCTATCGGATCTCCAGCCGGAATCGTCATCGGCCAGTGAAACCAGCGCATGCAGCACAAGCAGTGTAAGCAACAGCGCTGGCAAGCAATAACTGCAGGAGAATCCTGTTTGTGGGCAAGCTCTCATGGGGAGCGCAGTTTAACGCGCCGCCCGCCGCATTTCGAGCCTGTGTTCAGCACCGTTCATGACTGCACAACCATCCGCTGGTGCAGTCCGGTCACGCCAGGTCGGCAACCAGGGACTCGCGGATATTGTCGCCCACTGGTCCTACCCGGTGGGTGTAATTCTCGTGGTCAATGCCGACGTTGATGGCCGCCCCGTTCCTGACAGCCTCGACCATTGCCGGCGTCAGTTCAAAGCGCAGAAAGTGTACGGACGAGGTCTTTTCCTCCGTGTCCCGTTCCAGATCCTCGTCGGCGATCGCGTAGACCGGCTCATGACCGGCCACGCTCACCCAGACCCGGTCCTCTACCCCGATCAGCCTGGCCAGCAACTGGCGGCGCCGGTCGACATCGGGTTCCTCGATCATGAAGGTCGCCTTCCAGTTGGAGCCGTCGGGTATCAACGGGTTGTAGACCTCCAGCTCTTCCTCAATACCGGCCGCTTCGAAGATCCGCTCGACCCGCAGCATCTCCTGGATCTGATACTGAATGGTCTGGCGGTCTTCGAAATAGAGGGTCGCCACCGGCCCGACCCGGATGTTGCGGTCCTTCTTGTGTGCAATGGTCCGGGCACGGAACTCGGGGCGGACCTCGGCATACTGCTCCAGGCTGTAAAGGTCACTGCGCGTCAGTTTGTCCATGATTTCACCTGTTCTAGGGCTAAATACCGTAGGCCCGACGCACCAACGACAGCGGATGCACGGGCGCCTGCCCGTCCTTCAGCCCGTTCTCGATCTGGTGACCGGCCATGGGGCAGTCGCTGCTGTAGTAGTCCGCCTCGGCGCGCTCCACGCGGTTCACGACCGGGCGGCAGATCTTCATGGAGGTTTCGTGGAACTCCTGCTTGACGGCATAGGTCCCGTCATGTCCGGAACAGCGCTCTATAGGTTCGACGTTGGTATCCGGCACCAGCTGCAGGAGATCACGGGTCTTCATGCCGATGTTCTGTACCCGCAGGTGACAGGCCACGTGGTAGGCGATCTTACCCAGTGGATGCTTGAAGTCGGTGTTCAGCTTGCCGAATTTGTGGCGCAGCATCAGGTATTCGAACGGGTCGAAGATGGCGTCCCTGACCTTGATCACGTCCGGGTCGGCCGGAAACATCAGCGGCAGCTCCTGCTTGAACATCAGCACACAGGAAGGTACCGGCGCCACGATATCCCAGCCGTCGTTGACCAGCGCCAGCAGCGCAGGAATATTCGCCTCCTTGGCGGCCTTGACGGACTCGAGGTCACCCAACTCCAGCTTGGGCATACCACAGCACTGTTCCTTGTCGACCAGGGTGACGGGAATATTGTTGTGTTGCATGACGGCAATCAGGTCCTGGCCGATCTGCGGTTCGTTGTAGTTGCCATAACAGGTAGCGAACACGGCCACCCTGCCCTGTGTCGGACCGGCCGGTTCGGCCGCTGCACCGGCGGTGTTCAGCCTACCCGCTGACTTGCGCAGGGTCTTGCTGTGGTACTCCGGCAGGATGGCATCGGGGTGTACACCCAGGGTCTTTTGCAGCAGCTTGCGGCCGGCCTTCGAGCGGTTGCCCGCATTGACAGCCCGGGTCACGATCGGGATTCCGGCAAGCTTGCCGACCGTATCGGTCGAGGTCAGCAGCCGGTCACGCAGGCGCGGCCTGGCCTGTTTGAACTTCACCGCCTTGGCGCGCAGCATGAGGTGCGGGAAGTCCACGTTCCACTCGTGCGGCGGCACATAAGGACACTTGGTCATGTAACACATATCGCACAGGTAGCAGTGGTCCACCACCTCCCAGTAGACCTCGCGTGCGACACCGTCCAGTTCCATGGTTTCCGATTCATCGATGGCATCGAACAGGGTCGGAAACGCATTGCACAGACTGAAGCAGCGCCGACACCCGTGACAGATGTCGAATACCCGTTCCAGTTCCTTGAACAGGTCAGTCTCGTCGTGAAACGACGTGCTGGTCCAATCCAGGGGATGACGTGTCGGCGCGTCCAGGTTGCCTTCGCGTGTGCCTTCGGTAGTTTGACCCATAGAGGTGTTCCTTGCTGCCCTGGAAATGACACGGGGCCGGTCAGACCGGCCCCGATGAGTGGTGGTGCTGGGGCCTAGTCGTCCAGTGCATCCAGCGCCTTCTGGAAACGGTTCGCATGGGAACGCTCGGCCTTGGCCAGCGTCTCGAACCAGTCGGCGATTTCATCAAAACCCTCGTCGCGGGCGGACTTCGCCATACCCGGGTACATATCGGTGTACTCGTGAGTCTCACCGGCAATGGCCGCCTTCAGGTTGTCTCCGGTGGGACCGATGGGCAGACCGGTTGCCGGGTCACCCACCTGTTCCAGGTACTCGAGGTGGCCGTGCGCATGACCGGTCTCACCTTCGGCCGTGGAACGGAATACCGTAGCGACGTCGTTGTAGCCTTCCACGTCCGCCTTGGCGGCAAAATAAAGATAGCGGCGGTTGGCCTGTGATTCGCCGGAAAAGGCATCTTTCAGGTTTTGTTCCGTAGAACTGCCTTTCAATTCCATAGTATTTTCCTCATGGTTTGTTATTGAATTCGGAGGCCGTAGCCCACGCCCTGATTTAGACTCTGTCTAATGTAAGGAAAGTAGCCCAGCAACCTGTGGGTGTCAAGTTCGTGCGCGCCTTTTCCTTGTAAACAGTGGCTTAATTGACCCTCGTTACCTAGCTGGGGTAACGTAAGCGGATTGCATCAAAGTTTCAAGTTAATGGCAAAAAAACGACAGGAAACACCGCTGTTTGAGAAATCCCTGCAGGAACTCGAGGCCCTGGTGGAAAAGATGGAGCAAGGGGACCTGAGCCTGGAGGAATCGCTGCAGCATTTCGAACGGGGCGTCCAGCTGACGCGCGCCTGCCAGCAGGCCCTGAAAGAGGCCGAACAGAAGGTTGAGACCCTGTTGAAAAAAAACGGCCAGGAAGAAATCATACCGTTCGACAGTGAAGACACCTGATCCGCCGCTGCAAACCTTCATGGCGAGGTGCCAGGCCCGTCTCGAGACAAGCCTGTCGCACTGGCTGCCGCCTGCTGAAACCCACCCCGCCGCGCTGCACGCGGCCATGCGCTATGCGGTACTCGGCGGTGGCAAGCGCATCCGTCCCACCCTCGTCTATGCCAGCGGCCAGGCGGTCGGCAGCGATTGGGAACAGCTGGACGCACCGGCCTGCGCGGTCGAGTTCATTCACGCCTATTCACTGGTGCACGATGACCTGCCCGCGATGGATGACGACGACCTGCGCCGGGGGAAGCCCAGCTGCCACAAGGCCTTTGGCGAGGCCGAGGCCATCCTGGCCGGCGACGCCCTGCAGACATTGGGCTTCTATGTGCTCACACACGATAAATCAGCCTGTGACAGCGTCACCCGACTGCGCATGATCGAGGCCATCGCCCTGGCAGCTGGCTCGCGCGGGATGGTAGGCGGCCAAATGATTGACCTGGCCGCAGCCGGGCGCCAGCTCGATATTGCCGAACTCGAGGACATGCACATCCACAAGACCGGGGCGCTGATCCGCGCCAGCGTGGTGCTGGGCGCCCTCACCCGCCCGGGACTCGCTGCAGAGACCCTGGAAAGGCTCGACCACTATGCCAAGTGCATCGGGCTTGCCTTCCAGATCCGCGACGATATCCTCGATGTCGAGGGAGAGACCGACATCCTCGGCAAGCGCTCCGGGGCCGACCTGTCGCTCCATAAGTCGACCTACGCGGCGTTGATCGGGCTCGATGACGCCAAGCAGCGTGCCAAGGAACTCCATGAAGAGGCCATGGACAGCCTGTCAGGGCTCGATGGAAAGGCCGATCCACTGCGCTGGATTTCACTCTATATAATTGAAAGAGATAGATAATACTACCAAACCCTGCGGCCGCGCGATTGCCAAGCAGCGTCTGCAGGGGTAATATCTGACCATATTACTCAGGAATTCAGGGCGGCTGTCCCAGAACTACCCCTTTATGCATGTTCCCTCAGCCATCCCGGATGGTTACCCTTGCGCGCCTGCTGAAGCTATCCCCAAGGCAGACAGCCGAAACCGTTTCAAGACCAACCTGGACCAGAATCCATGAAAGCCACTGACACGGCACAGTCAAACTTTGATCCCATCGCCGACGTTCAAAACACCGCGGACACCCGGCGCATACCGATCGACAAGGTCGGGATCAAGGACATCCGCCACCCCGTTCGGATCAAGGACCGCAACGCTGGTGAACAGCACACCATCGCGACGTTCAACATGTACGTCAACCTGCCCCACAACTTCAAGGGCACGCACATGTCACGCTTCGTGGAGATCCTGAATCAGCACGAACGCGAAATCACGGTCGAGTCGTTCAAGGAAATGCTCCACGAGATGACTCAGCGCCTCGAGGCCGAGGCCGGTCATATCGAGATGAACTTCCACTACTTTATCAACAAGGCGGCGCCGGTGACCGGGGTCGAAAGCCTGCTGGACTACGATGTCAGCCTGATCGGCGAGGTCAGCGACGGCAAGGCGAAGATGAACATCAAGGTCATGGTGCCAGTCACCAGCCTGTGCCCCTGCTCCAAAAAGATCTCCGATTACGGTGCCCACAACCAGCGCTCCCATGTCACGGTCAGTGCCGAGACGCATGGCTTTGTATGGATCGAGGACCTGATCGACATTGTCGAGTCGGAGGCCTCCTGTGAACTCTACGGCCTGCTCAAACGCCCGGACGAGAAGCATGTCACCGAAAAGGCCTATAACAATCCCAAATTCGTCGAAGATATGGTCCGCGACATCGCTACCCGACTGAACAACGACGACCGGATAACGGCCTACGTCGTGGAATCGGAAAACTTCGAGTCCATCCACAACCACTCGGCCTACGCCCTGATCGAGCACACCAAGTAAACGGCCTGAATCCGCCGGATTACATCACACATCAGACCGCTGGTGTGACCAGCCGGCAATCCGGGTCAGTAAGGATTCGGTAAATTACTGGACCTGACCAGCAATCGGCAGCTTCAGTATTTTCTCCGCAGGGTCATCAGCTGCCCGTCATTGCGCATCTCCAGGCGGCTCAGAAACGACATGCCCAGCAACACCTGCTCTGGCTGCGGGCCTTCCAGGACGACGGCACTGACATCAATCAACGCGATATCGCCCACCTTCACCGAGTCCAGCATGACGGCCCAGGCACGTTCCATGCGTGATGCCGTGGTAATCGCTGTCGGCTCCCCATCGACCCGGTAGTCGATGCCCAGGCGCCGTGCCTGGGCATCGTTCATGGCGATCTGGGTCGCACCGGTATCAACAATAAAACTGACCGGCAGGCCATTGATACTCCCGACCGTGCTGTACATGCTCATGTTATTGCGCCGGATCTGGACCTCCTGTGCAGACGGCGACTTCTTACGGGCACTGACGCGTCCGTCGAGGGTGCCCCTGACCTCCACGCCGTCCACGACCAGGACGGCTGACTCACTGTCCGCGGAGAGCAGCTTCACCCCCTCGGGACTGGTCTGTCCGACGGCCAGCATGCGCTGCTTGCCATCGATCAACACCACGACGCGCTGCTTGAACAATCCGACCACGCGCACATCCGGACCGGCGATAACGGGGAATGCCAGCCCGAGTTGGCAAATCACTAGGCCAATCACTAGAAATCTGGATAATCTCATGGTCGGTATCCCTTGATATCAGCAGTGTGCATCCATTATGAAACCCCTGTACCTGTTCCGCCACATCTATTGCGAAGGCCCCGGCTACTTGGCCGAGGTACTGGATCGCCTGGGGGTCCCCTACCGGCTTATCGCGATTGACCAGCATGACGCCGTGCCGCCGGATACAACGGGCTGTTCCGGTCTGGTCTTCATGGGAGGTCCGATGAGCGTCAACGACCCCCTGCCCTGGATCGGGAAGGAACTGGCGCTAATCCGCAAAGCCGCAGACCGGCAGCTGCCCATACTGGGTCATTGCCTCGGGGGTCAACTCATCAGCAAGGCCCTGGGAGGCGAAGTCACGGCAAACCGGGTCCGCGAAATCGGCTGGCACACGGTTGCCCGGGCAGACAAACCAACGGCCGCCGACTGGCTCGATGGCCAGCCTGACGACATGGAATTGTTTCACTGGCACGGGGAGACCTTTTCCATACCCGCCGGCGCCGAGGTCATCCTGGAAAACGCACATTGCGCCCACCAGGCCTTTGCCTGCGACAACATCCTTGCCCTGCAATGCCATATCGAGATGAGCGCGCCAATGGTGCGCGAATGGGCGGCCCTGTACGAGGATGAACTCGACGACCCCGCACCCAGTGTGCAATCTGCCGAGCAGATGACAACGGGGCTGGACGAAAAGATTGCAGCCGCACAGCAGGTGGCAGAGCGGCTGTATCAACGCTGGCTTAGACCTTTAACCAGGACATGACAGGCTAAAGCACGGCTCGGCACAAGCCACATAAAAGGCCGTTACTGTCAGACGGATCGGCCTCTGCAATCAAACCGTCACCCGCGTTATCAATACCGCCAGCGCACTGCTTACGGCCTTTTTCTGATTCGCCGCTGCCGGCGTCACCACCACCCTGAAGTGAACCCCATCCCTGACAAGGGGAGATGGATTAAGTGGGACAGCAATGGTACTAACCCCTTTTCCTACTGACCGCTTTTCCTACCAAAAGTGATTCAGCAGCTGCATAACAACCGCAGCAAACACGCCGGCCAGCAGATCGTCGAGCATGATCCCGAACCCGCCACTCACCTGTCGGTCACACCAGCGGATTGGCCAGGGCTTGGCAATATCAAAGATCCGGAACAGGACAAAACCGGTCACCACCCAGGTCCACCCCGCCGGGGCGAATGCCATCGTCACCAGGTAGCCGACGATCTCGTCCCAGACGATACCCGGGTGATCATGCACATCCAGCAGGCGGGCCACGTGGGAACAGATCGGTATACCCACCAGGAACAGCACGCAGACCAGTCCCAGGTAGAGCCCCGGGTGCAGGTGCTGCAGCAACAGATACAGCGGCACGGCCGCCAGCGTCCCGGCCGTGCCCGGGCCAACCGGGACGAAGCCGCTGCCAAACCCCAGCGCCAGGAATCCCGCGGGGTTTAGCAACAAGCGCGGGGGTAGCTTGTCAGCCATGCCTGGCCCGGATTTTCTCACCGGACGGGATTTCGCTCCGACGGCCACCACGGATCATCGCTTTACCCCCTCGAAGCGATGCAGCCGCAAGAAAAAAGGCCGGGATAGACAAGGCCCGAGACACACTGCCGTGCTCTTTAAATGCACTCTATTCATTACCTCAGTATCTTATGTGACTCTACCGCCGCCCGGTGAGAAATGCGGGCTAACCTGCCTCGTTGAAATGCCGGTACCCGGATGATGACGGGTGGTAGGGTTCGCCAGTGCTGCGATGGCACCGTATTCCCGGCACCTCATCGATCACGCCGACCAGCGTACCGGCACAGGCAATCTCCGCGAGCCGTCGCTGCACTGCATGGCAGCGGTCCTCCGGGACGGTGAAGCACAGTTCGTAATCATCACCGGCGGCCAGCGGCAGCTCATAGAACAGCGCCTCACCCGCGGCACCCAGCGGCTGCAGCCCGGCCAGGAAGTCAGCCGAGCGTGGCACGGCATCGACCTGCAGCGTGGCACCCAGCCCGTCGTACTCCAGCAGGTGGCCCAGGTCGGCCAGCAGGCCGTCCGAGATATCGATCGCGGCACTGGCCTGGCCACGCAACGCCAACCCCGCAGCGATTCGGGGTTGCGGAAAGTCGAGACGCGCCTGCAGGCCGGGAGGTACCGATACCCCTTCGTGCAGGGCAAGACCGGCATCCCCCAGGGTCCCGGTCACATAGACCCGGTCACCGGGCCGCGCACCGCGACGCCGCAGTGCCTGCCCGGCGGGAACGAAGCCATGCGCCTGCACGGTCACCGCCAGCGGGCCGCAGGTGGTATCACCCCCGACCAGTTGCACCCCATGGCTGTCGGCGAGCGTGAAGAAGGCATCGGCAAAGGCCCGGAGCCAGTCGGGATCACTGGCCGGCAGGGTCAGCGCCAGCGTGGCCCAGGCTGGTTCGGCGCCCATGGCAGCCAGGTCACTCAGGTTGACTGCCAGTGCCTTGTGGCCGATCGCGGCCGCGGCGGTAGACTCGGGGAAGTGTACGCCCGCAACCAGGGTATCCATGCACACGACCAGCTCGGACCCCGGCGCGACACGCAGCAGCGCCGCATCATCACCAATCCCGGCAACGACGTCAGCCCGCCCCGGCTGGCGCCCGGAAAAATAGTGCTGAATGATGTCGAATTCGGATTCAGCCATGTGCTGGAATGACCCGGACGCCGTCGACACTCTCAGAGGCCGTTGACCTTCTTGCCCTTCGCGGCGCATTCCACCGGCCTGATCTTGTGCGCGGCATGGTCCAGCACCCCGTTGATGAAGGCATGACCCTGATCGGCGCCGAACTTCCTGGCCAGGGCCACGGCCTCGTTGATGATGACCCGGAACGGGATGTCTTCATGGAACAGCAGCTCATAGCCGGCAATGCGCAGAATGGCCCGCTCCACCGGGTCCACCTGCTTCATGGGACGGTCAAGGTGTTCGGCGATGCTGTTATCGATGACATCGAGTTGCGCGGGCACCTGTCCCAGCAACTCGGTGAAGTACGGCACGTCTGCACGCACGAACTCCTCGTCTTCAGCGAACTGGCGGCGTATCTCGCCCAGCTCCTGGCCGGAGAGGTCCCACTGATAGAGGGCCTGCAGTGCATATCGCCGGGCCCGGGAACGCGCATGCGCAGAAAACTTCATCGTCGCACAACCGCGGCCTCAGGTTTCCAGCGTCCGCAGCAGGTTGATCATCTCGATCGCCGACATGGCCGCTTCTTCACCCTTGTTGCCCGCCTTGGTGCCGGCCCGCTCGATCGCCTGCTCGATGGTGTCCACCGTCAGCACACCGAACGCCACCGGGATATCGTATTTCAGGGAAACCGAGGACAGCCCCTTGGTACACTCCCCGGCAACATATTCGAAATGCGGCGTACCGCCCCGGATCACCGCACCCAGCGCGATAATGGCATCGAAGCGCTTGCTGGCCGCCAGCCGCTGCGCGGCAATCGGCATCTCGTAGGCACCGGGCACTCTCACGATCTGCAGGTCGCGTTCATCGGCACCGTGCCGCCTCAGGGTATCCAGTGCCCCTTGCAGCAGGCTCTCGACCACAAAGCTGTTAAACCGCGACACCAGCAGCGCAATACGCGCATCCCGCAACACCAGCTCGCCTTCCTTCACCGTAATGTCAGTCATTTCTATTTATCCCGATCCAGTCAAATCCGTTTACCGATCCCGCCTAAGCTGCCTAGTAGCAGTCCACGTACTCGACCACTTCCAGCCCGAAACCGGCGATGCCGTGCACGATCTTGGGCGCACTCAATACGCGCATCTTTTTAACGCCGAGGTCCGCGATGATCTGGGCGCCGACACCGAAGGTGCGCAGCTCCTGCGGCTCCTTCGTGGCCCTGACCCGCTGCGGCGTCTCCGGCATATGATACGCCCTGATGCTGTTGATCAGGGCATCCGCGCCGTTGTCCCAGCGCAATATCACGACAACCCCCTTGCCCTCCCGGGAGATACGTTTCAGCGCACTGCGCAGCGGCCAGTGATGGTCCTGCATCTTGGCATCGACCAGGTCGCTGAGGGTGTTTTCCAGGTGAACCCGGACCAGGGTCGGCTCATCCGGCCTGATGTCTCCCTTGACCAGCGCCAGGTGCACGGCATCGTCGACGGTATCGCGATAGGCATGCAGGGTAAACACACCGTGCGCCGTCGCCAGTTCGCACGAGGTCACCCGCTCCACCGTGGTCTCGTTCTCGATCCGGTAGCGGATCAGGTCCTCGATGGTGCCCATCTTGAGGCCGTGCTCCTGCGCATAAATCTCCAGGTCCGGGCGCCGTGCCATACTGCCGTCTTCCCTGAGAATCTCGACAATCACGGCGGCCGGCTCCAGCCCTGCCAGGCGCGCCAGGTCACAGCCGGCCTCGGTGTGGCCGGCGCGGGTCAGCACCCCGCCCGGCTGCGCCATCAGCGGGAAGATGTGGCCGGGCTGGACGATGTCCCGGGGACCGGCATCCGGACCCACCGCGGCCTGGATGGTACGGGCCCGGTCATGCGCGGAGATCCCGGTCGTCACACCCTCTGCGGCCTCGATGGAAATGGTGAAATTGGTCGAGTGCATGGACTCGTTGCCCTGCACCATCAGGGGCAGGTCCAGCCGGCGGCAGCGCTCGCGCGTCACGGTCAGGCAGATCAACCCGCGACCGTGACTGGCCATGAAGTTGATGTCCTCGGGACGCACGTGGGTCGCAGCCATCACCAGGTCGCCCTCGTTCTCGCGGTCCTCATCGTCCATGAGGATCACCATGCGCCCGGCACGGATGTCCTCGATCAGTTCCTCAGCGGTGTTGAGCGGCATAACAGCAGGTCTTTTCTATAAACTATCAACCACAAGGGATCATATTATCCATGAATAGCGTTCCGGCTACACGGATAGACCACGATTAACGGGAATTTCATTACTCCTTGCGAATAAACCCGTGGCTTTCGAGGGTTTCACGGGTGAGTCCCTGCCCGCTGCCGGGCCGGGCCGCCGCCTCCCCCTGCAGCAGCCGCTCCAGGTAGCGCGCGACCAGGTCGACCTCCAGGTTGACCTCGCGTCCGGTGCGGTACGCCTTCAGGGTCGTCTCATCCAGGGTGTGAGGGACGCAATTCAGGGAGAATTCGGCGCCATTGACCGCGTTCACCGTGAGGCTGACCCCGTCGACGCAGATGGAACCCTTGCCGGCAATATAACGTGCAAGTTCGTCCGGCGCCCGGATGGTGAACTGGACCGAGCGGCTGTCCTCGCTGCGCACGCTGACGGTGCCTATCCCGTCCACGTGCCCGCTCACCAGGTGCCCGCCCAGGCGGGTCTCCAGTGTCAGCGCCTTCTCCAGGTTGACGGCATCGTTGATAGCCAGCCGACCGAGTATCGTCCGCCGCAAGGTCTCACCCGAGACATCGGCAACAAAACCTGACCCATTCAGTTCCACCACGGTGAGGCAGACGCCACTGACGGCAATGCTGTCACCGAGGCCGACATCCTCCATCGGCAGCTTGCCGGTGTGAATGCCGATACGCATGTCACCACCACGGTTTTCTAACGCGGCGATCGATCCAACGGCCTGTATGATTCCTGTGAACATGATTTAGCCTAAAAATAATAAAACTTCACCGCAGAGACGCGGAGGACGCAGAGATTGAATTATTTAAAGAATAAACAATGCAGAGGTGGATATCGCTACTAATGACTAACTTTTTTCTGATTCGGAATTTTTAACATTGATTTCGGTTTTCTCTGCGTTCTCTGCGTCTCTGCGGTGAACGATTGTTTTAAAAACATAAAGCGCAGCACCTAGGTCGACACCCTCGCGGTTATCCGCCAGTCTTTTCCTACCGCGCGTATGTCGCGGATGTCCAGGTCGATGCGGTCCTGCATGCGTTCCAGTCCCGGGAGTGCGAACAGGCCACGGGCGGCATCCCCCATCAGGTGCGGCGCCAGGTAGATGACCAA
>Ga0224497_10000368_pt1 | contig 32284 bp, 29 predicted proteins | sample SF_Jul11_sed_USG_4_FD_167970 | JGI IMG/M metagenome (GOLD analysis project Ga0224497, IMG submission 167970) | Sediment microbial communities from San Francisco Bay, California, United States - SF_Jul11_sed_USGS_13 | ecosystem: Environmental > Aquatic > Marine > Sediment | place: USA...
GGTTTCAAGATTAATTTGATTGATGACGGCTAACCCAGACGGGACAAGTTTGATTTCTACCGGTCCACGAACAGTCCATTCGTTTTTGGATTTCGGCCCTGAAGAATTCTCAGCCCTTGCAAGCACGTTGACGTGGTAAATCCCATCCCCTCCTTGCACAGACACGGCGGAAGCCGATACCTGTCGATTATTCAGGAGCAGTGTTTCGCCTTGGCGTTTGACCTTTACTCTCTCTGAAACCCTGAACCGCTTACCGGATGGAAGTTCTAATGAAAAAGGCGACGAGGAATGGATCGAGAGGATACTGGCCGAATCGGTTAATCCCAGTCGGATGGCATGTTCAGAAGCGCCAAAACTTAGGGCAGGAAAGAGAACACAAGAGACCAGGAGTAACGCCACGCTAACATTACTGTTTATTAACACCTTCACAGGTGTTTACCGTTTAAATAAGTTGAATATGACATACATAAGCAGACTTCCGATAATACTCAACAGCACACTCGTTGCCAGCGGAATATAAATGGTAAAATTTTCACGTTTGATCACAAAATCACCAGGCAGCCGCCCGAGCCATCCCAATCCGCTGCCTGCATCGCCCCATTTCTCCAGCAACATGAGCACACTCCCAATCCCAAGAAGCATTATTCCCAGCACCGCTAACCCTTTTCCTACCCCCATCATTTTTATTATATTCTATCATCGGAAAAGGACTTCGGCGATCTGTACCGCATTTAAAGCGGCGCCTTTTCGTAAATTATCCGCCACCACCCATAAATTCAGGCCATGAGGGATCGATTCATCTTCCCGTACACGGCCCACGTAGACGTCATCTGTTCCCACCACATCTATGGCAAGGGGATAGAGATTACGACTCGGGTCATCATAGACTTTTACACCTGGCGCAACTGACAGTAAGGCTCTCGCCTCATTGGCGCTGAGTTTACGCTCGGTTTCAATATTGATCGACTCCGAATGGCACACAAAGACCGGCACTCGAACAGTTGTGGCGGTCACCTGTATAGACGCATCACCAAAAATCTTTTGCGTTTCATTGACCATCTTCATTTCTTCTTTGGAATAGCCATTTGGCAGAAAATCATCGATATGCGGCAAACAATTAAAGGCAATTTGATGTGGATACACCTCCGTTTTTGCTTCACCCATCGCCAATAGTTTCCGGGTTTGGTCAGCCAACTCTTCCATGGCCTCTTTGCCCGTCCCGGAAACAGACTGGAATGTGGTCACAATGATCCGCTTAATCTTCACGGCATCATGCAACGGCTTAAGAGCGACCACCATTTGAATCGTTGAACAGTTGGGGTTTGCGATCAACCCTTGATGCTGATCGAGAGCCAACGCGTTCACTTCAGGTACGACAAGGGGCACCTTGGGATCCATCCGCCATGCTGAACTATTATCTACGACGACCGCTCCGGCTTGAACCGCGAGCGGACCGAATTCTTTGCTCACACCCGACCCGGCAGAAAACAGGGCCAGGTCCACTCCTTTGAAGGAATCGGATTGAAGAACCTTTACCGCAAGATCCTTCCCTTGGAACGTGACGTCATTCCCTTCTGATCGGGCGGAGGCCAAGGGTACTAATTCTTCAACAGGAAACCCTCGTTCCTCTAACACCTGAATCATTTCGGTTCCCACGGCACCCGTCGCTCCTACGACGGCCACGGTATAGGCTGATTTCTTAATAATCATGATAGGGTTAGGAGGCCGGAATATATCGAATACGATGATTAAAGGTATCGGCAATAGCGACATTCCCGGAAGGATCGACACCGACGCCAAAGGGGAAGTTCAATGCGCTTTCGCAAGGGCTTTTCCCATCACCAGAAAATGTCGCCTGCCCGGTCCCGGCAATCAGACTCATTTCTTTTTTCTCAGGATCCCATTGCCTTAGAAGATGATTGTCAGAATCAGTAATCAACACAAGCCCTCCCGCTATAAGGGCAATCCCATAGGGCCGCGATAAGGCAGTGGCCCGTTCATTGGCGCCTCGTTCATAACGGAATTCTTCGCCATCCCCTGCATAGGTTGAAATAATTCCTGTTTCCCGATCAATTTTCCGAATACGCCCGTTAAAGGTATCGGCCACATAGAGGTTGCCTTCAGCATCAAGGGCCAAGCCGCTGGGGCCAGCCAACCCCGAATCAATGGCAGACATGCCATCGCCGTTGTAGCCTGAATCGCCTGTTCCAGCAACGGTCGTGATACCCTGCGTTGTAAGATCCAGCATGCGAATACGATTATTACTTTGGTCAGCAATGTACAATTGCTTCCCATGTATGGCCAAGGCTACCGGCTCATTCAACGTCGTTTCTATTCCCGGCTTACCATCTCCATTCCACTTGGTCTGTCCTGTGCCAACCACTGTCTGGATAATTCCAGTCTGAGGATCGACACGACGAACACGATGATTCAACGTATCCGCAATAAATAACGCCCCGGTCTGATCGACGACGACTGCAGAAGGAAAGTTTAATAGGGCCTGAGTCGCCAGACCGCCATCTCCAGCAAATCGATCTCTTCCCATACCTTGTCCCACCACATACCGGACCGTTCCGCTCAAATCAGGTGTTTGGGTATACGCCCGGTCTGGGCTATCCTCAATATCGGCTAAGGGATCGACCTCCTCATCCGGCTCCTCACTCACAACGTGGGGAGGACTGCTTTCAGCGCGCATCGACCGCGCAAGAAATCCGGCGACCGTTTCAATCAGGCCTGTCGACCGCATCACCCGACGGATGGCATGATTTTCTGAGTCGGCAATAAACAAATTTCCCTCGCCATCAAAGCAAAGGTTTTTCGGTTCATTCAAACAGGCCTCAGTGGCCTTACCACCATCGCCACTGTACCCGGGTTCTCCATTCCCAGCCACCGTCGACAACAGTCCTCTTGGAGATCCATCCATCATGCCACGAGCGTTTTCAATTGGTTCACAATCTGGTCACCCATTTCTCGAGTTCCGAGGAGGGTCGTTCCGGGACCTTCAATATCTTTAGTTCGATACCCCTGCTCCAAGGTTTTCTGGATGGCCGTTTCAATTAATTGCGCTTCTTTGGGCAAATCGCACGCATAGGTCAACATCATCGCCACGGAAGCCATCATTCCAATAGGATTCGCAATATTTTTCCCGGCAATATCCGGTGCACTGCCATGAATAGGCTCAAACATGCCGACCGTTGCACCTACACTGGCTGAGGGGAGCATCCCAATCGACCCTGTCAGCATCGCAGCTTCATCACTTAAAATATCACCAAACAAATTCGTGGTGACAATCACATCGAACTGCTTCGGGTACCGGACCAATTGCATTGCACAATTGTCCACGTACATGTGACGTAATTCCACATCTGGAAAACTCTCATGCACCTTGATAACTTCTCGCCGCCACAGCTCTGAAGACTCCAAGACATTGGCCTTGTCGATGGAATGTACTAACCCTCGACGCTTTTTGGCCGCCTCAAACGCCACTTTGGCAATCCGGCGAATTTCTTCAGTCGTATAGACCTCTGTATTAAACCCTCGATGTCCAGTCGTGGTTTCTTCGATGCCTTTGGGTTTTCCAAAATAGATGCCTCCGGTCAATTCGCGGACAACTAGGACATCAATTCCATCAATGATCTCCGGCTTTAAACTGGAGGCTTCGATCAATGAAGAATACATTTTGGCTGGCCGAAGATTGGCGAAGAGACCCAGTTGTTCTCGCAACCCCAATAAGGCTCGTTCGGGTCGTCGCTCATACTCCAAGCCTTCCCATTTTGGACCACCCACAGCTCCCAGGAGCACCGCATCACTAGACTTCGCCAAATCCAACGTTTCCACTGGCAAGGGAACTCCAGTGGCATCAATGGCCGCACCCCCAACTTGTGCCGTGGTCAGTTCAAATGTACGTCCACAAGCCTGCCCAATGGTCTCAAGAACCCGAACCGCTTGTGGCATGATTTCAGGCCCGATGCCATCGCCGGGTAACACCGCAATTCGTGTACGCATCACTCCTCCGCCAAACAAGAATCAATAAAAGTATTGAGATCGCAAAAGACGATCCCTACGTATGTTATGAACACAATATACAAACTCCGCGTTGAAAGATGACGCTAGGCAGGACCTGTGTGTGACCGGTAATTGAGTGGAACCGAATTCCTCGTTAACACAACCCGATCTTTTGTTCGGCTCTCGCATGACGTTCCACTAAATCTGCCAATTTATTGAGCGCATTGAGGTAGGCTTGTGCAGACGCAATAATGATGTCCGTATCAGAACCATGACCCGTCACCACTTCTCCATTTTCTTCTATTCGGACCGAAACTTCTCCCTGGGCATCGGTCCCCCCGGTAATAGCTTTGACAATATAGGCTCTCAAATGGCTTTTGGTTTCCGTTAAGGAGGCAATCGTACGATAGACGGCATCCACAGGTCCATCACCTGTGCCCGTTTGATTAGCCAACCGGCCATTCATGAGCAATTCGACCTTAGCCGATGGGCGTTCGCTCAACCCACTTTCCACATGTAATCCTTTTAGGGAATAACGTTCAGGAACTTTGGTCACCGCTTTATTGACAATGGTTTCCAAATCTTCTTCGAATAATTCTTTTTTCTGATCGGCTAATCGCTTGAACCGTTCAAACGCCTCCTGCAGTTCTTGATCAGACAACGTGTACCCTAACTTCGTCAGTTCCTCACGAAACGCATGTCGCCCAGATAATTTCCCCATCACCAAACGGCTTTGCGTGAGGCCAATGGACTCAGGACGAATAATTTCGTAGGTGTTTTTATCCTTAAGCAGACCGTCTTGATGAATCCCTGAGGTATGGGCAAAGGCATTGGTTCCTACGATTGCTTTATTAGGCTGAACCAGCATCCCGGTGATATTACTCACCAAGCGACTTGATTTAGAAATTTCCTCTGTTTGGATCTGTGTATCGGCCTGGTAGAAATCTTTTCGAGTGCGCAACCCCATGGCAATTTCCTCCAAAGAGGCATTCCCAGCCCGTTCGCCGATACCGTTGATGGTACATTCTACTTGCCCGGCACCAGCATGAATCGCAGCCATGGAATTAGCCACTGCCAAGCCCAAATCATTGTGACAATGAACCGAGATAATCGCCTGATCCATACCTCGAACCCGTTGGCGTAAGGTCCGAATGATCTCCCCAAATTCCTGTGGGGTGGTGTACCCCACCGTATCAGGAATATTAACCGTACCCGCCCCTGCTTCAACCACCGCCTCTACGACCTCACAGAGATACGAAAGATCCGAGCGAGTCGCATCCATGGGAGAATATTCAACATCGTCCACATGGATTCGTGCATGACGAACCATCTCGACCGCCCGCTTGAGGGCTTCTTCGCGCGTCATCCGAAACTGATGCTTCAAGTGAATATCTGACGACGACAAGAATGTATGAATACGGCATTTTGGCGCACCTTTCAGCGCCTCCCATGCCCGGTCAATATCTTCAGGCTTGGCTCGGGCCAAGCTACAAATCACAGGGCCTTCGACTTCTTGTGCGATTCGATGAATCGCTTCAAAATCACCGGGAGAACTGAAGGCAAAACCCGCTTCAATGATATCCACATTCAATCGGGCCAATTGTTTCGCCACGAGGAGTTTTTCTTCGACATTCATACTGGCACCGGGAGACTGTTCTCCATCCCGCAACGTCGTATCAAAGATCCGAATCATTCGTGTCATGATGGTGGCCCTCCTCGCTGAGGTCTCCGATTCTGTTTCATGGCTCTCGTGCCCATGGCCATTATTTTGGCAACCCATCCGATGTGACATCAGCTTGTGATTTTTCCCCAGTCATTCCGGAAACCAATTTCCAGAACTGCTCGACTACACCAGAAAGCGCATAGACCGCAAAGACCACAAACAACATGGCCTGGGGATACGCCAACACGGCCATCAGAATAAGCACCGCATAGACCAAATAATTGAAATGGTGATGTTCCTGCGCCTTTAATTCCTTCAAGCTGCGATAACGAAACGTACTCACCATCAAAAACGCTAACGAAAGCGTAAGAATAATTCCAAGAATCGGTTTAACACTCTCACCCAATGCCACCACATGGTGATCAAAGATCACCAACGTGGCAATGACCCCTGCCGCCCCAGGAATGGGAAGGCCCGTAAAAGGTTTGGAATTATTATTGGTCATGGCCAACACGTTGTGGCGCGCCAAACGAAGCGCCCCACAGGCGACAAACGCAAACACCACCGCCGCACCCAACATTTTGGGCATGCTCAACGCCCACACATACATCAACAAACCTGGGGCTACGCCAAAGGACACGACGTCCCCCAAGGAATCATATTGCAACCCAAAATCACTGGTACTTTTCATGAGGCGGGCTGTCGTCCCATCCAACACATCAAAGACAATGGCCACGAGAATCGCTATAGCTGCAGCCTCAAAATTTTCTCCAAATACAAAAAGGATGGCTGCAAGTCCGCTAAATAAATTCCCGGTGGTCAAGATGTTGGGGATTAGCGAGACCACGCGTCGTCTTCGTGGCTGCTTCATGAATGTTCCGCGCATGGCACCTCCGCCAATATTGAGGATCCACCCTTTACTTTCGACCCAACCTGTACTCGCACCGTACACGATTGAGGAAGGTACACATCCATTCGTGACCCAAAACGAATAAGTCCAAATCGCTCACCTTTCACTACTTGCTCGCCAGGCACTACCCACGAGACGATACGTCGAGCAACTAACCCTGCGATTTGCACACACAACACCTTCACTCCGTCAGATCGCCGAAGCATCAACGCATTTTGTTCATTCCCACTTGAAGCCTCAGGGAGATTAGCCATCATAAATTTTCCTGGTTGGTAGGCCACATCTTCCACGGTTCCTCCAATGGGCATTCTATTAATATGAACGTCAAACACATTCAGGAAAATACTGATGCGAACACTTTGTTCTTTCAAATACCGATGCTCAAATTCCGATTCGACCGCAACAACCTTCCCATCCCCTGGTGAAACGATCACCTGTTCACCCGGAGGAATCACCCGGGCAGGATTCCGGAAAAACCAAGTCGTAAAAAGGGTAAGGGAACCTAAAAAACAGGTTGCCCACATACCTCCTATTGCCCAGGCACCTAGGGTAAGAATACCCCCTATGAGGATAAAGGGAATGCCTTCCTTGGCGACGGGAATGCCTTGGGCCCGATCAGCCATGGGTGCGATTTCTCATCAATTTTTTTGCTTATCCACGAGTTGGTCTTTTTGCAACCAAGGCATCATGCCGCGCAACCGTGCGCCAACTTCTTCAATTGGATGTTCTTCTCCCTTTTTCAAGAGCGCATTATACACCGGACGATTAGCTTGATTTTCCAGCACCCATTCCCGGGCAAATCGACCGCTTTGGATTTCGTGTAAAATACGTTTCATCGCCCGCTTGGTTTCGCTCGTCACGACTCGCGGCCCACGTGTCACATCTCCATATTTCGCGGTCGTACTGATAGAATAGCGCATGTTAGCAATGCCGCCTTGGTAAATGAGATCCACGATCAGCTTCACCTCGTGCAAACATTCAAAATAGGCCATCTCCGGGGAATAACCAGCCTCAACTAATGTTTCATAACCCGCTTGAATAAGAGACGTCAGCCCCCCGCAGAGAACGGCTTGTTCACCGAATAAGTCGGTTTCGGTTTCTTCGCGAAAGGACGTTTCAATCACGCCAGCTCGAGCTCCGCCAATGGCATTCGCGTAGGCTAGCCCAACTTTTGCCGTATTGCCACTGGGATCCTGATGAATCGCGAGCAAACAAGGCACCCCCGTCCCCTTGATATATTCGGAACGAACCAGATGGCCTGGCCCCTTTGGAGCCACCATAAACACGTTGACATGAGAATCGGGTTGAATTTGCCCAAAGTGGATATTGAAACCATGCCCGAATGCCAGGTAAGCCCCATGTTTAAGATGAGGGGCAATATCTTGATTGTAAATGGCCGCTTGCCGTTCATCGGGCGCAAGGATCATCACCACTTCGGAAGCTTTGACAGCATCAGCCACTGGCATCACCTTTAATCCCGCAGCTTCGGCTTTGTTCCATGATGCCCCCTCTCGACAACCGACAATGACCTGTATCCCGCTATCTCGCATATTGAGGGCATGGGCATGACCCTGGCTTCCAAACCCGATCACCGCCACGGTTTTTTTTGCCAAACTTTGTGGATCCACATCTTTTTCATAAGAAATTTTCATAATGCACTCCTCGATGGAAATTTAGAAAATACCGTTAGGCCCCGTCACCTACATTGGCCGGAACCCTTTTTTATCAAGACAAAGTGGGTCGGTCTGATTAGTTCGCTTTCGCAAGCGGTCGAGGTTGGGCTTGCGCGGGGCGTGTGGGCTCTCGTCCGATGGCAATACGGCCGGTCCGCACCAATTCTTTAATGCCAAGCGGTAGGAGAAGATTAATAATGGCTTGGACCTTTCTCACATCCCCCGTTACCTCAATCGTATAACTTGTCGGAGAGGAATCGAGAACATTGGCTCGAAAAATATCTGCAATGCGTAAGGCTTCAGCCCGATCTTCAGGACGGGTATGGACTTTGATTAGCGCGGTCTCACGTTCTACGAATTCACTTTCACTGATATCCACCACCTTGATGACATCAATGACCTTATTTAACTGTTTCATGATCTGTTCAATAATTCGATCATCTCCGCTGGTCACAAGAGTCATCATGGAAACGGAAGGGTCCAAGGAGGGAGCCACAGAAAGGCTTTCAATATTAAATCCACGCCCGCTGAACAGACCAGCCACGCGAGATAACGAGCCAAATTTATTTTCTACCGTTAACAGAATAATGTGTTCCATAAATCCTTCAATTCCCTTACGCGGTCAAGACAGAATCAGGGTCTTTTGGAGTATGAGATTTATTGGTCGCTTGGGGTTTATTTAAATCTGGAGGATCAGCTAAGAGCATTTCATGATTACATCCACCAGCGGGAATCATGGGATAACAATTTTCATATTGATAGACCGGAACATCCACAAAGACTGGCCGATCAATGGCTAAGGCTTCTTTGATGCCAGCATCGACATCTCCAACCTTTTCAATGCGAACTCCCGCTGCACCATAGGCTTCGGCTAATTTCACAAAATCCGGAACATTTCCCAAAGAACTACAGGCATATCTTCCTTCATAAAAAAGGTCTTGCCACTGGCGCACCATCCCATGAAACCGGTTATTGATCACAAACACCTTCACCGGCAATTTTTCAATAACCGCCGTCGCCAACTCTTGCGTATTCATTTGAATACTGCCATCTCCCGCAATACAGAGCACCAGCCGATTGGGGAAGGCCGCTTGAGCGCCCATGGCTGCGGGAAATCCAAAGCCCATCGTTCCCAACCCCCCGGACGTCAACCAGGTCAGCGGATGTTGCAGTTTAAAATATTGTGCAGCCCACATCTGATGCTGACCGACATCCGTTGCCAGAATCGGATCACGATCGACCGTCAATTCATAGAGCCGTTCAATCAGATACTGCGGTTTAATTTGGGCTTCAGGTTCTTGGGTATAGGCCAGGGGGTGTTCTTTCTTCCACGCAGCAAGCTGATCCCACCAGGGTTTTCGCTGGCCCTTTTGATTGCCATTGACTGTCGCCTTCAGAATATTATTCAGCTCAATTAGGACTCGTTTACAATCGCCAACAATGGGAATGTCCACATGGATATTTTTCCGAATAGAGGTGGGATCGATATCAATATGGATAATTTTAGCTTTTGGGCAAAATTCAGAAACTTTCCCCGTGACTCGATCATCAAACCGGGCACCAACGGCGATCACCAAATCGGAGTAATGCATCGCCATATTCGCCACATATGTGCCGTGCATCCCAAGCATCCCTAATGATAATGGATGATTTCCTGGAAACGAACCTAAGGCCATCAACGTCATATCCACGGGAATTTGCGTCAATTCTGCCAACTCCTTGACCTCAGCAGATGCCCCGGAATGTTGGACTCCACCGCCAATGTAGAGAATCGGCCGTTTCGATTTCATGATGGCATCAGCCGCCTGCTTAATCTTCCATTTACTCCCGTCATAGGTGGGGCTATAACCACGAATGGAGACGGATTTAGGGTAGTGAAATTCTGCCTTATCCATAGAAATATCTTTGGGAATATCCACCAGCACCGGACCGGGTCTTCCCGTAGTGGCGATAAAAAATGCCTCTTTAATCGTCTGAGCCAGCTCGCTCACGTCTTTGACCAGAAAGTTGTACTTGGTGCAGGGTCGACTCAAGCCCACATTGTCCGCTTCCTGAAAGGCATCATTCCCAATCATCCCGGAAGGAACTTGTCCGGAAAAACACACCACCGGAACTGAATCCATATAGGCATCGGCCAACGCAGTAATGACATTCGTCATCCCTGGCCCAGAGGTGATCAACGCAACGCCAGGTTTTCCCGTTGCTTTGGCATAGCCCTCTGCCATATGACCCGCCCCCTGCTCGTGACGAGTCAGAATGACGCGAATATCTTTTTGCTGGTGCAAAACATCAAAAATTTTCAAAACCACGCCACCCGGCAAGGCAAAAAGCGTATCCACGCCTTCACGTTTTAGTGATTCCAGAAGAATTTCTGCCCCAGTCAGTTGCATGATACTCACCTTTTGATTAGAAGAACGTTGAAAGATATTCAGCAAATTCGCACAGGACGGATCCCTAGACTATTATCCTGTAGAACTACCCCTCAGGGAACACTTCCCCCTTTAGACGGAATTCCTCAAAAATAAATACGTAATGGTAATCCTTGCTGTTTTTTCAAGTCAACAGATATTGTAGCAGGATTTTGGCAATTACGAAATATTAGCGCAAGTAAACCTTGGACCTGCCCAATCTTCCTTAGTGGAACCATTTTAGATGTGGAAGCCCAAACTTGAAAAACTGGCCCAAGGCCACCTTTTGCGAGAATTATCGGTCGTGGACTCTCCTTGCGGTCCAACCATTTCCTGGAATGGTCAAAACACCCTCCTTTTTGCCTCAAATGATTATTTAGGTCTAGCCAATCACCCCAATCTGAAACAGGCCGCTTGCAAGGCCATCGAACAATTCGGAGTGGGTGCAGGAGCTTCCCGTTTAATTTCGGGGACTTTTCCCCCACACCAGGATCTTGAACAGAACCTCGCCCATTTTTTTAGAACGGAAGCTTCGCTGATAATGAGTTCTGGCTATGCCACGAATAGTGGAGTAATTCCTAGTCTGATTGCTCACGATGGGCTTATTTTGGCCGATCGCCTGTGCCATGCCAGCCTCATTGATGGCTGCCGCTTGAGCCGAGCGACGCTCCGAATTTTCCGACACAACGACATCGAGCACCTCAGATCTTTACTCCTCAAACACGCACGAGCCCGCCACACCCTTATCGTGACGGAAGGCGTGTTTAGTATGGATGGGGACCTCTCCCCCCTACCTCACTTGGTCCGATTGGCTGAGGAATTCGAAGCTCTCCTCCTTATTGACGATGCCCACGGGACAGGCGTGATGGGCTCAACCGGAGGGGGAACGATCGAGCATTGGGGAGTGAACTCGGCCAACATTCTTCATATGGGAACATTAAGTAAAGCCTTGGGTGCTAGCGGGGGGTTCATTACCGGAACCAAAGATTTCATCGCATATTTGATCAATACCTCACGGTCTTTTATGTATAGCACGGCACCTCCACCAGCCATGGCTGGTGCCGCACAGGCAGCCTTGCACCTTATTCAGCAAGAACCGGAGAGACGTGTCAGACTTTGGCGGAATCGTGAGCACATGTATCAAGGACTAACCACTATGGGCTGCCAATTAACCCCGACCAAAAGTCCGATTCTCCCTATCCTTGTCAAAGATCCTGGAGTGGCCCTGGAAATGTCCCAACAGCTGCGCGCAAATGGTATATTCATTCCTGCCATCAGACCCCCGACTGTTCCCAATAGGACCAGCCGTCTTCGGGTCACCCTGACCGCTGAGCATTCGGCTGAACACATAAATACGGCTCTTGAAGCCATCCAACAGGTAGGCCAATCCCTCAAAATATTTTAAGAGACAATCTCTTGTCTTTCCCCTTCGGGTACTTCTTAGTTCTCTTGTCGACAACCAAAATCCTCTAATTCCAAACCCTAAACCTTCGGGGTCAACACTATAGAATCCCCGGCATTCAAGAATATCCTGCCCCATTCCGACAAGATAAACAGAAATGCGATAAGTCCGCCGACAATAACTAGAGTACATGTCATCTCACTGAGGTCAGAGTCACCCCCTTAGACCACATAACAAGGCAGAATACGATCGTGGAAACTCTCATGAAGAAACAATTATTCGAAGGAAAGTTTGAAATTCAGGGAGAAATTTCAAAGGGGCAAACCGGCACGATTTATTACGGCTATGATATGGGACTTCGTCAGGAAGTCGCCATTAAAATCTATCATTCTCATATCAACGGTCGTGTGATTCGAGGTCGAGCCTTCATTGAAAAATCAAAACCTCTTCTCCTAATAGATCATCCCAACCTCATAAAAATTTTCAAGGTCGAAGAAGACGACGATACTCCTGTCGTCTTTATGGAATTCTTTGATGCGCCCAGCCTCCAAGACCTCATCCATGACAAAGGCCCGCTTCCGGTCCAAGATATGCTGAAACTGGCCCGGGAGATCACTGAGGTCCTTGTCCATACCCATTTTCAGGGTATTATTCACGGCACCCTCCATCCCGGACATGTTCTAGTCGGGCCCCAAGGCCAGATCAAAGTTATGGACTTGGGATTATCATGGATCCTGATGGATATTTTGTCGAATTGCGACGAGGAACTACTGAGGCCCTTACCATATTTCCCTCCCGAGATCGCGAAGGGAGAGCTTCTTAACCTCAGTAGCGATATCTATTGCCTGGGATTCATGATGTACGAAATGCTCACTGGCACCGTGCCCTATGCCGGACTTCCCAAAACCTCCATTATGGGGAAATTGGCCTTTGATCAAACTGACCCCGCCTTTGATTTTCCTAATTCGACACCGGAACCAATATGCGATCTTATTCGAGACATGACTCGCAATAAAACTCAACAACGGTTACAAGATGCGACCCATGTCCTCACCATCATTAATCAACAATTGTCCAAACTCCCTTTAAGCGAAAATAGTACCTTTTCGGCACCCGTGCCTTCTCAATCGCAAGCTTCCACTCCGAAAAAATCAGCGGAATCTCGAGAAGCCACCCCCTCGTCGACTGAAACGCCAGAGGCAAATACCCCCGCGATCCAACGCCCGCACAAGGCCCTGAACTATAAACGTATAAAACGAATAAAAAAGTTACGAAAATTAGGATTCTTTTTGGGGATTGGCTTGCTGATTGCTGGAGGAGTTCTGGGCTATTGGTATCGAGACCTCCTCGAGCCTAATTTTTATTCTCCTCAAACGCCAACACAATTCCCGGCATCGCCAATGAATTCCCCAAAGACCATGCCCATTGAAAATGAGATTCCCATCGATCCAGCTCAAGAGTTCTTGAATATTCAGGATCCACAGTCGGAAACAAGGAACATCATTGAAAACAAATTGCCCCCCTTGAGCACCCGAGAAGAATCAGCAAGAGATTCGTCGGAACGTCCAATTCAGGTTCCTCCAGAATCTGAAGAAAAACTTGGTTCCCCCGACAGCATCCCATCACCGAATGCCGACAAATCGGTATCAGGAAACACCATGACATCGAGTAAGAAGCAGCCCGTTTCTCCTGTCAAAAAGCCATATTCAGAAATTGCAACCCCGGTCTCAGGATCTACTCCGGTTACCAATACTAAAATTTCACAAAAACCTCTTCAGCCGCCACCCATCCAAAATCCATCAACGGGAGGTCATAAGAATAAATCCGCTTCAACACCAACGGCCATAGCCAACACTGATGAGCCCACCGACAAAGAAATTGAAGAACTTTTGGAAAGCATGGAGGCTCCCTCCACCGAATCTCCATTACCCACCGCGCCGTAATCCATCTTTCCTGTTAAGATTCAAACTCCATGAACATCGGCAATCTCTATGGCGATGTTCCCCTTTCCGCCATTTCATATTATTTCTTGTCCGTAATCGTCTTGTAATACTCTTATGTTTCATGAAAAACACCCCACGTGTTAGCCAAAGTCCATAGCTTGGGATTGGTCGGATTGGAGGCGAATCCGATTGAAATAGAGGTGGACCTTGGCGGTGGATTGCCACAATTTTCTATTGTCGGATTGCCTGATGCGACCGTACGAGAGAGCCGCGATCGTGTCCGGTCAGCTCTCAAGAATACGGGATTCCGGTTTCCACCCAAAAAAATTACCGTCAATTTGGCCCCGGCCGGGATTAAAAAAGAAGGCGCAGGGTTGGAATTAGGCATTGCCATCGGCATCCTCATCGCCGAAGGTATCCTGACCCAAGAATGCGTCACCCCCTATTTCTTTGTCGGAGAATTAGCCCTGGATGGACGAGTCAAGGAGGTCCCTGGTGCTCTTTCGATGGCCATGGCAAACTATGCCCCACTGGCCCTTATCCTTCCGCAAGATAATGCGTTACAAGCCAGCGTGGTCGACCATGCCACCATCTATGGTGTCCACACGCTCCCTGAGGTTGTCGAATTTCTTCAGGGCTCTCTCGTGCTATCTCCCGTAAAATCTGACTTGCGAACTTTTCAACCACAATCCTCAACCATTGATGAGGACTTTGCAGATGTGGTCGGCCAATTCCAGGCCAAAAGGGCTCTCGAAGTGGCCGCAGCAGGCGGCCATAATCTGTTAATGGTTGGGCCTCCAGGATCAGGGAAAACGATGTTGGCCCAACGACTCACGGGAATTTTACCTCCGATGAGTTTCCAGGAATGCCTGGAAACCAGCCAGGTCCATAGTGTGGCGGGAAGTTTACCGGGTACCTCACCTCTACTGGAGGCGAGACCATTTCGGGCTCCTCACCATACTATCTCGGAGGCCGGGTTAGTCGGGGGAGGGTCTATTCCTCGACCAGGCGAAGTTTCCCTCGCACACCATGGAGTATTATTTCTCGATGAAGCCTTGGAATTTAAACGTCCGTTATTGGATAGCTTGCGACAACCACTGGAAAATGGCACCGTGACGCTGACTCGTGCTCAGGCCAGCATCACCTATCCGGCCAAGATCATGTTGGTGGTGGCCATGAACCCTTGTCCCTGTGGCTATTACGGCGACCCCACCCATGAATGTGTGTGTTCCCCACACCAAATTCGTCGCTATCGAAGCCGCCTCTCTGGACCACTGTTGGATCGACTAGACATTCATATCGAAGTGCCAGCTGTCCCGATCAAAGAATTATCTGGAACCACCCTCGGTGAGAGTTCCGGTCACATTCGCCAACGGGTCATTCAGGCTCGCCAAAGACAACTCACACGGTATCATGAGGAAAAAACATTAAGTAATGCCCAACTAAAACCCCGCTTAGTAAAAAAATATTGTCCACTGGATGAAGCTGGGAAAGCGTTATTAGAACAAGCTGTTACCAAATTAGGGCTATCCGCAAGAGCCTATGGCAGGATTCTTCGAGTTTCCCGAACCATCGCCGATCTGGCAAAATCAGAGTCTATTCAGCCTTCCCATGTTGCTGAAGCAATTCACTATCGAACTCTGGATCGCCCGCTGTCGTCCTAACGATAGAAATGGAATCTTTTAAAATTTTTCGCTGGTGGTTCATGATTGGTTCATTGATGGCGCTTGCCGTCATCATGATTCAAGGTGGCATTCGTGACCTGATGCTTGCCCAAGAGCCGATTTGGGAAATTAAAATGGTGGAATTAATCCCTCCTATTGTAGGTGGCGGACTCGTAGGTGGCTGTATCGCCTTAATCCTGAATCGTATTAAGAAAGCTTCCCCCACTGAATAATCGTCAATCACTCCATTTTCCATAACAATTCCCTCTAGCCAGCAGATGCATCCGGTCAGTACAATACCTTTCAATTTGATCATGATTTCATCATAGGTTTTGTCAGAAGGAGGCATTGTGGGCATGGATGTGAAAGTGGGACCACATTTGTATCGTAATTCCAACGGGACAGTAGAAATAGAAGGACTGCCCCAAATCGAATTGGAACTTCGAAAAACCGGCAGCGCCCCGATTCGGGTCAATTTCGCAATCTTTGATTCAGGTGGAAAACTTCACGCCAAGATTGAAGCCAACTCCCTTGTCATCAATGAACAGGGTGCCTACCACTTGGAACGGTCTGAGAAGGGGCTTACGCTGACGACAACCGGTAATCAGAAACGGGTTCTAGCCATCAGGGTGGACGAAAAAAACCAGGTGGAAATTCCAGAAGCCGAATTTTATACATTGAAAGGGCACATCTTAAAAATCACTCCCCAGGAATGGTCCGTGGAGAAAACCACTGGAAAAGCCGGGGAAACCGATATGCAGGGACAACCCGTTGCTGTGGGGGCGTAACAAGGAAGAAACGAATCCCTGGCCGTGAGCGAACTGTAGGGAGCTTTCCTCCTTTTATCAGATCAACAAATCAAATCTCGGCCGCAGGAGCATTACACCGGCCCTCGCAAATAGCGCACATTCGAGGGGACACCCCTTCGCCGACGCTCGCTGGTCCTAACGAACAATTCAAATCTAAGGCCACCACATCCAGGCCCTGATACGTCCATAACCGACCACATTCCTGGCAACAATACCAGAGGGTATACCCGGGCCATTCTCGATCACGTACTGCCATGAATCAAAGATCCTTTGTCCTCTGCTCCCTCACCCAGCCGATGAATCTTCAGCCAGCAAGGCTTGAATTTTCTTAGGTACAGTCGCCAACCATTCGGCAAAGGGTACATCGGCATCCACCACAATTTCGAATTTCCCATTTGCTTGGCGACGAACCACACCCGGACGTTCCGGTGAGAGTGGTATTTCCACGGCCTCACGCGAAATATCTAATTGATCAGTTAATTCCAATATTTGCGAAATTTGTTGAAACGACACAGCTGGAAACGAACTCACAAAATCCCCCGATTCTGTATGAGACCAAAAATTGTAGGAAGGTCATCCCCTCCTGTCAATAAATTAAAAAACGTCACGCGCCATTAGGAACGGGTGAACACACGGGTAAATACCTGTCCGGCAGCATCCATATCTTCTCGGTTGACATCCAGATGTGTCACCGCTCGAAAGAATCGTTCTCCAACCGCATTCACTAACACACCTGCCTTGCGACAAACTTCAAGTAATTGCTCAGTCGACTTAGGAGATTGCGGGACTTGGAACATCACCATATTCGTCTCGACCGATTCCACGTCAACAGCCACGCCAGGAATCACGTGGAGCCGTTGCGCCAAATGCTTGGCATTGGCATGGTCTTCGGCCAGACGCGACACATGATGCTCCAAAGCATAGATCCCGGCAGCCGCCAAAATCCCCACCTGCCGCATCCCACCTCCAAACACTTTCCGCAACCGCCGGAGCTTCTGAATCCGCGCCGCATCAGACACCACGATCGAACCAACTGGTGCCCCCAGCCCTTTTGACAAACAAAACGAGACCGTATCAAAAGGAGCCGCATACTCAGCCACCGACACCCCGGTATTCGCGGAAGCATTAAATAACCGCGCCCCATCCAAATGCAAGGCCAGGCCATACCGGCGGGCCAGATCGGTCAATTGATGAATCGTTTCGAGTGGGTACACCGAGCCACCGCCCACATTATGTGTCTGTTCCAGGCACAAGAGCGTCGTCGGAGGGGTATGCAAATCTGGACGACGGATCGCGCCTTCCACGGATTCAGGAGATAATAACCCTCGATTCCCAGGCACAGGACACAATTGCACACCGGACAGGGAGGAAGCGGAACCCCCTTCATAACGAAGAATATGTGCTGAGGCTTCGACAATCACTTCGTCCCCCGGTTGAGTGTGCAAACGAATCGACAATTGATTCCCCATCACCCCTGTCGGCACGAACAACCCAGCTTCTTTCCCAAACATCTCTGCCGCCAGGCCTTCTAACCTATTAACCGTAGGATCTTCGCCATACACATCATCACCCACATCGGCATAGGCCATGGCTTGGCGCATGCCAGCTGTTGGCTTTGTCACCGTATCACTCCGTAAATCAATAAGGGGCATTGAATACCTCCATAGAAAACCTTCGGGGGACTCCATTCTATTCAACCCTTCCCCAACACACAAGATTTCCTTCGGTCTTTGGGTTACAATTCCCGCTTATGAAGCCACACCTTTTAGTCACTGGTGGAGCAGGGTTTTTAGGAACGCATCTTTTAACGCAGGCCACCGAATTTGCGGCAACTGGAACCTTGCATCATTCACCTGCGATTTCTATCCCAAATGTCACTTTCCATGTCTGCGACCTGCAACAACCTCAGGAAGTTCGGATCCTCTTGGATCGAGTACGCCCCACCACCATCATCCATACTGCCTGTTCCGATCAAGGGAACAAACCTGAGGCTATTGTGTCAGCAGCCGGGAATTTGGCTACACTGGCAGCTGAACGACACATCCGTTTTCTGCATCTGTCCACCGATCAAGTTTTTGATGGGACGGCAGCGCCTTATAGGGAACAGGACCCACCAAGTCCCATTCATTCCTACGGACAAGCAAAGGCCCAAGCCGAAGCACTTGTTCAAGCCCTTCATCCTGAAGCCACCATTATCCGCACATCATTGCTATACGATTTGCAGACACCGGATCGTCAAACAGCACACCTCATTCAGCTCACCAAATCGAACGCATCGTATCGACTCTTCATTGATGAATGGCGCAGCCCCATTTGGGTAGAAAATCTCGCTGCGGCGTTATTAGAATTGGCCAAAAAAGATCATGCAGGAATACTGCAAATCGGCGGACCGCAATCCCTCAATCGATGGGATTTGGGGATGGAATTACTCAAACATTTCGGCCTTCCCCTGACACCCAACATTCAACAAGGCACCATCAAACAATCCGGCTTAGTGCGTCCACCAAATCTCACTCTCGACTCTTCCGTCGCCCAACAACTTCTTCAAACGCCTCTTTTATCTCTTTCAGAATCCCGTAAAACTACGGCCTACTCTCCTACCCGCAAATAAACAGAAAAATGAAATAAAAATCTCACCGCAAGTATTGAACCACGCTTAACGCATAGATTGGTCCTGTTGAGTAATTCTCGAATAATTGCCCGAAAATAGTTTTGAAAACTTCCAGCATGAGTAGAGGACGAGAATGGTCAAATAGTCCGGCCAAAATCGTGACGAGTAAGGCGTAGGGAGAGGAGAAAAATAGGGACAAGAAATCTCGGAATGAAATTCTTTCCGCCTACTCCTGACTTCTCACGTTTCACTTCTTACTGAAACAAGAATGCCCCTTACTTTTTATCTCCTTAAAGGTTCCTGACACCTTTTAAATATAACTTGCGGGTTAAGTTATTGTATGGACTATCCTGTGCGAGAATGTTCGAAGACGGACAAGTCGTCTCCAGTCAGTGTGTACGCTTGGCCAAACCCCATGACAAACTGCCCACTGATCGGTTGCAGTTGAAACAGGACAAAATCCGGCAGCTGCCGTAACAGCCCCGCCATCTTGCCATGCCGTTGCTGATACTCGTCCATCACCGATGCGAAATCGGGACTATCGGGTGGAATCCTTTTGGCCTCGCACAAGTAATTGACCCTGGCTCTGGCAAAAATCTGAGATGTCGCGTGCTCATCGGCGATAATCATGATTGCGACCGTCCCATTTGCCAGCAGATTTCGCGTATGCGCGGCCAGCTGACTAACAAAAATGTAAAAATTGCTAGGCCCGCGGTGTAAATAGGGAGTATATCCACAATGGGGAACGCCATCGGCTCCCACTGTGGATAACTGGAGACTCCGCATATGTTCTATGAGACGGGCGCAAACGCTAGCCGTCTGTTCATCGGTCATAGATTTAATGATCTCCTTCTTTTTAGTCTCGGTCAAGAGTAGTGACGGATTTAGGGCCATTTTTACCACAGTGAAGTCTCCCAAATATTCATTACTCTTAAGTTTCTGCTCCTCTCCTCAAAGGACCAAAGGTGAAATACCGCCAGGTATCAAGAATCCAAAGACCAAACAGAGAAAAATTTTGGTAGGAAGCCTAGAAAAATGAGGGCCGCGAAAAGGAGGGAATCAGGAAGGCGAAATGGAAAAAATATTGCATTGCAAGACTTGGCTCCAAACCCCAGCGAAGAATCTATATAAAGTCAAGCAATGACCCTGTTTATTTGCCGAATCAACAAAAGTCGCGCTCTTCGAGACACATCAGGCAAAAGCTCGGGCACCGGTCCGAAACCCATAGCTTTTCCGACTTGCCCCCTTGGCCTTAATTGAGGCCTCAATCCTATGGCAGAATACCCAACTGCCGCATGATGGCTTCTTCCTCCCCGATGATTGACTGGTAATTGAATAAGACGAAGAGAGTCAGGAATGAAAACCCGCAGAGTGCCATTCCGAAGATAGCGGCCCAACGGTATTTAGAGGAATTGAGCCCGATGAGCCCAGGAAAGGCGCCCAGCAGGCTCATGCCTATGGCCGAGAAAATTTCGCCAGTCAGGTTAGCGGTGAAATAATATTCTGCTCCCACCACTCCTGCAAAAAGCAGGTTTATTACTCCCAGACCTAGACAAAGAAGCGCATGTAAATTCCGCTGTTTTTCTCCGTAAGTCCAACGTGGATATCCCATTTTTCCGGCCCCTCTTTCCAACATTTGTTCAAAGGCTGTAGGGGGCCTGATCCCGAGAAACCCATAGATCGGTTCAACGAGTCGGTTCATGCCATAATCAAAATCTGCATGACGGATTTCCAAGATATTAAGTCGTCTGATAATTTGCAGCTGCGGAGATAAGGAATCGAAATCCGGCATGGTGGCGCCGTTCACCAGCACCGGAATCATGGGGACATCCTGGCGCAACGCGCTCAGAATTTCCTGTGTGACGACGTCCTTTTCATCCCCGAGTTTAGTACGGCCCGATGCGCTGGTCATCCAGGTTTTTCCGATGAGGAGGATGAAGGCTTTACATGAGCTGATTGTGGTTTCGATTTTGTGGATGAAGTCGGCACCTGGCTTGATATCCTGGACATCCAAGAAAACCTGGTCGGGGAAAAGTGCCTCTAGCCGGTCTCGTATTCTTCCAGCAACATCGGCGGTGTCTTCCCGTCGGTAGCTCAGAAAGATCATCCTATTCCTCGTTGATGTCTTGGTTCTGGGCTCTGGATAACGGTTCTCCGTTTATTGGTCATCAACAACGGATAGGGTGTTTTATTTTTCTTTGGAATTTACCATCATGGTCTACTTCACACATGTAATGGAATTTTGGAAATTTGCTTGACCATGAGATATCGGTGAGGATCATCATACCAAATCAGAATTAGTAGTTAGGCCTTGAAAGCAGGAATCTCTTATTTCGGCCTCCTGGACCAGCCAGATCACTTTCGAAGAAGATGGGAATGCGAGACGGGAAACAATTCTGGCTTCTCTTCGGTTCCTTTCCAGCATTAACCGGACACTATCACATTTCCTAAAACATTCCGAAGTACCAACTGCGAAATGGCCCCAGGGCGTATGATGCGGAGTTTGGGTTCGACTTCTAGCACGGTTGAGGGTTGACCACCTGGAGTTGATCCACCATCCAATATTAAATCCACCTCTGCCCCTACATGTTGTATCACCTCATCGGCTGATTGAGCTGGAGATTGTGCTGAACGGTTGGCACTAGTGCCGGTTAATGGACCAGTCTGCTTTAAAAGTTCACACACTCGTGAGTCATTGGGTTGCCGTACGCCGATGGTTCCCGATTCGCTTACAATCAAGCCTGACATCTGGGGTTTGGCTTTAAGAACCAGGGTGAGGAGTCCTGGCCAGAATTGTTTGATGAGTTGTCTAGCAGTTTCTGGAACGTTGGCAACCAGGAGATCAAGCTGTGAGAGATCTCCAATTAAGACCGGAAACGGTTTGTGATCCCGATCGCCTTTTATGGTTATTATTTTTTCTAATGCAGCAGGTTGAAACACTCCAGCGGCTAAGGCGTAATAGCTGTCCGTTGGAATAGCGAGGACACCTCCTGATTGGATAGAGGCGACGACTTGTTCAATAGTGCTGGGGGAAGGTGGAAAATCGAAGGGAAGGATAGTGGCCATCTTGAGAAAAGATTCCTGCTAACAACTGGCAGGAATGACAAAATTAAAATGACGATCAATTAAAGGAAATGCTTACAAGACTCGGTGGGCGATGTCGGAACGGTAATAACGGCCTTCGAACTGAATGGGAGCCAATGCTGTATAGGCTTCTTTTTGTGCATTTCGTATTGTGTCTGCTATCGCCGTCACTCCCAAAACTCTTCCACCATTCGTCAGAACAGCCTGTTCGCACTGCGCCGTACCGGCATGAAAGACCACGACTGATTGTGAAGGGCGTTCCGGCAATCCGGTAATGGGTAATCCAGTCTGATACAAACCGGGGTAACCCTGTGACGTGAGGACTACACAGACCGCGGACTGATCATGCCATGCCACCTGGATTTGATCCAATCGATGCTCCACCACGGCTTCGATAATATCTAAGAGGTCGGTTCGTAACAGCGGCAACACCACCTGCGTTTCGGGATCGCCAAACCTCGCATTAAATTCAAGAGTATAGGGTTTCCCGTCTTTGATCATGAGGCCCGCATAGAGCACGCCATAAAACGGACTGCCCACCCGGGATAAACCCGTGACAGCCGGATATAACACCTCTTCTAAGATTCGTTGTTGAAGTTCCGACGTGGCAAGCGGGGCTGGAGCATAGGCTCCCATCCCTCCGGTATTCAGTCCGGAATCACCCTCACCAATGCGTTTATGATCTTGCGCAGGGATCATAGGAAGGACGGTCCGACCATCAGCAAAGGCCATGACGGTAAGTTCTTCACCATTGATAAATTCTTCAAGGACGACGCGAGTGCCAGCCTCCCCAAATCGCTGGTCACCCAACATGCTTTTGACCGCCTCCTGGGCTTCAATTTTCGTAGCACAAATAATAACCCCTTTTCCCTGTGCCAAACCATCAGCCTTCGCCACGATCGGAAGCGGACAAGATTCTAACCATGTCAGGGCTGGGTCTATTTGATCGAATGTTCGAGAAGCGGCCGTCGGAATATGTTCCCGCACCATCAGCTCTTTTGCGAAGGATTTACTGGATTCGATGCGAGCCGCATTGCGTGTCGGACCAAAAATTCGCAACCTGGCCTTTCGAAATTCGTCGGCAATTCCCAACGACAGGGGCAATTCAGGTCCAACAATGGTCAGATCAATCGCTTGGTCTTTGGCAAAGGCTTGGAGACCCGGCAAATCATCCACTTGTATGGGTACGCATTCAGCCAACTGCGCGATACCGGCATTCCCAGGTGCACAATAAATTTTTGAGATGCGTGGGGATTGCGCGAGTTTCCACACAAGGGCATGCTCACGCCCACCATTCCCAATGACAAGAAGTTTCATGAGAGTAATTTCAAGTGGGGAGAAATTATTACTGAGAGTTCGGCTACAACCTGGGGCACGGAGCAAAGCCCCCTTAATGCCGAAAGTGACGCATGCCCGTGAGAATCATCGCCACTTGGTGTTCATCTACCGCTTGAATGATTTCTTTATCTCGAATCGAGCCGCCTGGCTGAATCACAGCGGTAATTCCCGCACTCACTGCCGCATCAATCCCATCCCGGAATGGGAAAAAGGCATCCGAGGCCATTACGCACCCTTGAATAGGAAGATTGGCTTTCATCGTTGCCAACTTTACGGAATCGACGCGACTCATTTGGCCTGCACCAATACCCACTGTTTGCTGAGAGGTAGAAAACACAATTGCATTGGACTTCACATGCTTACACACTTTCCACGCAAAATCGCACGCTTGATATTCTTCATTCGTGGGTTGCCGTTGGGAGGGAATGATTAAGTCACCCAATTCTCGCAACGATCCCAAATCTCGGTCTTGAACCAACATACCACCCACAATTTTTTTCATATCTAGCGTATCTCGATTGGCGGTTTCTAAGGAGCCAACCGCGAGCAAACGTAGATCCTTTTTCCGTTGCAGTTCTGATAACGCGTCTTCGCTAAAAGACGGGGCAATTAAGACTTCCACAAAGGTGGAAGTCACTTCCTTAGCCATTGCCAGATCCACAGCCTGATTGCAGGCGATGACTCCACCAAATGCTGACACCGGATCGGTTTCTCGAGCCCGCACATACGCTTCGACCGCCGTATCGCCCAACGCCACTCCACACGGATTGTTATGCTTGACGATAACGACCGCCATTTCATCAAACTCTTTGACCAACTCCAATGCCGAGTTGGCATCAAGGTAATTGTTATAGGACATGGCTTTGCCATGCAGCTGTTTGGCCTGACAGACGGAAGCCTCTTTGGCGTGACGATCTTGGTAGACCGCCCCGGCTTGGTGAGGGTTTTCCCCATACCGGAGGTCGTCAACCTTTTCGTAGGTCAGGGAAAGAAGTGAGGGGAATTTCTGTTCAGATGACTCAGCCAATTGGGCATTGAGGTAATTGGCAATCAAACTGTCATATCGAGCTGTATGGAAGAACACTTTTTTTGCGAGTTCCCGTCGCAGGCTTAACGACACGGTCCCTGCCTGCAAGGCCTCCAACACCCGCGTATAGTCCTGAGGGTCAACAACTACCAACACATCCTCATGATTTTTGGCCGCCGAGCGCAGCATGGATGGTCCCCCAATATCGATATTTTCAATCGCTTCTTCAAACGTACAACCGGGCTTTGCAATCGTCGACTCAAAGGGATAGAGATTCACGACGACCACATCAATGGGGGCAATTCCTTGATCTTTCATTTGTTGCATATGCGCCTCAACAGAACGCCTCCCTAATAGGCCTCCATGAATCTTAGGGTGCAATGTTTTCACCCGCCCATTCATGATTTCCGGGAAGCCGGTATATTTGGCAACTTCCGTTACCTCGACTCCAGCATCTTGCAGCATCTTGGCGGTTCCGCCGGTGGAGAGAATATCTGCTCCGAGCCCAACCAGTCCTTTGGCCATTGCCTCAACCCCGGTTTTATCCGAAACGCTAATCAGCGCTTTTCCCAGCTGTGCCATGATTTCCCCTATCGCTGTGACGTGAAAAAAGTGATGAAAAACAGGACCTGCAGCTTACCAAACGGCCTTGGGAACTTCAACGAATCTTATACATCAAGCAAAAAAAACGAGATTCTACTACTCTCAAATTCTCAACCCATTCGTGAGGCAGATTTTTCTGGATCACATACTCAATGAGCAAGAGAAACCCTTAATGAGAACCCACATTTCCTTATAAATTCTTTATTTTCCAGCAAAAATTATTCTTAACAAATCCATAAAGGGTTCTTCTGACTGAACCGAAAAGTATAGATATTCTCGAATGGATCACCTTGAAACTGTCTGTAGATTGTTCTTAGTTATTGCCGCCTCATTGTCACGCCTTCAAAAATAAGAGAGTGACCAGACTTTGGCGACAGGGGCGTGATGCGCCCATTTTGGCTTCCTGGCCAGAGGGGAAGTCATGAATTAAGACGCGCGAGTAACCCATTCCGTATTTTTTTCGTCACAGTCATTTCAATGATCATGATTAACCTGTTCATACTTTGACCTATAAGAGGAATCTTTCCACTTTCAATGGACGCCATATTTCTTTTTCTTGCGCTAGTGATGATGATGACCATCGGAGGTCTCTTTTTCATCCTAGGCCAAACGCCCAGTCAGCAAAACTCCTCCAACAAGAAGAAGATTGAAGGGACTGATTTCATTCCTTCTCAGATGTATATGGGTAGTGATGGTCTAGGTGGGTTGGCAATCAATGAACGCACCCAGCAAATTTGCCTGTTCACATCAGCTACCTCCTCCCCACGTTTACTTCCCATCACCGACTTAATCGGTTCTTATTTGGTCAAGAATGGTGACATATTGGGCGAAGGGAAACGCATGTTTCCCAACAAGATCGTGGCATATTTGAATGAGCTTCACCGCCAAAAAGAATCCCTCATCAAAAACTTACATATCGTTTCTTCCCCTAGAGGCAATCAGCGAATAGATTTACTGGTGATTGTTCAGGATCAAGACGATCCTATTCTTGTCGTCAATTTTCTGGACATGGAGACCAAAGAGGGAGGCATTCTCTTCGAGAAAGCCATGAGTACCGCCACCCATTGGCACAACGTGTTGGATGGTCTCATTCTTCAAGCTGATCACCTTGCTCGAGTTCGATCTCATACGCTTGAAGAAACAGAAGTGGTGGAAGTCACGCATTAATTCCTAACCTAACCCAAACTCCCGCTCACAGCCAGTCGTTTAACTTCAGTAGAAGACCGGCCGCATGATGAAGCCTCCTTCCCCTGTGACGCCCAAAGCCTTCGATTCATTTTTTAGCACCCTACGCTAACTTACCCATAGCGACCTTCCGTGTTTCCCTGATCTTGCCCCGCCAAACGGGGGATAGCCTCTCCTCGCAGAATCCTATTTCCTGAATTTTAGAGCATCTCATTAATGCTGATCATCACTAAATCGGCCGCATCCTTCTTTGGGGTCTTTTTTAACCATGTCACAGACACGAGGATTCAAAACCGTCAAATATTTTATTCTGGGTATTGGGTTATTCTTATCTTATGCTCTGACGTCAGGATGGTATAGTTCCCCATCTCAAGATATCTTTCAGGCCATTGAGGCTCGGAATCTCTCGCTTGTCCGCCAATTGATTGCCCAAGGGGCAGACGTCAATCAACGCACCGCTCAAGGAGCCACCGCCTTACACTACGCTGCCCGTCTCGGGCAATTTCCCCTAACGCAACTGTTACTAGAACAAGGTGCTGATATCCATGCCACCTATCAATCAACCTGGACGCCCCTTCATTTGGCGGCAAAGGGAGGACACGTGGATGTAGCGAAACTTTTACTAAAATATGGTGCAACTATACATGGAACGGAAAACACCGCCGCGCCCCTCCATATTGCCGTTCAAGAAGGCCATCAACGCATGGTGGCATTTTTGTTAGCCAATGGAGCAACAGTTCACACCCCATTCACAGAAGGATGGACGGCTCTCCATGTGGCCGCACAAGCTGGAGACGCTGATCTGACCCGGCTGCTCCTTGATGCTGGCGCACCGATTAATGCTGCTAATGCCATCGGTATGACCCCACTGCATTCTGCCGCCTTATCGGGTCATGTACACCTAACGGAATATCTTCTTTCCCGCGGAGCCACGTGTTCTACTCCGAAACAGGCCATTCAACAAATAAATACTCAAACGATCAAAAAGGTCGTCGAAGCCCTTCAAGAAATTCTGCAACATTGCCCTACCCCACAAACGTCATAAGCCAAAAGATTAAGGCATCCAATCTCGTCTTTTTCGACATATCCCCTTCTCGTCATTCTTGACATTTTTTATCGAGAATCTATCTGGATTTAGTTTCGGATGGATACCCACCATAAACTGCGGGAATGAGGGTCACGGGATAGATGCTCGACACCGGCTGCCCAACCCAAGGGACGGACGCCCAAATACATCAGCGGGTTTTGTGAAAACGCAACAAGTTGGTCCGTCCCTCCCTGTCCTGCGTCCGTGCTATCTGATTAGGCCAGATGGGGCGTCACTGTGCATGGGGCATCTCGGAGAGCGCCTATCGTTTGGTTCGTCTCGAGGTACGAAACCTTTGTTGGGTCCTATTACCGAATCAACAAGGGTTGTGCCCTTCGGGACGCACCAGGCAACAACCTCGGCTGCCTGGACGAAACCCGGCTCCATCGTAAATTCATATCATTAGACAGACTGCAATAAATAAATGAAGAGAATTCTCACTTGGATCACAACGAAAGTTTTTTGATATGACGTTATTGGATGAATTCGTTCAATCCTAGTAAGATCACATTGAAATCTTCTTTGTTATGACGCCCAATCAACTTCATGTGTTGAGAAAAGGTTTCTGCTTTTCTCAACACACCAAAAGTCCTCACCCATGCATTGGTTCTATTTGGCCCTACTAGCAGCAGTGAGCGAATCATTGAAAGACCTGTGCAGCAAACAAGGATTGCGTGCGGTCTCACCTCAACTCACAGCCCTCGTAGCATCAGCCACGCCAATTCCATTATTACTGGGCATTGTACTGTATACCGATTCCATTCCCGCACTCGGACCGCAATACCCCCTGGCCCTAATGATAGGCGGTTCATTGAACATCTTGGCGTTATGGCAATTCATGCGGGCCCTACAAGCCTCTGACATGTCCCTAGCCATACCGTTTGTGTCCTTTACGCCAATTTTTTTACTCATCACCTCCCCCCTGCTGGTCGGTGACATTCCTCACCCACAAGACGTGATAGGAATTCTCTGCATCGTGGGTGGCGCCTATCTGCTTCAGATTCAAACGACCGACCAAGGGTGGCTTGCTCCATTTTCGGCAATATTTTCTCAACCAGGCCCACGACGCATGATATCCGTCGCTCTGATTTACAGCATCACTTCCAACTTCGACAAGATCGGGGTACAGAATTCTTCACCGCTTTTCTGGAGTCTTTCAATTACCAGCGTGATGACTATCGGATTTGTCCTCATGCATCGTGTTCTCCCTCGTCCAACATTTCCCAACCCATCCGCCAAGACCCTAGGCATTCTCCTCGCCATCGGGCTCTTTCAAACTCTGGGGCTCATTTTTCACAATTCGGCCCTCGACCTAGGCCCGGTCCCTTCAGTCATTGCCATCAAACGAACAAGCATTCTGTTCGCCGTCCTCTGGGGCATTATGTTCTTACGAGAACCCCAAGGAAAAGAACGCCTGGCCGGCGCTGCCTTGATGATCATCGGAATGGGGATCTTAGGATTGTGGCAGGACACGTAACCCATCCCTCTCATCCAATCCTGAGAGCGCGGAAAAAACGTTATTTAAGGGAGTTGAGGGGAAGGACGGAAAGATCAGCGAGGGAAACGAGCGGACCAGGGAAGATGCCCAATAAGACCACGCCGGCAACGGCACAGGCCAGAACCACAGAAACTTGTGGAGAAAGGGCCAACCGTGTATTTTGCTCTTGTTCGGGTGAGGGTTCACGCATATACATCACCATCACAATGCGCAGATAATAGAATGCTGAGATTGCGGCAAAGATCAACCCGAAAATGGCGAGCCAAGCCAAATCGGCATTCACTGCAGCCATAAACAGATAAAACTTTCCAATAAATCCCGCGGTGGGAGGGATGCCTGCCAGAGACACCATAAAGACCAGCATGAGAAACGCTCCGCCCTTATGGCGTTTAGCTAATCCCGTAAAGTCTTCAATGTCTTCTCCCTCAAGGCCACCATTTCGTAAAATGGCCACCATGGCAAACGCGCCAATGGTCATGAAGGAATAAATGGCCAGATACAGCATGAGGCTGGACACCCCACGCGCTGAGATGTCAGCTTCTACTCCGATCCAACCCGCAACAACTACCCCAACCAACGCATACCCGGCATGGGCGATACTGGAATAGGCTAACATTCGTTTCACGTTGGTTTGAACAATAGCGACCAAATTCCCTAATGCCACCGTGATTAAACAGACCGCGAGAATCAACACATTCCAATTAGGTTTGACTCCTCCAAAACCTTCCAAAAGCACACGCAGGAACGCCGCAAAACTCGCGGCTTTTGAAGCCACGGCCATAAACGCTGTCACGGATGTTGGAGCCCCTTCATACACATCAGGCGTCCACATATGAAATGGCACCGCTGCCACTTTAAACCCAAAGCCGACAATAATCAGCATGAGTGCCAAAAGCATCAATGGGTCATCCAATGCTGGCCCATTCACCGCTGCAGCGATTTCGTTCAGCCGAGTGCTACCAGTGACACCAAACAACATGGAAATGCCATACAGCAAAATGCCTGAAGAAAAGGCCCCTAAGACAAAATATTTGGCCGAAGATTCAATCGACCTGGCTTCAAAGCGTTTAAACCCGGCCATGATATACAAGGTAATCGACATGAGTTCGATACCCAGGTAGATCGTCAACAAATCAGCACCTGACACCATCACCATCATGCCCACTAAGGCCAGCAACACAAAAGCGTAATATTCTGCAAGATCGATTTTTTCTTCTTTGAGGTAGCTCATCGACAAGAGAATGGTAAGCCCGCTCACTACGTACAACAACATTTTCCAAAAGGCCGCATAGGCATCCACGACGACCAATCCACTGAACGCCACTGCGCTCTCACCAAAATCACCCATGGTGATCAAAGCACAGACTCCCAACACGCCAAGAGCGATCCAGGCCAGGCCATCTTTTTTGGCAGTCGAGGTTATTGGATCGAGAACGAGAATAAGACAGGCGATACCGACGATCAATAATTCAGGAAGAATCGTGACAAGATCAGCAAGAGGAAGGCTCATGGGGCAGCCTCGACGTCAAAAGACGTTATTGCGGAAGGAAGGACTTCCGACATTACCAAAACATGATCCCTGGCCACTCCTTCTTGTTTTACGACAACGGATGCGGATTGCGTGGCAACCACACGTTCGACACTCGCATGCATCACATCCAAAAGTGGTTTGGGATAGAGTCCAATCCAAAACACCAACACCACTAATGGCACCAGCATGCCAAATTCACGGGCATTCAAATCGGTTAATTTGGAAAGCATCTTTGGGGAGGCTGGGCCATACACGACTCGCTGCACCAAATACAAAATATACACGGCGGCTAAAATAATCCCCAACGCCGCTAAGGTCGCTGTCAACTTGTCCCAGGCAAACACGCCAAGCAATACCAAAAATTCACCCACGAAACTATTCATGCCTGGCAGCCCCACGGAAGACAGGGCAAAGATAACCAAAAAGGTCGCATACTTCGGCATGGCGTTGGCCAGCCCGCCGTTCTCACTAATTTCCCGGCTATGCGTACGCTCATAAATAATCCCCACACACATAAAGAGCGCACCCGTCGTAATGCCGTGATTGACCATCTGCAAGACGGCACCCTCGATCCCTTGGGCATTGAAGGCAAAAATTCCCAATGTCACAAACCCCATGTGACTAACACTGGAATAGGCGATCAGCTTTTTGATGTCACTTTGCGCCAGAGCCATATAGGCTCCATAGATAATCGCGATCACCGACAAGGTCATGATGAACGGGGTAAAGCTTACGGACGCATCCGGTAACATGGGCAATGAGAAACGTAAAAATCCATACGTGCCCAACTTCAACAAGACACTGGCCAGGATGACGCTCCCCGCCGTCGGGGCCTGCACATGCGCATCCGGCAGCCACGTATGAAACGGGAACATGGGCACTTTTACCGCAAACGCAGCAAAGAAGGCCCAGAACAGCAACGTTTGCAAACTCGGTGCGTACGAGGCATGCGTGAGCGCCAAGATATCGAATGTTCGTCCACCTTCAAAATACAATACGAGAATCGCCACCAGCAGAAGAATACTCCCGGCCAGGGTATAGAGAAAAAACTTAATGGCCGCATAGACACGATTGGGGCCACCCCACACTCCAATCAACAAATACATGGGAATCAGCATGGTTTCCCAAAAGATATAAAAGAGCACAAAGTCTAAGGCCACAAACACACCGATTGTAGCGGTTTCCATGACGAGCAAACTGATCAAAAATTCTTTCATTCGTGTTTCAATCGCCGTCCATGACACCAGAATACACAACGGCGTGAGAAAGGTAGTCAGAAGCACTAATGGCATACTGATGCCATCGACACCCAAGGCATAATGGATGGCAGGAGAATTAATCCATAGGTGTTTCTCGACAAATTGCATGCTGCTCGTGCCAATATCAAACGCAAACCAAAGGGGCAACGACGCAACAAACGTGATCAATGAGGTTCCCAGCGCAATGTGTCGAGCCAACGACTCGTGCGCGAGCAACGTCCCGATCACACCAATCAACGGTAGAATCAGAACCAACGTGAGCCAGGGTATGCCCTCGGTAGCCACCACCTCAGTCATGATTTAATTCTTTCCTATCCAACATTTCGTACACCACTGACCATCACCTCATTCACCATAACCGTTGGGAATGTTCAAAAAAGTTCGTCCAGCAAGGCCGCAGCTCTTTTGAGGCGCGGAGCGTACTCACAGTACGTGAGCACGGCAAAAGAGCAAGAACGCCGCTGGCGGCTTTTTTCAACATTCCCTTAAAAGAAAATCAGCGCCCCGAGAATCACTACCGCGCCGACCGTCATGGCCAGCGCGTAGTTTTGTGCTTGCCCACTTTGAAGTACCCGCGTCACCCA
>Ga0224497_10000369_pt1 | contig 32193 bp, 26 predicted proteins | sample SF_Jul11_sed_USG_4_FD_167970 | JGI IMG/M metagenome (GOLD analysis project Ga0224497, IMG submission 167970) | Sediment microbial communities from San Francisco Bay, California, United States - SF_Jul11_sed_USGS_13 | ecosystem: Environmental > Aquatic > Marine > Sediment | place: USA...
TGTGTTGTCGGCCGAGGAAATCGAGCAACTGCGGGCGCAGGCTGAGGCGCTGCTCGCCGAGCTACTTCCACAGCAGGCGCGCCTCGGGGAGCTATCGGCGGCGAACTGGGGTGAGGAGACTTGGGCGGAGTACGAGGCCTCTGCGCGTGCCGGCGATGATGCCTATCTCGCGAATGATTTTCAGGACGCGGTTCCGGCTTACGCGCGCGCGCTCGAGGTCGGCGAGCTGTTGCTCGCGCGGTCGGTCAGCATCATCGATGCGGCATTACAGGCCGGCAGCGCCGCGCTCGTTGCGGGCAACGCAGTATTGGCAGCGGAGCAATATCGGATCGTGCTCGAGATCGAGCCCGAGAACACAACGGCCCATCGCGGGCTCGAGCGTGCTGAGCGGCTGCCCGAGGTCTTGCGGCTGACGCGCCAGGGGGAGATCTTCGAGCGCGACGGTGCGCTCGAGGATGCGGCCAGTGCTTTTCGCGATGCGTTAGCGATCGATTCGGAATGGGATCCTGCGCGCTCGTCGCTCGCGAATGTCGAAAACCGGTTACGAAACCGCAGCTTCGATCAGCTGATGTCGCAGGGGTTCAGCGCACTCGCGCAAGAGGATTTCGACGAGGCGTTGGAACGGTTCACGGCTGCGCTTGCGGCCCGCCCGAGCTCGGAAGAGGCGATGGCGGGTAGACTGCAGGCCGAGCAGGGCCAGCGGCTCGCCCAGATCGCGCTCATCGAAGCCAGGGCGATCGTCGCTGAGGCCACCGAGCGTTGGGCTCGAGCCATCGAGTTCTACGAGAGCGCGCTGGAGACAGATGCGACGCTCGTGTTCGCACGAGAGGGCCTGGAGAGGGCGCGGCGCAGAGGCGACCTCGACTCGAAGTTGGTTTATCTGCTCGAGAACCCGAATCTGCTCTTCGACGATACCGTTCTGGCCGATGCGCAGGCTTTGCTTGCTGATGCGCGAACTGTTACCGAGGCTGGGCCGCGTCTTACCGAGCAAAGCGCCGAGCTCGAGCGGCTCCTCCGCTTGGCCTCGACGCCGATCGCGATTGAGCTGCAGTCCGACGAGCGCACCGAGGTCACGGTCTACCGCGTCGGCAAGCTCGGTACTTTCGCGCAGATGACGCTCGAGCTGCGGCCTGGGACCTATACGGCCATCGGCAGCCGCGACGGCTATCGCGACGTTCGACAGACGTTCACGATCCTTCCCGGTAGAACGCTCGAGCCGGTCCGCGTTGAATGTAGGGAGACGATTTGATGGTCAGCGACGAGTGGATCGTGCACACGCGCGTCGACGATCAGCAGCGCCGGTTCGCGCGGGAAGCGCTGCCGCTTACGATCGGCGCGGAGTCGAATGCCGACGTTCGACTACAAGATGTCACCGGCTCCGTGCAAATCGGTGAACTGGATGGCGCTTTCTTCATTCAGCCGGGTCGTGACACACGCAACCTGCGCATCGACGGCGAGCTCGTCAGAGGCTCACGCTGGCTGCGCGGTGGGGAGACCGTGGCCCTCGATACCGCTCGGCTCGTTTGCAGGGTCGACGGCGGGCAGCTCACGTTGACGATCGACGGACACGTGACGGGCGGTGATACGGCGCCGCCTGATCTCGATGAGCTGGCGCGGGAAACTGCGGATATTGGTGCGCTGGAGATCAAGCCGATCGCGTTTCGCCCGCAGGCTGATACCGTGACTGACGCACCGTCAACGCGCGCGCGGGCCGCGACGATAGGCGTTGGAAGCGCGTTCGCTGTGCTGGCCGTCCTCGGATGGTTCGCATTTACGGCGAAATCGGTGGAGATTACCGTCACGCCGGCACCCGTTGAGCTCAGTCTGCCTGATACGCTCTTTAAGCTGAGATTGACCGATCGGTATCTTCTGCGCTCGGGCTCGCATCGCGTGGCAGCGACGCTGCCTGGTTACTATCCGCTCGATACGGAAATCGACGTTGGGTTCTCATCGGATCAATCGTTCGAGCTCGAGCTCGTCAGGCTACCTGGGCTCATCACGCTCACGACGATCCCCGACATCGGCGCCGAGGTGCGCGTCGACGGTGAACCGCTCGGCGTCACACCGATCACCGACGCGGAGATTCGGCCGGGCGCCCATCGCATCGAGTTCGTCGCGGACCGTTATCTGGCGGAGGTTCGCGAGCTCGATGTGGTCGGCGGCGGCGAGCGGCAGAGCCTCGACGTTGCGTTAACACCCAATTGGGCGCCCGTCACGGTTGCAAGCCAGCCGGCTGGCGCTGAGATTCTAGTCGACGGCACGGTGATGGGTGTGACGCCGCTCGACGTGGAGATCACGGCTGGCCAGCACGATATCGAGCTGCGGCTGCGCGGCTACAACGCCTGGCGAGATTCGATTTCCGTGCTCGCCGACCAGCCGCAGGTGCTGCGGCCGGTCGAGCTCACGCAGGCTGATGGGCGAATCGAGCTCGTCACTGATCCGGAGGGCGCGGCGGTCAGCGTCAACGGCGAGTTTCGCGGCCAAACTCCGTTAACCTTGCGGCTCGACCCTGGCAGGCAGCACTCGCTGAGCTTGACGAAGCCGGGCTATGAATCGATTTCGCAGACGTTGTCTGTCGAGGCCGACAGCGGCCGCCGGCTCGCACTCTCGCTCGTGGCGCAAATCGGCGTCATCGATATCGTCAGTGAGCCGGTCGGGGCGCAGATATTCGTCGACGGTGTCGGCGCTGGAACAACGCCTCAGCAGCTGACCCTCACGGCGTTGCCGCACGATCTGGAAATTCGCCTCGATGGATACGCTGTCCAGACCCGAGAGATCACTCCGCGTCCAGGCTTTCCACAGGAATGGCGTGTCGACCTCGAGCAGCTTGACGCACTGACCGGGTCTGGTTATGCGCGAACAGTGCAGACGGGCCTTGGCCAGGAGCTCAGACTCATTTTGCCGGGCGAGTTCACGATGGGTTCGTCGCGGCGTGAGCAGGGGCGGCGCACGAACGAGGTATTGCGACCGATTCAGCTCAGCGAGGCGTTCTACCTCGGTGTGAAGGAGGTCTCCAACGCCGAGTTTCGGGCCTTTGCGGCCGATCACGACTCGGGGAGTTTCTCTGGAGTGAGTCTCAACGACGACGAGCAGCCCGTCGTGCGCGTGGCTTGGGAACAAGTTGCGCAGTATCTCAACTGGCTCAGCATTCGGGACGGTTTTCAGCCGGTGTACGCAGAGACGAACGGCGTGTGGGCGCCCGTACGCCCGCTGCGCAGCGGTTACCGGCTACCGACCGAGGCCGAGTGGGCATGGGCAGCTCGATTCGCCGAGCAGGAGCAGCCGCTGGTTTATCCGTGGGGACTGGAGTTCGACCCTCCGGACCGTCACGGTAACTATGCCGATATTGCGGCTGCCGAATTACTGCCTACGGCACTAGTCACGTATAACGATGATTTCGCCGTCGCCGCGCCCGTCGGTAGCTTCGAGCCCAACGCCGTCGGTATTTTCGATCTCGGTGGCAACGTCGCCGAATGGGTCCAGGACTACTATGAGATCGGTAGCAGTGCGACCACGCAGGTGCTCGTCGATCCGCTCGGACCTACCGAGGGGCGGGCGCATGTCGTGCGCGGCTCGAGCTGGCGCAGCGCCACTCTGCCCGATCTTCGGGTGGCGGCGCGAAATTACAGCACCGAAGCCAGAGAGGACATCGGTTTTCGGATCGCAAGAAACTTGGAATGATCGCTGGTTGTTAGGGTCTAAATAACGGAGAGTTCGAGACGGAGATGCCATTTATGAGCGCAAATCGATGGATGCTCGCCGCGCTGCTATGGGGAGCGCTCGCGCTAGCCGTCTCGGCGCAGGAGTCGCAGGAGGAGGCGCCGCCGGCCGAGCCTGCGCCGCCGCCGGCCGAGCCTGCGCCGCCGCAGGCCGATGAGGAACGGACTCTCGAGGAGATATTCATTCCTAGTGAGGAGATCGGCGCGGACGAGGAAGTCACATTTCCGATCAATATCTAACCCGGTCGACGATCGGTCCGGCTACCAAGGAACGGCGGAGTGATAGGAGCCTATGAAGCGTACATTTCCGACAGAGTTTCTCTACCAGGTATTCGCGTTGATCATTGCGGTTATCGTCGTGCACGCTGTCTATGTGACGGTGGTACGCCCGCGTGCGACCGAGGTGATGGCAGAGCAGACGCTACGCATTCAGGAGGAGGAGAACTACACGGCCGAGCGTTCCATATGGGTCTTGATCCGAGATTTCGAGCAGGAGTCCTGCTTCGTGCTCATGATATGGGCGTTCTCGATCATGGGGTTCAAGGCGACCACGTCGTTGTCCGAGCGCGCGCTGCTGCAGCGCGAGCTTATTCCCGTACCGGACGGCGTGCGCATCTTGCCCGAGGACAGTCGCGAATACGCGCGTACGATCCAGGCATTGCCGGATCGCATGCGTGGCATGTTGTTGCCACGCGTGTTGCTCTCGTCGCTCGAGCGGTTCGGCTCGACACGCAACGTGCAGGATGTCTCTTCAGTAGCCAATACACTATGCGAGTCGGAAGGTGAGCGGCTCGAGTCCGAGTTATCGATGATCCGCTACATCGCATGGGCGATCCCGTCAGTCGGGTTTATTGGCACGGTACGCGGTATCGGTGACGCGCTCGGGCAGGCCCACCGCGCCGTGGATGGCGATATCGCCGGGGTCACGCAGAGTCTGGGCACCGCATTCAACTCGACGTTCATCGCGTTGCTCATATCGATTGTCGTCATGTTCCTCGTGCATCAGCTACAGCTTCTGCAGGAGCGTCTCGTGTTCGATACGCAGACCTATATCGATCACAATCTCATTCGCCACATGCAGGCGCGGGATTAGCGGTAGGCAGGACGGGTACGATGTCGACTATCGCCATTGACATCAACGATGCGGGTATCGTTCTTGCTGACGAGTCGGGCATCGTCGCGGATGAGCCCGGCTATGCCTTCGTTGAAGGCCAGGCGATTCTTACCGGCCGGGACGCCTATGCGAAGGCGCGGCTGCATCCACGCCAGAGCAGCAACCGCTATTGGGATAGCCTGACGCTCGAGCCGGGGAGTGCGGGCGTCGACGGTGTCGGTAGCGCTGCGGAGCTCGCGTATGCGCAGCTCAAAGCGCTTTGGGAGAACTACGGCGGCAACCGTAACGATGCGTTATTGCTCGTTCCAGGTTATTACGGCCGTGATGAGCTCGGTGTATTGCTCGGATTGGCTCATGAATGTGACATCCCAGTACGCTCGATGCTGAGCTCGGCGGCCGCAGCCGCAGCTGCCCCGTACCCCGGTCGCCAACTCGTGCACGTCGACGCCGGGTTGCACCGTGTGTCGGTGACGCCGCTTGCGCAGGGCGAGGATGTCGCGGCCGATATGGAAAGATCGCTCGGCAACACCGGGCTCGCCTCGATTTCGGATCTGCTTGCGAAGCGCGTTGCGGAGCTCTTCGTGCTCGCGACACGCTTCGATCCGTTTCACAGCGCTGCGAGCGAGCAGCTTGTCTATGATCGCCTGCCGGCGTGGCTCGGCGAACTCGAACGGCACCCGGACTCAGTCGAGCTCAAGCTGCCGCGCGGCGGCGAGGATTTAACCATCGAAGTCGAAGGCGCGCAGCTCATTGGCGTCATGACGGGTTTCTACAAAGCTATTGTCCAGCTCATCGCCCAATGTCGAGAGCCCGGTGCGGAGCTCGTCGTGCTGTTGTCCGATCGTCTGGCAAGGATGCCCGGTATTGTCAGTGAGCTCGAGCGACTCGATGATGCGCTTGTCGTGACGTTGCCTGCCGGGCAGGCTGCGCTTGGCGCTGTGAGTCAGTCAGAGGCGCTCATCGGGGATTCAGGCAACGTGCGGCTGCTCAAGCGCATGCCGTGGCGGGAGCCGCCCGCCGAGCCCGCGCCCGCCCGGCGCACTCTGGAGCCCGATGCGCCCGAGCCCGCACCCGCAGCCTCGACGGCCGACGATCCGGCCAGCCACATCGTCTATCGTGGAATCGCTTACCCCGTGGATTCGAGCGGCATTGTGATCGGCAGGGAACCGATACCGCAGCGGCGCACGATCGTACTGAACGGCGGGCAGGGCGGCGTCTCTCGGGCACATTGCGAGCTCGTCAGGCAGAACGGTGAGCTCAAGCTCGTCGACAGGAGCCGCTTCGGCACGTTCGTGAACGAGAAGCGCATCTCAGGCGAGATCGCGTTGCAGCCGGCGGACGTGATCCGCATCGGCTCACCGGGTGAGCAGCTCCAGGTCATCCGTATGGAGGCCGCCGATGGCACGTAAGCGCCTTAATGTCTTCTCTCTCGCGTTTCTCGACGCAATGACGTGCGGCTTCGGTGCGGTCATTCTATTTTTCATGATAATCAACGCGAACGTCGATCAACGTCGCACCGTGATCCTCGACGATTTGTCGGCCGAGGTCGATCGCATGGAGCTGAAGGTTCTCACGGGGCGTAAGAATCTCGTTCAGCTCAAGCAGGACCTGGCCGAGCTCATCGAGCAGTGGGCTGTGCTTCGTGGCATGCGCCAGGAGATCGTCAGCGAAGTGCAGCAGACCGAGTCCGAATTCAGCATCATGACGGCCGACACGGAGTCGCAGACCGAGATCATCGAGCGGCTGCGTTCCGATCTCGAGCAGCTTCAGGCTGAAACGGAGCGTTTGTCAGCCGCTAGCATTACTCCGGACGATGCCGGCAATCGAATTCGCAGCTTCATAGGCGACGGCAATCGGCAGTATCTAACGGGCTTGCGCATGGGCGGCGAGCGCGTCGTCGTTCTGGTGGATGCGTCCTCGAGCATGCTCGATCGAACGATCGTCAACATCATCAGGCGGCGCAATATGCCGCTGCAGCAGCAGATCAATTCGCCGAAGTGGCAGCAGGTCGTCAACACGGTCGACTGGCTGACGACGCAGATTCCGCCCGGGACCCAGTTTCAAGTCATCGCGTTCAATGACACGGCCTGGTCGCTCATCGAGGGCACCGACGGGGAGTGGCTTACTGTTCGCGACGGCGCCCAGCTCGAAGAAGCCGTACAGGCACTACGCAACATGGCGCCGAGCGGGCCGACAAGCCTGCACATGGCGTTCGAAGCGATGCGCCCACTCGATCCGAAGCCTGACAATATCTATCTGCTCGTCGATGGCTTGCCGACGATTGGCGAGGTGATTCCGATCAAGGCCGGCGTGACGGGCCGAGAGCGCATGGGGCATTTCAACCGTGCAGTTCGTGATCTACCCTTCAACGTGCCCGTTAATATTATCTTGTATGCGATGGAAGGCGATCCACAAGCAGCGCCCGCCTATTGGTGGCTTGCGCTGCGGACCGGCGGATCCATGATGGCGCCATCGGAGGATTGGCCATGAGCAAGAAACGCCGCGACACCGAGAGCATGAACTTGTCGTTCCTCGACGTTATCACGTGCGGCTTCGGCGGCATCATCCTGTTGCTCGTTATAACGAAGATGTTCGAGCCGATCCGACTGGAGGAAAGCCACACCGAGCTCGAGGGGCTCATCACGCGTTACCAGGAGGAGCTCAACGACATTCTCGGTGAGACCGATGTCGTGCAACGCGAACGGTTGATGACGGCCGAAAATGTCGAGCAAGACGAAATTCAAATTGCCCAGTTGCAGGAGGAGCTCGTTCGCATCCGTGCCGCCGTTCTCGCCAGCGAGGACGACGCGAGTGTGTCGTCGGAGCTCGCCGGACAGCTCGCGCAAGCCAAGCAGCGCCTGACCGAAGAGATGCAGCGGTTGCTCACGGATTACCGGCCTGATCCCGATGAATACATGGTTGGCGGTATTCCGGTCGACAGTGAGTACATCATCTTCATCATCGATACGTCGGGCAGCATGCAACGCTATGCCTGGGACCGTGTCCGTCGTCAGATCAGCGAGACGCTTGCTGTCTACCCGCAGGTGCGTGGCATCCAGGTCATGAACGACATGGGCGAGTACATGTTCAAGAGCTACCGGAACGAATGGATTCCGGATACGCCGGGTCGGCGCGAGGCAATCAACGATGCGCTCTCGAGCTGGAATGCGTTCTCCAACTCGAGCCCCCGTGAGGGTATCCTCGCGGCGATCGAGGCGTTCTATGATCCGACGAAGAAGATCAGCCTCTATGTGTATAGCGATGATTTCTCTGCCGGGTCGATCAACGCGGTCGTACGCGAGGTAGATCGCCGCAATCTGGCTGGCGCCGACGGCACGCGCAGGGTGCGCATTCACGCCGTTGCGTTTCCTGTCTACTACGAGGTCGCCAACGGCGAGCTACTGTCCTCGGCCCGGTTCGCGATCTTGATGCGCGAGCTCTGCCAGCGAAACGGCGGAACCTTCGTCGCGCTGCCCTCGCTCAGACGCTAGCGGCTAGTCGTTACAGCTGGTGACAGCGTTGCGCTCTGCGTAGCGGCCACCCCATGACGACGCCCCCTCAGGGCATGGCTGGCGAAATCGCCCGTCCGGTGCCCGCCATTATTCGTCATTTTTCAGCCGCTCAGCGTCATTCTTTGGCATCGACTCGCCAGCCCCGCGCGCTCCAATGAGTCCGTGCACTAAGGCACAGGGCGATCGTAAGGAGCGAAGTCATGATCAGAAAAATCATTATCACGGGAATTTCAGCAACGATGATGACGAGCGTCGGCTGGACCGCGGAACAGGACCAGGAGCCGACGAAGGAGCGGATCGGTGTCGCGAGTGGCGCCGTTTTGGGAGGCCTGGCGGGTGGGCCGATCGGTGTCGTCTTGGGTGCGGCGTTCGGCGGTTGGCTCGGGGACGAGTTCGACGTGCAGCGCCGCGAGCGGGACGACTTCGAGCAGCGCTGGGCGTTGGCCAGCGAAGAGGTTGCCAATCTCAATGGCCTTGTCCAGGGCAGCGAACGTGAGCTCGAGCGACTCAGGGCCGATTTCAGCCGTGACGCGACGACGATGCGCGAGAAAGTTCGGGAGGCGCTCGATGTACAGGTGCTTTTCAAGACCGGGGATACGTCTCTGGCCGAGGAGACAGGCAATCGGCTCACACGGCTCGCAGAGCTCGTCGCGGACATGGACGGAATGCTGCTGCGTATCGAGGGTCATGCCGACGCGCGTGGTGCTGCGGAGTTCAACGAGCAGCTTTCGGCGCAGCGTGCGGCCACGGTCAGGGATGTGCTGATTCGGGCCGGCGTGCCGTCGGCACGAATCGTCATCGATGCACTCGGCGAGCGCGAGGCACATGCTGTCGGTGAGGATGTCGACGGCATGGCGCTCGATCGCCGCGTGCAGCTGACGTTGATCCCGTCAGCCGCCGAAGGCCGGATGGCGCGCGAGTAGCCCCGTGCGCATCTTGGGCGGTGTCGCGCCGGTCACGGCGGTGCGACACCGCTCCTTCTTCTGGTCATGGCGAGCTACAGCCTCGGTAGCGTCAACGTTCAGTCAGAAGCGGACGATATCTCGATTCCAACTCGTATTTTACGCGCCGCTGATCTCTTCGGGCACATCAGCCTGGCGGCTTCGTCGCTTTTACTTCCTTGACAGTATCCCTTTCACTGATTCGTGACTGCCAGTTGATAACGTTCTTGTAAGGGGATAGGTCAAAGTCAAACATCGGCGACCAGCTACAGACGATAAATAGATAGGCATCGGCGACCGTGAATTTGTCTCCCAGCAAGTAGTCTCTGTCCTTGAGTTGGGAATCTACGTAGGCGAAGCGACCATTGAGTCGTTGGGTCACGAACCTTCGCATTTCTTCGGGAAGATTCGGATTGAAGAAATTGGAAAAGCCCTTGTGTATCTCTGAGTTGATGAAGCCCAGCCATTCGTGCAACCTGGTTCGCTCGATAGTTCCGTTCGGCGGGGCCAGTTCAGAGTCGGGATACCGGTCAGCGATGTACTGCAATATCGCAACATTCTCCGTTAGCAATTCGCCGTCGTCGAGCTCCAAGACCGGAACATAGCCCTTCGGATTGATATCGTTAAGGTGTCGGCCATCTGGGAGGATCCGATCGGTCTTCAAGTTCAATTTCACGAGCTCGAAATCGGCGCCGGCTTCCAGCAAGGCGATGTGAGACGCGGAAGAACAGGATCCGGGAGAGGTATAAAGTTTCATTCATTTACTCCGCCACGTGCTGAGATGAGCGTCACTCAGCCTCCGTATCGTCGAATTATGTGGCCTGAGACGGCGTGTATATAGACTAAACGGCCACGAGCGGACGTACCCTTAATAGAGAACGAGGTTTTTTCTAGCGAGAAAGGCCGAGCTGCGTCAATAAGTTCGGTGCACCGACGCTGTCGCGCAGCCGCGGCACCACGACGACGGGGCAGCCGTTGCTGAAACGCTCGATGCTGAGTGCGGTTTCACTGGCGGCAACGGGCTGACTTTCCGACTCACTGACAATAATCCCGCATACAGGGATGTCGCGTGCCTTGAGTACCTCGAACGCGGTCAGCGTGTGACTGATCGCGCCGAGATAGCTGCCGGTCACAAGCAGTGCAGGCACTTCGAGTGCGGCGATCCAGTCGGTCACGGTGTGTTCGTTATCGAGCGGCACGAGAACGCCGCCGACGCCTTCGATCAGTGTTGCGCCTCGTCCGGCGACGTTGCGGCAATAGTCGACGAGCTCCGTGTAGGGTAGGGATCGTCCCTCACGCGCTGCCGCCATGTCCGGCGAGAGGGGCGCTTGGAACCGCCATGGGCTGATCTTATCCAAATGACTGCGATCGAGAGGCCGGCCGAGGGCAGTGAGCAGAACGCCGGAATCGCTCGCAGCGGCGTCATTCTCGTCGAACCCCGTGACGACGGGTTTGAGCACGTCGACATACGTGCCACGTTCTCGAAGCTGCTCGATCAGCAATCTCGTGACGAAAGTCTTGCCGACGCCCGTGCCCGATGCCGTGACGAACGTCGTGTTCATAGCCTGGCAAGCACTGCAGTCATTGCCCCGGCCAGTCCCTCGATGTCTTCAGCTGAATGCGCAGCCGAGAACGTCACGCGCAATCTCGCCGTGCCTTCGGGCACGGTCGGCGGGCGAATCGCGACGACGAGGAAGCCCAGCTCCTCGAGCGCGGCACTCGCCTGCACGGCACGCTCCGGCGTTCCCAGCACGATCGGGACGATCGGGCTCTGCGGTTCCGGAATCTTTAATGCCGCGGCAAAGGCCGCTGCATTAGCCAACGGTTTCGCCACGAGCGCGGGGTCGCTAGCGATGATTTCGAGCGCTTTAGTTGCTGCGGCGACGACACCCGGTGGCAAGCCCGTCGTATAGATCAGGCTGCGCGCTCGGTTGCGCAGCAAGTCGGCCACGGCCCGGCTCGTGCACACGTAACCCCCGTAGCTTCCGACGGCTTTTGAGAGCGTGCCCATCTGCACTGCGATTTCGAGCGGCACGCCGTCAACAAACCCTGAGCCACGACCGTCACCGACTACGCCGAGGCCGTGCGCGTCATCCGTCATGAGCCACGCATCGTGTCGCCGCGCGCTTGCCAGAAGCGCAGGCAATGGCGCTAGATCGCCGTCCATGCTGAACACGCCCTCGGTCAACACAAGACAGTGGTGGTGTTGCCCGCGGTGCCCCGCGAGCAGTGCTTCGGCCTGCGCGGCATCGTTGTGCGCGAAACGGAGCACATGGCTTCTGGCGAGCGTAGCACCCGCGAACAAGCAGCTGTGGCAGTGCTCGTCCATGACGATCAGATCCTCGGATCCGACGAGTGCGGGAATTACGCCGACGTTGGCCAGGTAGCCGCTGCCGAAAACAACGGCATCTTCGGTGCCCTTGAGATCCGCGAGGCGCCGCTCCAGTGCTGCGTAGAGCGGATGGTTGCCCGTCACGTGCCGTGATGCCCCCGCGCCGGCGCCGAAATCGTGTGTTGCCCGGCAACTCGCCTCGATCACGTCTGGATGCTGCGATAAGCCGAGATAGTCGTTGCATGCAAACGAGACGAGCTCGTGAGAGCCACGCAATGCATGGGCTTCGCTCTTGCGGCCCGTCTCGATCAGCGTGCGTCTCAGCTTACGCGTTTCGAGGCTCGCGAGTTTGCCGGTCGCGAAGCGCTGTAAGGAGTCGTCGCTCAACTGCAGAATTCCGGGGTAGGCTGCCGATCATGGTGCCACGATCGGAGAAGTAGGTCAGTATAGCGGGATCTGCGATTCCGGCTGGTCGACCAGCGTATCGGCACAGCCCTGGTGGAGATGCGATGTGACGAACGAAAATGTCTTCGAGACTCGGCTCGCCAAGGATATTTGGGAAACCAAGTACCGGTATGCCCGTGGGCCGGTGCCCGAGGTTTCCGTCACAGACACGTGGCAGCGAGTCGCCCGCGCGATCTCGCGCGTCGAGGCTAACGACCCGGATGGATGGCGCGCGCGTTTCCTCGGCGTTCTCGAGGGATTTAAGTTCCTGCCCGGCGGGCGCATTCTCGCCGGGGCGGGTACCCGCCATTCCACGACGCTCTGCAACTGTTTCGTCATGGGCTTCATCGATGACTCGATGGAGAGCATCTTCGAGCGGCTCAAGGAAGGCGCGCTGACGATGCAGTGGGGCGGAGGTATCGGTGTCGATTTCTCGACGCTGCGGCCGCAGGGTGTGGCTGCCGCAACGCGTAATACGACGGCTTCGGGGCCCGTGTCGTTTATGAGCGTCTGGGATGCAATGTGCGGCGCGTTGATGTCGACCGGCTCGCGCCGCGGCGCCATGATGGGGACACTGCGTTGCGATCATCCGGACGTCCGGACTTTCGTCAACGCCAAACGTACGGCTGGTGTGCTGAGTAATTTCAACCTCTCGCTGCAGGTGACGGACGAGTTCATGGCTGCTGTCGCTGCCGACGCGTCGTTGCCGTTGTGCTTCCCTCTCGCGGGGAGCGAGACGGCCGCGCAGATGCGCCTGCTACGCTGGCCTGGTGCCGATGCCGAGCTGCCGTGCCGGGTGTTCGCCTCTGTGAGCGCCACCGATCTCTGGCACGAGATCATGAGCGCGGCGTTCGAGACGGCCGAGCCCGGGGTGTTGTTCGTTGACCGCATCAACCAGCTCAATAACCTCTATTACTGTGAGCACATTACGACGACGAATCCCTGCGGCGAGATTCCTCTGCCGCCGTATGGGGCCTGTGTGCTCGGCTCGCTGAACCTGACCGCGTTCGTCCGCGATCCGTTCTCGCGCGGTGCCGAGTTGCAGCTCGAGGAGCTCGGGCACGCCGCTGCCGTGGCCACGCGCTTTCTCGATAACGTCATTGACTGCTCCGCATTTCCGTTGTCCGAGCAACGTGAGCAGGCACAAGGGGCGCGGCGCATCGGCCTCGGGCTAACGGGGCTCGCCGATGCGCTCATGATGCTCGGACTCGATTATGCGAGCGATGCCGGTCGTGGGCTTGCCGAGACGACGATGCGCTGCGTTCGCGATGCGGCCTATCGTGCCTCGATCGGGCTCGCCGAGGAGAAGGGCAGCTTTCCGTTCTACGATCGTGATGCGTACCTTGCAGGTGAATATGTCGGTGACCTGCCGGACGACCTGAGAGACGGAATCGCCCGGTCCGGCATTCGCAACAGCCATCTGCTCGCAATCGCTCCGACGGGGACGATCAGCTTGCTCGCGAACAATATCTCCAGTGGGATCGAACCCGTATTCGCGTACGAGGGCCAGCGCCGAGTCCTCGATCGCACGGGCGAGCCAGAGGCTCGAGAGGCGATCGACTATGCCTATGCGTTGTGGCGCGCGCGGAACTCGAGGCAAACTCGATTGCCGGCGTATTTCAAAACGGCTCAGGAAATTTCAGCCGAAGATCATCTGCAGATGCAGGCGACCATGCAGCCGCTTGTCGACAACTCGATTTCGAAGACGATCAATGTGCCCGAGCATATTTCGAAGGAAGATTTCGCGTTCATCTATGCACGTGCGCACGAATTGGGGCTCAAGGGGTGCACGGTATTTCGGCCGAATGCTGTCAGGGGAAGCGTGCTCTCGCGGTCGAGCGGCGAGGCGATCCCGGGTTGCCCACTAGAGAGATAGGCGGGCCAGTCTAGTCGTCTCTGCGCCAGGCTAGACGGATGAAGTAGCCTTCCTCGTCGTAATGCATGTCGAGCTCGCCGTTCCAGGCGCTATTCAGCGCTTCGGCAATACGTCGCGGCAAGTGGACGTCGGTCGTCGTGATGCGCAGGCCGTCATCGAGCTCTTCGATGTCCATGATGCGATTCAGGGGATGTTCGGTCTTTTCCGTCTCCTCGATATTCTTCGCGAGATTCAAGATCTCCTGCTTATGCGCGGCGACGAAAGCGCCTTGAATAGCCAGCTCACCTGCCGGGTAGCGGTCCGCGATGCGTTGACACGCCTGGCACAGCTGACTGTTGGCCTCGCCGTCCGGGACCTCGTCCCACGTCCAGCGGCCCTTTCGATAACTCGCGCCGCATTGCGGGCATACCGTCGGCTCCTGCAGCTTGCCGCGGAGCTTGTAGGTGTCGTGCCGCCGTTCCTGAACGTTGCGAATGCGCGCGGGTCCTTGCGGTGCGCGATCGTCGACTTTGCTCATTTATTTGTCACCTGCCGAAATAGTTTCATGTCAATGCTAGTTCGAGCAATCGGCCACGCGCGGTTGGCTCGACCGGGGACCTTCGCGCTCGTGTGTCCAAGTAAGTATCAATTCGGATATCCGCGAGGTGCTGCACTGGCCTAAAGTACGAGACTGTCATTCTCTGCTAGGCGCCCCTATTACGGCGATACGTAGTTGTCACGATGAAAGAAAAGATCAAGCGAGTCCTGGTGGCGCTCAAACCCTGGCAGGGCGGGACGCCGCTGTCCGTTTACCATGCGCGCTTCCTGGCCGAGAATCTCGGCGCCGAGCTGCGGTTGTTGAGCTGCGTCTTCGAGCCGGAGATCTCGCTCGGCGTTTTCAACGAAGAGCCCGAGGCTGCGGCTGCGCAGGTCGGGCTGGTCGAGTCCGAACGCAGCGTGCTGGCGGATCTTGCCGCATCGCTGGCCGACTGGGGCATCTACGCCCAGGTCGAGGTGCGCTGGGGTTACCCGGCTGAGGAGGTCGTTCTCGCCGAGATCGAGAGCTGGCAGGCGGATCTGCTCGTCGTCGGCACGCATCAAGCCGGATCCAGGCCGTATACGCGGCTTGCCCAAGTCGATTGGCAGCTGATGCGTAGCTGCCCCTGCCCGATGCTCCTCGCGCGCGACCCGCAGTTCGAGGGATACACGAAGGTGCTCGCGGCCGTCGATCCGCTCCACCGCCATGCCGAGCCGTCCGGGCTGGATCAGAGCGTTCTCGAAGCCGCGTCTCTGCTCGCCAAGGCTTCGGAATCAGAGCTGCTCGTCGCCCATGTGCATCCCGATCCCCAAGACTATGCGTTGGCCTCCGCCGTCGAGGTGTTGCCGGGCGTCTATTACGGCAACGAAAATATCGAGGATGTGCACAGAAAAGCGCTTATGGAGCTCGTCGAAAACTTCGGAATCAGGCGTTCGCAGGTTCTGTTGACGTCGGGAGATCCAGCCGAGCAGCTCGGCAATTTGATTGTCGAGAATGACGTTGATCTCGTCGTCCTCGGTGCGCTCAAGCGCGGCAGGCTCGAGCAATGGCTGCTGGGCAGCACGGCGGAGCGAGTCGTCGCGGAGGTTAGCTGCGATGTCCTATTGATCAAGCCAGAAGCTTGATCGGCGCCGGTGCGGTTAGCGGGTAATGCGCGGCAAGGGGCTCAGACTCGGCGAAGTGCACGGTATCGAGATCCGGCTCGACCTCAGCGTCGCAATTATCTTCTTTCTTGTCGTTTACAGCCTCGGTGCGGGATTGTTTCCGCAATGGCACGGTGATTGGAGTCCGGGGCTCAGCTGGGCGACGGCCCTAGCGGCCGCATTGCTGTTTTTCGCGTCATTGCTTGCGCATGAGCTCGCGCACTCGATCATGGCGCAACGCCATGGCATCGTCGTGCCGCGCATCACGTTGTTCGTCTTCGGTGGCGTTTCGGAGCTCGAGACAGAACCGCGTACGCCGAGCATGGAGTTCAGCATCGCGATCGTCGGGCCGCTGACGAGCTTGGCGCTTGGCTTGCTGTTTGCGATTCTCGGACTCGATCTCGCCGGTGCCGGCTTTCTCGACGAGCTCCAGGCCGACCCAGAAGCCGCGATGGCTTCGCTCGGGCCGGTGGCGACGCTGCTGATGTGGCTCGGCCCGGTCAATCTCATGCTCGCGATCTTCAATCTCGTGCCGGGCTTCCCGCTCGACGGCGGGCGCGTACTCAGAGCTGCTCTGTGGTGGCTCGGCGGGGATCTGCGGCGCGCGACGCAGAGAGCGTCTCAGGTCGGTAGCGGCTTCGCTTGGGCGCTCATGGCCTGGGGGGCATGGGAGGCGCTCGGGGGCGCTGTTATCCAGGGGTTGTGGCTCCTGTTGATCGGCTGGTTTCTGAACAACGCCGCGCGCGCGAGTTATCTGCAGCTGTTGCTGGTGCAGGCAATGGAGTCGCTCGAGGTCGCCGACCTCATGCGAACGCGTTTCGAGAGCATTCAAGCCGACGCCCCGTTGCAGGATTTCATCGACGACAAGTTGTTGCGCAGTGATCAGGTCGCGTGGCCCGTCCTCGAAGGCGGGCATCCCGTCGGGCTCATCGGCCTCGACTCCATTCGTGCCCGCCTCAAGGAGGAAGCGCAGCCCCGAACCGTCGCAGAGGCCATGGGCGGCATCCACGAGTCCGTTTCGCCGCATCTACGTGGCCGCGAGGCGTTGCAGCTGTTGCTCGAGTCGCGGCGTGATCCCATTCCCGTTCTCGAAGCGGGCCGGCTCGTGGGGCTCCTGTATCATGCCGACCTCATGCGCTGGTTGGCGCTCCACGAGATCGAGACCCGACAGAGAATTCATTTCTAACGAAGAGATATAGCAATGGACCTTAACCCGGATACAGTGCGTTTCATTATCGACAAAGCTCGTGAATTCCACGTCAAGGAAGAGGTGACGATACCCGAGGAGCCGTTGAGTCCTAGCGACGATTGGGCCAGACAGATACTCGCCGATCATGCCGATGACCCGTCGTATCAGGAGGTCAAGGCCACGATCGACGATCTCGAGCCCGACCAGCAGGTGACCTTGGTGGCGCTGATGTGGCTCGGCCGCGGCGACTACGCCGCCGACGAGTGGGACAACGCCGTCGAGAATGCGCAGGATAGCTGGAACGAGCGAACGGCGGAGTATCTGCTCGGAACACCGCTCGTCGCCGATTATTTATCGGAAGGCCTCGATGAGCTCGGCTACGATTGAGCGGCCGATTCCGGCGTCAGTTTTTCGGGGCCGATCTCGCGATCATGATCGAGCAACGCGTGAGCCGCAGTAGCTCACGAACGAGACCCGCGTTGGACCGCGTAAGGTGCGCAGGGGCGACGAGCGCCCGCGCGTTGCCGGCCTGCGCGAGAAAGGCCAATGTATGCGCGCCGAGGCTCGCCGCACGTAAACGCTCGACTCTGACCACAGCGTCTCGGCTGTGCCGGCGCAGCGCAGCCTCGACTTCGGCCTCATGCGATTGCGATCGCTCGCCGAGTAGCACCGTAAGCGAACTATTGCCCGCACGCGCAAGGCTCGCTGCGGCTCGGCCACTCGTTTCCACATCGGCCGCCTCGTCAATGATCGCAAGCACGGTGCTGCCCGTCGTCCAGCCCTCGCGTGCGTAGAGCACGTTCGGTAAATCGGTGCGGCAAAGTTGCTCTAATTGACTGGCCCATATCGACGGCGCGCCAGTCGCAAGCTGGGCGAGTTCGATCACGAGCATCTCGGCGTCTGCGGCAGCAATGGCGAGCTCGCCGACGAGTTGCCCGCGTAGTGTCCTGAACGCGTGCGGCAGACCGAGGCGCGCGGCTTCTCGCTCAAAGATCCGCCTGATTGCGAGCGATTGGGCGTTCAGCTGGCGTTCGAGCTGCGTGAAGTCGAGCGGTCGCGCAGCGCCCGACAGCATGACCTCTGTGGCTAGGCGACTCTGCGCGTGTGCGAGCAGCTCGGTATCCTCAATAAATAGGCCCAGCAGCTTGCAGCTTTGCTCGATCGCGACGTCCCGAAGTAGCTCGAGGCCCGCGCTTCCGGGCGCCGCCGGGTCCAGCGCCACGATGATCGCGCGCCGCTTGTCGTCGGCGTCGATCAACATGTCTGTGCGCGCGACATCTACGTCGACTCCCCTTCGGATTCGGTCTCGTCCTTCTTGGCGTGGTCGAACTCCCGGCGCAGCTCTGCAAGCTCGATGAGCCGTTTTTCGACACGACCGTTGATGCTGTCCTCTGGAAACTGGCCTTCTTCATCCCGCTGACCTGCAGCGATACCGGTCAGCAGCGCGAGCGCCTCGTCGACTGTCGCGACGGGATAGATCGCAAACTGGCCGTTGCGTGCCGCCTCGACGACATCGGCACGCAACATCAAGTGTTTGGCGTTGTCCGCAGGAATCAGAACACCTTGGTCACCTGTGAGTCCACGGGTCCTGCAGATGTCGAAAAATCCTTCGATCTTTTCATTGACGCCGCCGATTACCTGAACTGTCCCATGTTGATTCATCGACCCGGTTACCGCGAGCGTCTGCCGAATCGGTGCATTTGCCAATGCGGAGAGCAGCGCACAGGTTTCGGCGATCGTTGCGCTGTCGCCCTCGACGCCACCGTAGCTCTGCTCGAATACCAGGCTCGCAGCGAAGGATAGCGGCGTCTCGGGAGCAAACGTCGCGCTGACGTAAGCGGATAAGATCAAGACGCCTTTGGAGTGTATCGGGCCGCCAAGCTCGGTTTCTCTCTCGATATCCACGATCTTGCCATCGCCGATGCTGACGTTGGCCGTAATCTTCGACGGCTGACCGAAGGAAAATCGGCCCAGATCGATGACCGACAAGCCGTTCACTTGACCGACCCTCGTGCCTTGCGTGTCGATGAGAATGTCGTCGCGTTGAATCTCCTCGTGCATCTCCGAGCGCAGGCGGTCGAGACGATGAATTTGCGCGTCGATCGCTACCTGAACGTGCTCGGCATGCACGGTATCGCTGTCTACCCGCCGTGCCCAGTAGTCGGACTCTCGAATGAGGTCGGAGACATCACGGAGCCGCGTGCTGAGTTTCTCGGCATCGCCCAGTAGTCGCGAGCTGTGCTCGATGATGCGCGCGACGGCGCGCGGAGTCAGAGGTAAGAGCCCTTCGCGCTGCGCGAGTGTCGCGATGAGTCTGCCGTAGAGCTGGATGTTGTCGTCTGTGCGGTCGATCCGGTTCTCGAAATCAGCCGCGACCTTGAAAAGTTCTTGGAAGTCCGGGTCGAGCTCGCAGAGGAGAAAATACAGGACACGGCTGCCGAGGAGGATGACCTTGCAGTCGAGCGGAATCGGGTCGGGCTCGAGCGACACCGTCGTTACGAGACTAAGCTGTTGCCCGAGCGACTCCATCCGGACAGCTTTCTCGAATAACGTGCGCTTCAGGGACGTCCAGGCATACGGCTCAGTGAGGAGCCGATCCGCGTCGAGAATCAGAAAGCCGCCATTGGCTTTGTGCAGCGCACCGGGCCGGATCATCGAAAAATCCGTGACCAGCGCGCCGAACTGGGGCACGTGCTCTATGCGACCGAGCAAGTTCTGATAAGTAGGGTTGCTTTCGTAGACGATCGGGACGCCACCGTCTTCCGGTTGCTCGACAACCACGTTGACCTGATAGCGCTGCAGTGAGCGAGACGGGTCGGCGCCGAACAATGTCTGCCGCGTTTCTTCGGGCTGGAAATCGGGCGCGTGCGCTAGCACGTCCTCGCGCATGTCCTCGAGGAATCGCAGCACCTCGGGAAACTTCCTATACGCTGCAGTCAGCTCGACGAACGGACCGCGTATTGCGAGCTCGGTGACCTCCCGGTCCAAGGTTCTGATTCGTTCTCGGCGCTGCTTGTGCCACTCGGGCAATTCTTCGATGTGCGCCCTGAGCTTCTCCGTCATGGCTTCCATGGCCGTGGTCGTGCGGTCTTTCTCCTTGTCCGAGAGCTTCTCGAAATCCTTGTCCGAGAGCAGCTTGCCAGTTCGCATCGGCGCGATTGCGAAGCCGTGCGGTGTCGGTACGAGGCTGACATCGTGTTGCTGTGCCTCCTGCTGCAGTGCTTCCATCGTCGCGCGGTGCTTTTCCTCGTACTCCTGCGTAATCTCGGCGACCTGATTACGATAGTGTTCGCTCTCGAAAGCAGCTGGTATTGCGGCGAGCAACTCATCGACGATGCTTGCCACGTCTTGCTTCAGCGTCGCACCTTTTCTGGCTGGCAGGCGCAGTGCGATAGGCTTGCGCTCGTCATTGAAATTGTTGACGTAGCACCAATCCGACGGCGCGGCCTCGGTTCTCAGAGACTCGAGATATTCCTTGACGATACGGCGCTGGTGACTGCCGTCCGGTCCGAGAACGAACAGGTTGTAGCCATCTCCGGTCATGCGAACGCCGAACTCAAGCGCCGACAATGCCCGCTGCTGGCCCACGGCGATATCGAGTTCAGCAAGCTCGGCGGTCGTGCCGAAGGCAAAGGCGCTCGCGTCACAGTGGTTGTAGAGCGACTCTGCGGCCAACGGCTGAGGACTGTTAATCGCTGGTATTTCTTTCGGCACGGTCTAGCTCGAACGTTTCATCAGGTGGTTGCAGCATAGTACCAGTGTGGCGATGGGCTCGTGCACGGGGTTTATCGAACGGCCAGGATCTGCTCGAGAACCCGTTGACTGTTCCGGATACCCTCCGTATCGATAACGACGGTTCGCCGCCGCTCGGTATCGGTGAGACAGTCGCTCGTCTCGAGTTGGTATTCCAGCACACTGATGTCAGCCTCGGAGACGTCCGCGCCCGCGGCTTGCCGTGCAGCGATCCGGTTGCGTAACGTCTCGGGCTCAGCCGCGCACTCGAGAATCACGAAATCCGCCTCGGCCCGATTGGCGAGCTTCGCAAACAACTCGCGCTGCTCGCCGAGTAGAAATGCCGCGTCGACGATAACGTTTAGCCCGGCCCCAAGCCCAGTCTCGGCATGGCGCGCAAGCGTTGCGTATGTCAGAACCGACATGTCCTCAGCGTAGATACCGCCGGCAACGGGCGAGCCGCTGCGTTGGCGCTCCGAGAATCCCGCAAGGCGTTTTCTCTCGACGTCGGATCGGAGCCTGATCGCGGGCAATGTCGGAATCAGATCCCCGCTCCAGGTGGTCTTGCCGCTGCCCGAGTACCCGCGCGTGATCACGAGCAGCGGACGGTTCGTCACGACGAGATCGTCCGCTAGCGTGAGGTACGGACCTGCCTCTGTGGCCGGATTCAGGTCGTCAGTCTGAGCTGCCTTGATCGCGCGAACCTTGGCGCGTACGAGTGCCCGGTGAACGAGGTAGTAGCGCAGCACCGAGAGACCGTCGTAATCGCCCGTGATCTCGAGATAACGATTCAAGAACGTGAACGCGAGATCCTTTGAGCCGTGGGCCACCAGATCCATGACGACGAAAGCCGCCTCATCGATGACGTCGATCCAGCGCAATTCAGGATCGAACTCCAGTGCGTCGAACGGCAGAAGCCGATCGCGCCAGCGCACGAGATTTTCGAGGTGCAGATCGCCGTGGCCTTCCTTGATTGCGCCCGCTTGCTTGCGCTGCGTCAGTGCATTCCTCAGGCGCTTGCCTTGATCGCGCACGTATCGGTGCACGACGCTATCTGGCCCGAGGGTGGCCGGCACGGCTGCTGCGGTTTCGGCAAGATTCTTCTCGACCGATCTGATGATCGCCGCGGCCGCGCCATAGTCCGAATGAATCGGTGCCGCCGGCAACTGCGCATGAAACTCGCCGATGAGCTCCGCCAGTTCGGCTATCTCGGCCGATCTGACGGCTCCGTTTGCGATTTGTCGGTCGAGACGCGCGTCGGCGGGGAACTCGCGCATGCGGACTGCGTAGTCGATCGCCGGCTCGTCATCCAGGATCGGATCGTCTCGAGTACCGCCGATCGAGACGACGTCGAGATAGATTTCAGGTGCGAGGCGACGGTTGAGCCGGATTTCTTCTTCGCAGTAGCGCCGTCGTGCATCTGCTGAACTGAAATCGAGAAACGGCAGTGTCACGGGTTTTTTGATCTTGAGCGCAATCTCTCCCGTCAACAGCACCCAGGAGATATGTGTCTCGACGAGCGTTACAGCCGTCACGCCTTTGCCGTGTCGATCCGGATTCAGTAACGCTTGGATCAGCGGATCGATGGTCTCACGCGGGCCCATCGGAGGTTCTGAGATAGGTGTTAGTCACTCTCTGAACGAACGTTCTCGCTCGATCTGTTTTGCGGAAATCTCAGCGATGAAGCTCAGTTCCTTCGTTAGAATGCTCATGACGTCGTCCACGCTAAGCACGCCAAACAGCCCGCCATCGTCGTCGAGCACGGGGATGCGGCGCACACCTTTTATGCCCATGAAACGCAGTGTCTCGAATACGTCTGCGTCATGCGGCGCGGTCACGAGCGTGGCGCTCATGACGTCGCCGACATCGACCGTGCCGAGCGCTACTTCTTCTGCTAGAAGTTCGATGACGATGTCGCGATCGGTGACGATACCGAGCGGCTTCTCGATGCCGTCGGTGTGTTCGGTCACGATGATGTCGCCGATGTGATGCTTGCGCATCTCCCGGACGACTTCGAGGATCGAGGCATTCTTGGAAACCGTGATGACACTGCGGTTGCAGATTTCGCTGATCTTCACTTTGGGTTCTCCAAAAAACCTGGTGGCTGACGCATAGGTCGGACGTGCCCTGCAGTCTGGCATAGCTTTTCGAGGCAGCGAATCTTGGATTCTACCTACCCGAAGCGCGGCGCAGCTTCTCGGATTGGCTCGTCACGAAGCGCCGACCGGGCTTCGACCACTCAGCCCGGATCGCCGCCGACCAGTGCGAGAAGCTCCTCGGTTTTCGCTTCCATGAGGTCGGGCTTTCCCCGGCTTTCCACGTTGAGGCGCACGAGCGGTTCGGTGTTCGACGCTCTGAGATTGAAGCGCCAGTCTTCGAATTCCATGCTCAAGCCGTCCACGTGCTCGATGCAGATCGCAGAATCGCGATACCGATTCTCCAGCGTGTTCAGCGCAACCGCTGCGTCGGCGACCTTGCGGTTGATCTCGCCACTGGCCGGAAAAGTCGCCATACGTTCGTCCACGAGCTGTGATAATGGGCAGGCGCGCGCGCTCATAATCTGGGCCACGAGCAGCCACGGGATCATGCCGCTGTCCGCGTAAGAAAAATCACGAAAATAGTGGTGTGCGCTCATCTCGCCGCCATAGACAGCGTTACTGACACGCATCGTCTCTTTGATGAAGGCATGCCCCGATTTGCTCTGGATAGTCGTTCCGCCCATCTGGCCGACGATATCGAGCGTATTCCACGTCAGTCGCGGATCATGAACGATACGCTCGTCTGCTGATTTTTCTAAAAAGGCCTGCGCGAGCAGGCCTACGATGTAATAGCCCTCGATGAAGCGGCCGGTTTCATCGAAGAAAAAACAACGGTCGAAGTCGCCGTCCCATGCAAGTCCGAGATCGGCACCGAGCCTGACGACAGGTTCCGCCGTGCTGGCACGGTTCTGTTCGAGCATTGGATTCGGCACGCCATTGGGAAAGGTGCCATCGGGCTCGTGATTGACCTTGATGAACTCGAACGGTAGATGTGGCTCGAGTCGATCGATGATCGGCCCGGCGCCGCCGTTGCCGGCGTTAACGACGACCTTCAGCGGCGCGAGCGCAGATCTATCGACGTAGCCGAGAAGGTGATCGATGTAGTCGGCCATGATGTCGAGTGTTTCGACGTTTCCGGATCGGTCGGCGGGTGCAAAGTCGTTTTTCTCGGCGAGCGCGCGAATCTCGGCCAGGCCGGTGTCCTCGCTAATCGGTCGCGCTTTCTCGCGAACGAATTTCATGCCGTTGTAATTCGGCGGATTATGGCTGGCCGTGACCATGACGCCGCCGTCGAGCTCGAGGTGGGCTGTGGCGAAGTAGACGAGCTCCGTGCCGCCTATGCCGATATCGATGACATCGACGCCGGAATCGGTGAGTCCTCGCTGAAGCGCAAGGCTCAGGGCGGGGCTCGTCAAGCGGATATCGCGGCCGATGACGATCTTGCTCGGTGAGAGGAAATCCGCGTAGGCACGGCCGATGCGATACGCTACATCTTCGTCGAGGTCTTCCGGGACGCGGCCACGGACGTCGTACGCCTTGAAGCAAGTGATCTTAGTCATACGGTATATGGTAGCGGAGAAAACCCGACGATACCTATACTTCTGAGTTTGTCGCCGTCACCCTGCGCAGGGTGACGGCGACACAGGTTCGCATGAGGGTAAACGATACCGGTGTCGAATGGCGCGTGAAAATTTATGGCTGCCGTATCGTCAGGCGCAGACTGCACCAGCGCCGCAGGTCGCTACTCGAACGGAAGGCGCGAGAATAATCCTGGAAGATGGCCGCAGCCTGGTCGACGGCATTTCGTCATGGTGGACGGCTTGTCACGGTTACAATCACCCGGTGATCGCTGCAGCAGTATCTGCGCAACTGGCGCAGATGCCGCACGTGATGCTCGGCGGTCTCGTGCACGAGCAGGCATGTCAGCTTGGAGGCAGGCTCGCGGCTGCGCTTCCCGGCGAGCTCGAGCACGTATTTTTCTCCGAATCCGGCTCGGTGGCGGTCGAAGTCGGTATGAAGATCGCCGTCCAGTACTGGCTCAATCGAGGCGTGTCCGGGCGAACGCGATTCTTGAGTTTTCGTCACGGTTACCATGGAGACACGTTTGCCGCAATGTCGGTTTGCGATCCAGAGGAGGGCATGCATCGACTTTTCGGCGAGCTCGTTGCCGGCCAGCTCATCGTCGATCTGCCGCGCAACTCGACTGAGCTTACCGAGTTCGACAAGACACTGGAGCGACACCGCGACGAGCTTGCCGGTGTAATCCTCGAGCCGCTCGTACAGGCTGCAGGCGGCATGAAATTTCATTCACCCGAAATGCTCGCGGCCATTGCAGAGACGGTATCCAAGCATGGCGTGCTTTTATTGCTCGATGAAATCGCGACGGGCTTCGGTCGTACCGGTAGCCTGTTCGCCTGCGAGCAAGCTGGCGTTACCCCAGACGTGATCATGCTCTCCAAAGCGCTGACAGGCGGAACGCTGCCGTTGGCAGCGACGGTTGCATCGGAGCGGGTCCACTCCGTGTTTCTTTCGGATACCTATGAGCATGCGCTCATGCACGGACCGACCTTCGCGGGTAACGCGCTAGCCTGTGCTGCCGCCAATGCATCGCTGACGCTATTCGAGACCGAGCCGCGCCTGGAGCAGGTTGCGGCGATCGAGGAACGGCTCACTGAGGGCCTTGCTCCGTGCAGTGGGCTCGCGCACGTGGCCGACGTACGCGTCAAAGGCGCAATTGGCGTCGTCCAGCTCGATCGTGTGCCGGATCTCGATGCGCTGCGTCAAGCATTTCTCGATGAGCATGTCTGGATTCGGCCGTTCCACGATGTGGTCTATCTGATGCCGCCGTTCGTGATTTCCGAGGATGAGCTCGAGACGTTGATGCGCGCCGTCTGTCGTGTCGTTGAGCGCTGGAGCCGAGCCCCATCGTAGCCGCGCTCTCGACGAAGACTTTTCGGTAAAGGTCGGCATCGCATCGTGCGGCAGCGGCCGTGTCAGACCTCTGCCTCGCGCACCGAGAGGTATCGTGCGCGGGACCTCGCCATCTGGTGACGTCCAGATTTTCTAGCTTTATCGGCTAGAACATCTCCGAGGCGCCGGGCTGCGTGCCGTCGCCGCCGTCATAGCGATTCGGAATGAAATCGCCGGTGACCATGTCGCGGTACGACAGGCCTGGCGGGACCATCGGGTAAACGCTGGCTTCGGGATCGATAATGACCTCGAGGAAAGCCGGACCCTCGAACGCGAGAAATTCCTCGATGACGCGCGGGACGTCGTCCTTGCGCTCGAGCCGTTTTGCGTACTCGAAACCATCTGCCTCGGCTGCTTTGATGAAGTTCTTTTTGCGCAGTGACTTTTCGCTGCCGGACAATCGGCCTTTGAAGAACATGCGCTGCCACTGCATGACCATGCCGTCGCCAAAATTGTTGAGCACGACGATCTTCACTGGCAGATTGTAGGTCGTCACCGTCTCGAGCTCGCCGAGATTCATGCGGATGCTCGCGTCGCCGTCGACGTCGATGACGAGCCTGTCCGGACATGCAAACTGCGCGCCGATGGCTGCGGGTAGGCCGAAGCCCATCGTTCCCATGCTGCCCGAGGTGAGCCACAGGCGCGGCCGGCGAAAATCGAAATATTGCGCCGCCCACATCTGATGCTGGCCCACGCCCGTCGTGATGATCGCCTCGCCACGCGTGATTTTGTTGATTGTCTCAATGACGTAGTTCGGTTGAATCAGCGCGGTGTCGCGATCGTAATTCATCGCGTAGGTTGTCTTGAGCTCAGCGATTTCTTCGAGCCACGCAGTATGCTCGAGTGAGATCGAATTGCGGCGTCCATAGGCAAGCAGTGCCTCGAGCGCGTCACGGAGCCGGCCGATATGAAACCAGTCGGCCGGTTTGACCTTATGAATCTCCGACGGATCGATGTCGAAGTGCAGCACGTACTTTGCGGACGGTGCGAATTTCGGCGGATCGCCTGCGACGCGGTCATCGAAGCGCGCCCCAATCGCAATCAGTAAATCGCAGTCATCGACTGCGTAATTCGCAAATGCTGCGCCGTGCATCCCTAGCATGCTCAGGGATAGATCGTGCGTCGTGTCGAAGCTGCCAAGTCCCATGAGCGTGGAGACGACAGGGATCTCGTAGGTGAGCGCGAGCTCACGCATGAGATCGCTTGCCTCGGCATTGACGACGCCGCCGCCGACATAGATGAGCGGGCGCTTGCTGTTGGCCAGATGCCCGAAGAATTCCTTGCAGCGCTCATCATCGAGAACGTTCTTGCGCATGACCTCCAGCCGGTGGAGATGACCGGGCATGGACAACAGACCTTCGCCCTGAAATGATCCGGTCCAATTCTGCACATCCTTGGGGACGTCGATGACGACTGGGCCAGGTCGGCCGGTCCGGGCGATCTCGAACGCTGAGCGCATCGTCGACTCCAGGCGCTCAGGTTCGGTGACGAGGAAGACGTGCTTTGCGACCGAGCCCATGATCGCGGACACGGGTGCCTCTTGGAACGCATCCGTGCCTATCGAGCCAGTAGCGACCTGGCCGCAGATCACGACGATCGGAATCGAGTCAGCCATGCAGTCGCGAACGGACGTTACACAGTTCGTCGCGCCGGGCCCGGACGTGACAATGACAACGCCGACGCGGCCCGTAGCACGCGCGTAGCCTGACGCCATGAACGCGGCGCCTTGCTCGTTGGCTGGCACGATGAGCGGCATCGGGTCAGCGTCGTCGGTTTTATGGTGTTCGTTGTAACGAAATACGGCATCGAAGGTTGGCAAGATCGCGCCGCCGCTGTAGCCGAAGATCGTTTCCACGCCCTCGTCGGCCAACACCTGGACGATCGTGTCCGCCCCACTCATCTCGGTCCCGGCGAGAGGGTGGGCGCGAGCCACGGCAGCTTGCGTTTGAGGTTTCATGAGCGTCATCGATACTACGTTTCTGGTCCGGTCAAAGGCCGCGCCGGCTCACGCCGCGCTAGCTGCTGTGCACAATATGCCACCTTGAGTGTTGACGAAAAATTTGTGCATTGCAATAGTTGTTGTTCTACGCCAACATTTACGGCTGCCGACTACCGCTACGCCGGGTAGCCTCGAGCGGTCAAGATGCGACACATAATCTCCATACTGCTGCAGAACGAAGCCGGTGCGCTCGCACGCGTCGCAAATATGTTCTCGAGCCGCGGATTCAACATCGAGAGCCTCAACGTCGCACCGACGAACCAGCCGGGCGTTTCCCGGCTCACGCTCGTAACGATCGGATCCGACGAGGTCATCGACCAGATCTCAAAGCAGCTCGGTAAGCTCGTCGACATCGTCAATATCGTCGACATGACCGAGGGCGATCACATCGTGCGTGAGCTCGCTTTGTTCAAGCTCCATATCGCAGCGGCCAAGCGAGCTAAGCTCGAGGCACTGGTTAATGAGTCAGGCGGGCGAATTCTCGACGATCATGAGGGTCATTTCACGGTCGAGCTCATCGGTGGCGCTCAGGATATCGATCGATTCATGATCAAGGTCGGCAAGCTTGCCGAGATCTTGACCGTCGTGCGCAGCGGTGCAATGGCCGTTGCGCGAGGCATGCCTATCCTATCGCCAACCTAGCCCCTGGCAGGGCTTTTACCCATGCACGACGATACGAACACTTTGAGCGGTCAGCGCCTGAGCCAAGCGCGTCGCGTCGTGATCAAGATAGGCTCGGCGCTGCTCGTCGATCAGTCCAGCGGCGCACTGCATCGTGAATGGCTCGAGGCCTTGTGCACTGACGTCGTCGCGCTGCGCGAGCAGGGCAAGGAGGTCATTCTAGTATCCTCGGGCGCCGTTGCCCTGGGCGCGCGGCGGCTCGAAATCGACGTCAGGCGGTCCAGGCTTCCCGATCATCAAGCCGCGGCCGCTGTCGGACAGATTCAGCTCGCGCACGCATACGAGGAAGTGCTCGGCCAGTTCGGGTTCACGGCCGCGCAAGTACTGTTGACGCTCGATGACAGCGAGAGTCGGCCTCGCTATCTCAACGCCGTCAATACCTTGTTTACCTTGCTCAAGCTCGGCGTCATACCGGTCGTGAACGAAAACGATACCGTGGCGACGCAGGAGCTTCGCTACGGCGATAACGATCGGCTCGCGGCGCGCGTCGCGCAGATGATCAGCGCAGACTGCCTGATCCTGCTGTCCGACGTCGACGGTTTGTATACCGCAGATCCGCAGACGAATCCGGACGCACGCTACATCCCCGAGGTCACCGCGCTGACCGACGATTACTGGGCGATGGCCGGCGGGCCGGGCTCCGATCTCGCGTCCGGCGGAATGCGCACGAAGCTCGACGCGGCGCGCATCGCACTCGACGCCGGGTGCCAGATGCTGATTACGTCAGGTCACATCATGCGGCCGCTGCAGGCCCTCGAGGCAGGGGCCAGGGCCACGTGGTTCTTACCGGACTCCACGCCTCGTGCTGCACGCAAACAATGGATCGCGGGAACGCTGCAGCCGAAGGGCAGGCTCAAGGTCGATGCCGGTGCTGTCGAGGCACTGTCGGGCGGGCGCAGCCTTCTGCCAGCTGGCGTCACAGGCGTCGAGGGTAGCTTTGTCCGCGGTGATGCGGTCAGCCTGCTCGACCCCCACGGCAACGAGCTCGGGCGAGGCCTGATCGCCTATGCGGCCGACGAGGCGCGGGCGATCATCGGCCAGCAGTCGGCTGCAATACCTGAGATCTTGGGTTATCGTGGCCGCGACGAAATGATTCACCGGGACGACCTCGTCCTCGTCCGGCAGCGGCCGGGAACATCGACATGACGACGGCAGAGCAGGAAATCAGGGCCGATCTGCGCATTCAGATGCGCCGGCTCGGCCAATCCGCGCGAGCGGCAGCGGCAGTGTTGGCGCGTACCGGCACTGCTGCGAAGAATCACGCGCTCGAGCGAGCCGCCGCGTCGCTGCGCGCGCGCCAAGCCGAGGTGCTTCACGCAAATGCCCGCGACCTGGATGCAGCTGGCGCGCTCGGCTTGTCTCAGGCCATGCTCGACCGCCTGACACTGAATCCGGATCGGATCGAGGCAATGGCTCGTGGCCTCGAGGAGATCGTTGCGCTACCTGACCCTGTGGGCAGCGTAATCGCCGACTGGGACAGGCCCAGTGGGCTCAGGATCCAGCGCGTGCGTGTGCCGCTCGGCGTCATCGGCATTATTTATGAGAGCCGACCGAACGTCACGGCCGACGCCGGTGCGCTGTGCCTGAAGAGTGGCAACGCCGTAATACTGCGCGGCGGCTCCGAAGCGATTCACTCGAATGCTGCCATTCACGCTTGTCTGCTCGATGGACTCAGGGCCGCCGAGCTCCCCGAGACCGCAATTCAGAGGGTGCCGACCCAGGATCGCGAGGCTGTCGGTATTCTGCTGCGCGATATGGCCGAATTCGTCGACGTCATCGTGCCGCGCGGCGGGAAACGCTTGATCGCGAGGGTTCAGGAGGATGCGCGGGTGCCGGTCATGGGTCACCTCGAGGGCATTTGTCACACTTATATTCACAGCGGAGCCGATCTCGAGATGGCACGGCGGGTGACTCTGAACGCGAAGATGCGCCGTACCGGGATCTGCGGGGCCACAGAGACGGTTCTCGTCGATCGGGCAATTGCCGATTCGCATCTTTGCGCGATTGTCGCGGACCTGATTGACGCCGGTTGCGAGGTCAGAGGAGACGATCGCACTCAGCAGTGTGACAGTCGCGTGCGAGCTGCCACTGCCGAGGACTGGGGCCACGAGTTCTTGGACTCGATCGTCGCCATCCGAGTCGTCGACGACATCGATACGGCGCTAGAGCATATCCGGCGCTACGGCTCGGGGCACACTGAAGCGATTATCACGGACGATTCGGCGGCCGCCGAGCGGTTTTTGAGCGAGCTCGACAGCGCGATACTCATGCATAACGTCTCGACGCAGTACGCCGACGGTGGAGAGTTCGGTCTAGGCGCCGAGATCGGGATCGCGACGGGGCGCGTGCACGCGCGTGGCCCGGTCGGTGCCGAGCAGCTGACGAGCTACAAGTATCTCGTGCGCGGAAGCGGTCAGGCCCGACCCTAGGTCGTTTGTCTCACCACGCAGCGGTACTTGTCCGCGCTATTTCTCTATCTGCTCCAGCGGCTCGAAGAGGAGTCGCGGGCGGTCGCCGCGCCGCGAATAGAGGTGCTCGCTCGCCATGTCTTCCAAGGCGCGGTCACGCTCGAGTTCCGTGGCGTACCAATGCAAGCGCTCCCAGTTCTTACCGAGCAACGCTTGAAAGCTGTCGCCGGCCGGTAGACGGATACGGATTCCGTAAGGTCGATCCGTGTCGAGATTTCGATTCAAGTTGTGGGCGTGACAAGTATTCATCGTGCTGTCGTCCTTGCGACTCCCGATCGAGAGAGGATTGAAGCGTGTCGGGGGCTGAGCCGGTGTTTGGCCGGTCCCGCCGCAGGGCATTATAGCCGCGAGACCGGTGCGCGTGCGGAGACATTATTGTTTAATCAATACAGTGAGTTACGTCACGTGGGCTCGACTCCCTGGGGCGTATGGTGCGCGGGCCCTGCTACAATTCGTCCGAGCCCCGACTGAGTCGAAACGGTTTTCCGCGAATCCGCAAATGGGGATACTGAGATAGGTTCTAGAATCGTCCAAAGCGGAGAGTTTTTCGTAGTCGGGGGACCCGTCCAGCCTGACCGCGCCTGCTATCTTGAGCGTGCCGCTGACGAAGCCCTGCGGCAGGGGCTGCTGGATCGGCAGTTCTGCTATGTCCTCGGTCCGAAGGCCAGCGGCAAAACGAGCTTGATGGCTCGAACGATACGCGCGCTTCGCGCCGAGGGACAGCTCGCAGCCGTCGTAGATCTGACGCAGATTGGCGCTCGCGGAGAGAGCACCGAAGCGGGTCGTTGGTTTTATAGCATCGCGTATCGCATTGTTCGCGAGCTGCGAATCAAGGTCGACCTTCAGACCTGGTGGCAAGAAAAGAGCGTGCTCATGAGAGAGCAGCGGTTGTCAGAATTCTTCTGGGAAATCGTGCTCGCGAATACGACTGCGCCGGTCACCGTATTCTACGACGAGATTGAGCGTGCGCTGGATCTGCCATTCTCAGGCGAGCTGTTTGCCGCATTGAGCAATTGTTACAACGGCCGCGTCACCGAACCCGACTACCAACGTCTGAACTTTGCCGTCCTGGGCGTCGCAACGCCGCGCCAGCTTGGCCGTGGCGTGACCTTACCGCTGTTTCTAGACGGTCTTGCCGTCGAACCGCGCGATTTCTCGCTCGAGGAGACCTATGGGCTCGATCAAGGATTCAGTACTAGCGAGGAGCAGGCGCACGCGACGCTGAAGCGCGTGCACTATTGGGTGAAAGGCCAGCCGTATCTTACCCAGAAGATCGCAAGGGCCGTCGCGCGGCGCGGCGGAACGGCCGATGCTGTCGACACTATCGTCCGCGAGCAATTTCTGACACAAGGCGCTCGTGACGAGGAGCCGCTACTCAACCACGTTGCCGGTTTGCTCACAGGAGGCGGTGTGCCCAAGCGCCGCGCACTCGTGTTGCTGAAGAAACTCGGTAAAGGCGCACCGATCGTTGCCGACCCGGATTCCCCGGCGCAGGAATCGCTTCGCCTGGCGGGCATC
>Ga0224497_10000371_pt1 | contig 32124 bp, 23 predicted proteins | sample SF_Jul11_sed_USG_4_FD_167970 | JGI IMG/M metagenome (GOLD analysis project Ga0224497, IMG submission 167970) | Sediment microbial communities from San Francisco Bay, California, United States - SF_Jul11_sed_USGS_13 | ecosystem: Environmental > Aquatic > Marine > Sediment | place: USA...
TTGGTTGAGGGTCAGAAGGTGAAGTTCACTGTTACGCAGGGCCAGAAAGGTCCGCAGGCAGAGAATATCGAAGCGGCTTAATTGACGCGACACGGCCTGCAATGCACCTATTGCGGGCCGACCTCACACTCCTTGAGAGTTGAGGCCCAAAGGGGCGGGACCTGTAGGTCTTGCCCTTTTTTGTTGGGCCGGGAATTCAGTCAGCCCTGGTTCGTCCTCGCGAGGACCGTCAAGGTCCGTCTCAAGGAATGCAAATTTGCAGGGTTCCCGGGCGACGAGTCTGTCGTGCAGCGATATTTCCATGTCGAAGATCGAGCGGTCGATATCCCGGCGTGCAATCAGCGGGTCAAGATGGGAAATACGGTCTTCGTTTGAGATATTGAAGATATCTGTGTCAGGGAATTCCAGATCGATTACTTGCAATTGCTCATAGCTTTTATTGCTGAGCTGCGTAATTTCATGGAGTTACGGCTGATTATCGAGCTCCGATCTCGCGATGCGGCTGGAATTGCGGTCGCGACTATCGTGGTACAGTGACAGAATGTGTAGTCGCGAATCTACCGCGGATTACCCATCTCAATAGACAGACCATGGACGACCACAGCATCACATGTAAATCCGAAAACGTTTACTACGACAAGGACTTCAGGTACCAAAGACTGGCCAACGCGGTCCGCTACGCGCAGATCGACGGCGCGCGCCAATTCAACTCAGAGCAGGGGCAATAGTCATGAGTAAAGAACGAAAGAGCAACAAAGAGACGAAGAAGATTCCGGGCATGACGGCGAAGGAAAAGAAGGCCGCGAAGAAGGCGAAGAAAAACGAAAGGGGGCGTATCGGCGCATGATCCGACCCGCCTCGTGATTGCCCGACGCTACATTTTCTTTACCGTCTAAAGGGGCTGGTACTGGTGCCCGCCGTGACGCCCGATCCCGAATCACTTGCTGTCATCCAGGGGAAGCCAAGCATTCGAAATATCGTCGCAATACGCTCTTTTGGTTTAGCTAGAGTTACGCTGGATCAGCAATTCTGCTCACTGAAAATCCGCGTGCCGGTGGTTCGACTGTAGAATAGGGCGCAGGAGGCTGTGTATGGCTAACGAGCCCGATTTTATCGACTACGTTTGTGACCAGATTGATGACGCATGCGATGTGTCTTACCGACACATGTTCGGTGGCACCACGCTGTACTCAAAAGGCAAGGTCGTCGCGTTAATCTGCGACAACCAGCTGTTCGTCAAACCGACCGACGCGGGCAGGGCCTACATTGGCAACGTCACAGAGGCGCCCGCTTACGAAGGGTCAAGGAACTTTTTTCTCGTTGAAGACGGAATCGATGACACTGAGTGGCTGACCGGTCTTATCCAGCAAACCGAGCAGGAACTCCCGCCGCCGAAGCCACGCAAAAAGAAGTAGCCCCCGCAACGTTCGAGCCCTGAAATGAAACACGAGATCGTAGTCTTCGGTGCCACGAGTTTTGTAGGTCAGATCCTGTGTCGCCACCTGGCCGAGCGGTTCGGCGCCGGGGAACTCGACTGGGCCATGGCAGGCCGCTCGCCCGAAAAACTCGACGACCTGCGCGCGACGCTCGCGGCTGCGCATCAGGATGTGCCATTGATCGTCGCCGACGCGGCGGACGAGGCGGCGTTGCGCGAGTTGGCCAGCGAGGCGCGGGTCGTGATGTCCACGGTGGGACCCTACGCAGTGTATGGCGAGCCACTGGTGAAGGTCTGTGCCGAAAGCGGCACTGACTATTGTGACCTCACTGGCGAGGTGCAGTGGATGCGCCGCATGATCGAGCGTTACGAGAAGACGGCGGCAGCCACTGGGGCGCGTATCGTGCATTGCTGCGGTTTCGATTCCATTCCCTCGGACCTCGGTGTCTTTTTCCTCCAGCAACAGGCGTTCGAACGTTTCGGATCCCATTGTGAGCGAGTGAAAATGCGCGTGCGCGCCATGCGCGGTGGGGCATCGGGCGGCACGGTCGCCAGCATGATGAACATCGCCAAAGAGCTCGCGGCCGATCCCGCACTGCGCCGGGAGATGGCCAATCCGTATTCCCTGTGTCCGCCGGATCATCCCGCGAAGGCCCGACAGCCAAACGTGGTCTTCGCTGAGCGCGACGAGGACTTCGACGCCTGGGTCGCGCCGTTCGTGATGGGCAGTGTCAACACACGGGTCGTGCATCGCTCCAACGTTCTCGCAGGGTGCGCCTACGGCAACAATTTCCGTTATGACGAAGCGGTATTGACCGGCCGCGGTATCGGCGGCTACGTAGCCGCGATGGGCGTCGCAAGCGCAGTCGGTTCATTCATGCTCGGAGCCGGCATCGCCCCCGCCCGCTGGGTGCTCGAGAAATTCGTGCCCGCTCCGGGCGAAGGTCCGAGCCCCGAAGCGCAGGAGAAAGGTTTTTTCGACCTTCGTTTTGTCGGCAGGACGGCAGACGGCGAGAAGCTGAGCGTCAGGGTGACGGGCGACCGCGACCCCGGCTACGGCTCGACTGCAAAGATGCTTAGTCAGGCCGGCCTGTGCCTCGCCAGGGACATTGCGAAAGAGAACACAGCGGGCGGTTTCTGGACCCCCGCAACGATTTTCGGCGACCGCCTCATCGAGCGGCTGCGCCGCGACGCTGGTCTGACATTCGAGGTGCTCGACGGCCGATAATCTTGCGGCGGTCGTAACAGATGCGTGGAAAAGGCGTCAGGTTTGTTGTTCCCTTACGCCAAATCGAAGCGTCGACCTCGTGATAGCATCGCTCAACCAAGCGATCGGAGACCCCCGCATGCCCGAGATAATCCCACTAGGTTGGTTTCACACTGCCATGGGCATCATCGCCCTTGTCAGTGGTGGTTTTACGCTCGCCAGGTTCAAGGAAATATCTCCGCAGACGCGATCGGGGCAGATCTATCTGGTGACGACCTTGATCACCGCGGGAACTGCACTGGCCATTTTTCAGCGCGGCGAGTTTGGGCCAGGTCATGCCCTGGCGGTGATGACATTGGCGGCTTTGGCTGTAGGGACGGTAGCTGCAACAACGAATCTCTTTGGAAAACTCTCTCGTTACGTGCAGGCGATCAGTTACTCGGCGACACTGCTCTTCCATTGTATTCCTGCGGTAACAGACGGTTTGCTGCGCTTACCCGTTGGCAACCCTGTTCTGACGTCAATAGATGATCCAATTCTGAAGATGTGTTACCTGGTCCTGTTGCTCCTTTTTCTGGTTGGCGTCAGCCTGCAGTTGCGCTGGGTCTATCGACAGCCCGCTTAGTATTGGTGGTTCGAAGGACCGCGGCTGCAAGCAGCCCTCGCTCTCGCTTCGTTCGGGTAGCCACGCATCGCGTGCCTAAATAAGACTGGAGGGCAAACCGAATCGTCCTCACAAATGCAGCTCAACAATGTCGCCGTCAGACACGAGATGGTCGGGGCCAACTTGCTGACCGTCGAAGACCTCGGCACCCCACATGCGCGCAAACTTCAAGCCTCGGGCAATGTCTTTGTGCACCAGGCCCGCGACATCGAGTACCGTGCCTCCACGTCGCACCGTGAAGGGCTTGTCAGTATCTGGCGGTTTGCCCGGCGTCTTCGTGTAAACACGGATGATTTCAAGTGCACGAAAAAGAAAAGACCCTAGCTCATCCAGGCCCTCTCCGGTTTTCGCCGACATAGTCAGAGCGGGAAAACGCAATCCGAGCAACTCCTCGAGAATCTCGACTTCCTCAGGGTCGGGATCGAGATCACACTTGTTGGCGATCAACACAGTGGGCAAGTCGAGACGAAACGGATCTTCCGTCTCATTCGGTTCCCCCGGTTGCAGGCCCGGCCATGCTGGTGTAAGGAAAGCTTTCTTGTCCGCCAAGCGCTCGAGGATTGTCGGGACCTGCTCCAGGCAATCGGGGTCGCTGACGTCGATCACGAGCAAGACCCCATCGGTATGTTGCAGGGCATTGATAAACCACGGCTCCATGAAGTCACCGGACACCGGCGGCAGATCCACCAGCTGAAAGTGGATGTCCTCATAAGGGAGCATCCCCGGCACTGGAAGATGCGTGGTGTACGGGTACGGTCCAACGTCACTGCGTGATCCGGTTAAGAGTGCATGCAAACTGGATTTGCCCGCATTGGGCGGTCCCACGAGGCCAAGCTGTGCGGCACCGTCGGGGCGCACGACATGGGACGGGCCACTGCGGCGGCCGCCCTTCTTGGGGCCCGCGAGCTCCTCGGTCAGCTGCTTGATACGGGTCTTGATATCGGCTTGCAGGTGCTCCGTGCCCTTGTGCTTGGGAATCGTCCGCAACAACTCCTTCAGGCAGGCCAGGCGTTCCCTGGGATCGCGCGCCTTGCGGTAAGCTTCCTCGGCTTTCTTATACGCGGGTGTAACATTGGTTGGCATACCAATGAATCTTACCTGAGCAATCTGCCTTCTTATCGATCGACACCGGCGACATCACGACCTGGCTCGTTACCGGGGAAAGCGCCGTTGCCAGCCCTCTGCTGGCGGCGGCCAAGGAAGCTATCTACCAGGCCACCATGGCGCGCCTTGCTTCGCCGAAAGAACCGCTCCGGTAACAGGCGGATGTGGTGAGCCGTGCCGCGTTGGCTAGGCAGAAGCTGGCCGCCACAGTTGACGCCGAGAAATCTGTTTCTCGGGCTTACGGGCAGTCGCGTCATTGTCTGAGGGCAAAGGGTGGCGGACACCTTAATCGCCCGAAACGGCGTGCCGGTGATTCGATTGATGGAACGGCAGCTGCACTGTCCTGATGAGCTCCGAGGGCTCAGCAGCCAATTTGTGCTCCGATTTCGTAATATAATGCGCCCTCGTTGGAGGTCTGGAACAATTGGAACACCTCGAACAACGATGCAGCGCCCTCCCCACCATTGACGCACCTTGTGCAGGCGATCTGTGCTGCACCGCGACGTCCTAGCAGGCTTCGGAAGAACATAACGGGAAAAAACGAATGAGCACGAAGAAACCGACGATCATTTACACACTCACCGATGAAGCACCACTGCTCGCGACCTACTCGCTGTTGCCGGTCATTCGCACGATTACGGCGCCAGCAGGAATCGAGATTGTTACGAGTGACATCTCCCTGGCTGCGCGCGTCCTCGCCGAGTTCTCTGATTACCTAAGCGACGCGCAAAAGGTTCCTGACAACCTCGCCGAACTCGGCCGCCTGACCCAATTACCGGACACCAACATCATCAAATTGCCCAACATCAGTGCCTCGGTGCCGCAGCTGAAGACTGCAGTTGCCGAGCTGCAATCGAAAGGCTACGACATCCCGGACTTCCCCGAAGACCCGCAGACCGATGAGGAAAAAGCGATCAGGCTGCGCTACGGAAAGACGATCGGCAGTGCAGTCAACCCGGTCCTGCGCGAGGGTAATTCGGACCGTCGAGCGCCAGCGGCGGTCAAGCGCTACGCTCAAAAGCACCCGCATTCGATGGAAGAATGGAGCCAGGCTTCGCGCACGCACGTCTCGCACATGCACGGCGGTGACTTCTACTCGAGCGAGAAGACTATGACCATGGATAAAGCTTGCGATGTTTCCATGGTTCTGGAAACCAAGAGCGGGAAAACGATCGTGCTCAAAGAGAAGGTCGCGCTGGAAAAGGATGAGATTATCGACAGCATGTTCATGAGCAAGAAGGCGTTGTGCGAATTCTATGAAGAGCAGATGGAGGACGCTTACAAGACCGGTGTGATGTTTTCACTGCACGTCAAGGCGACCATGATGAAGGTTTCGCACCCGATCGTGTTCGGCCATGCAGTCAAGGTCTTTTACAAGGACGCTTTCGCCAAGCACGGCAAACTGTTCGATGAACTCGGTGTCAATGTCAACAATGGCCTGAGTAGCATTTATGACAAGATCTCGACGTTGCCCGGATCGCAGCTGGAAGAGATCGTCAATGACCTTCACGCATGTCATGCACACCGCCCGGAGCTCGCGATGGTCGATTCGGCCAAGGGCATCTCTAACTTTCATGTGCCCAGTGACGTTATCGTTGACGCGTCAATGCCGGCGATGATTCGCAACGGCGGCAAGATGTGGGGCGCCGACGGCCGTCCCAAAGACACCAAGGCGGTCATTCCGGAGAGCACGTTCGCACGCATTTACCAGGAGATGATCAATTTCTGCAAAACGCACGGCGCTTTTGATCCGGCCACCATGGGCACGGTGCCCAATGTCGGGTTGATGGCACAGAAAGCCGAGGAGTACGGCTCACACGACAAGACCTTCGAGATTGCCGAGGCCGGTGTCGCGAATATCGTCGACGACCAGGGCAACGTGTTGATGGAGCAGCACGTCGAAGAGGGTGATATCTGGCGCATGTGCCAGGTCAAGGACGGGCCTATTCGGGACTGGGTCAAGCTAGCCGTGACCCGCGCACGCCTGTCCGGCATGCCGGTCGTATTTTGGCTAGACGAGTATCGCCCGCATGAGGCCGAACTGATCAAGAAGGTCAAGGCCTACCTCAAGGATCACGACACCGAGGGACTCGATATCCAGATCATGTCGCAGACCCGTGCCATGCGCTACACGCTGGAGCGCGTGATCCGCGGCAAGGACACCATCTCCGCCACAGGCAACATCCTTCGCGACTACCTGACCGACCTTTTCCCTATCATGGAACTCGGTACCAGCGCGAAGATGCTCTCGATTGTGCCGCTGATGGCAGGTGGCGGTCTGTTCGAGACCGGTGCCGGTGGCTCGGCACCCAAACACGTGAAGCAGCTAATTGAGGAGAATCATCTGCGCTGGGATTCACTCGGCGAATTTCTTGCGCTGGCGGTCTCGATCGAGGACCTTGCGCATAAGCATGACAGCCACAAGGCGAGAATACTGGCCACTACACTTGATGCGGCCACCGGCAAGCTACTCGATAACGGCAAGTCGCCGTCGCGCCGCACCGGAGAGCTCGACAACCGCGGCAGCCATTATTATCTTGCACTTTACTGGGCGCAGGAACTTGCGGAACAGACGGCCGATGCCGAGCTGCAGGCGTATTTCGCGCCGCTGGCCAAGACGCTGATGGATAACGAAGAAAAGATCGTCGACGAACTGAACTCGGTTCAGGGCACGAGTGTAGACATCGGTGGCTACTTCTTGCCCGATCCGGAGCGGACCGAGGCGGTGATGCGCCCGAGTGCGACCTTTAACGCAGCGTTGGCTGCGGCGCCGTAAGTAGCGGTCGAACCGGTATTGGCCGATTCTCGCCCTGCGGGCGAGCTGATTCTAGTGTGATCACCCTATTTTTGCGAGCTACGATCTTCATCATGGCAAGACGAACATGCTGAGGAGCAAGACGATGGTAGCCAAGAAACGTAAAGCAAAACAGAAAGATAGTGAAAAGATGGTGTATGAGGTCAGAGAGCAGCTGGAAAACGCATTTCTCGCAGGGCTAGGCGCTTTTTCGAACGCGCAACAAGCCGGTGGGAAGACGTTCGACAAGTTGGTCGAGGAAGGGGAGAAATTCCGCAAGAAGACCACCAGGAAAACCGAGTCGCTGATCGACGACGTCCAGGATGCTATCCGCGAAATGACGGACGACGCGCAGTCGAAGGCCAGCGGTCTGATGAAGCAGGTACGTGGCGAAGCGCGACGCAACCAACTCACTGAGATATTCGACAAGCAAATCGCCAGTGCCATGAAGCGTCTGCAGATAGCCACGAAGAAAGACATCGACGGAATCAACAGGAAACTCAACAAGATTGAGAAGATGCTCGAAAAGCAGCGGCCGGTTGCCGCAAAGAAGGCGGTACCGAAGCGTGCCACAGCCTCCAAGCCGCAGACCCCGATCAGGAAAACCACACCCAGGCAGGCAGCCTGAGGCGAGACAGTAAAGGAGCAACGAAATGACCACCAGGAAAAAAGCGACAAGCAAGAAAGCAACTGCGAAGAAAGCAAGAGCGAAAAAGGCGCCGCAGAAGTCAGCTTTTGAGAAATTGGTAAACAGCCCGGTTGGAACGCCGATTCGGGTCGCCAACAAGACTTTTCTCGCAAGCCTCGGCGTGATCGCGACGATGCAGACTGAGTTCGAGAAATTCCAGTCTGGCTTCGACAAGAAGTTCGAGCAACTTGTGAAAGACGGCGAGAAGGCTCGCAGACGCTATCAGAAGCAGGTTAAGAAAGTCCGCAAGACTGTCGCCGAAGAAATCGACGACACCGTTGAGGAAGTCACGGAAGACGTAACAGAACTCAAGGATCGTATCGTCGAGAAGGTCAGCGCAGCTGCCTAGTAGTCGACGGGCCTACGTTGAGGTATCTCCAAGGGCTGCTTGGAGCGGCCCTTGTTTTCTCGGGGGCTCCGCGACACTCAAAACCTGGATTGTGGCGCCGGTTTTCGTGGTCTTGGTATCTGAAAGTGGCCGGCATGCGCCTATTCAAACGGATGGAGGGTGCATGCCGCAGCCCGACGGAAACTCTTACCATAATGGAAAAGTAGCGCCCGCCGTTGCTCCGGTGGATAATCGTCGAGTGATATACACATATCGTGTGGTTGATGTGGCAAGGTTGTCAGTCAATCAGCCGTTCTTGAATTACGAATAACCGGCTCGGGAGTCGTTATGAAATTACACGTGCTATTGGTCGTCGGGTTTGCTGCCGGCATCGTCGGTTGCGCCGAGAAAGAGCAGGCCGCGCCCGAGCAGGTTAGTGAAATGGAAACAGCCATGCCGCCGGTTCAACCGGAAGCGGCCGCCGAGCAGGTTGAGGATTGGCGGGACTCTGCGTTCCTGGATCACATGCACGCGCACGCGGAGCAGCTCGACGATCTCAATTTCGCCCTCGGCGATGAGGACCTCGAAGCAGCCATGACGCCGGCCTACTGGTTGTCGCGACACGAGACGGTGAGCGGTCTCCCGGCAGACCTGCAGCCGTTTGTCGATGGCATGCGCGAGGCGGCCCGTGAGGTAGAAGAGGCGAACGATCTTGCCATCGCACGCGCTGCGGCAAAGCGAATCAGCGCGCAGTGCCAGGGATGTCACGCTGCAGTGGGCGTCGTGACCGAGTAGCGATTTCGCGCTGGGCCGCGAGCTTGACGATGCGTATTGTCCAGTCGGCGCCGGCCTTTATGCCGAACTGGCTCGCAAAGTCGCCGCTGTTGACGGCCAGGCCGATCGCTTGTAACGAATCGGAATACAGTAAAGGCTGGCCTTCATCGACATAACCGAAGGACCGCACATACGGAATTTCTTTTTGGAAAACCAGTTCGCCGGCGCGGAATATTTCAACAAGTACCTTCGAGTTGTCTGCAGGCGACAGGCCCACTGAGTCAACCAACGATTTTGGTATGTTTGTAACGACGTTGCCGAACGGCATTTCGATGTGCGTAACATTTCCAACGATCGCGTTGTTATCGAGTCGCTTCGGTTGCTGGTAGTTCAATCTCACGACGGTTGGTTCGAGTAGCGGGCCAACGTCTGAAAATTCAATCACCGCAGCGGCGAGCCTGGCGCCCGTGTAGGCGTAGACGTCACGACCGTGAAACGTATGTGAACTCTCCGAGCCGGGCCGGCGATTAATCGTTTCGTCGATCTGTCGCATCTCGACGATACCTTGTGTGTCCGCCACGAGTGTCAGGCTGCCGTTGTCCGGCGTTACGACGTAGTGTCCGGTGTTTGTCTTTGCGACCACTGAGCGACGATCCGTGCCGACACCGGGGTCGACGACCGATACGAAAACCGTTCCTTCAGGCCAGTAGTCGATGGTGCCCGCAAGTATGTACGAGGCCTGCCAGATATTGAACGGCTCAATGTGGTGAGTCAGGTCGTGAATTTGCAGGTCAGAACCGACGCTTAGCGCAACGCCTTTCATGCTGGCGACGAAGCGTTCTGATGTACCGAAGTCGGACAACAACACCAGCGCCCGCCGCGAATCGTTCTCAGCGCCGTCCGCCGTAGACGCTATAATGATTGAACAAATGATCAGCTGTCGGAATGCTCGGGACATTGGGTGCAAGCCTCTGTCTTATCAAGATATCATTGCCTGAGAAGAGCGCTGACCAAAGAGTCAGGCGATCAAGCGCCAATCCGGCACGCCAGGGGGACAGTGTATGAAGAAATGGACGGTATTGCTCGCCGCCGCCGCAGTTTTCCCGGGCGGGGCTGCGTGGCCTGCGGATGCTTTGGTATTGCAGTCGGATTTTGGCGTCAAGGATGCAGCAGTTGCATCAATGAAAGGTGTCGCGGTCAGCGTTTCCCCCGATCTCGAAATTTACGATCTGACGCACGAAGTGCCTGCCTACAACATCTGGGAGGCTTCGCTGCGGCTTGTTCAGGCCGCCGAGTACTGGCCCAGGGGTACTGTTTTCGTATCGGTCGTCGACCCCGGTGTCGGTACGGCGCGCAAGTCCGTGGTACTGAAAACGAAATCCGGCCATTACTTCGTATCGCCCGATAACGGCAGTCTGACCGCGGTAGCCGAAAAGCTCGGCGTCGCGGCGGTTCGGGAAATCGATGAGGCAAGTAACCGCCTCGCCAATTCGGAACAGTCTTACACGTTTCACGGTCGCGACGTCTATGCCTACACGGGTGCCCGGCTGGCGGCGGGCGTCATTACGTTCGCGGAAGTCGGGCGCGAGCTTCCCGCCGAAGTGTTGTCGATTCCCTATCAAAAGGCCCGCATCCATCAGGGGCGAGTGTACGGCAACATCGAGATACTCGACCCCCAGTTCGGCAATATCTGGACAAACATCGATCGTGAGACTTTCAAGGAGCTAAAATTGAATCCGGGTGACACAGTCAGTATTGAAATTTCCAACGGCGATGACTTCGTATTCACACAGACTTTGCCCTACTTCCCCACATTCGGCCGGGTTCCGGTCGGTAAACCGCTGCTTTATTTAAACAGTCTTAACAATGTGTCCCTGGCAATAAACCAGGGCAACTACTCTGAGACATTCCACATTCAATCGGGTGCTAGCTGGAATATAAGGATAGAAAAATGAACCGATTAAGCAGAGTCGCAGTTCTGGGAACCACCGCATTTGCGATGTTGTTGCTCACACACGGTAGCGTTTTAGCGCAGGCCCAGGAGGAGGAAACGGAAGAAATCGTCGTCGTTGGTAGTCGCGGCGAAGCGCGTGACCCCATGGAAAGCGCTGTACCTGTCGACGTTATCAGCGCCGATGAAATTGCCGCAGCGCACTCATTTGGCGGCGAGCTGGGCGAACTCCTGCAGGCTTTGGCGCCGTCATTCAGTTTTCCGCGCCAGTCCAACTCGGGCGCCGGGGACCATGTGCGGGCCGCACAATTGCGCGGTATGAGCCCGGATCACACGCTGGTACTGGTAAACGGCAAGCGGCAGCACACGGCTTCGGTCGTCGCGCTGGAGTCGGCGATCGGGCTGGGCACGAACCCGTTCGATTTCAACACCATTCCCCTGATCGCCATCGAGCGAATCGAGATATTGAGGGATGGCGCCGGGGCGCAGTACGGATCGGATGCGATCGCCGGCGTAATCAACATCGTGCTGAAGGACGCCGCCCAGGGTGCCACCGTAACGGCGTCGTATGGCAGCCATCGGACCGATTTTGGACCGACGAGCAGCAGCATTAGCGACGGAGACACATTCTCGGTGGCGGCGGACTACGGCTTTGCGGTTGGTGATGGCGGTAGCTTGCGCATCGGCGGTGAATATCGTACTCGCGACGCGACCAACCGGGCGGGCATTGGCGTGCTGCCATTCTTCGAAGACGACACGCCGGCCAACCAGGCGCTGAATCCCGCGCGCGTATTCGCACCCGGCGACGGCGGGGCCGATGACATCTATGTCTTTTACAATGCGACTGTTCCGGTCGGCGAGCGCGAATTCTATTCGTTTGGTCGGTATTCCAATCGTGAGACCGAGGGTACGGGTTTCTTCCGTTATCCGGACGGGTTCTCAAGTCTGCCCAGCGTCCACCCGAACGGATTTCGGCCGATAACCCTGGGTGATAATACGGATACGTCATTATCCGTGGGTTTGCGCGGCACGAACTTTCAATCCGATTGGGACCTGAGTCTGACCCTCGGCAGCAACGATTTCGACTCGGGGGTTAAGGATTCCGCAAATCCGTCGCTTGGTGCGGCGAGCCCGACGTCTTTTAATCTCGGTGGTTTCGAGTTTACGCAGATGACACTCAACGCCGACGTCGTAAAGGAATTTGAGCTTGATGGTCTCAGTTCGCCGATGACATTCGCTTATGGCGCCGAGGTGCGTTTCGAAGACTACGAAACAAGCGCCGGCGACCCCGAATCGTACGAGGCAGGTCCAAACGACGCCGCTGTCGGAGCGCAGGCCGGGCCCGGGTTGGCAGCTGGCACCGAGGCCAATGTCGACCGAACGGTGATTTCCGCATACGTCGATGTCGAAGCAGATCTAACGGATCGATTCACCATAGGTGGCGCGGCACGTTTCGAAGACTATGACGACTTCGGCAATTCGTTGACCGGCAAATTGTCGGGAAGGTTCCAGGCCACAGATACGTTTGCAATACGTGGTGCCGTGGGAACCAGCTTCCGTGCGCCGTCACTGGCGCAGATCGGCTTTGAAAAGTCGAAGACCGATTTCGGCGACGGCGGAATGCTGGAGCTGTTTCGGATTCTGCCGGTGTCGAACCCGGATGCCATCGCGGAAGGGGCCGTACCACTGAAGGAGGAGGAATCAACGAACTTCAGCGTAGGTTTTGTTTTCGATTCGGGCCCCGCATTCAGCCTGACAGTCGACTATTTTCAGATCGATGTCGATGATCGAGTCACGCTCATTAACGCGGCAAACAACATTGAATATTTTTCCAATCTGATCGATACGGAGACGACGGGATTCGACGTTGTGGTTGCCGGTGTGATTGAGGTCGGTGCCGGCACTTTTGACTGGAGCGTCTCGTACAACAATTCCGATACCGATGCCAAGAATCCCAGCGTGCTTGATGTGGAGGATTTGAACACGGTCGAATCCAAATCACCGGAAGACAAATTCATCGCGTCTGGCAATTGGATAGTCGATCGTTGGTCGGTGTTACTACGTTTGACCCAGTATGGCGAAACAACACGCGTGTTCGATTTTGGCGGAGGATTCGAGCCGACCCAAACCTACGGATCAGTCTGGTCCGTGGATGCGGACTTTGCGGCAAAAATTAACGACGACTGGACGGTAGCGATTGGCGCCGACAACCTGACAGATGAGTACCCCGATCGTTCCAGCGATGACATCAATTACTTCGGTCACCTGCCGTACGATGTGCTGTCGGGGATCGGCATGAACGGCCGGTATTTTTACCTTCGAACGCAATATGACTTTTAGGGTGCGTGGCGGCTGACTGAGGTTACAGGGTGTCAGCCGGCAGCAAGTTCCGCTTCACGACTGTCACCGCAGTCGTGATCGCGAACATGGTTGGCACCGGGGTGTTCACCAGTCTCGGTTTCCAACTGCTCGAGATTCGCTCCGGCTTCGCGCTACTCGCGCTCTGGGCCGTCGGCGGAATCGCCGCCCTGTGCGGGGCCATGACCTATGCCGAACTCGGCGCCGCCCTGCCGCGATCGGGCGGTGAGTACAATTTCCTCGCGCGCATATTCCACCCGAGCGTAGGCTTCGTTTCCGGCTGGGTATCCGCCACAATCGGCTTCGCCGGGCCTTCCGCGCTGGCCGCCATGACCTTCGCCGCTTACGCAACCTCGGTGCTGGACACCGGCGCCTCGCCGTGGGTGCGCCCCGCGCTTGCAGCCGGACTGGTCATCGTACTCGGTCTGGCACATGCGTCGAATCACCGCACCAGCGGCGGCACCCAGGTCGTGTTCACCGTCCTGAAGATCGGCGTCATCATCGCGTTCTGTGTGGCTGCCCTGGCGCTCGCCGGTGAACCGCAGCCGCTCGGTTTCCTGCCGGTCGCCGGCGACGGCGGGAGGCTCTTCAGCGCCGAGTTCGCCGTGGCGCTGATCTACGTGAGCTATGCCTACACGGGGTGGAATGCTGCGACGTATCTCAGCAGCGAACTCGAGGACCCGCAGCGCACGCTGCCCATTATCCTGTTCGGCGGTACGCTGGTGGTCGTGCTGCTGTATCTGGCGCTGAACTTTGTTTTCCTGAGCGTCGCGCCGGTTGAGGCCATGCGCGGCCAGGTAGAGGTGGGCTACATAGCCGCCCGAGCCGCCTTTGGCGAGTTCGGTGGCAAGCTCACCGGACTCGTGCTCGCCGCGCTCCTCATCTCCACGGTCAGCGCGATGACGCTCGCCGGCCCGCGCGTGCTGCAGGTTATCGGCGAGGATTTCCACGCCCTGCGGTTGTTCGCGCGCACCAACCGCGACGGCATCCCGGCGCTCGCGATCTACACTCAGACGGCGCTGTCGGTGATCTTCATCCTGAGCTCGAGCTTCGAGTCCGTCCTCGTGTTCGCCGGCTTCACGCTCGCGCTGAATAGTTTCGTCACCGTGCTCGGCGTATTTGTGCTGCGCTGGCGCCAGCCGGAGCTGCCGCGACCCTACCGGACTTTCGGCTATCCACTGACACCACTGCTGTATCTGGCGCTCACGGGCTGGACGCTCGCATTCGTACTCGTCAACAAGCCGGTGGAAGGCCTGTTCGGACTGGGCGTGATTGCCTCTGGTCTGGTTTTCTATCTCATCTCCGCGCGCGCCAGTCGCGCATCACCTTCCGCAGGTGGAACCCGGACGGGTGACTGACCGCGTAACGAATAAGGTCAAAGCCTCGCGGCGAGGCGGCTGCCCTGATCGATTGCGCGCTTGGCATCGAGCTCCGTCGCTAAGTCAGCACCGCCGATCACGTGGGTGGGTATGCCGGCTGATTCCAACGGCTCTTTGAGCTCCCGCAGTGGGAGTTGCCCCGCGCACATGACGATGTTGTCGACGTCGATCCAGGTCGGGCCCTCGTGCTTCTCGCCATAGGTGATCAGGAGGCCTTCGTCGCCGATGCGCTCGTAATTGACGCCGCCGATCATGCGAACATTGTTCTTCTTCAAAGTCGCGCGGTGTATCCAGCCGGTGGTCTTGCCGAGGTTCGCGCCGTGCTTGCCGGCCTTGCGCTGCAGCAGCGTTACCTCCCGAGCGGATGGCTCCGGCTGCGATCGCTCACGCGCAATGCCACCGCGCGCGTCGGCCGGATCGACGACGCCCCATTCCGAAAGCCACTCGTCGAGATGCATCGTGGGCGAACGGCCGTCGTGCACGAGAAATTCTGCGACGTCGAAGCCGATGCCGCCGGCGCCGATGATTGCCACGCGCTTGCCGACCGGCGATCGCTTGCGAAGAACGTCGATGTAGCTGAGTACTTTCGGGTGCTCCTGTCCTTCGATCTGCGGATCCCGCGGCAAGACGCCGGTCGCAATGATCACACCGTCATACGCTTTGGCCGTTAAGTCGTCAGCACCAATGCGCGTATTCAGATGCACGCGGACGCGCTTCAATTGGAGTTGTCGCTCGAAGTAGCGCAACATCTCATGGAACTCTTCTTTACCCGGAATTACCTTGGCCATATTCAGCTGGCCGCCGATCTCTGCCGCCGCCTCGTACAAGTCCACAGCATGGCCGCGCTCGGCCAGCACCAGGGCGGCGGAGATGCCCGCGGGCCCGGAACCCACTACGGCAAATCGCCGACGGGTTTCCGTGGCAACGTAGTTCAGCTCTGTCTCGTGACAAGCGCGCGGGTTCACGAGACAACTGCTCATTTTGTTGGAAAACGTGTGATCCAGGCAGGCCTGGTTGCAGGCGATACACACATTGATCTCGTCGGCACGTCCTTCGCGCGCTTTCTTCACGAATTCCGGGTCAGCCAGCATCGGGCGTGCCAGCGATACCATGTCGGCGCATCCGTCGGACAATATCTGCTCCGCCGTGGCCGGCAGATTAATTCGATTGGACGTCACCAGAGGAATAGCGACTTCGCGCTTCATCTTCTTCGTCACCCAGGTGAAAGCGCCGCGCGGCACGGACGTGGCGATCGTCGGAACCCGCGCCTCGTGCCAGCCTATACCCGTGTTGATGATCGTGGCGCCGGCAGCTTCGATTGCTTTGGCCAGTGCTACCGTCTCGTCCCACGTGTTGCCGTCGGGAATCAAATCGATCATCGATAGCCGGTAGATGATGATGAAATCATCACCCACCGCTTCCCGGGTGCGCGCCACGATCTCGACGGGCAAGTGCATGCGCTGTGAATAATCGCCACCCCACTTGTCCGTACGTTGGTTCGTAAGTGTGACCAGGAATTCGTTGATGAAATACCCTTCCGAACCCATGATCTCGACACCGTCGTAGCCGGCATCGCGGGCCAGTTGAGCGCAGCGAACAAAGGCCCTTATTTGTTTTTCCACGCCGGCGGACGATAACGCCCGTGGCGTGAACGGCGTGATTGGTGAACGTATGCGCGAGGGTGCTACCGCCAAAGGATGGTAGGCGTAGCGCCCGGCGTGCAGTATTTGCATCGCGATCTTTCCATCCTCGGCGTGCACCGCGTCTGTAATTCGCCGGTGCCTGGTGGCTTCGCTTCGGGTCGTTAGCTTGCCCGCGAAGGGCTTTACCCAGCCCGCGCGATTCGGCGCATAGCCGCCAGTGACGATCAGGCCGACGTCGCCGCGTGCGCGCTCCGCGAAATAGGCCGCCAGCCGCTCGTGCTTGTTGCCGTCTTCGAGCCCGGTGTGCATGGACCCCATGAGCACACGATTCTTTAGCGTCGTGAACCCGAGGTGCAGAGGCGCGAACAGGTGTGGGTAGTTCGTGTCGGTCAATGTATGTCCTTTTGTGTGAACGCCAGATTGCCGCGAAGTTCGATCGCCTCGCTTGATCGGCCGACGAGCACGTCGAAGACGCCCGGCTCGGCGCGCCAGGCCCTTGCCTCGACGTCGTAGTACGAGAACGAACGCCGATTCAGCTCGACCGTGACGCGCTGCGTTTCACCCGGCTCGAGGTGAACTTTGGCAAAGCCTTTCAGCTCCTTCGGCGGCCGGGGCACGCTGCTGTGCTTGTCGGCGACGTACACCTGCGCAACGTCGGCGCCGGCGCGACTGCCGGTGTTGGTCAGGTCGAAAGTGACCAGCACGTTGCCGTCCCCGGTCTTCTCGGGCGAGATCTTGAGATTGCCGTATTCAAAGGTCGTATAGGAGAGGCCGTGGCCGAAGGGAAAGAGCGGCGCAACGCCGTTCTTCTCGTAGCCGCGGTAGCCGACGAAGATCCCTTCCCTATAAACAATTCGCTGTGTGCCGCGTTCGGGGTAGTAGTAGTCATGGGCCGGGTTGTCCTGCCAGTGTCGTTCGAAGGTTGCGGGCAGGCGGCCCGACGGGTTTACCGCGCCGAACAGAATCTCGGCCACCGCCGTGCCGCCTTCCTGGCCCGGGTACCACGCCTGCAGCAACGCCGGCACCCGTTCGATCCAGCCGTTCATATCGACGGCGCCGCCGGCGGTCATAACGACCACCGTTTGCTTGTTCGCCGCCGCCATCGCCTGGATCAGCTCGTCCTGCCCGGGCGGGAGGCGGAACGTTCGATCGCTGCCCTCCGACTCGGACGACGCATCGAAACCGGCCGCGATTACGACCACGTCGGCCTTGGCGGCCAACGCTTTGGCCGTAGCTTCAACGCGATCGCCATGCCGCGAAAAGCCGAGCTGCAGCCGCTCGCCCGGCCACTTTTGCCGCCCATGATGTTCCAGAACAACTTTGTGGTTGCCGGCGTCGAGTGCAAGCGTGACGTAGTCGACCATAGCCTTGTTCAGGTTCCAGTTGTCGATCACGAGCTTGTCGTCGAGGAAGAGCCGGTACAGTCCGCCCAGGTCACCAGCTGCGCCGACGAAGACGTCGTAGGTGCCGTCTTCCGGTACTGCGTAATAACCCGTCCAGCGCTCCGAGAGAGTCCCTTGTGGAAACCGCGGTGTCCCGTTGCTCAATCCGATTTCGATGCGTGACTCCAAGCGCGCCAGCACCGGCGTTCCCGAAAGATCTGCTGCGGCAAAGTACTCGGCGCGCAAACCGGGTTCGCCCCCGCTGCCGTTCGACGAAAACTGCGTGGCGCTGATAATCTCCGACAAGGGTGGCAGACCACGGGCATAGAACACGTCTGTATTGCTGCCCGCAGCCGCAACCAGGCCATCGCGGATGCTCACTGAATTGAACGGCTCCACCAGCGAGCTGCCGCCGCCGCCAATCACAGCAGGGTGAGCATTGGGTCCGACGACGAGGATAGATTTGACACGCTCGCCGTCGAGCGGCAACAAGGCGTTTTCATTCTTGAGCAAGACCATGCCTTCGCGGGCGCCCTGCAACGCCGCCTGTTGGCCCTGCGGGTTATGGCGCGGAACAGAGGGGTCAAGTTGCTCGCGGTCGAACCAACCGAATCGAATCGCGACACGCAGCTGTCGCCGCACTTTGTCATCGATCGTGCTGACGCTGACCTTGCCCGCCTTAATCGCCGGCAGCAACTTTTCGCGATTGAACTGGCTTCCGGAAGGCATCTCGATGTCCAGTCCGCCGTTGGCTGCCCCAATGGCGTCGTACGTCGAGATCCAGTCCGACATGATCACGCCGCGGAAGCTCCACTCATTCTTCGCCACTTCGTCGTTGAGATAGGCGTGCTGCGACATGTAGGAGCCGTTGGTGAGATTGTAGCCGTCCATGATCGCGCCGACTTTGGCTTCCTTGACCGCCGCTTCGAAGGCCGGCAGATAAATTTCGCGCAGCGTGCGGTCGTCGACGAGCGAATCCGTATTGTTGCGGTCGAATTCCGAATTATTGGCTGCGAAGTGCTTGACCGTGGCACTGACTTCCTGACTTTGCACACCGTTGATGAAACCGACGGCAAGGCGCGAGGCGAGGAACGGATCCTCACCGAAGTACTCGAAGTTGCGAGCCGCCATCGGCGCTCGATAAATATTGACGCCGGGCGCCAGCAGAAAGTGCACGCCCCTGGCCCGCGCGTCGCGGCCGAACTCGACGCCGATGCGTTCGGCCAGCGCCGGATTCCACGTGGCGGCCAACGCAATGCCACCACCGAAGGCCGTTGCCGGACCGTCGTTGCGCACGCCCATCGGCCCGTCGGCCATTCTCAGGCGCGGCACACTCAGACGCGCGAGGCCTCGCAGGTAAAAGAAGTCAACGCCTGCAATCAGATCGACTTTCTCTTCAAGAGTCATTTGGCTGAGGATCGAATCGACGCGGCGCTCAACCACGGTGTCAGGCAGAGCGGCTGCGGGAGGGGTTTGGGCCATGGCGCGGACTCCTGCCAGCAAGAAGAGGGCTAACGATAAAGACATTCGCACTTTGCACTCACCTCTTCTTGTACTTGTCGTTTGAGCGGACGGGATTGACGAACAAACCGAACCATACCGCAATACGCCTGGCAGCGATAAGGCCGCGGAGTTCCTGCTGGATCCTGTGGTCCGCTGGCCCCGCGCAGGCACCGTGGCATCATCTGCTATCAAAAGCGGTTCAAGGAAGTTCCGAAGGACGTCGCTGAAGACATTGACGACGCTGTTCAGGAAGCCAAAGAAGAAGCTACAGAGCTCAAGCAACGTGTCGTCGAAAAAATTAGCGCAGCTGCCTGGTAATCGACGCTTCTCAGTTGAGGCAACACGCGACGGGCCGCATCCGGCGGCCGTTGCCTATTATCGCCCACCTGTGGTCACAATCTTGGCAAGTAACGGGGCCGATGAGCCGCCTAAGCCCGGGCGGCACGCTTCCAATCGACATTTTTGAACCGAAAGTTTGATCCATGTCTCAGATCCGAGAGAGATATATGACTCAATGCCATATAGGGGCCGATAATTGCTGGCATCGCTCATGGCACAGGCTCTCGATGGATGGGCACGAAGGACGCAGCACCGCCAAATTCTGCGAATTACACTGATGGAAACCTGGTCCTGATTTTGTCTCAGGCCGGCTCAATCTGCAGTGTGGTCGAGGCTTCTGAATCAGTTCGCGACAACCTTGTGTCGAGCGTCGAAGTGCCGTCAATCGATCGATTGTGGTCCGGTGAAATGACCAACAGCATTCGCGACTCGCTGAAGCGCACGGTTCGGAGTCGGCAATCCCACAGCGTGGAAATCGAGGATCCCGATACCGGGCTGCTCAACGAATTCATTTTTGTCGCTCAGGGTCGCGACCGTGTCTTGATGATTGTCCGCGATCTCTCAGAGCAGAAACTGGCATTGTCTCGCGCACGGCAGCTAGCCTACATGGATGACGTGACAGGACTTCCCAATCGAGAGTTCCTGTTCCGCGAACTGCAGAAGATTACCGACGTTCAGCGGCTCAAAGAGGGCCGGGCCGCGATGATTTGCCTACATGTTGGCCAGTTCGACGACCATGGCTACGTACTCAACTCGGCACAACAGGACGAGGTGCTGAAGGAGCTCGCGGCGCGGTTGACAACCCACCTTCGCGGGTCGAATGACGACAGCGTCACTGATTACGAGCGATACTCGGTCGCGGCGCGAACGGACTATCGACAGTTCAGCGTGGTGTTGCCGTATATTGAAAGCGGAGAAGATGCCGAGGCCGTCGTCGAGCGCTTGATTAACGATCTTGCGCAACCGGCGACGGTGGGCGCACGTACGGTGACGGTACGCGCGTGTGGCGGTGTCGCGTTATTCCCACAGGATGGAATGGATCCCGCCGCACTTTATGAGAATGCGATTGGCGCGATGGAAGATGCGCGCAACGACCCGTCAGCGCCGTTCAAGTTTCACTCGGGCACAGTGCGATTACGGACGTTGCAGAGAAAAGACCTTGAGGTCGAACTCAAGACGGCCCTGGAGCACAACGACTATGCTCTGAATTTCCTGCCGATCGTTGACGCGGAAACGGGCATGCCGACCACCGTTGAAGCATTGTTGCGCTGGCCCGAGACGATACTTGGAACGCAGCCAACCCGAAAAATCGTCCGGGTGGCGGAACGTACCGGACTGATTCTACCGATCGGGCAATGGGTCCTAAGGCATGCTTGCGAGCAACTGCAAGCCTGGCATCGTGCAGGTCACACCGACGTACGTATAGCGGTTAATTTGTCGGCACAGGAATTGGTGAGCGATGGTATTGCGGAGCGAATTGAAAAAGTTCTTGCCGAGACAGATACGAGCCCCTGTGATCTCGATCTCGAGATCAAGGAACACATGTTGTTTCGCGAGGTGCTGACAGACTATGCAACTTGCAAGAGGCTAAAAGCACTTGGCATAAGGATTGTTGTCGACGACTACGGTGTCGGGGCGTGCTCGCTGGCCCACCTTTCGCAGAGTCCTGTCGGGGCGTTGAAAATCGACAACACATTCGTCTCGAGTCTCGAGACCAGCGACCGCGACAAGGCTGCGTGCGCAGCCGCAATCGCAATGGCAAAGGAACTTGGCTTAGACGTCGTTGCGGAGGGGGTGGAAACCGAGTTTCAGGCACAAGTACTGCGGGATCACGGTTGCCGCTACTTGCAAGGCTTCTTGTTTGGCACACCAATGACCGATAGCGAGATACTGCGCTATTTGAACGCGATGGCCGATCGGCTGCGGATGTCGGAAATCGCACGGTGACTTATTCCACGACAAAACCCGGTCCGGGGTCCCTGTCCGAACCGGTGGACCTGACGCAGACGATCAAGAAGCTCTCAATACCAGTTGACACCGTTGGCGATGCTTTCGAAGAACAGGGCGGCACGGCGCTGTTGCTTTGTCGGGACAACGACTCCCGAAAATGGGGCTCACGGTGGCTCGGTCAATCCGGTTTGCAAACAACCGTTCCAGCCGACCCGGCAAATGCTCTTGAGACAGCGAGGGCCCTGGCGCCTGATGTCATTGTTGTTGAGGGAGCTCTGACTGGCCCCGGCGGCGTACCAGTATTCAAGATACTGGACGACGCGGCCGATATGCGCGCCGCCGTAATCGTGCTGTGCGCAAACTCACGCGAGATCAAAGCAGCGCTGGATACGGATGCGTTCGACGTCGCGCGCAAGCCTTATGAATGGCAGATTATAGGCAATCGTGCCAGGCATGCTTTGCAGCTGAAAAACAGACAGCTGTCATTTGAAGCGGCCAACGAGTCATTACAGGAGGCTCTCGTGATCGCGAACGCCGCGCGTGAACGCCTGCGTAGTCAGGAGAGCTTTGAGCCGGTTACCGGGCTACCTAACAAAGCCAAGTTCATGGAATTGCTTCGACGCGGCATGCGTGCAGGTGATCGCGATGGCAACGCATTGGCCGTGTTTGTCATTGGATTTACACGCTTCCGCCTCGTCATAGAAGCCATGGGGCAAGAACAGGCCGATCGAATCCTGACACAGATCGGCCGCAACCTCGCCGATTGCCTGGGCAGTGCCGCCAATAGTTTCGAGCCGTTGAAAAGCGGCCTGCGCACAGCTGCCATAGCCAGTCTGGATCAGTTTCGATTCGGCTTGATGATGACGGATTCGGGCGACGACGCGCTATCGCGGTTCCAGCAACAACTTTTCGACACGTTGTCGCGCCCCATCCAGATTTCAGGACAGATCGTGCACCTGTCTGCTTGCCTCGGCGTTGCGGTCTATCCTCAGGACGCAGACGATGTCGATAGCTTACTGCAGCGCGCCGACAACGCAATGCGTGACGCGCAGAGTCGTGGCGGTGGGTTCAAGTACTACTGCTCTGAAACGGACGCGGCGGCGGCACGCAAATTGAAGATCGAACACATGCTGCATGAGTCTCTGGATCGCGATGAACTGTCACTGGCGTACCAACCGATCCTGGACGTAACAACGGGAAAACTACAAGCGGCGGAAGCGCTGCTGCGATGGCGACAACCGGACAATTCCTACATTCCGCCGGACGAATTCGTTGCCGTTGCCGAAGAATCCGGTTTGATGATTCGAACGGGTGAATATGCGTTGGATCGCGCATGCTGGCAGTTTACTCAGTGGCGTCGATCTGGAGTACAGCTCCCATACATATGTGTCAACGTGGCGAAAGTCCAGTTGATGAGTAGCGGATTCTCTCAATCTGTGCGGCGAATTCTCGAAAAACACGAAATGGATGCCGGCAATCTGGAGCTCGAGATCAGTGAGCGTGGTGTGCTTTCCGGGGATTACGATGTCATCACGCAATTACACGAGCTAAAGAAGCTCGGCATCAGACTATCTATTGATGATTTTGGCACGGGCGATTCGGCGATCGCCTACCTGAAAGACCTGCCCGTTGACGCCCTGAAGATCGATCGATCGTACATCGCCGGACTCACAGATAACCGCAAGGACGCGGCTATCGCCTCCGCAATGGTCGCGCTTGGGCAGCGGCTGGACCTTACCGTAGTCGCCGAGGGCGTCGAAACCAAAGAGCAACTTGCTGTTCTACGCGAACTCGGTTGTGACAAGTATCAGGGATTCCTCACCGCTGCAGCGCTGGAGCCCGATTCCCTTGCGGCCTTCGCCGCGAAACTCAGCAAGACCTGACAAAATGCGGCCGGGTTTAACCGGGCCGTTATTTGAACTGCGTCACACTTTTTGGGCCGTCGCGCGGACCTTTGTCGACGCCGGATCCCGGTCGATGCGTCTTAATGGCTCTCCTGGCATGAAGGGAGAGCGGGCATGAACAAGAAGACGCTGACAGGGGCAAACTAGTCATGCGGGCGACAAATCAAAACCCACGACGCACACGCGCATGCGTTGCCTTGTTGCTGGGCCTAATCGCAAGTCCTGCGGCTATCAGTGCTAACGACGCAGGCCATCCCATGCGGTTCGAGCACCTGACGCTCGACCATGGACTCTCACAAAGTAATGTGCTCGCGGTCTTGCAGGATTCCGAGGGCAAGATGTGGTTCGGTACCGAGAACGGGCTCAATAGTTATGACGGATACGAGTTCGATCACTACAAACGCGATCGGGGAAATCCGAACGCTCTGACCAATGATTTTATATTCGACGTCGCTGAAGGCGAAGCCGGCAGCCTTTGGATTGCTACTAACGGTGGCGGCCTCGCAGAGCTGAATCGCGAAACCGGGCTCGTAAAGACGTTCAGACATGATGCTACGAATGCCGACAGCATTTCCAGTAACGTCATTCGCCGGATTTTGATCGGTAACGACGGAATCATCTGGCTGGGCACGCGCGGTGCAGGGCTCGATCGGTTCGATCCGGCGACAGAGACATTCACACATATTCATGTGAGCAGCGACGAGACACCGGGCACCATATTTGCACTCCACCAGGACTCGGAAGGGACGCTTTGGGCCGGCGGGGATCACGGCCTGACTCGGCTCGATACTGAAACCAATGAGTTCGAGACGCTAACCGGAGGCAACTCGGACGAAACCACGATTGGTTCGCACAGCGTTCGCGCAGTTCTCGAAGACACCGATGGTCAACTGTGGATAGGAACCTATGGCGGCGGTCTGAGCCGACTGAATCGCGAAGACGGCTCGTTCGAGCATTTCGTTCACGATGCGGACGACCCGACGACGATATCGGGCAATCGGGTATCAGCGATCTTCGAAGATAGCGATGGCCGACTGTGGGTTGGCACGACGCAGGGCCTGAACCTCATCGACCGCTCATCGGGGGCGGCGGTTCGATACATGGCCGACGGCGCAGACTCGTCGAGTCTGGGTGATAACGACATTTCGTCGATCTACCAGGATCGGAGCGGCTTGATGTGGATTGGCACAAAGTCACAAGGGCTCAATAAGTGGAACCCGCGTACCTGGTACTACGGCTTTGAGCCAGCGAAAGAGGTTTCAGCGGATGGCAAGAGTCAGCCAAACGTCATGGCTTTTGTCGATGACGAAGCCGGAACACTCTGGGTGGGAACGTTCGGTGACGGCTTGAATGCCATCGACCGGAGCAGCGGCAAGATAACAAAATACCGCAATGACCCGAACAGCAATTATCGCATCGCGGACGATCGTGTCATGAGTCTGATGCGGGATCGCGGCGGTGATATCTGGGTCGGCACGATGACGAGCGGCATCACCCGCCTCAATCCGAGCACCGGCGAATCGACAAACTACCGTCATGAACAGGGGAATCCGAACAGCCTGGGCGCCAACGGCATCATGACGATGTACGAAGACAGGGCCGGGTTTGTTTGGGTTGGTACATTCGGCGGCGGCATTAGCCGCTACAATCCGGAGACGAATGAGTTTCGTAGCTTCTCGTCAGAGCCGAAAAATCCTTTTTCGCCAAGCAGTAACCGAATAACAAGTTTTGCCGAAGACGCGAGCGGCAACATGTGGGTAGGTACGGATGCCGGCGGCCTGAACCTGTTTGAACGCGAGACCGAGCGGTTCCATCACTTTTTGCACGATCCGGTTGACCCGAAGACTCTGGCCGCCGACACGGTCTACTCGATCAACGTTGATGCAGACGGCAATGTTTGGGTGGGCACCCACGGCGGTGGACTCGACCGCGTTGTCGGCAATGTAGACGATCCGGGCACGATCATTTTCGAGAATACGTCGCAGAAGGACGGCCTGACGAACGATGTCATTTACGGCATCCAGTTCGACGACGCTGGCTGGATCTGGCTGAGTACCAACTATGGCATCAGCCGCTTTAATCCGGATAGCCGTGAAATCAAGAATATGCATCGCAAAGACGGTCTGCAGTCGGAAGAGTTCAATTTCGGTGCGCATTACCGCAGTGACTCTGGTGAGCTGTTCTTCGGTGGGCATAACGGCTTCAACGCGTTCCATCCGGACGACATTCGCGCGAGTAACGTAATCCCATTGATTGCGCTGACCGGGTTTTTCAACGGAGGCGACGCGACGAAATCGGACCTGCCGATGGACGAGTCAGGCAGCGTGGAAATCAGCTGGAAGGACGACGTCGTCGCATTCGAATTTGCGGCGATGGACTTCGTCGCTCCGCAGCAAAACAGATTCATGTACAAGCTCGAGGGCTTTGACCGCGACTGGATCGATCTCGGCAATCGGCGTCGTGCGACCTATACGGACCTCAGCGATGGTCACTATCTATTTCGCGTCAAGGCCGCGAACAGCGAAGGAGTGTGGAACGAGGCCGGATTCGCAGTGCCTGTTCGAGTCACCGCCGCACCGTGGGACACCTGGTGGGCGTACCTTGGTTACATCGCAGTGTGTGCGCAGTTGGTCGCTGGCTTGTGGTACGGCCACCGCCGCAAAGTACGCCGCGAAGAGGAGTACAGCCACAGGCTCGAGCTAGAGGTTAACTCGCGTACCGAAAAGCTGCTGGACAAAAATCAACAGTTGCGGGTGCTGAACCAGGCGTTACAGGAGAGCAGCCTGAGCGATCCACTGACGGGCCTGCGCAATCGTCGCTTCGTTTTTGAGGAAGTGTCCCGGGACCTCGACGTCATTCAGCGTCGCCTTAGCGATGAACGGAACGGCGCGGATACTAACGACGTCTCCGAGCTCGTCTTCATGATGATCGACCTCGACAATTTCAAGCCCATCAACGATACCTACGGACACGCCGCAGGCGATCAGATGCTCATTCAACTACGCGACGTGCTGTTGGCGATCTGTCGCCGATCCGACTTCGTCATTCGATGGGGCGGCGATGAGTTCGTTGTGATTGCGAAGCAGACACGACCCGATGAAGCGGAGCAACTCGCAGAAAGAATCAGATCAAATGTTGCCAGCACGAATTTCACACTGGGCGATGGTCAGATCGTAAGAACGACATGCTCTATCGGGTTCGCGGCATATCCACTGTTCCGTGCACAGGCAGATGACTCGAGTCTCGACCAGATTATCTGCCTGGCAGACGGGCTCATGTATGAGGCCAAGAAGGAACGCAACGCCTGGGTCGGCATGCTCGGACCAAGCGAGGCGACTACCAGCTTCGACTATGACCACGAATCGATTGAATCAACATCATTGTTGTTCCGCGCAAGACGGGCGGGGAACCTCAGCAAATTCTCGTCAAATGCCGACGAGCAAAATGCGCATGTGCGCATGAAAAGCGCAGGCTGACGCGAGGAATTTGACATGAAACAGACAAGACAGTGCACACCAGGCGCAACTGGAAAAGCGAGTCGACGAATGAAAACCACCGGTAAGTTCCTTGCTCTGGCCGCCGCAATTGGTGTTGTCGTATTTGCTGACAACCCGGATTATTCTGCTGCGAAATTCGTGATCGCAACACCGGATGCCGAAGTTGCGCCGCAGGTGACAGGCTATTTTGCCGCGGCTGAAGCGGTCCGCGAAGCGCCCGGCGGAAGATCCGGCCACGTGCCGACAACAATCGAGTTCGATGCCTCAACGCTTCGGGCAGACAGCGCTCTGGTCGTGGCGCAGGCCGGCGGACGGATGGGTCCGCCGCGCATGAGCGAGCCCGGGAACGATGCGGCGAAAACGCCAGCAAAAATAGCTCCTCGCGACAAAATGAGCGGTCCGGTCGCCGCGCTGGCTGCCGCCGGTGGCGCCAGCATTGCCGAAATCGTTGTCCGCTACGATCAACACCCTGAACTGTTTGATGACGAGCTGGTCGTAGCCCTTGGCGGGGAAGTCACTCGTGGCTATGCGCACCTGGATATGCGTGCGATTCGTATACCGGCAGCGTATTTGGAGAAGCTTGCCGGCGATGACAACATAAACTGGCTTTCGATCGATGACGAGATGTCGGCCACGTCGTTGGCGTCGCGCAGAGCAGCAAACGTTCCAGCTGCCGGATCAGTCAACTCGGGCTACAGCGGATCCAACATCGGTATTGCGGTACTCGATACGGGCATAGCAAACCACGGCGATTTGAGCGATAACGTTCTGCAGTACTCCTTCCTGAACGGCGCGTATCCGCAGCCCGAGATCGTCAAGGGTAAAATCGTCTCGGCAAACGACAGCCCGCGCGAAGACCTTTTCGGTCACGGTACACATGTCGCGGGCGTATTAAGCGGCAGCGGCGGCGAGTCCAGCGATAATTACAAGGGCACGTCGACGGGCGCCAAGGTGCTCTCGCTGCAGGTATTGGATGGGCACGGCGGGGGCTCCATGTCGGATGTAATGGCTGCGTTGGATTGGCTGCTGACATACGGCAGCTATTTCGACATTCGTGTCGTCAACCTTTCATTGGGCAAAGTCATTTCTGAATCGAACGAAACGGATCCGCTGGTCATCGCGGTTGAAAATCTGTGGGATGCGGGCATGGTTGTCGTAGTCGCGGCTGGCAACGACGGCCACGATGGCAGCATGACGGTCACGAGCCCGGGCAATTCCCGCAAAGTAATTACCGTCGGCTCTCTGACCGACAACGGCACCGGTACCGACTTCAGCGACGACTACGTGTCTTCATTTTCTTCGACCGGGCCGACGATTGGTGACTACGTATTGAAGCCCGATCTTGTGGCACCGGGTAATCGCGTCGTCGCAGCCATTCCCACCGGTTCAGTGCTTGCTGTGAGTCTTCCTGAGCGCGTCAAGACCTGTGTGGCAACAGGCTGTAGCAGTGAATACCTGGAAATGTCGGGAACGAGCATGGCCACGCCCATGGTCAGTGCGGCTGCGGCGTTAATGCTGGACAAGGATCCGTCTCTGACACCGGCGACCGTGAAGGCACGTCTGATGCGTTCCGCGATGAAAATCAACGCGGATCCATCCGAGTCCGGTGCCGGCTTGCTCGACATTGATGCGGCGCTCAACGACAGCGGAACAGTGCCTGGTGAAGCGCTATCGCCCTCGATGGTCTTCGACGACGCAAGTGGCGGCGTCCTCGTTGAAGACACGGCGGTGCTCTGGGGCGACACCGTGTGGGGTGCAGGCTATTTGTTCAGCAGTGGGTTTACATGGGCCAGCGGCGCGACATTCACCGACGAAAATGGTGTCACCGCCAACGGCTATATGTGGACAGATGGTGAGGTTTCGGCCAAAGGCTACATGTGGACAGACGGCGGCATTTCGGCAAAGGGCTACATGTGGACTGACGGTGGTGCGCACGCTCAATCATTTCTGACTGGCGATAGCGATTCCGGATTCACTCTGAACGACGACGCTCCAGCCCAGTAAACCCCGAGATTGCAGGAGTGCGGCGTTAGCCACAGCTCAAGTCGAATCCGACGCGGCCGTCAGGCCGGGCCCCCGCCTGTTTGAAGAACACGGTGCAGCTGTCAGTACTCACTGAATCGCCAACCGACAGCCGGGACTTCTTGCCGTTCATGTTGACATCGACCGCTGTATTCCAGGTTCGGACTACGCCGAGCACGTGGCGGCCGTCGCCGACACTGACGCTTTCGCCGGTTTTGAGCCAGAAATCGGCACCGCCTGCGAAACCCCGTTCATCGAGCGACTCCTGCTTGAGGTTCGCAATCTGGTCGCCCAGATAGGCAAGCTCGGTATTCGCCTGGTGCTGGAGCTCGCCTTGCCTCGCGAGTAGCTTGCCCAGGTCCGTCAGGCCTTTTTTCACTGCCGGGTCCGTTGACCGGTTCTTGAGGTCCTGCAGGCGCGCATTTATGTCGCTGAAATTCGCCTCCTGCTCTTCCAGCAGCGCTTCGACCGACGGCCCCAGGAGGCCGGTGCTCTCAACGCCCATCTGCACGCCAATGCCGACGAAGGAACCGACGATCATTCCGCCAAGCGCAATGCCTGCCGCGACAAGCCGGGACTTGGTCAGGAATGGAGGTTTCTTTTTTTCCCCGGGAATCTCGTCGACAGCAGGCTCGTTATCGTTGCTCATTATTGCTCTCCGGCTACGTCGCCATCATCTTGTTTGCCTGTACAAGCTGGTAGCCCTTATAAAAAAGGTACAAGCCCAGCGGTGTTAACAGCACACCAATAAATATGGGTATCGTAGCGAGGCCCAGGCCGGTCAAAATTACGGCCCACATCATGACGTACCAGGTGCTCATGCCGTAGATCATGCCGATCGTGTCATTGCGCACGAGGATGGCCTTGACGCCACTGCGCGTATCGCTGCCGACAACCGTTGCTTCATCCCCGTCCGTCAGCTCGATGCCCTTCGGCATCTTCATGGAGACCGGGTTGTTACCAACGCGAAAGTTGATTTCCTTTTCGGTCCGGACCTGCGTGAAACCACTGTTGCTGGTCTGTGTGCTGGTTACCTTGGTTTCCTCGCGGAAATTGCTGACTGGTCCCGTGATCTTGGTTAATGCCATTGCTCTTCTCCTTTTCGGGTTAATTGGACTGACGAACGAGCTCGAGGCCCATAGGTCCATACAAGCGGTCATCGCGCCGTGTCAGAACAACCGTGCCCTGAGCGCTACTGACCAAGACCTTGTTCCCGTCGAGGCGATATTCGGCGTCGACCTCGGTGCCGAGCACGAGGATCTTCACATCACCGTCACCTGCAAACGCATAGCGCGTGACGCCGCCGTCATCGGCATAGGTGCCGGCCAGCTTGTCGCCACAGGCTGTCAGTGCGAATGCACCGACGATCAAGGCCAATATTGTTTTCGATCGCATCAACCGTCTCCGTTGCAACAAAAAAATAGGCGATGCGGTGGCGACGGCGCATCGACAGCTAGCGACAGTTAAGGCCGATTAGCGAGATTTTGTGGTTGTGCTATATGATTTGGACCCATGAGCCCATCGACGAGCCCACAACGAAATCGCGGCGTTCGCGCTTCGCGGGCAAAACTGGCGCATGCGTTGATGGAGGCCGGGCTAAAAACCCAGGCGGCGCTAGCCGAGCGAATTGCGGACATCGAGGGGCTCGATGCCGCGCCGAAAGACGCCGTAAACCGGGTATTTCGCGAACTGTCGGTCGATCCTACAACGGTCGAGCGCGTCGCCCGGGCTCTCGGGGTCGAAGCCTATACCTTGTATAAGACAGCGGACGAGGAGGAATCTGCGACACCTGAGCCCGGCGGTGCCCGGCGGTTCGGAAGGCCATGGGCGATTGTCGTGACTGCGATCGTCGTGCTTGGACTCGTTCTCGCCATTCGATTGTGGTTCGATCCCACAGAACATTCCGAGCCCACTGCGACTGCCGAGACGGAGGGACCGGCAGGACTCGGCATGGGCACGCCGACGCTCGCGGTCATACCGTTCGATAACGATGCCGACAGCGCCTTCAGCAGCGCGTTGCGTATCGCGTTACGAGTCTACTTCAACGTCGCAACGCCGACCGCCGATGTGCTCACGCAGTCACATGATGCGATGGAGGTCGCAAAACGCCTGCGCACGGATGTCGTCATCGACGGGAACTTCAAGCAGCTTGGACGGCTGGCTGCCGTGCGGGTTTACCTATTCAGAGGCGGCGTGCGCCAGCAGGTCTGGGCGGACAGCGTACCGGCCGTGGCCCTGCAGGAATCATTGGCAGCTATTGCGGGCGAAACCGCGCTGGCAGTTCGGCGAGCCGTCGGCATGCCGGTTCCTGATGGTGCTATTGCCCACTTCCCGCTTGCGCCCGTGCAGGATGACTACCTCGAAGGCGAGTTTCACCTCGATCAACCGCCCAATGAGCTGAACATTAAGCGCGCCCAGACTCGTTTCGAAGCTGCGCTCAGGCAGGACGCAAACTATGCGCGTGCACATGCCGGACTCTGCCAGACGTTGCTTGAAGAACACTGGATGGACAGCGAAGAGCGCGCACTCAAGGATGCCTCGCTGGCCTGCGGGCAGGCTGTGCAGCTTGACCCGGATGATCGCGTTGTCGCCACTGCACACGCGCATTTTCTACAGCGCACAGGCCGTGATGAAGAAGCCATCGCGCTGTATAAACAGACGATCGAGCAGCATCCAAAAGACGCGACAGCGCTCGCCGGCCTGGCAGCGAGCGAGCTGGAGGCGTACCGGGAAACCGGTGTTCATGAGCACCTTCTGAGCGCAAAAGAACTGGCGCGCCGGGCAGGGGAGGTCGATCCTTCGGTGTGGAAACCCCTGTTTTTCTTGGCCACGATGGAGTGGTTCGACGGCAACGTCGCTGCCGCGATCAAGGCGAGCGAAGCGGCATTAGAAAGAAACGAGAACGAATACGTGCTCGCAAATCTCGGCAGCTTCTATCTATGCGACGGTGCATTGCAGAGTGCTCGCGACGCGTATGCACGTGCGCGAGACCTGAATCCGCAGTCGTACGTAGGCGATGAGTTTCTCGGCCAGGCACATTACTTCCTCGGCGACTTCGAGTTGTCTGCGGAGCTGCGGCAAAAAGCGATTGATTCCGTCGCGAGCGGCAACCCTGAAATTCATGAAATGTGGGGCAACCTGGCGGACTCGTACCGGCAAAGCGGTGACCAAAACAAAGCGATAGCGGCCTATGTTCGGGCCG
>Ga0224497_10000373_pt1 | contig 32024 bp, 33 predicted proteins | sample SF_Jul11_sed_USG_4_FD_167970 | JGI IMG/M metagenome (GOLD analysis project Ga0224497, IMG submission 167970) | Sediment microbial communities from San Francisco Bay, California, United States - SF_Jul11_sed_USGS_13 | ecosystem: Environmental > Aquatic > Marine > Sediment | place: USA...
AGCTGCTGCTTTCTTTGCTGCAGTTCTTCTCTTAGGAGCTGCTGCTTTCTTTGCTGCAGTTCTTCTCTTAGGAGCTGCTGCTTTCTTTGCTGCAGTTCTTCTAGTAGCTTTTCTTTTAGGTGCTGCTTTGGTAGATGTTTTAGTTGATCTACGTTTAGTTACAGCTTTTCTTTTTGTAGCCATAACTGAATCGAGTTTTTCATTGTTTTTCAGTGGTTAAACTAAAGAAATTTACACAAATTGATTACTATTTATCAAGTAATTTTTACTACGAAATTTTATTGATCGCAATTTTACTAAAATATTTTTCTGTTAAACATATCTTGGAATTTGTTTATTCATTATAATCCTTCTTTGTTCTGCATTTGAATATTAGTAATATCACATGAAAAATATTTTTAATTTTATTTTTATTATTCAAAAATTATTTCTTTATTTGTTTTTGATTTAATCTCGTATTTTTATAAAATTTATCTCAACATCTTCAGTAATTGTTATACTACTGATAACATGTTTGAATTAATGGTAATTTGTAACATCCGCATCTAATATACATCTTTCCATGCTTAACTAATGTCAAAACAGATGGAATATGAGATCATTACATCTAGTATCGTCAAAAGTGATGCTTTGGCACAGAATACAAAACATTTGTGAGATAATTAACGTGATCCTAAGTAACTGTAAACAAAACTGTAGAACTATTTTGGATCTAATTGAAACAGTACATCTAAACTCTATTCCAAAGATGTAATTTGATATACAGACATTTCTAAAAATGAATGATGTTGTATTAAATTTTAAGAAAATCAGAATCTATTTGGCTCAATAGTGAAAACTACAGTAAAACAAACTGTCTTTTTTACAAGTCTTTCTGTCTGATTACCGTACTATTTTTTGGTAGTCATCATACTCTTATTGACAATCCCTCAATTGGGTAAAAATATAAGTAAAAATGTTCACAACGCTTACATATTATCTGGAATTACACTTGGATTTTCCATTATTGGTATCTATACCGTGTTCACCCAAAGAATTTTAATTTAAAACAAAAGTTAAGAGTATCTATCTTACCATGAATTCATTGAGAAAATTTGGTATTTTGATTCATCAATCAACATATGTTTGATTTGGTTTTGAATAATAATTGATCTTGATAGAATAAAATCCCAATCCGATATTTCTAATCTAATTTCAAATAATCTAAAATTCCATGATATAATTATGTTCAAAAATTCTTATCAATTATTAATTCCAAATCTTAAAATTGATTGTTTTTTTGTAATCAGAACTATTGCACATATTGACACAATCAAAACAATTGGAGCAAGTCCTATAAATTCAGGTACAATGTTGGCTCCTGTAACTGTAATTGATTTTGCATTAGGTGGGATTTCTTTAATTGACAGGATGATGATTTCATCTTCAAACTCTTGAGAAAATTCATCTGTCATTATCTCATCAATGTATATCGAAGATATTCCATTGATCAATGCAGATGGGATGAACAAAGTTAGAGTATTGTCATCGTTTATTGTATTTCCGATTAACTCAAAAGAAATTGATTTTGTACTTTCATCAATACTTGCACGATTGATCAGCCTGTTGAACTTGTATTCTACATCAAAGGATGTTTTGCCGTCTCCAGCATCCGAGCCAACATCATTTAAAATCTGGTAACCACTAACTACGTTGACAAGACCTGTTCTCCATGGGTGGATAGTGCAGTAGTAGGGAAACTCCCCTACTTTTGTAAACTTTTGCACAAAGAATTTTCCCGGACTTATCTTACCACTATCAAAAATTTTATCAGGACCCGATTGTGGAGTTCCAGAAGTCACGGTATGATCAACCATGTCTCCATTTCTCCAAAAAACAGTATCACTTACTATGATTTCGATAAATCCTGAGGTATTGCCATCTTTTTCACTTGACCAATGAAAGGGGGCATCTTTGTCTCCTGAACCAAAGGAATATTGATGTCATAAGATGATTCTGCAAACGCAATAGACTGTAATGGAATTATCATCATAACTGTTAACCCCACCCAGATTAAGTTTTTCAATACACTATTTTGAGAATCATTGAATTTAAAGACAGAATATATTTTTCAATTATGAGATCATAAGTTAATGATATTGATTCAAAATTAAAATCATGCTCCAGAAATTGTCAAACCATCAAATAATTATGGTTTTTTAGATTCTCCAACAATATCACCTACAATTTCTTCCAACAAATCCTCTACCGTAATAATACCGATTGTTTTATCTTCATCATCTACAACAATTGCCATGTGCATATCTTTTTTTTTAAGTTCTATGAGGAGTTTACTGATTCTATCGCTGGAATAAACAAAAAAAGGTTTTCTTGCAATTTTTTCTATGGTGATTTTTGAGTATTTCTTTTCAGGAATTCTGGAAATATCCCATATGTGCAATATTCCAACAATTTTGTCAGGTGTTTCCTCAAAAACTGGGATGCGTGAAAAACCTTTGTCTTCAATTTTTGAGATAACTTTTGATAATGTGAGTTTTCCATATAATGAAAAAACACTTTCTTTTGGTGTCATGACATCTTGAATTGGTTTATCGTCAAACTCTAATGCATTATGTACCAGGTCACGTTCTTCTTTTTCTATCGCTTTTTCTGCATATCCTAAATCTACAACTTCTTTGATTTCTTCTTCTGTAATTGGTTTTGGTCTTGGAGAATAACCTACAGAAAGTTTCAATACTGATATGGTCACGTACTCTAAAAATTTTACAAATGGATACATAACATAAGTAAATATCAACAATATTCTACTGAATCTAAGAGATACTTTTTCAGGATTAACATTACAGTATGTTTTGGGTAATATTTCTCCAAATATCAAAATTACAAATGTCATTATACCAATAACTACTCCCACACCCTGATTTCCTAGTAATTTGATTGCAACATCTGCTGCTAAAACTGAGGATGTTACATTTACCAATGTATTTCCTAGATTGACACTGGCAGTCATCATTCCAGGATTCATCTTTAATTTGTAAAGAGGGGAAGATCCTGGAATCCGTTTTCTATGTAAACGAATAACTCTGGAACGCCGAACTCCAACTATCGCAATTTCAAGCCCACTAAAAAGAGCATAAAAACACACAAGAATCATTATTATGATAATCTCAATCTCTACAAATCCCATTCAAAATAGAATATCATTATACAAAATTAAATGATATTTAGAATGTCATACTTGAAAATAAACTAGTTTGTTCATATCATTAAGATTATTTATTTTTTTAATTAACACATTTATTTATAAAAATGATATTTTTTCATTATATTTCAGTTGATTCATAGAATTTAATATGGAATATGACTATCAAAAATACATGATGCTTCTCAGTTAGAATTTCAATTTTTGCTATCTGTCATTTCAGCAAAAGTTACCGGCTCATCATTTTCATCATATTGAATATTTTCTTTATGCTTTAACACAACTTCTATTTCTTTTTTCATTTTTTATTCATCTGGTGGATCCACTGATGCTTTACTTGCATAGATTGAGACTGTTAAAAAAGTGATCTAAACTGCAAAAAACTGCCAGATATTAATTAAAGAATAATGATTAATAACAAAGACCGATGTGATGTAAATGCTAAATCATGTTTTACCTACGTTTGATTATTGTCAAAACATCTTCATCTAGTAAGATATGATTCAAACCTACTCTCTGTCCACCAAATTTTACACTTTTACCCCATACCAAACCATATCTGAATTCTCTTTTCAATCTACGGTGTAATTTGTTACAGATATCTTCAACTGTATCTCCTTCTCTTGCAATCAATGGTTCTTTGAAATCTGTTTCTCCACCTTTTGGACGCATATAGATTCTAATAAATTTTAATCTCTCATAGATTTTTTCTTTAAGCAAATCAATATTGATATCTGAATTTGCTGAAACCTCTATTACATCGGATTTTATCTTTGTCTTTAAATCTTTTAGAAATTCTTTATCGACTAAATCAATTTTATTCAAAATAGTAATTGCTTTGGAATAACTGATGTTCCCAGCAATATGATCTGCTAGTTGTTCTGATGTCAAATCTTCTCTTACTACAACACGTGCACTGACTATTCCGTAAAGATGTAAAATATCTTTGAGATGTTTCTCTGTAATTTTTGTTAATTTTATTTGTTGTGCAATTGCAATTCCACCCATTGATGCTTTTTCTATTGTAATGTTTGGAGGTAATTGGTTCAGCCTGATTCCTATATTTCCTAATTCGTTTACAAGTACATCTTCATGAAATGGCTGAAAAACATCTAATACCAGTAACACAAGATCTGCTGTTCTTGCAACAGATAAAATTCTCTTTCCTAACCCTTTTCCTGTAGATGCACCCTTGATAATTCCGGGAAGATCCAATACTTGGATTTTTGCTCCTCTGTATTCCATCATACCTGGAACAACTGTAAGTGTAGTGAATTGAAACGCTCCTACTGCTGATTTTGCTCCAGTCATTTTGTTTAGCAGTGTTGATTTACCAACACTTGGTAATCCGATAAACACAACTGTTGCATCTCCGCTTCTCCTAACATCAAATCCGTCTTGCTTCATTCCAGATTTTTTGGTAATGTCTGCCTCTTGCTCTCTTTTCAGTTTTGCAATCTTTGCTTTGAGTAAGCCTATGTGATGTTCTGTAGCTTTGTTAATCTGAGTTTTTGCCATCTCGTCTTGAATGGCTTTGATTTTTTCAGGAATCCCCAATACTATTCATCTCTTGCTACATTCTTTTCAAATAAAATCGTATTACCCTTCTTAATTTTTTTAATTCTGCTTATTGAGATAGTTTGAAAATTATTTGATTGAATTAAAAATTCTAGTAGTGATGATTCTTTAATTATGTGACCATCTCTGTAGAGAATTCTGTATGTTTTTGGTTCATCTGCAAATCGTGCTTTACTAAATATCTCTTCTATTACACTCTTCTTTGCCATGATTTTACTTTCGTTTCTCTTCTAATAAGATGTCTTTGAATTTTTGATTATCTTTTTTATCTTATTATCCTTTTTTAACAGTGCTTTATTTTCAGATCATATGGGAAAAACTTTACTTTATTCAATTATTGGATTTTTTATCATTCTTTATTTTAGTTTGACTGTTTTTATCTTGCCTGAAAAATATCTTTCAACTGAGCAACTAGTTCCTCAACCCTACTTTGAAGTAATTTTATCTGACACGGAAATTCTCCTTGGTGATTCTTTTCGATTGAGTATAGTTTCAGAAAATAGGGGTGATTACGGTGACATACATATTCTTTCAACTGCATTCCCAAATCTTTCTGAAATTAAGGATGTGGTAGAAATCGTAACTTATGATTTTACACAATCATCTGTAAGTATTATGCCTGGTGATGAAATAGGTGCCAACTATAGTGGCGGATTGGAATCTGTCATTGCAAAATATCCTTCAATTGAAGCAATGAGTAGGCCTATTTTACCTGATGCAAAAAATCATCTTGAATTAATTATCACTCCTAAAAAACTAGGTGTCTTTACGATCTATGTTAAATCTATTGATATTCCACATACTAGTAACCGTTCACACTATCCTTTATCAGGCATTTTAGATCATCAGAATGAATATGTCTTGGGTTATTCAGTAAATGTAAATCCCTAATATTTTATAAACTGCTAGAGACACTATGCCACTATTTCAATCTGATCTACTGAAGAAATCTCTAGAAATTAATTCCAAAAAAATTTTTCTTTTCGGAAGTATTTTTACTAGTTTTGGAATATTGCTCGTGACGGTAGGTGGAAGCTGGGATATTACAAATCATCTACTGAATCGACCTGAAACCTTTTTTTCTCCTCCACATGTCTTCATGTACACTGGCGTTGCTATCTCTTTGATAGGTACAATTCTTTCTTTTATTGGATGGCATAATTTACAAAATTCTAAAGACTACTATTTTTTGTCTCTTAAAATTAAACTAATTGGAATTGGATTGCTTATCGGAGCTGGTCCTTTTGATTTTATCTGGCATTCCAATTTTGGTTTGGATGGTTTACTCAGCCCTCCTCATTTAACATTGATATTGGGAATGTTTCTATGTGGTATGGGTGGAATGATAGGTATTTCTAAATACCTAAAAATCAATAATTCTAAATCTTTGTTTCAGTATTTGCTAATCTTAGCTGTTTTACCAATCTGGCTTTCTGGATCTGGAATAATCTCTTCATTATCACTGCCTTTTTCAAACACTAATTATTTTGAATTAAATCCTGATCCTACACTTGCCTTTGTTGTGGCTAGTTTGGCTTTTCCATTTTTAATTTCGTTTTCAATGATGTTACTTTTTAGATTATCTGATCTAAAATTTGGAATGATGAGTATACTTGGTGGTCTGTTTTTATTAATTTACAGTTCCACTGCAATTGTTCCAAATTTTGCCTTGCTTAACTCAATACAATTTTACTCATTAAATTTAATTCCATTTATTATGTCTGACGTTATTTTGCGAATCAATAACTCTAAAACATCTTTGATTTTTGTAGGTGGATTATTAGGCTCTATATTTTACATCGTTTACTATCCTTATGTCATGTATACCTTTAATGAGAGTCTATTTGGAAAGATAGTTTCACCAAGCATGATTTATTTTGTATATTTTGAATTGATTGAAACTGTTTTAGTTTATACTGTAGTTCCTGCCGTAATTATGGGCATAATTGCTGTGTTTATATCTGATAAATTATCAAAAAAGATCTTGACGACAAAATCTTAATTTTCTTACGTAGCAAATATTATTTGGTTTAAAAAACAAATTTCGTGAAAAAGAAGACTTTTGCAGTAGATATTGATGGTACAATAACTGAAAATGGTGGTGGTAGAATCCACTTGGATGCTCTAGATGCTTTAAGACGTTTAACCATTATGGGTCATGACGTAATTTTTGTTACTGGAAGATCATCTATAGAAGGGTATTTGCTTTCAGTGTTTGGAGGAACCACAAAAATTGCTGTTGGCGAAAATGGCGGCTGTATAACTCTTGACTCGAATGATCATATTTTATTGGGTAATATTGAGGAATGTAAAACCGCTCTGGAAGTAATTAAAAACAATGTTGGCAATGTTAAGGAAAAACTTGTTTTTCCTAGAATGACTGAAGTTGTTTTAGAGAGGACATTCGATCTAGATGATGCTAGAAAAATACTATTTGAAAAAAACATTGATGTAGAATTATCTGATAGTCAATATGCATTTCACATCAATTCCTTGGGAATTAACAAGGGTACAGGGTTTTCCAAAATTATGGAAAAATATTCTATTTTAAGAGATGATGTTATTGCAATCGGTGATAGCGCAACAGATATTCCTTTATTTCAAGTGGCCAAAACAAGCATTGCACTTGGAAATGCTTCTGATCTAGTAAAATCTAAAGCAACAATGATCGTATCTGCCAATGCCGGAGATGGGGTGATTGAGGCATTAGATAAATTGGCACCTCATTTATCAGGACTGAGTTGATTCATAGTTACATCTAAAATGGAATTAGTTCAATTGAATGGGTCTAGCAGTGTAGACAATAAGAGCAAAACCTGAGTTATTGCATCCAGAACAACTACAGTTAATCACTAATATGCCCATTGACAACGAAACCTTGTCATTATATCTCCTGATGTCTCACATCTTGTAGCCTGTATCTTCTACCAATTTTTCTCAAGAAAATGATTTCTATACAACCCACAAAGAAAATTCTGATGACAGCTATGACCACCATAAATGCAATTTCAAATAAATTCATTGTAACTTTTGATTGAAGGAAAATATTCTTCAGAACTAGATATTGAGATGTTCTAGTATCTCGATTCCTTGAACTTTGTTTCATGAGTTGATTATGGAAAAATGACATTTAATCTTTATAATGACTTTGTAAACGATTGATAACAAACATTTGACAAAAATTGACTATCGAATCTTATTTCAACTAAATAATTGAAATCCTGTTGAACTATGACAATTATATAATGTCATTTACAAGAGGGTTATGTGCAAGTGTTTCTCTTAAGGGGTTTTAGTGGAATGAGATGAATACTTAGGTTGTGTGTGAGAAGGCAGAGTATGGCTCAATTTTTTATCTAATCAATGATCAGTGTGTCTGTCAACGTTTAGTGTGATCTTTCTTTCTCTGCAACTGTATTTGACCATTTGTATTTTTACTTCAAATTACTGCCATTTTCATCTAATTGAATTATCTGAACATCTCGAGCCTTAATTTTACTTGTATAAGATAAATTAGCATCTAAATCATCTAAGATGTAACATGACATTCAAATCAATACTTGATGAGATTGAAAATAATCTAAACAAGATTCTTGACGAACTTTCCATATTTGATGTAAAATTTAGTGTAGAACCAGCAAAACCTGGATTTGGTGATGTAAGCTCAAATATTTCATTTTTACTTACAAAACAACTCGGAAAAAATCCAAAAGAAATTGCTAATATGCTTTCTGAAAAATTTCACGATTGCATAAATACACTAGTTATGAAATCTGAGGCACATCCTTCCGGATACCTAAATTTCCATGCAAACTGGGAGAAATTAAGCCAGTTGATTATATCAGAATCATATCTTGATGAATTTGGTGATGTCGATATTGGGAAAAACTCTCCGATTGTGGTTGAGCATACCAGCGTAAACCCTAACAAAGCTCTTCACATAGGACATATTCGAAATATTATCATTGGCGACACTGTATCTAGAATATTAGAGAAAGCAAATTACCATGTCAATGTTCTAAATTATATTGATGATTCTGGTCTTCAAGTGGCAGATATCATAGTTGGTTTTAAATACTTTGGATTTGCTGAAGAACCTCCTAACGGAAAGAAATTTGATCATTATTGTGGAGATGATGTCTATGTTAAAACCACTGAAAAATATGAAGCAGATCCTAGTCTTGCAAAAATAAGAAGTAATGTCCTCAAAGAACTTGAAAACGGAGATTCTGAAACTGCGAGATTTGCAGATAAAATCACAAGAAAAGTTTTGGCATGCCAATTAGAAACATGCTGGAATTTAGATGTCTTTTACGACTGCCTTAATTTTGAATCTCAAATTATTCGTTCTGGACTATGGAGTGAAATATTTGAAAAACTCAAAGAGATGTCTCTAATTGAGTTTGAAAAAGAAGGAAAGAATGCCGGTTGTTGGGTAATTAGAGGAGAAAATAAAGAAGAAGATAAGGTTATTGTTCGTAGTAATGGCACTGCAACATACATTGCAAAGGATATTCCATATGCTGCTTGGAAGCTAGGATTAGTTGATGACCCATTTAACTATGAAACATATGAAAAAGAACAGCCTAATTCTAGAGACCTCTGGCAAACCACTTTGAATAAAAATGGCACTATTTCTCAAAACTTTACTGGGGAAAAAGTTGTCACTGTAATTGATTCTCGTCAAGCAAGACTGCAAAAAATCATTACATCACTTATGACAAAATTCAAATCCGTCTCTAATGCATATGTTCATCTTGGATATGAATCTGTAACCCTAAGCTCAGAAACTGCAAAGACCCTTGGTTTGGATACTCAAGGAAAACAAACCCAAATGTCTGGCAGAAAGGGATTATATGTCAATGCAGACTCTGTCTACCAACTATTAAAAGAGAAAACAAAAGAAGAAACCAAAAAGAGGCATCCAGAAATGAATTTATCTGAAATTGAGAAAATTGCTCATAATGTTTCAGTTGCTACTTTGCGTTATGAAATGATTAAACAAGATTTGGATAAAATCATTACATTTGATTTAACAAAATCTCTTAGTTTGGAAGGTGATACTGCCCCATACATCCAATATACTCATGCCAGGGCATCTAGAATTTTGGAGAAATCTAATCGCACTCCAACAATTGATGTTGATTTTTCTTTACTCAAAGAGAAATTTGAAATTGTTCTGATTAAAAATATCGGTCTTTTTAATTTACAGGTTCGTGATGCTGCAAATAATTTATCTCCCAAGGTTATTGCAAGATATTGCCATGATTTGGCAGTGGCATTCAATTCTTTTTATGAACATGTTAAGGTTTTGGAATTAGATGATGTAAATCTTGAAAATTCCAGACTATGTTTGGTTAATTCTTTTAAAACTACGCTTGAAAAAGCATTAAAACTTTTAGGAATAAGTGCACCTGATAGAATGTGATGTCTAGGAATACAATAATGTTGTTACTATTTTGTTGACATGTGAACTGTTTTAGAATATTGACATCTTTAGATAGTTTATGAAGAAATTGTAAAAGGTCAATTTTTCAAACCTAACCTCTTTTTGATTTTTCTTTTAAATTATTCACCATGAGTAAACAAATCACAGAAAAACCCATTCAAAATCAAAATGAAGAAGAAATCTCAAAAAATATCCAATACTCTAAGGTATACCGAAATATGGTAAGTCAGATGGCAAAGAATTCTGAAAAAGAATATTTCTAAAAGTGTAACTTGGAGTTCATTTGGATTTTTTGTATTAAATAATAGCCCTTGCCTTTGAGGAATTAACTATTGTGATGATTTTGTTTTCCTGAGCGCCTAATTTTATAAAAAATAGGACCACGCCAGACATAAAATATGAATAAAATTGAATCTACTTTATATACAAAATTTATTTTACTTTATTTCTGAATTGTTAAATGATGTAGAATCATAATTCCTGTTGATACCTGAAAATAATGATTCAATAATTCATCTTTAACTACAGTCTGATAGAATGCCTCTTTTCTGTTGTTTCTAATTCAATGGTGAAATTATTTTGATTTTTGTCATTTTGTACATATTCAAAAAGATTTGTCTATGACAACAGTAGTAAAATGTAAGATTTGTAAGGCAATTCATGAATCCCCAATACAGTCAGTTTTGACAGAAATAGAATTCATGAAAGCCAAAGAAAAATCTGAACTTTTTGAAAACATGTGGAAATGCCCAAAATGTGGTAGAATGTCTATGTATACTAGTTTTGATTATTTTTGGCAAGAACTACACAGCTCAAATAATTGAATAAAAACTCAACAATTCTTTTTCTAGCTTGTTGGCATTTGGATTGAGGTTTTCTTTTTTACGTATTTTGCTAAAGTTTCCGGAGAATATTCAATCCCATGTTCTTTGTTCATATGATCCCAATAATCGAAGATTACCTTCTCAGTATTTCCTGTTGTGGTAAACTCACAATCAAAACCACAATCATTGCATCTAACAGTAACCATGTAAGTTAGTCCTCACAGAAAAATAAAAGGAATATTGTATCTAATCTAAATATTTGTTTAATTTCATACTGAAAATTGTATGGACTTAAGCATATTGTTGTGTTAACGCAGTAAATTAAACATTCTTGAAATGAACGGTTGAGTTAAGATTCAGATCCTTGAAACCTACACAAATCCCAAAATTTCATTACTTTAGTCAGACATATGTTTTAGGCGTAAATAGAAGTTATTTTTGTAGATAACCATAAAAAAAGCATCCATAATCGGTAAATCTCTGCTACATTATCGTTTCACATTTGAAATCATATGCCAATACATGATACGAAACTTGATGAATCACAATTATGTGAAAAAAGACATACAAAAAACCGATAAAATGGGAACTATGTAGAATTTCTCTTTATATAAAGAGAAGAATTGACATAATTTATTCTAGTTTTCGTATGGTTATTTCTTTCAATATTTTTTACACACAGTAAAAGATGGATAGGATTGTCTTAATCCCATTGAGAAACTTTTGGAATTTTTAAATTTGTATTCATCAAAATTTTTTATTTTTTCAAAAAGATCTCCGCCAATAATCATACTATTAGTTTTGGCCAATTCGTTTATTTTTGCACAAATGTTAATCGTAGGTCCTACTAGATCCATTAATCCCTTCTCGGTTCTCATTATAGTTACCTTCCCATAATCAAAACTAATTCTAAAATCAATTTGAGGAAGCGCATATTTTTTTAGAATATGATTTAATTTTTCATGCATATTCATTATAGAAAAACCACATTCAATTGCATTCAAGAAATCGGCTTTATCCTCATTATGGTAAATATCTGAAAAATAAAATAAAAGACTATCTCCCATGATTTTGAGAATTTTTCCTTGACAGGAGTTTATTGTCTTTGCCATGGTGTTTAAAAAAATTTCATAATACTGTGCCACCTTATTCTGTTGTAACCGTGCCACGGTTTTTGTAGAATTTACAATATCTACTAATCCTACACAAAAATAACTCTGTTTTCCTACTGCTGTGATAATTTTATCGTTTTTCTCTATGTCAAAAGAATTCCAATTATTTTTAAAAATATTTTTTTCTGTAGTGTAATTTGTTTTTTTAATTATTTTTTGATTCATAAATATTTTAATGATTGGTCTGAAATAAAGTTCATGTTAACAATGTTAATAATATTAACAACTAAGAAAATATCTATGTGTCCAGTATAGATCCATGTAACAAAATTTTACTTTCATTTGTTACTGGTAAAAAATACGTTGTTTTCCTCTTCAGGAAGTAATTCTGTGGAATGTTTTGAATCATGGATTTCATAGAGTTTTTAACAAACCAGCTTAATTATAAATTCCGTCATGTCACCTTTTTAATGGTTAAGGGGGTTTCTGTTTTTACTAGTTAATACCCTCGTTTTAACTTCAAAATAAAAAAATTTTAATTTTTTTAATTAGATTAATGTCCTAGAGAGTTTTATCTCTCTAGGATTATGAAACCAAATTTTGGTTATCATAACTTGGCGTGCAAACCAATTATTCCTTGAGGGATTATTCAGGGCATAAACCTTTGTTTTATCATATGCCTGAAAATCATTAAATGATTCTCTGGGAATCTGAATTTGACATTTTAAGATTTTTTTTGAATTGGGAAAACTATCAGTTCATGCCATAAAGTCTGATGGCCAATTGATTTGTTTATTTGCCACCAAACTACCAAATATTCTCATTACCATTCTTGAGAATCATCTGTTTGTGTAAATATTGTCTGTAAATTAAACAAGATGGTGTTTTTTGCCAATTACCGATAAAACTCTAAAAGACTTGTTATCTTTATCATTTACATCTACTCCTGCAGTTAGTATTAGAAAAGAAAATAAAATGTGGGTTGCAACAGGCATGCTCATTCATTATTTGGAGTCTTTTACAGATTCCCTTGTTGTAACTGAAGGTGATGAAATACCAATTGGTGTTATTGGAGGCAGGGAGATAATTGAAAATATCTTTAAAAATCCAGCTTCCGATTTTTTTGATAATACTACTGTTGAGCAAATTTTTGATAAAAACGTGATGATCTTATCTGAAGATATCACTCTTGGCAAGCTCCTTGTCGCATGGAAGAAGAGTAGACGTGCATTTTCCATAATCCCGAACCAATTTGGTGGTTACTCTGCCATTTCTGGAAGAAAATTGTTGGAAATAGGTGCCAACTGTGTCACAGATTTGACTCTATCTGAGCTTCCAAAGAAAAAAGTAGTTTCTTTTGAAAAAGACAACTCGATAAAAGAAATAATTCAACTGATGCTGGAAAATAATACCCGAAAACTATTGTTAAAAGATACAAATTATTTTGTCAGTGATCGCTTACTGATTCAAAGCATTGCAAAGGATTTCAATTTTTTTAGAAACGTAAATTTCTTGGACCGGAAATTTGAGGAATCATTCCAACTAGAAGAAGCTACCAAAATTTCTAAAAACTTGAATTTGACTGAAATTTCAAGAATTCTGTATATGATGTCTCACCCTTACGTGATCTTTGAGAATCAGGTTATTTCTCCCTGGGATATTTGTATGATTTTAGAATCCGACAGAATTGAGTTTATTGGCTAAACTTTTGAGGGAAAAATAATTTTTTCCTTTTGTTACTTAACCTATTCCCGGTGATGGTATGGATGCAGATGCTCTGGATGTATTCTCAAAGTATTTTCTAGTTTCATCTATCATTTTTTGATTATCTTTATTTATTTTTTCTAATCTCTCTTGAAATTTCTCAGTTTCTACTTTAACCTTAATTATATCTGAAAGTGTTTTAATTGATTTTATGATTGCGTCGTCATCAGGCAACATCATTCTACACGTAGTGTACAAAACAATACTTGCTGTATCTGAATTTTTTAATGCAGAAATTACGCTTGCGTCAGCACCTAAAACTGTTGCACCTGGAATTCGTGGCAAATTATATTCATCACATATGGGTTTTGAATTACTGTTAGCTGCCAGCCCATAAGAAATGGGGTCTCCTATGAATTTTTTATTTACTTCTAATCCTCTTGGAACGATTATTTTTTCAATGTGATTATTTTTTGCAAATTCTATTGATTTGTTAATTAACTCATACGTGGAGAACGGACTCAGGGGGATTCCTGATAATATTGCGTAAATGTTGTCCTTGTTATAGATGCGAATGGGTCCGTAGATATTGCCATTTTCGATCATATACGATGGAGAAATTTTTGAAATTTCAAGTTCCCCTATATCCTTCATTCGTAATTGGGCAATAAGGTACGATATGGCAAAAGATCCGACCAAACCCACACTAGGAAATGCAATAATTAGGAATTTCTCACTTTGTAACTTTTCTGAACTCATTACCAGTTACAATTTAGTAATGCAAAATAAAGGATTTTAATTTGATTTTCACCCGTAATATCTAGGACCTGTTTGCACTTGTTATTTTGATCCTTTTATAGACTGTTTAACGATAAAAAGAAAAATTCTTGGTATTGCCAAAATTTAAAAATTCAGTTTTTTGGTTTTACTGAATCCGGATTCTTCACAGAATAGTGAAACATACACAATGAGTCATTGGTACATTGACATTTCATAATGCTGCAAAATAATTCTGGTATAAAATTTTTTACATGTCTGATTTTGGCTTATTGAACGGTTAGTATGTTTAATAAATAAAAAATTTCTCAAGAAACGCGATCTAACTGTTTAAAGTTTAAGGAATCCCGGATTTGGGATTCTTCCGGCAAAACGTCTTTGTAGGATAATTATCTCGTTTGATTTTCTGTCCCTGATAATTTTTTCATTGGTTTGATCCAATGTTTCTTTAATTTCTGAATAACAAATCTTTAATTTCTTTCTCAGCATCTCATCCTTACTTATCTCACTAGCTAATTGTATTGTAGAAGCTAACTCGGTTAAATTTGAAAATGACTCTAATAATTTTTCATAGTTCTCTTTGCTTTGTTTTGACAACTTGTATGAACTCAGATCCTTTGATATGTCTACAAATATTTTCCTGTTTTCTAACTTCTTTAACGATTCTCTAATTCTAGATTCGTTGGCAAACATGTTGTTGTTAACAAATCCTACGTAATCATCTGGATTTGGATAAGATAACTTGTTATAATGAATGTCTGCTGCTGAACCTTTAATTTTTTTGACAAATCCCAGGGCTTCCAATTTTTTCAATGACTTGCTGATGTCTCTTCTTCTGTATCTTTTTCCTTTCCCATCTAAACATATTTTCCATAAATCATCTTCATAGTTATTTTCTTGATTCATATTTTTTAAAAGAAGTGACATGGAAATTTCTTTCATGATGTTTTATCTTTTGTGAACTATTTTATCTTTGGTGGTATTCTTGGAATTCTCCTCTTGGCAAGTTCTATGAATTCGTTTGATTTCTTTCATGAGGTTATTTCTATTATTTTACTATTTGCAAAAACTCATTTTTTTGAGTCTATTTATATTCTAATTATGAATTCGTTTGAATTTAATTCTCTTCAGTTACATTCCACATTGTAACTTGAATTTGGAATGACTTCACTCATGATGTCGGTTAGAAAACATGTCAAATTCTAAAGCATGATTCTATAAAACTAATTTTCATTGAGACCCAGGGGGGGACGAAACTGACTCAAATTCAAAATACGCGAACTGCTAAAACTTACCCATACATCGATTTGTCTATCGTTTCATCTGATGAATTGCTTGGTGATGGAAAACCACTAAAATTGGCACGTAGTATTTTTTGAACGTGTCCTGACACCCGGGCGATATTGTCCCATGTGTTATGGAATGAAACTCGGTCTAAAATCTGTTCATCAACATGCGAGAAAATTGCCAATCCTACAATGCTTTCTTTGTCTTTCATCCACTGATGCCCTACTCCACATGTGGTGCAAACTTCACTAATCTCCATGATTGCTTTTGAAAATGATGGATTTTTTAGTACAAGTAACTTTGCATCTTCTGGGGGAAACCTCATGTTGACATTCACATGAATTCTGTCGTCTCTGTTTGCGTTTTTACTGACAACTACATTTACTCCAACGTGGAATTGCCATTCTACTATCTTGCTTTTCTCTCTTACTTTTTCAGTCTGATCTTCATATTTTATCTTGGTAATTTTTATAAAATCTTCTACAAGTTTTTTCATTTCTTCAGAAGTCTTGGTCACAAATCAAATCACAACTGTATGGTATATGGATGTTGTAGAAAAAAGGAACTAATGGCTGTGTCCACAACCACAGGAATCATGACCTTCATGTCCTTGGGATTCTTTTCCTGCACATCTGGAACATTTGTCTGATCCCATTGGGGAAAAGAAGCTAATTCCACATGATACGCATTTCATGTTTGACATGCTATTTGTAAAAAATTGCTGTATTTATTGAATACGTTCATGGTTATAAAAAATAAAGAAAACTAACTCATTGTGTTGGATTTGCTTTTCCAACGTCTGCTGATTCGTCATTCTTTCTGAATACCCTGTATTCCCCAATCACCGAATTACATTTTTCACAGGCATACTGTCCTCTTTCAACTAGTATTAGGTTGTCTGCAACTTCCTCGTTGGGGTTCTCTTCGAGGTGGATCTTTGGTGGGTTTTCAAATTCTTTCTCACAATTATTGCAGTAATGCTTGAACATTTTTTCCGTCTCAAGTTTTCCGATTGGCGCTAAAAACAACTTTCCTACGCCCAAATCTGCCTTTTTTGCTTGTTCGTCAGTTAAATCCGCGATAATGTAACCTCCGGATCCTTGAACTTTTAGTTCTGTCATTTACAATTGTGTCATTGTTGGTCTTAAAATACTATTTGTAATTAATTTAAAGAATTTTTCCATATTTTTTTCAGAGAAAAAAACAGTCTCCTTTGCTTTGGAGACTTGGTAATCGTATTAACTAGTTTACGTGAGCTCTAGGCCACCAGCTAACACCGCGAGATGTCTCTGACTCAATGAATGTGTTAGAACTATGTTTTTGTTAAAAAAACGGAGCCAAAAATAATTACTTTTAGGTTAATTTTGTAAACGCTTGACTGATCACTTGGCATGTAATTCAAGATCAGTAGGTTCTTATCTAAAATTTTTGGGAAAATCCTATGGCAAAAATTAAACAAAATTCGTCTGTATTGTTTTTCTATAATAATTCCAAAAAATGGCTTACAAAGATTTCAAAAAAGGAATCACTACACACCCATATTGGCGTAATCAAACATTCTGACGCAATTGGAAAAGAGTATGGTTCCAGATTGGTCACAAACAAAGACAAGTATGTTTATCTTCTTGAACCGACAATGTATGACTATGTAATGAAGATTCAGCATGGTACTCAGATTGTATATCCTAAAGATCTTGGATACATTATTGCAAGGGCGGGAATAGGGAGTGGCCAAAAAATTTTGGAGATTGGAACTGGAAGTGGCTCCCTAACATCATTTGTGGCCAATATCGTAAAGCCACGAGGACACGTTTACACTTTTGACGTGGATGAGAATTTTATGAAAATAGCTGAGAAAAACATCAAAAAAGCCGGGGTTTCTAAATATGTCACACAGCATAACTTGGATTTGAAAACTGCAAAAACTTTTCCTCTAGAAGACATTGATGTGGCCCTGATTGATTTGGGGGACCCTTGGATCATAATTCCCAAAATTCGGCAGATGCTAAAGGGCAGTGGAAGCATCTTTGCCATTTGCCCCACAATGAATCAATTAGAAAAATTGACAATGGCGTTAGTTGAAAATGAATTTACTGATATAGAATCAACTGAACACATATTGCGTACAATTGAAGCAAGAGAGGGAAAAACTAGACATTCTTTTCAGGGAATTGGGCATACTACATACCTTTGTTTTGCACGAAAGGCATTCTTTCAAAGAGAATCAAAAAAATCACTTGAAAAACCAACAACCAAGAAAACCACGTCAAAAATTTCAAGTAAACCTGCAAAGAAATCTCCAAAAAACCATCCTTTTCATTCATGAAAGTTAAAAACAAGATTTATTCACCTATTTTTCATGGTGTATCACAATGGCGGTCAAAAATCTAACTCTTTCAATAGTTAAGAAATTCATTCCTGCAAGAAAATCTAAATCTCGAAAAGGTGACAATGGAATAGTTCTTGTGATTGGTGGAAGCTATATTTACCACGGTGCCCCTATTTTGTCTTCGATTGCAGCTCTCAAATGCGGGACTGATCTGGTTTACACTTCTGTTCCAAACATCAATGTCACTTCTACTCGATCAATATCTCCTAATCTAATTGTAATTCCTTTAGTTGATCAAAAATTAACTCGTGGTGCTGTAAACAAACTATTAGGTGCATTACCTCGAAATTTAGATTCTGCTACAATTGGAATGGGTCTTGCGATACAAGAAAGAAATGCTCTATTACATCTTGTAAAGTCTCTTTTAGACAGGGATATACGGCTGTCGTTAGATGCAAGTGCATTAATTCCAGAAGTTTTACCATTATTGGCACACAAAAATGTTGTAGTGACACCACATGCTGGAGAATTTAAAAGACTGTTTGGAGAATCTCCGCCTAATTCAAAAAATGAGCGAATAAAACTAGTTGAAAAAAAAGCAAAAGAAAATGGAATTACAGTTTTACTAAAGGGTGCAACCGATGTGATTTCTAATGGTTCTGCAACTTATCTATATGAAAAAAAAATCCCTGCAATGACAGTTGGGGGTACAGGTGATGTTCTTTCAGGATTGGTTGCAGGATTACTCTCAAAGAATCGACATTCTCTAGAATCTGCAGCCGCTGCAACTTTCATCAATGGTTTGGCAGGAAAAGCAGTTCAAAAGAAATTTGGATTGCATATTACTTCGATGGATCTCTTAGACGCAATTCCCACTGTTATGAAACCCTTTGACAAAATTGTATAACTGACATGAATCCACTTCAATATGTAAATTCAAATATGGACGATCTAATCTCAGATCTTCAAACTCTGATTAAACAACCTAGTGTTTCTGCAAAAAACGAGGGAATTAAAGAATGTGCAATTCTTGTTACAAAAATACTGAATAAATCCGGAATATCTGCTGAAATTTTACGATTAAAAAAAAATGTCGCACCAATTGTTTTTGGTGAAATAAAATCAAAACAAAACCCTGCAAAAACTCTTATGTTTTACAATCATTATGATGTGCAGCCTGCAGAACCATTTGATTTGTGGGTTGATCCTCCATTTAGTGGAACAAGAAAAGGAAACAAAATTTTTGGAAGAGGAGCAACAGATGACAAAGGGGAATTAATCACTCGAATAAAAGCAGTTGAGGCCTGTCTAAAAGCAACTGGTGATGTTCCCTGTAACATCAAATTTGTAATTGAGGGAGAAGAAGAAACAGGCAGTGCTCATATTGAAGAATATCTGAAAAAATACAAAAAGAAGTTTTCTTGTGATGGCGTAATCTGGGAATTTGGATATGTTGATGCCAAAAATAGGCCAATCATCGGACTTGGTATGAAAGGACTTCTATTTGTTGAATTATCCGTTACTGAATCCATCCGAGATGCTCATTCTAGCCTAGCTGTTTTAATAAAAAACCCTGCATGGAGATTAATTGAAGCTGCAAAAACATTACGTGACTCCAATGGAAAAATTCTCATAAAAGATTGGTATAAAGAAGTCATACCACTTTCAAAAAGGGATTTAAAATTAATTGAAAATGAACCCTTTGATGAAAATATTTTTAAAAAAGAATTTGGTTTAAAATCTTTTTTGGGAAATAAGAAAGGGCTTGAAGCTAAAAAAGCACTAGTAGGCGATGCTACTTGCAATATTGCGGGATTTATTTCTGGATACGTTGGGGATGGTGCAAAAACTGTTCTTCCTGGAAGTGCATTAATCAAAATTGATTTTAGGTTAGTACCTAAAATGGAACCAAAAAAACAAATGATGAGACTAAAAAATCATTTAAAATCCAAAGGGTTCTCTGATGTCAAGATCAAAGTTTTTCATGGAGAAGCGGCTGCTAGAACTGATTCTTCTAGCCCTTTTGTTAATCATGTAAAAACTGCAGTTGATAAAATATTTGGAAAATCTATCCTAAATGTATCAAATGCTGGAACTGGACCAATGCATCCATTTGTTGAAATTCTAAAGGCTCCATGCATATCCATTGGAAGTACATACATGTTTTCTAGAATTCATTCTCCAAATGAATTTGCAAGAATCGACTTGCTCAAGAAAACTACAAAATGCATTTGTTTAATAATGCAAAATTTTGCAAAATCCTAGTGCAGACACCTAGGTAATTTTCTGATTGCATGTGCTATTGAAATCTTTCCAGGACCTGCAATCATTATTACTATTGATGATGCCAATAATATTAAATCTATTTCTACTCCTTTATCTCCTGTTAAGTTTTGAGCTCCTTTGACATAGAAGATAGCGCCTAACATGATAATTGAAATTAACACTGCAGATAATCTGCTAAGAACTCCAAAAACTAAGAAAATCCCTGGGATTAATTCTGCTAATGCAATTGGGATCTGCATTTCTACTGGAATGCCCATGTTTGTCAAAAAGTTTGCAAATCCTGAATTAAATTTGGATATTCCATGCACAATAAAGATAACGCCTATGGCAGATCTTAAACCTGCGAATACGACATCATTTAGAACTTTTCCTTTAATCTCAGCTGAAGTCATATGATTCTCTAAAATATTTACTATAATTGCTTTACCCATTATTTATGCGTGAAATGTAGAAAGCCCTTTATTATGCGGCAAAATTATTTGGATTATGTCAATGTATATGCCAGGTGCCACTGCTGTTGGAATTACTTTTGATGGTGGCGTAGTTTTTGCCAGTGAAAAACGAATTGCGTTTGGGAATTTCCTTGTAAGTAAATCCACAAAGAAAACATTTCCTATCACTAACAAAGTTGGTGCAGCTTGTGCCGGGCTTGTTGCTGACATGCAAATTTTAGCTTTACAAATAGCGGCTCTTGCAAAAATCCGAAAAATGGAGCTCAAAAGGGATGTACCTCCTAACACAGTTGCAAAAATGATGTCAAATATGATGTATGAACGAAGGTATTTTCCATTACTTACTCAGGTAATCGTTGGTGGTGTTGTTGATAAACCAATTATGTATACCCTTGATCCCTTAGGTTCTGTTCTTCCTGATGAATATGCTGCAGTTGGAACTGGTGCTGAAATGGCATTAGGTGTACTTGATCCTCAATTTAAACCAAGTATGACAAAAGATGAGGCAATTGATCTGGCAAAAAGAGCAGTCCGTTCTGCGGCTTTGAGAGATTCTGCAAGTGGTGATGGAATAGACATACTTGTAATTACCAAAGACGGTATTGAAGAATTCACAGAAGAAATCAAATAACTCTGAATTTTTAAGCAAATCTACAATGTTATTTTTTGTAGATGCGATGCTTGGTAATATTGCCAAAAAACTACGTTTACTAGGATTTGATTCTGAATATTTTTCTGACATTGATGATTCAGAATTATTGGAGAGATCTCAAAATGAAAATAGAATCATAATTTCTAAAGATCAGAATTTAATTAAACGTGCAGAAAAGATGAATATTTCGTTTATTTACATTTCTAAAGAAAATGAAATTGAACAATTTCAAGAAATTCATGAAAAGATACATTTAGAATTTAATGAGAGTTCTGGTGACGTAGCAAGATGTCCTAAATGTAATTTTACAACTTCCCAAACAAAAAAATCTGAAATTGCCAATAAAGTCCCAGAAAAAATTTTAGAATATCATGATAAGTTCTGGAAATGTAATGGATGTGGCCAAATCTATTGGGAAGGAAAACATATCAAAAATTTACAAGAGTTTGTTGAAAAAATAAAATGTTTAATTTAATCATAAATTGTTTTTCCAATTTCCCAAAATTTGTCTGATATATAATGAATGTTTTTTATGACTTCTCCTTTTTCCATATTTTTCAACTCCGAGCTAGATACCATTGCCTTTCCAACCGCTAAAAATTTATGTTGAGATTCTTCTACAATACAAACAAGTTGTTCTTTTTCAAATTCTGTGAATTTTTTAATTCCGGGCCTCATCACATTGGCGCCTTTACACATAAATTTCACAGCTCCCATATCAACCATCACACTGGGAAATTTTTCTAACATTTTGATTTCTGATAGAAATGGAAGATAGTCTTCCTTTATTTTTAATATCTTTATTCCTTCACCAGTAATTATTTGTGCATCCTCCAAGATCTGATATACTTTTAGGTTTTTTATTTTGGGAAATTGCATATTCCATTTTTCTGAGACTGTTTTTAAGAGTATGGCAGTTTCGCTCTTTGAAATTAAATTTGATTTCATTGTCTAATCTAACCACGTATTTTCTACTATTTTATAGATTATCGTAATGAAGAAGGTCTGTAAATCGTGATTATTTTTTATAAAAATTGGAAAAATGAACTAGACTATTAATAATTGAATATAGAAACTAATTGAATTGTCAGAAGAAGTAACATTTGGGGTATCGATTGCAGCAATAGTATTAGCCTTAGCAAGTTTAGGATGGCAAATTAAATCCAAAAAATATGACGTGAAAAAAGATTACAAAGAGGATTACAAAGAAGAAATTGAACCTTTACTAAATCATTTCCGATATTTTATTACAAAAGGTTCATGGGCTTCTTGGGAACTTGTACGTTTATTTCAATGCAATCCTAGAATATCCAATAGGATTTTACAACATCTATACACTTGTTCAGAGACAAGGTTTCTTTACGACTTACTAAAAAAAATGTCGGAGCATAGGGAAGAAAAAAAAGAAGGTTTGAATGAAGACCAAATTCATGGCACTATAGGAGACTATGTTAATCAATTTAGGAAGAATTTTATCCAATTTGGCATGAATTGTTGACATCTCCAGAACCAAAGTTTGGAATTTGTGAAACTTGTAAAGATATGAAATTCGATTATGCTAAAAAACAGAAAAAGATTTTTGAGAAATTAGATACGAGTTTATGGAATTTATTTAATTAATCATTCAGAATTAATGAATTCGCCCAAGTGAGCATTACAGTTTCCACAATCATAAGATTGTGCTTTGTCTTTAATGCCTAATGGTACTGGACAATGAGAATCATGACCACAATAATGACAGATAATTCTAAATGACAGCATTTTGCTTTGCCTTCCTCTTGAGATACCATCTTCTAGTCAACCATACAGGAACACCAATCATCAATACATATGCTGGAATCTGGACTAGTGAACCGATTACATCCATCATGATAAAATCTGTAAGTGCTTCACTCAAATTCTAAGTCCTCTTTTACCTAATGATAGTTTCAAACCTTTATTTTTCTTGAATCCTCTCTTACTGTCCTTTTCAATTTGAGATGGCAATCTTGTTATCACAGTCAACTCCGTTGAGCCATTTGCCTTTGTGTTCTTTATTGTGAAACACTTGTCCACAAATCACAGCAATACCATCTTTGAATGCATCCTGTTTTTTCCATTCGTTATGCTGCTCTTCGGAGATTGGGTTGGTTTGGCTGACTTCTCGACAAAGTCAGTTTTACTTTTTTTAAATTTCGAGGCTTCAGATTTTAAAAATTCTACTGCAGCAATCTCGAAGTATCTAGATCTCGGGATGAACCCTTTGGCTGAATCTATTTTTTGCAACAGTTTTTTATCACACGTGATGCAAACTGTGGTTCGTTTTATCATGAATAGTGTACGATGTTAAGATATAAAAGCATTAACTTTATATACTACTCCTACTCCTCCTAGTTTAATTATAGCGATATACGATATACATTAACGATATCAGTTACAAAGTTGATACATGTTTGCTCAGTTATAGTATTCAGCCCAACTGGATTAGTACAAATCATGAGAACTATTATCCAATTTAGTCAATTTTACTAAACTATGATTTTACGAAAAAGATAGTGTGGGATATAATACAATCAACTTATCTATCAAATCCAAGGACAAGAAGTCTAAATGATTTTTGTAATCTTGGCGGAATACAATTATCCATACTTCCTCCTCATTAATTAATTTTGTAAAAAAATAGAAAGGAGATTCTAGAATCTCTTATTCTTTTTCAATACTGAATTTTGTACACCCAACTTAAGTAACTCATAACTTGTTTTTTTGCAATGACAAACAAAACAACATTAATGGTTGGCGTTATTTTAGGGACGATCCTTATCACGGGATTTTCCATAAATGACGCTTCTGCAGCTGTATTTGCAAAATATGACGGAGTAGATGGAGAATCCAAGGATACAACTCATCCCACATGGATAGATATTCTTAACGTTGAATGGGGTGTCCACAAGCAATCAAGTGAAGAGAGCACAACCAAAAGACAAGGTCAAGTGATAGTTGAAGACATCAGACTTACAATGGAATTTGAAAAATCGACTGTAAAGCTTCTTGAAAAAATGAACCTTGGGGAAGTAATTCCAAAATTAGAGATAGAACAAACTGCAACCTATGGGGGTGAAAGAGTCGTCTACATAAAATATGAACTTAAAAATGTCATGGTCACTTCCTTTGATGTAAACGCATCAGGTAATGATGAGAGCCCACCATCTGTTACAATTGCAAACAACTTTGAAGAATACAAGGTCACCTATACCGAATATGATGACGAAGGTGGCAATCAAGGCAATACCGAAACTAAATTCCCAGTAGGTAAACGAGGTAGATAACCTCTCTTTTTCTTTTTTCTAATTCATAATTTATGATTAAACATAAGTAAAACTATTCACTGTATCATACAATGACATAATATCTTCTAGTAATGGCACTTGCTTCAGTGTTGATCTTAGGATTAACAACTATGGGCAACAAGGTGTATGCACCAACTGAAGAATTATTTGGAAATTATCATTTCTTTGTGGCAACATGTCAAACCTCCACAGACACAATTGATCCATGTGGAAAACTAAGTGGAATGTTTCGACTATCTGTTGACAGTTTTGATGAAGGTGCAATATCAGGAGAGGGTAAAACCGCAATACAATTACAGTTAACCCCATCTGAATATCTTGACCAGGCCAAAAAAATAACCCTCAGAAGTACTGCCCTTGAATATACCTATGACACAGTCGGAAATATACTGCAAATGAGAGGATTAATGCAAGACCATCAGGGTAATTTTTACGAATATGACGCTATAGGTAGAATTCTAGACAGTAAAAACAACAAGTCAACGTTTGAGATGGATATCAAGTTAGAATCAGACAAAGTAAGAATCACTTCTTCAGTAGAAGGCAAACTTCAATTTGCACCCTTACAACCTGCAGAGTTTTAAATCCATAAGAGCAAAGTGTTCAATACTCTCTTTTTCTTTTTTCTAATACTTCTCTTAGAGTAATCCACTTGATTGCATAATTATTCACTCTACTACTTCTCCACGTCTTGTACATGTTTTTGAGCCAGGTCGTATGTGATTCCTATACAGGACTGCATGACCTTTTTCTGCACAGATTCTTTTGGCTCTTTTGCGTAAATAATGAGATATTGAAAAGACCTTTGGAATCATAACATCATACTTTGAACAATATTTTATTAAATTTACGGGATTTTTTTTCACAATAACCCAGACCTCATAAGTCAATTCAACAAATCTTAATCCTTGTCATACCGTTGCTTATTCTGTGATGAAGTAATGGATACACCACACAAGTTAGAAGTACACTTGCAGATTGAACATAACTGGAAATCAAAAAGAGAAGCACCGAGAGGGCTTGACAGCTGGACATGATATGCAATGCTTTGTACTGCAACGCTGAAAGGTACGTTAAGATTCAGGTGTGATCATTGGTCTCCTCTAAAATGTGTCTGGCATTTGATGCATCCGTTTAGATTTAAGGCGATTTTTTGAACGTCTCAATTAGATCCAGTATATTTTGTATAAACGAATCATTGGAAAGATTAGGTTCCGTTGTAATATACAGTAATCGGTTTTCGTCAATGGGAATCGTGTATCTTCTTATCTTCTCATACTGAGCCATTACAAACTTTGTTTTCCCAATCGCGTCCTCGAATTCTTTTCTTAATTTCCATGATTTTAAGACATGTTCTGCGGAAAGTTTCTGATCATGAAGATCCAAATAATTTTCTATGTTTTCTCTCTTTCCTCCATATAGTATTTGACCTTGATTCCCAATAATTGTCACAAATCTTATTCCTGAATCAAGATTCATGATGTTCTCAGATAATTTGTAGTGTTCTTCTTCGGACATGAACTATCCTCTAGTGTTTTTCTAATATTACTTCTTAATAAACAAAAAACATGATAAAATATAAAAAAAGAAATTAGAGAAAGTAGAAATCCTGTAGTTACAGACACTTTCAACCTGCAAAAGAGTCAGTTAGAACAGGATCTTAGAATGTAAAAAGTAATTTACACACAAATAACAAACTATGGTGCACTTAAGTAACCATATGAAAGCGGAGGCCCGCAAGGGCCGACTCAATGACACAATAACCTGTCTCTCTTAAGCAATTTTCCCTAATCAGTATCACAAGTCATCATGATCATCGCCTGCACCTTATGCAAGAAACAGCTTCATTTGGATGAATGCAGGGTCAGGTGTGATCATTGGTATCATCGCAAGTGTGTCTGGCACGTGGCGCATTTGGTTATGCTGGATAGGTTCTTTTGATTAAATCTTGTTCAAAAATTATCCTATGAATAAACAAATGTTTGATATGTCTTCAAATCTCTTTTTATTCCACAATTACATGTGGATTATGACAGTAATCAAGTAATTCCAAACATTACAAAAGTACCTGTATTGTTGTAATGATTAGTTGCTATATGCAACAAAGTGGTTTTGATTTCTGTCGTGCTTTTTCACAATAACCAACACCTCATAAACCAATTCAACTAATCTTATTTCTTGTCATACCGCTGTTTGCTATGTGATGAAGTAATGGACACACCACACAAGCTGGAGGTGCACTTGCAAATTGAACATAGCTAGAAGTCAAAGAGTGAAGCACCGAGAGGCCTTGACAGCTGGACATGATATGTAACACCCTCTACCGCAATGCAGAAGCTTACGTCAAGGTAATGCGATATTATTTTCACGGTGAAGATTCCAAGCTGTTTGCTAGGGATATTATGCGGTACTGCGAGGTTCACGCCAAGCAGATAACTGCCGAAGGCACCAATGTCAAGATTCAGGTACTAGCTTGAGTTGTTTTGAGAATCTCTTTCTATTTCGTTCTATGATTATGTAATACTGTATGATCTCTGCCAGTTTCTCATCTGGTCTTAGTCCTGAGTTGTTGGCAGCTTCCTGAAAGGCCAGATAATCATCATCCTTAATTTCAATGGTAATCTTTCTCATGTGTGTATGGCAGATATGAAAGATAAATTGAATTTCATTTATCATTTGTTTAGTTGAGATTAGCTAGAATTAGCGATCTACTAATTATAACTTTCAATTATCATACATGGAATCAGATTAGATTTCAAATTCTTGCAATCTCTTGTCTGATGTCTAACAAATCTCTTAGAATGGAACTGGCAGTTTCCATGCCTCCTGCACCTCTACCAATAATTGTTTGAGTTCCCGAATGCTCTGATGTAAAAGCAATTGCATTTAATGTACCATTCACACAAAGTGGATCATCCTTTGATATTTCTTTGGGGCCTACAATAAGTTCCTTGTTGCACGATGCAATTAATTTCACTGAACAATTATTCTTGTTTGCTTTTTTAATGTCTTCAGTTGTCACATTTCTGATTCCTGTACAATTAATATCTGGCAGTGTCACTTTCATTCCCATGATCCAGTTTGCAAGAATTACTAGCTTGGCAGCGGCATCTAATCCATCTAAATCTAAAGACTCATCGGCCTCGACATATCCTTTATTTTTTGCATCTTTGAGCGCTTCCTTAAATGACATCCCTGTAGCCATATTTGTTAAAATGTAATTTGTAGTCCCATTTAAGATTCCTGCAAATGATGTTATCCTTTCTCCACTAAGACTGTTTTTTGCATAATCTAAAATTGGGGTTCCTCCACCTACAGTTCCACTAAATTTGAATATAACTTGATTGTATGTTGCTAGTTCCATGAGTGATGGAAATGCTAATGCCAATGGGCCTTTGTTAACTGAAATTACATGCATCCCTTTTTTCATTGCTGTAGTAATGTGAGTCATACCCGGTTCTGCATCTTTGTAATTGCTGGCAGTGGTTTCAATTAGCACTTCGGCTTCAATGTTTTTTAACATTTCAACTCCTGACATTGAATTTTTTTTGTCAGAGTAATTTTTTACAGTTCCAAATTTCTTCTTTACTTCTACTAACTTGTTAGAGTTCAATCCTGATGTATCTACTGCGCTTCCTTTGCTGTCAAACACTCCTACAACTCTTGGTTTTAATCCATATTTTGCATAGAGGTCTTCAGATCTTGATTCAAATAATTTTACTAGACTTTGGCCTACAACACCAAATCCACATAGTATTATTCTCAAATCATTTCATTCCTGTTTACTGTATATTTCTGGTTCTCTTCATTCATCTGATTTTTATTATTCATTAAGTGTAACTTACCATATTTTATTCTAGTTTGTTTTAGTAATGCTTGTATCATAGAGTGTGTTGCTTGATTGCTTTCATAAATATTCTTAGTCAGATTATCTTTGTTTTTAATCAATTTTAAGACTAGACCACTTTATCGTTATTAATCTAATATCTGTATGTTTTCCAAATGTAACTCACCTTCTTTTTTTAACATCTACATTGCAACGAATGTCAAATTATACTTCGTAACTTCTAATAATAAATACACTTTAAACCTCTCTTATCTTGCCATAATTTATTATGATCATAATGACCTGTTATTCAAAAATCATGTTTGTTTGAAAGGTTATACGTCTTTTTCATGCTGTAATGAAATAGAATTGATACAATATCTTTGATTTGTTGGTTTTGGACCATCATCAAAAACATGGCCTAAATGAGCCCCGCATTTCTTGCAATTAACCTCTGTTCTAATCATTCCATAATCAGTATCCGAAACGTATTCTATCTTGTCCTCTGATAATGGTTCCCAAAAACTTGGCCACCCTGAACCTGAATCAAATTTTGCATCCGATGAAAAAAGATCTTCCCCACAACAGACACACTTGAAATATCCTTCAAGTTTGGTATTGTTATATTTCCCGGAAAATGGGGGTTCTGTTCCATGATTTACACATATTTCATATTGTTCAGGAGTTAATTTTTCCTTCCATTCTTCAGGATTTTCGTGAATTTTATTGGTCATATTTTTTATTACTATTTCCTATATTGGAATGTGGTTCTATTTTTTGATTTGTTTTCGCTTTTCTTCAGTTCTTTTTTCTGATTCAAATCTCTCTAAATCATATTCTTTTAAATCTACAAATTTCATAATTTTACTCAGATTTGGGTGTACTTTATTAATTTCATGAAACATTTGTTGTGCTACACGTCTATAATCAACATGCCCCTGAGGAACTGTTCGTAGTTCAATTAGGTGGCAAGCTTCTCTTAGGTTGAATTTTATAAAATATGGATAATTGAATGCAAAGTTTACCACATATTGTCCTTGTTCAGGATATTTTTTTCTGATCTTATCAAATGTTTCTTTTGTTTTATCCATACAATCTTTAAAGTCTTTTTCAATTCCAAGTATTTTGATCTCATCTGGAATATTGTATCCATTATCTGTTGTAAGCAATTGCCTTTCTAAAGTTAATGCTCTATGTCTGTGAAAATCTCTGAACATTCCAAAATTATTACATAAATCAAATGTATAGTAAACTGTTTCGAATGCTCTTGAAGGTCTATGGCGTCTGTTTTTTCGAAGTTTGGCAAATTCATTGATCATTTTGATTTTGTTCTGATTAGGAATTTTCTTAACTAGATGTAAGATATTTTGATAAGATGTGCTTGGTGATTGCTCGTAAATTATACCTGTGATGATCTTATTTATTGCATTTTTCTCTGATTCATGATCTACAAGTTTGGTGATTGTTCCTATCTTTGGGTTTGACTTTATTTGATTTCTTGCTATTGTTTTTGATTTATTTTTAACATCGTTAAGATATTTTTGGAACGCTTTTCCATATTTATCATCTGCCCTTCTGACAAATGACTTGATAGTTGTATCTAGTTCTTTTTTGATTTTTGAGGCTAAGTCTTGTTCTTCTTTAAGTTCAGATGAGCCTAAAACTGTGAGAAGATATTCAAATGCACGTCCATTCCCCGTGATGCCAACATTTGTTAAAGTCGATGCTGGAAGAAGTCCTCTGAGAATATCTAATGCCTTAGCTTTAGTTGATCCTTTGTAAATCATATTTGCAGATTTTACATCCGATTCTTTTTTTAATTTGAAAAATAACTTTTCTTTTCCATCTGTAGAATCTCTAAAACTATATTTTTCTATAGGATATTTTTCTCTAACATAATTAATCATGGGTTCGATATTTTTAGAATAAATATCAAATGAAAAATTACAGGTTTCCTCATACATGTCTGTAAATTTTGATTTTGTGATAATTGGATCTCTGTAAAATCTGTATTTTCCTTTTTCTTTCTTATTCCATGCAACATATCTGGATGACTTTTCTAAATATGATAACCCTATTCTTCTATCCTCAATTTTTTTTACCGCAATGTTGGATAATCCTTCAATTGCAATCTGTGCTTCCCCTAACTCTGCAACAGAATCATCACCGTACTCTAAAAGTACTCTGTTGTAAAATTCTTCTCCTCTTTTTTTATTTTTTAAAAATTCATCAAGAAATATTCTCCTCATACTTTTGTCAGTTCTACTATATCTTGACATTAATGCCCCACGATCTACTTGTCTTGGAGTAATTATTGCAAAGACATTACCTTCAGTATTTGAAAAATGTTCTGATAGGATTTTTTTTTCATTAGCTGAAAATTCTGACAATGTCGATATCTGGAAATTCAATTATTAATAGTCTATTTCTTTTTTCCAATTTGAATTAGATCGGGACCTTTTTCTCTATCCTTGTCTTGGCCTTTAGCTTGCCATCTCAACAAAACTTCTTTGAAAGATGCTGCATCAGCTTCATTTTCAGTGTACATCAATGTTGTAACCCAGAATCCATTCTTAGCCGTTTTCCCTCCAATTGAATTCATCCAGAAATCATTTGGAAGACTTTCCAAAGCTTTGTTGTTGGGATCTTTTGTGGTTTCAATCCATCTATTTGCAACAAAATTCAAAATTTGTTCAAGTTCTTCTTTTTGAATCATGAGATTACTCTTTACTATCTAAATTTTAAAATTACTGAGACTCTCACGAATAAAGTTAGTGAATTTAATCTTACCAAAACCAAAAACATTACTTACACTTTGTTGGTTATACAAATCTCTAAACTATCACACATGACTCAAGACGATATCGAAATAATCGGTAAAAACGTCAAAGACATGTACGGAACATTCATGGGCAAAGTCGTAGGAACTATAACTGACATTGACGGAAGCATACAATCTGTTGGTATCGACTGCGGTTCTCAAGGATTACAACAAATCCAATATGAGCAACTTGTAGTACAAGGCAGTGTTGTTATTTTCATTCCAAAATGGAGATTAGATTCTCAAAGACTCTTTCGTGAAAAACAACTAACTATTCGTCGTCTAAAGGCTTTGATCGACATTGTTTCTGAAAATGATGACATGAAGGTGGATGCAGAGATCATTCATCAAAAATATCAGTCAAAACTTTCATCATTAGACGAAACAGAAAAAGAAATC
>Ga0224497_10000375_pt1 | contig 31942 bp, 41 predicted proteins | sample SF_Jul11_sed_USG_4_FD_167970 | JGI IMG/M metagenome (GOLD analysis project Ga0224497, IMG submission 167970) | Sediment microbial communities from San Francisco Bay, California, United States - SF_Jul11_sed_USGS_13 | ecosystem: Environmental > Aquatic > Marine > Sediment | place: USA...
CCGGATGCAAAGCGTCCCAGGCAGCGTCCCGAGCAGCGGCCCCAGGCAGCGTCCCAGCAGCGGCCCAGGCAGCGTCCCAGGCAACGGCCCCAGCAGCGTCCCCAGCAGCGGCCCCAGCAGCGGCCCCAGCAGCGGCCGCAGCAGCGTCCCCAGCAGCGTCCTGAGCAGCGGCCTGAGCAGCGGCCCAGGCAGCGTCCCGAGCAGCGGCCCCAGGCAGCGTCCCAGCAGCGGCCCAGGCAGCGTCCCAGGCAGCGTCCCAGGCAACGGCCCCAGCAGCGGCCGCGTCTAATCGCACAGTTTCCAATGTGGGCAGAATCGCAGGCGTCGTATCAGCGGCAAGGGCTGGCATCCCGGCGAACAGCTCGGCTTGCGCGATCAGTCCAGCGAAGCGCAGCCAAGTGGGGGTCTGAACTCGGACGAGCCAGTCGGCCGCCATCCACGCCAAATCAGACTCGACCTGCGGGTTGTCGGTTCGGGTGCCTACCACCTCCCAGAACAATGGTTTGATCAGGCGTTGACGGTCGGCGTCGTCGAGGCCGTCCTGCCATGTTCGCCCGACCGCTGCGATCACCGGCGAAACACAGTCAGGATGGTCGCTGAAGTCCTCGCCGTTGGCGAAGCTGATCGCTTCCATCCAACACATTCCATCGTCGGGGTCGGTGTGTTCGCCCTGGTCGAGGGTGAGGTTGTCTAGCCAGACATCGGGGTTATCGAGTGCGGTCATGTTTGGTCTCCTTCGGAATCGGCGTTCCACGTCATAACGGGCAGGTTGAAACATCGCCGGATCATTGCTCGCCCCGATCTTGGAGTTCGTCGATGGCCCATCGGATTGTTTGGGCGTTCTGGGCGGCGGCCTGGCGTGAGTGGTTCGGCATGTTCTTGGACACGGCCACGACCTCGAGCTTGCGGGCTATCTCGCCTAGCCGGTGCATCATCGTTTCTCGGCCGACGTAGCGCACGGCGAACGCTTGCGTACCGGCGGGGTCCTTGAACCTCATCGGTCGACCGTCAGCTGTAGCGGCCGGCGGGTGGCCAGCCATCGGACATCGACGAGACCGGCGACAGGGTCGGGGTCGGCATCAGAGAACGGGTCGCCAGGGTCGAGCAGGTACCACGCACGCTGCCCGCCGATCTCGGTCAGCTCGATCTGCTTGGTAGTTATCCACAGGTGCGCGATGCGCTGGTTGTACTCATCGACGCCGACGCCGAGCTCGGCCTGGAGTTGCTCGTTGGTGGTAGCGCCATACACGGCGAGGTGGCGCACGATCGGGTCGGCTCGTGGCCGTAGCTGTAGCTCGGCCTTGAGTGCTCCGATGATGAGCTCGGCCTCGGTCAGCTGGCGGCGGTACCGCTCGACGGTGACGTTTTGCGCTATCGGTTCCGGTATCGGTGGCCGTTGTGCTGGTTTGCGACGTCGTGCCGGCTCCAGTGGCGGGCTCTGGGTCCTTTGGGCGGGGTTTGGGTGCTCGGTGGCCGCTGGAGCGTCTGTGGCGCTCTGAGCGCTCCTCTTGGATGGTGAGCACCATGAGCCAGACAACGGCGATGGCAAAGATGATTCCGGCAATGAGGATGGGGTCCATGGATGGTGGTCTCTTTCTCTAGATGAGTGTTTGTTGGTGCCCGTGGGCGGTGACGGGCGACAGCCCGGCCGTTGGTTTGAGGTTGCGCCACACTTCGGCGTACCGCTCGGGCAACAGCTGAGCGTTGTCGGGGTCGAGGTCGATACCGGTGGCGTCACGCCCGTGGATGTCGGCTACGGCCAACGTGGTGCCGGTCCCGGCGAACGGGTCGAGGACGTGACCTGGCCTCCAGTTGTTGTGCCCGCAGTCGGACCAGCCGAGCGTGCGGGAAACGACCGCCATCCTTGGGCCGCCGTTGATGCCCCGATTGTTTCCTTCGGGTTCAGTAGCGTCTCTTCGTGTTGTTGCTCCTCCGCCGGAATGATCTGGCACATATGACCGATCGGTGATTCGTCGGCGTGGCTCTGAGCATTCCCGGCAGACCTCTGCGGGGCACATCGAGAGGATCAGGCGTTCAGCGAGTTTGGCGGGCCACATGGCGTAGTGGGCGAGCGAGCTCCCGGCCGAGTTGATCAGCCATGTGAGGTCGCCGTCGTATTCGTCGTGCCAGTGATCGACCGGCGGCGCACCACCAGGATGGACACCAAGGTTGCTGATGCCCTTGTCGCCCCGGTCGTTGTTAGGTCCTTTGAGTCCTTCGGTCGCTGTCCGAAGTCGCCAACCTGCAAATGGTTCGGTGCGTACGGCGTCGAGGTCGAACCACCGGCGACCCGACGGACACGCCACCGTGATATACGACGTCGCCGGGCGGACCTTGTCGCCGAGCGCACCCACTGGCGGGTTGTTGCGGGCCCAGACGATGACGTTACGGATCCGCCACGGTTCGAATACCGGCTTGATCGGGATGGCACGCGTTAACCAGTCGGCCGACGGGGCGCTGATCCCGAGCCGGGCCAGCCGACAGATCCACTCGACCCGCTCGGCCCCGATCGACGGGTCGACGAGGTTGCGTCCGTAGGCGAGCGACCAGGCGAACAGGGTCGGGACACCGGTCAACGACTTCGACAGGGGCCAACCGGGCCCGCTGGCGTTCGGCTTCTCCGCATTCGATGTCACGCCGCGCCCGTTCGGATATCTGCTATTGCCGTTGTCGTCTCCCCAGCCTGATTTGCCGCTGTAGGTGTCGCCCAGCTCCCAAGCCAACGAACCATGCGGCGCCAACACACGACGGCACTCGACCGCCAACGTCAGCAGGTTGTCGAGGAAATCGGCCGGTGTCGCCTCGGAACCCCATTGCCCGTCGACGTCGTTGTAGTTCCGGAGCGCGAGGAACGGCGGCGAGGTGGCGACCAGGTCGACCGAGTCGTCGGGCAGTGTGCGGATAGTGGTCAGGGCGTCGCCCGTCAAATATTCGATAGTCATTCGACGCGGAACCAGCGCAATCGGGCGGAGTCTCGGGCTCGGGCTCGACGCTTGAGCCGCTCGGCTCGCTGCTCGTCGGTGAACACGGTCAGGTCCTCGGTTGGCTGGTTCGGTTTGTCGGCGATCGACGACAGGAACCGTCGAGCGTCGGCGAGCGCTTGAGCATCGTTCGGGGTCATAGCTCGGCCTCCCTGGCCGCTCGGTTGGCTCGCTGTAGCGCTTCTCGTGCTGCGGCGAGATTGGTCTTGGCGACCTCGGGCTCGACCTGCTCAAGGTTCAGGTAGTCGAACGCTTCATCGCCAGCGATGTTGGCCATCGGGTTCGGCTCGTCGTGGTTGCCGTTGAGCTTGACCGGTGGCGTGCTCGTGACGGTGCCGAGCTCGGTTAGGCCCTTGAGCCATGCCCGACGTGGGTTGTCGGCGTCAGCGCATCGCTCAGCAAGGTCGAGAACTTGGTCATAGGTGGTCCCTCGGCTGAGCGCTCGGGCAACAGTTCGTATCTCACCCTGCGTGGTTTCTGGTTTCACGTAGCCCATGGCCTTGAGAGCGTCGATGGTGGTGAGCGCTGCTGGCTCGCTGGTTGTCCGATTCTCATCGTCGTCCAATTTTGACGCTGACCCTCTTTGGTAAATTGTGGACGACGGAGTGTTTTTTACGTCTCCGTCTCCGTCTCCGTCTCCGTCTCCGTCTCCGTCTGAGCACGTGCTAGCACTGTCCTTCACCTCAGGTGGAGCATGATGCTTGACCCCTGGAGTAGCACTAGGTGAAGCATGGGGTGGAGCATCGCCACCAGGGGAAACGCAAAGCGGGCAAGCATCGTGCGGATCCTTCGAGTGAATGCCGCGCTTGTGGTGAGCGATCAGCGCTCCGATTCGTTTCCGGTCTCGCCGTTGCTCTATCTGTGTTTGAGATTCGTTCCATCTCAGAAACGAACGCACGAGATAGGCGTCGGGGTCGTCGGTTTGCTCCCAAAGTCCCATTTTGACCAGTTCGGCGGCGCCCTCGAGCACATCGTCGGGCTCGAGGGCGCCCCACTGAACGCCGACCATCGCCCGTAGTGAGATGATCCCATCGTCTTGTGATGCCTTGGCCAGCGCTATCGATGTCACGAACAGCAACCGAGCCGGTGCGCCACAAGCGAGCCACGCACGGTCATGGATGATGCCGGCGGACAGTCGAGCCCATCCCGACTCCGGCGCTAGTTCGCTCATGACATCGCCCCGAGAGAGGGCCCGAGCGTGCTCTGTAGCGCTGTGGTTCCCGCCGCCAGCGCGGCTCCGCTCGGGCCCTCGATCTTCACGCCGTCACCTCGGCGAGTACGGCGCGGGCAAGGTCCTGGTCTTGCACGATGTCGGCCACCAGAGCGACGCCACCGGCGCCGAGCTTACTGGCAGCCCGGAGCAGGTCGCCGACCTTGGCCGCCTTGCGTAGCTCTTCCTCGGTGATGGATGGCTCGGGCTCGTCGTCGTCGACGATCTCGGCATCGGGCGGCTCATCGTCGAACTCGTCGTCGAACTCGGCTGGAACTTCGTGCGGGTGCTGGCCGTCGATGATGTCGAGCGGGTCGGCCTCGGGCTCGTCGTAGTCCTGTTCGGCGTCGATCATGCCGGCAGCGGTGCGCACGTAGCGCCGGTCGGCCTTGCGGCAGGCCTCAGCAAACAGCATGTCGTCGGGATGGAGGGCCCACGGTGTCGGCTTGCCGCTCTTGTACTTCAGGTTCCGGGGTCGATCGTCGAAACGGGCCGTGATGGGGTCGCCGATTCGTTTCGGTACGCCGCCGGAGTGGTTCCACACCTCGACGGTGCACAGCTCGGTTGTGGTCTCGGTGACCTTGAACTCGAAGCCACGAGCAACAGCCAGCTCGATCCGCATCTGCGTTTTCACCCACGGCTTGCCGTCGATGACGTCGATGTTCTGGACGGCGGTGAAGATGTCGACATCATGCTTGTCGCCCCACATCTTGGCCAGGAGCACAGCACCAGGCTTGCCACGGTAGGCGACCGGTATTAGGTCACCGGCCGAGGCGATGGCGTTGCACAGCTGGAGCACCTCCGGTAGCTGGCCGGACACGCCAGCGATGGCGTGCGGTACGGGCGCGCTCGGCTCGGTCCTGTTGCGCACGGTGATAGCTTCGCTCATGACGGCACCTGCCATGTATCGGTCAGCACCTTCAGTGCATCGAGCTGCCTAGGCGTTGGATCTGGTCGGTGCTGTGGCGCCGCTCCCATCACACCGTTGAGCGAGCACACCTGCAGCTGCCCGTCGGGTGTGATGGCAAGCGCTCGGTTGACGGGGGTAGTCAGCACAAGCAACGGGAGCCTTTCGCGAATGCGAACGTACGGCTCGCATGGTTCTAGTGTGAGTCGTTCTTCAGTCATCATTCCTCCATGTTCTTGATGGTCAGGCGACGGTCTCGGGTCGCGAGCCGGAAGTCGTCGTACTCGTCGGGCATCGTCGATTTCGCAAGGTCGCGGTTGAGCGTCTCGATGATCAGCTCAGGATGTTTCGGCCCGTAGACCTCGAGGAAATCGACCTCGGATTGCACGGTGAACTTGCGGACCGGTACGCCGCAGCGGACACGCCAGCGGCCATCGGACGTCAGCGCCTCGGTGGCCTCTCCCATGCGGTCTCGGATGACGGCCTCGGCGGTGACTCGCTCTTCCTTGGCCGCCTTCTCGGCCTGCTTCAATTCCTCGTATCGAGAGATCAGGTCGGCGAGGTCGTCGATGTCGGCGGTAGCGGTGGCGTCGGCCTCGGCGTTGGCGGCCTTCACGTATGGCAGAGCGTCGGCGCTCGTCGGCGGCGGCAGTCGGCCGGCATCGACATAGCCGAGCAACTCGTCGGCCAGGTCGACAAGATTGGCCTGCATCAGCTCGTCGGCGTAGACCCATCGGTACTTGACATCAGCCACGGCCTCGGCGGTCAGCGCTCCGGTCGGTTGGTCGAGCTCGCTATCGATAGTGGCGATGACGAGCAGCCAGCGCGGCAGACCGGTGACGTACATGCCCCACTGGCATTGCGTGATCCAGTAGTGCCACGGCCACGGCGCATGCGGGAACCTGGTCTTGATTTCCAGGCCGGCGAGTGCGTCATCCATCGTCGGCTCGGGCGTATCGAACAGGAAGCCGTCGGGTGTGCATCGATGCCGTGGCCGGTCGGCGTGCTGTAGCCACATCTGCTCGCCGCCGACGTAGAGGCCGGTGTGAGCGATGATGCCGTCGGCGATCGGACCTTCCCACCGCTTGCCTCGCTCGGCGTACTCGGCCGGTATCTCGTCGACGTCGACACCGATGCGCAAGGCGACGGCCTTGTATGCGCCGCCGTAGAGCCCGGAGTAAGCAGCGGCCACATCGGAGCCACCGATACCGTCGAGACGCCACTCGATCCAGTCGTCATGATTGGTGTCTGGCCGCTCGTCGGACTTCTCGAATTGGAGCGTCATGATGGCAGCGCCCAATTCAGCGCTCGGATGAGCAGCCCGACCGCTGCGATGAGCAGCGCGAGGAACAGCACGAGCGAAACGAAACAGCTAGCGGCAATCAGTAGCGACGGGATGATCGGTGGGTCGTCGATGTCCATGGCGGATGCTTTCGGTTGGCGGGATGGTGTGACGCGACCGCGCTCTCACGGCGAGGGTGGGGCAGCTAGAGAGCGCGGTCGCGATCGATTCGGTACGGGCCGAGCTCACTGGAGGATGTGACCCAGCCCGTACCGGGGAGCTCCGGCGCAGAGCTCCGATCTTGACTCATGGTGTGCGTTGTCGTGCGTCTGCGACGTCGTTGTCGTCGGCGAACCATCGCCAGAGCGTCTGGTCGAGTACGTCCTCGCCGGTGATGGTGGAGAGCTGGCGGGCCATCGTTCTCCATGATGCGCCTTCGGTGCGACGGTCGATGACCCATTGCTTCAGTGAGCCGTGGCCCTGCTCGGTCAGCACGTGGTCGAAATACTGATGCCGGTTGGTTTTGGTCGTGTCATCTTGCGGCATCTCCACGCCTTAGATTGTGACACATTGTGACACATTCCGTCAAGGGGTGTCGGTGGGAATCTCGGCAATGTCGGGCGGCGGGTTCGGGTTGACCGGTACGTCGACGCCAGCGGAGCGGAGCGTCGCAATCAACATCGCGGTGTAGAGCTCGGCCTGGGACTTCTGCGAGTTCACCAAGATGTGTACCTCGCGGACATCTCGCACGACTCGCTGGTGGCCGCGCCAGACAACGATCCTCATCGAAAACCTTGAGGTGATTACCCGCCCCTAGTTCTGCTGCCGTCCCGAGTTCACACGCACACCCGCACGCCCGGGACGGCAGCGGTTACGGTAGGTACGGTCACCCACTAAAAACCCTGTTCAAAGCAGGGAAGTAGACTCGTCGGGTGGGCGGAGACAGCAGCGACCGGATCAGCAGCCAGCCGGTCGGGTATTGGGTCGTCCGGCTCGTCATGGGTCTCGCCATCGCAGTGCTCGGCGGCGTCGAATTATTCGCTGAGACCGACGTGAGCGCCACCGTGTACCTGATTTTGGCGTCGATCGCTGGAGCGCCGGAGGTCGTCGCCGCACGCAGGAAGTGAACTATCCTGGCGGCATGGCCGTTCTAGATCGTGTGTTTGTTCGCGTGTACCGCATCGCTATTGGCCTGGCGTTGGTCAACCTTGCCGAGCTCGTCGGCGTCATCGGTCTCTCATCCGATCAGCTCGCCGCCGTCAATTTTGTTGGTGGCGCTGTTATCGCTGCGTTCACGAGCGGTCAGCAGATCGCCACTCGCGTCCAACAATCGAGAGCTGCTCACCCATCGAGCGCTCAGTGATCTCGTCGAAAGTCCTCGCACAAACCGCCGTCGCGGTAGCGGCCGGCGTAGCGTGCGTGGCCGCCGATCTGCAAGAGCAAGGGCTCGAGCTGCCCGGGTGGGTCGCCATCGCGCTCACGGCAGCATCGCCGATCGTCGGATACATCAAGGCCGAGAACCATCCAGCGCCGTCAGCGATAGCGGCGGCGTCTCGCTAGTTAGCGGGGTGAGGTTGAAAAGCCCCAGGGTTCGGAGTGGTCCTGTTGATGGTGCGCTGTGAGATGTCCTCGGCGATGTAGAAGTCGATGTCGGTGATGCTCGCACCGGCCCCGATGAGCGCCGAGGTGAGCGCCAGGTCGAACGCTGAGCCGTTGCCGTAGGTGAGCCACTCGGCGTCGCCAGCGGCCCCGATGGCCGGCACCGTGGCGATGAAGTCGGCCGCCGCGGCGTCTACCTCGCCGGTGGCCGGTGACGCCTGGTCGACGATGTTGTTTCTCAGGTCAAACGTGATAGTCCCAGGGAAGGCACCAACAAACGGGCTCCCATAGCCGGCGTTCTCGAATGAGTCATCGCCCCAGAACGTATTGTTGATGACCCACGTCGGGTCGTTGCGGAACTCGGCCAGGGCCTCGGTGTCGTTGGCGCCGAGCTCGTTACGGGCCCGCCACATCGGGTGCGTGCCGGTCTCGGGTTTGGCCCACATCACATTGTTGGCGATGCGGATTCCCGAGAGGCCGATGTAGCCCATGATGTTCGTCGAGGTGCCTTCGGTGTTGGTGATGTTGTTGTCGTAGACCCGGTTGCCTTCGACCCACACCTCGGGGTCGATGTCGAACGCTGTCCCGTCTCGGGTGTCGAGGTCGGCACTGACATAGAGAATCGACATCGGCGCGCCGCTCGAAGCGTGACCGATATAGAACTCGTTGTCGGTGATGTAGATACGGCGGCAACCTGGTTTGACGTCGAGAGCGTCCGATGTCCAGTCGGTGGCCCTGTTGCCTCGCACCCAGACGTCGGCGGCGTAAGAGACCCAGCCAGGCGCCGAGCCGCGGCCAAGGTAGATGCCTTCACCCGGAGCGACACCGGTGCGTAAGCCAACGCCGTCGATGGTGTTCTCTTCGACGACGGCGAACTCGCTGTATCCCCACTCGTTGCCCGAGCCCGCCGGTGGCGTACCGCCCGATGTGGTGATGAGCTGGAACCATCCCTGGAGCGTGATGCCGGCGTCGCCGATGTTGTCGACCGTGCAGTAGGCGATATAGGCGGGGAAGCCAGCCGTACCGCCCCAGTTGAGCGTGCGGATACCGAACTGCCCATCGCGGACGTTGAAGCCGACCGCCCAGACATGGCGGCAGTTCGTGAGGTCGAGCACGCCGACATTGCTGCTCGTGTCATTGTCGTCGACGAACACACCGTCGGCGCACGTCACGATGATCGGCAAGCCAGCTTCGCCGCCATCGGGTGACGCCGTCAGGTTGGAACCAGACAGGCCGTAGAGGTCGCCTCGGGCGGTGATGGCGCCACCAGGGTCGAAGCCCGTCGTTACTCTGACCAGGTCGCCAGGTAAAGCGTTACCCATCGCCGTGGTCCACGTGGCGGCCGAGGTGACGTTACGGGTCGCGCCACCGGTCGAGGCGACCCAATCATCGAGGATGTCATCGAGGTCGGCCCGCACAATCGGATAGGTGCCGGTGTAGCCGAGCGCGTCGAGCACGTGAGCCGGTGCGCCCGAGGTGGCGAGCGTGTCCTGTCGGCGGAACGACACCGAGTGCGCCTCTGGTGGATCGACCACACCGCCGCCGGTAGCCCACGGCGAGTACGGCGTGGTGAGCGCATCAATGGTGTGGGTGTAGTTCCCGATCTGCTCGCGGGTCCCTTGGATGATCTGGTCGATGTCGGCCGTGCCGAGCGCGACCGTGAGATTGTTGGCCACTCGGATGCGGTCGCCGAGCGATGAATCGAGAATCGCCGAGGTGAGCGCCACATCGCCGACGAGCTCGGGTGTATGAAGGGCGAGCGTGAGCTTGGACACTCGCGGCTCATCCACCGTGGACAGCGCCAGTCTGGTCTCAGCCAAGTCCTTGAGTCGGGTGTCCTGGCCGTTCACGTCGAAGGTGTCGTCGTAGCGGCCGGCGCCGACCGGTGGCTCGGAGACACTCAACGCCGAACCGTCGTCGAGCACAGCGCGAGCGGTACTCCCGCTCTTGTTCTTCACCTGGACATCGTTGGCGAAATCGGAGTCATCGCGGTCGAGCTGTGGTGGTGCCGCCACCTCGCCGGCGGAGTAGTCGAGGTCGATGATGATCGGCTGATTCGTCATCGACGTACGGGTGCGGTACCCGACCGCCACCGATTCTCGGGACTCGTGCAAGATGCCGAGGTCGGTGGCTGCGCATTCGTCGAGCAGGTCCATCAGGGTCCCGGCCCGCTGTGGGCCCATCTGCTCGGTGTCGGATGGATTGCCCTCGATGCGATGGGCGATGCCTTCCTCCTCGAGCAGTCGGACGATACGGTCGCCGGCCTTCTCGCCGTCATAGGCGTTCAGCTCGGTGGCCAACTCGGTGCTCGGCGTCTCGGTGCCCTGCAACGTGAAGTGACCGAACGCCCAATCGCCGACGTTGAACTGTGGGTTGATGTCGATGAACGTGACTCGTCCAGCGCTGCCCGCTACCGCTGATGTGATATCGAAACCACCGGCGATCGGCTGGTCTTGTTCCTGGCCGGTCAAGAGCAGGTTGACACTGGAGCCGTTCTGTTGGACTGACAGTGTCATACGGAATCCGCGCCCGGTGGCGTTAAAGCTGGTCCATGTGCCCGTGTAGACGTTGGTCAAGCCGCGGGACGCCACAATGCGCAGCTGCCCGCCGGCGTCGTCCCGAAACTGGACGAACCAGTCAATATCTGTGGTGCCGATGCTCAAATAGGTGAGAGCAGCACCAGCGGTGAAAGTGTCGGGGATGTGCTGCAACCAGCGGAGCTGCCACTCGCCGCTAGCGGTGTAGGAGTCGACGTTGCAGTACATGTGCGAGTCGCCGAGGGTCGGCAGTGGAGCCGACGCAAGGAAGACATTGTTCGATGCGGCGTTCGGTGCCGGAACATGCGTTGGGTCTTCAAGGATGAACGAGGCCGTACCGATGGCTGCGCCAAAGGCCGACACGTTCGGGCCCTCTTCCTCACACGGCCAGTACTGAATCACGTCGGTGGCTGAGCTGACAATCGCTCGACGAATCGCCGAATCAAGGCGCCGCTTGCCTTGACGCAACCGCCGGAAGAGTCCGGTCGCCTCTACCGGCGCGGTGACGTCGACGCCTTGGACTTCCCAGCGCACCGGCAACGATGCGAGCTCGCCGTGGAACCTCCATAGCATGTTAGTGATTCGCCCACCAGTGCCGATGGTCCATGTTCGCCCGGCAGCATCGGCGAACGATGTGGCGCCGACGGCCTGGGCGTTGAAGCGAGGGTTTGCTATGACGGTGTCGATTTCGTTGCGCAGGTCGAAGGCGAATATCTTGCCGGGGAAGGGTGCGTGGTTGGCGTCGCCAGGGTTCCCGCCGATCCGTAGCGGCGCATCGTTGGTCCCGATCGATGTGGTCCCGGCCGTGGTGACCGTCGAGCCGAGCTGCGTCCACGTGCCGTCGATGACGGTCGACGTATACCACGTCAGGTCGTGGCCCGAGGCGCCGTTGTCGACATCGAGATCAACACGTAGCGCTCGGTGCTCGTGCAGGAAGTCGAGCGGCAGGTCGGTGCCGGTGGCCTCGGTCGTGACGTTGTGGGCCACACCGCTCGAATCCCACCACGAGAAATTGCTGACCAGCGCGCCGTCGTTGGCGGTGTAGAGCTCCCACTCGAAGCCGTCGGCCCCGCTCGTCTTGTGGGCCAGGCGGATCCGTTCGCCGGTGCCGTCGGCGGCCAAGCGGTTCGGGTCCTCGGCCGGCTCGAGCTCTACCCGCAGGTCGATGTCGCCCGAGACGTCGAGCACACCGTCGGAGCTGGCATCCTCGATGGCCCGGAACACGAGCGTCACGCCCTGCCAATTCTCGGCGCCGGTCAGGGTGAAAACGGCAGGGTCCAACGTGGCGAGCGAGGTCGTGTGATGAGCCGACCCGATCTGAACCAGCGATGCCACGTTGCCGTCAGCCACCGAGGTGAACGACGTCGGATAGGCCGACACGGTCTCACCGGCCGACCCGTAGAACGCGAAGGCATACCACCTGTGCTCATCCGCGCCCCATGACGTGGTGAGCGATGGTGGATTCGGTGAAGCGCTGGACGTTGAGGTCAAGTCATAGGCGATGTCCCAGGCGATGCCTTCGCCACCGGCCCGAGAGCCGCCGACACGGATCACCTGAGCCGACGAGCGCACGGCGTTGGTCGTGGTGAAGGTCACGGTTGCACCGGCCAGCGCGGCGGCGGCGGTCGTATCGAGCACGGGTGAGATGTAGATGGCCCAGCCGTTCCACGGCGTGTAGAGGTTCTCGGCGGCGGCGAGTGTCCACGTGGCGAGCTCGGTGGGCGCGGTGTAGTTCTGGTGGCCGAACGTGACGGCGCAGACGAGGCGGTTACCGGCGGCCACCGTGGCCGGCATGTCGACATCGTGACTCGTGGTGTAGGCGGTCTCGGCCGATTCGGTGACGTCGATGTGGGTTGGCGCGGTCGGTGCCCCGCCACCGGTACCGGCAATGTCGGGCGTCGATGCCACGTCGGCCGAGACCGCCGTCGGGGCTAGGTGGACCTCGCCGCGCCCAATGCCGACCCGGCACGGGATGTTCCGTCGGTAATTGCCGGCGTAGGCGCCCGCGCCGTAGTCGGGCGACCAGCGGCCATCGCGGTTATCCAGCGTGAAGCTGGCCCGACCCGGATCGACCTGAGCGGCCCAATCCGAGCGGCCATGGTTCAAGGTGACCGCATCAGACAATCGGACGCCGTCGCCGGTCGCCACCGCATCAACCCATGCGCCATTGATGAACAGACCGACCTCGAGGTCGATCGGGTCGGTTGGCCACGCCATCAGGCGACCGCCCCGCGCCCGAGCACAACCTCAACGGTTGAGCCGCGGTTCCGTATGCCCTTGCGCATGATGTCGATCAGCAGGTCTTCCAGCGGTGTGCCGCCGGACTTGAACTCGATGGTGACCGTGCCCGGGCCACCGAATCCACCGCCAGCACCGCGCCCGTTGCGGCCGAGCGGTACAACGGCCTCGGGCCCAGCCTCGCCGATGAGCGCAAACGTCGGCTTCTTGACGATTCCACCCTTGGCCAGCCGGGGAATGGTGAACGAGATCCCGCCAAATCCGAGGAAGCCAGGAATCGAGAACCCTTTACCACCAACGGTCGAGTTCCAGATCCGTTTGACGGCGTTGAAGGCCGAGCGGATAGGCGCGGTGATGGCCCGACCGACGGCGTTCATGATCCGGGTGACCGAGCTCTTGAGCGTGTTGATGACCCGGACGATGGTGTCCTTACCGGTCCGCACGATCGAGGTCAGGCGATTCCAGACGTTGGTGACGTTCGTCTTGATGGCGTTCCACGTGGCCGTGGTGATGGCCTTGATGACGGTCCATGCCATCGAGATGATTGCTCTGATCTGCGCGATCTGCGCTTGGATGCGGGCCTTGATGGCGTTGATGACGGCCGATATGGCGGCCTTGATGGCATTCCACACCGTCGAGCTGATCCGCTTGACGAACTCCCAGCCGGCCTGGATGACGGCCTTGATGGTGTCCCAGTTCCGAATGATCAGATAGACGAGCCCGATAACGGCAGCAATCACAATGGCTATCGGCCCGATGGCGATCAGCCAGGCCAGCGCCACCTTGGCGGCGTGCAGGAGCGATTGCACACCGAGGATGGCCCAGGCCACAATCTGGCGGGCCACCGAGGCGATGACCGAGGCCGTGGCCCTGGCGGCCGAGGCGATCCACACCGCCGCCGATTTCGCCGCTGTGATGGCGTTCGATACCGCCATGCGGGCGTTGTTGGCAATCCAGGTGGCCGCCGTCTTGGCGTGCTCAACACCGGCCTTCACGATCGGCACCACGAGGTTCTCGACGCCGGATGCCAGGTCGCCGATGCCGGCACCGAGGGTGAACAGCCCGCCGGCGATGTCGCCAGACATGAGCTGCGACCAGCCGCCCATCGTGTCTTGGACGCCGGTGATGGTGTCGCGGAATCCCATCGCTCGGGTATCGAGGTCGCCGGCCCGGTCGCCGACCGTATCGAACGAATCGGCCGCCGAGCGGCTCATCTCCCGCGATGCGCTGCTGACCTCATCGGCCATCTCGTCGGCGGAGTCGCCGACGCGGGAGAACGTCTTTTCGAGCTGGTCGGCGTCGCCGGCGAAGGTGAGCGTGACCTTCGATTTACTGGCCATCAGCTCTCCACATCGATTCCGGCCTGGCGTGCGACGTCGACAAGCTCCTTGGTCATGATCTCCAGGAACTCGCCGCTATCTCGGGCTTGGAAGTAGGCGCGGTAGATGTAGCGGCCCTTCGGCTTGTATGCCCGCTTGACCGAGCCACGGCGCCCGACCTTGCCGCCGAAATCGAGCCACGGATAGTACTGGGCCCGACCGCCGCCGCCCGACACTCGGGACTTCGTGCGAGTAGATGCGGCCTTTACCGACTTGCGTGCTCGGCCGCCATGGGGCCCTGTCGGTACCCGAGGCCGTGCATCGTCGACCACCAGGTTCGCGGCGGCGTTGTTGGCCAGGCGGACCAGCTTCGGCAGATCGGAGTCGATGCGCTTGAGGTCGCGGGTGAACTCCTTGAGGCCTTCGATCTTGATAGCTTCGGTCATCGCTTGGCCTTCTTCATCTCGAGCTCTTCACGCTGTTGCTTGAGCGCGTAGTAGGCGTTCCACTGGACCCATTCCTGATTGCTCATCCGCCGCCGCATCTCGCCAACCGTCATGCCGAGCTCGGTCGCTAGGAAGAAATCGAACTCGTCACTCGGACTCGTCAAGAAAGGTGGCCATCGCCTCTTTGCGTGCTCCCTCCCACGTGCCTGATTTCTTGGAGATCATGTCGGTGATGGTCTGCATGATGCCGGCCCGCTTCCGGGTGAGGAGCTTGGCCTCATCAAAGGTCAGCTTCGGATTCACCATGCCGAGCACGATCATCTGAATCTCGGCGTCGAGCGCCGTTTTCTTCTTGGCGATCAGGTGCGACTCGTCGCGAGTCAGCCCACGAACGGTGACGGTACCGATGCCCTCGATCTCAATGTCGACGGTGTCGGCTTCGAGGTCATCAGGTGCCAGTAGCGCGGCCTTGAGGTCATCGACGACCGGCTCGCCGCCGTTGGTCTCGGCCCGCGCCTTGGTCCCCTGCTTGGTCATACCTGGTCGGTCTGGTCGACATCGCCGGAGATTTGGAGCTCGGCCGACCATGCGACCATGTCGTCGACCGGTGAGCTCTCTTCATAGCTCGTGACGATGGCCGAGAATGAATCCTGAGCGAGCCCGGAGCCGGCGCCTTCGGGTTGGCGTAGCACGGTGACCGCTGCGCCGCCGAGCAACGGGGCCAGCACGAGCCGTGGCGTCGATGCCGCGGCGTCGTCGTAGAAGCCTTCCATGCTGAACGTGCCGTCGGTGAGACCGCTGGCGTAGCGCTTGCCGTCGAGGCCGTACACCGTGGTCTCGTGGCTGTCGGCCGAGCGGGGGAACTCGCTCGACTTGGTGAAGCTGGACAGGTCGACGGCGTTGACCGTGACGACCGTGTTTTTGCCGTGGACTAGGGCCATTCTGATTGCTCCTTAGGTGGCGCCTTGGCCGATGACGTCGACCTCGAATAGTGCAGCTATGTGGGCGATGTCACCATAGGTGGTCTCGTCGACCTCGCCCGCGGTGACCGTGGCCGAATCGTAGCTAGTGGCCTCGGTGTAGTCATCGATCGCAGCCTTGACGCTGTAGGTGCCGGAGCCGGCCAGATACTTGCCGACCGCGGCGTAGGATGCCCGGTCGTTCGCTCGGCCGACCACGATGGCGACAGGGAACGTCCACCGGTCCTTGCCGCGGCCATAGGTGGCATCGAAGTTGACATCGGGGTATCCGAGGATGGCGGCCGGTGCCGGCACCATGTCGGCATCGAACGGCAGCACACGAAGCCCAGGGATGGCGCCAAGGGCCCGCCCGAGGTCGGTGGCGACCGATGCCAGGTTCATAGCCTCGGCCAGTCCCGCCGGTACTTCTTCAGGATGACGGCGACGTCAGGGTCGACCATCGCCAGTAGGCGCAGCTCCGAGCCGATGTCGGGTGAGCCGGCGACACCGAAGGGCGCATGACGTCGGTTGAACAGTCGAGACGCCTGCAATAGACATGCTTGCTTGATGGCGACCGGCACCGACGTCCATCCATAGGTGGCGTCTATGGCGACGGTGCCGGGCCCGGTGCCCTTGGTCGGGCTCGTCACGGCGTCGAGGTGCATGCTGGTCCAGGGTCGGCCCTCGGCCGCGGCGTTGGTCGGCAACAGGGAGTAATCGCTTGCCGCCACCGCGCTCCCGTCAACGGTGACGACAAGGCCTGTGGCGGTCATGATGTCATCGATCTTGACCACGTAGCGGCCATGGAGTCGGGACCAGCGGTCGACCTCGAATGTGCGCTCTTCGACTGAGTCCGTCTTCCCGAATTGTCGGGAGGTCTCGTGGTCGATGGCTCGACTGGCGGCCTCCAGGGCGACACCGAGCTCCAGGTCGTCGTCGGTGTCGGTGATGCGCAAGTACGCCGCCAGCTCAGGCGTCGACGCATATGTGGGTGCCCATGCCATCGCTTACCTGGTTTCCGTTTCGAGGGGTGAAGTCCTGCCCGGCTTGCACCATCCATCAGCCGAGCAGAACTCCACGATCAGTCGCCGGTCCGCTTGGCGGCACGCTTGGTGGCCTTCTTGACCGGCTCGGCCGGTGGCGGTGATGCGACCTCGCCCGGCACGGTGGCCGTGGTCCGCACCACGTCGGTGAACATACCGGGATAGCGCTTGACGATCGGGTCGTCGGCATCGAACTCGCGGCCCTGGCCGTACATCATGCCGCCGGTCGTGAACGACGTCGTGCAAGTGACTATCTCGCCCATGGTTGTTCCTTTCGGTTGGATGGTGGGCCATCGCGGCGGGGTCCCCCTGACTGGTGAGGATCCCGCCGCGACGAGCCATTACTACAGCGTGGTCGGAATCGAGAGCACGCGGAATGCGTTGTCGTCCACCGATTCGGCGCCGGTCCGCATCCAGGCGTAGAGCCCGCGCTGGCCGGAGGGGAGGTTGGTGGTCGTGCTGAACAAATGCGGAATCAACTCGACGTTCATACCGATCCGGTCGACGATGACGTAGCGGCTCCAGTTCCCGAGGAACAGGATGAAATTGTCCTCGGTGGCGCCGGCGTCGATGTCGGGCGAGTCGTCGAGGTTCGAGACCTCGACCCACGGATACCCGAGCAGGGTCTCCGGTGCGCCCGGTGCCAGCGACGTCCAGAAGTTGCCGCCGCCGCCGGTGTCGAACTGGCGAATCGCGTTCGCCGTGCCGATGTTCATGGCCCACGTCGGCCCCGCCTGGCGATGCCGTGGCGGAAGCTGACGCATCAGGTTGTAGACATCGGCCGCAGCGAATACCTCGGCGGTCGCTGGTGCGATCTCCGAGGCCGTGCCGTCGAGCTCGACCTCGATACCGGTCGGCTGACCCGAGCCGGTGCCCTTGGCGTGCGCCAGGGCCTCGGCGTTGTCTCGGCCTTCCATCATGGCGGTCCGCAGATCGGAGTCGATGTCGGCCCAATCGGCGCCGACCTCGACACTGAACGGCACGAATCCGGCCAGCTTGTAGACCGGAATCGACGGTTGCGCCAACGTGATTGCATCGTCGCTCACCTCGGCCGCCTCAGCGTCCCAGCTGAACGAGACCGCCGTACCGGTGACACCGTTCCATGAGTCGCTCGTGGTTTGCACCACTCGGGCGATCTGGCGGATCGGGTTGAAGCTCAGGCCATCGATACCGATGATCGTCGGGTCGAGGGTGAACGGCACCGCGAAACCACCAGCGGCATCGGTCAGGGACTGAGCACGAGCGACCATCATGCGCTCGTTGTCGGTCCACTGGTTGGATGCGCCCTGCATCAACTTCGTGAAGGCGTTTCGATACGTGACCGAGCCGGTCGCGAGGTAGCGCTTGGCAACCGACATCTTGTCACCAGACACGCGGGACAGAGTCCGCATCGCCTGGTCCTTGACATCGTCGGGCGTGACCTCATCGCGCTCGAGGCCGGTCCGTACTCGGCCCCGAAGGTTCGGCAGATCGGCGTCCATCCCAATGGTCGCGATGTCATAGGGGTCGCGGTTTTGGTTGATGTAGAACGGCGAATCGCCGCCTCGGGTGACGTTGCTGTCGTCGCCAGGCTCAAACGAGTTCGATCGGGCGATGACCGAGCGGCGGCGCTGCGTGGTCTTGATCTGGTCCTCGACCTTGGCGATCTCGGCCTCGAGCTCATCGAAGCGGGCCTGGGATTCGGCCGGCATCGACCATTCCTCGGGCTCGTCGAAATCGTCGGGCGGGGTCGTCAAGGCCTCGAGCTGGCTGTACAGCGACCGCCAGTGAGTCTCTAGCTCTTTGATATCCATCTTTCGTAAAAGTCCTTGTGTGTCTGGAGTTCGGGCACGCCGGACATCACCGAGGCGACCTCATGGTCGGGGTCGGTGTCAGTGGCGGGCGACTCTGGCGTCGAGTCGGTGCCTGGCCCACAAGGTCGACCGCGCCCTGCGCGATCAAGCGAGACACCGCCGAGCAGGGCCTCAGCGAGGCGGTGTCTGTCGTCATGGTCGGTCAGGTCGAACGATCGGAGATCGACGCTGGTACCGGCGTAAGCGGGGAAAATCACGGGCCCGAGCTCGATCAGCTCGGCCTCGGTGACCGAACGCAGCTCGACGTCGCCGTCGCGTTCCTCGATCGTGGTGGCCAACGGGCGGAACCGAATCGACATGCCGTCGATGGCCTTGGACGCGATGGCTTCACGCAATGGGGCGAACAGCTCGGCGTCGAACATTCGGGCCTCAACCTCGAGCCCGCGGGATGTCTCGGTGAGCTTGCGGAAGTCGCCGACCGGCAACGAACCGAAAAGCGGGTGCGTGCCGTGGTCGAACTGGAGTTTCGGTGTCCGCTGGCCGAGCGACCGACGAAACGCACCCCGTAGGAACTGCTCGTCGAAAGTGCCCTCATAGGCGTTGTCGATGCGGGTCGGCTCGTTGAACGGGACCGCCAGGCCGACGAGAGTCTTGCCGTCGGAATCGCTCGGCTCGAAGCGAACATGACGCGTAGCAACCTGGCTCATGTCACCCACCCTAGAGCGATTCCCATTCCCATTGCTGCAAGACTAGTCCGCAGAGCGACAACGAGGAGATGGCGAGTGGAGCGACGACGTAGGCCGAGACGGCGGGCCCGAGGTCTCGTCGCCGATCCGACGACAACGCTCGACCTCGCCGGATATGAGCCAGCGCTCGAGCTCGACAAGCGCGGCCAAGAGCTGTGGGACCAATTCGCCGACGAACCGCCGTTCTGGTGGGATGGCGCCGACGTGCCGATGGTCGCGGTGCTATGCGCCACACTCGACGCCGTTGGCGCAGCGCTCAAGTCCAACGACGTCAGCCCAGCCGGTAAAGCGGCCATCGTGAAGGAATGGCGGACTCTAGCCGATCAGCTCGGCCTCTCGCCCACCTCACGAGGCCGGTTGAAGATGACCGAAGCGCAGGGCGCGGTAGCGGCCAAGAAGGTCGAATCGATGGGCGCCAAGCGAGCACAAGCGATAGATATCGACGAGCTCGACGACGATGGTTAGTCGCCCGCGCTGGTCGTCGCCGGTCACCAAGGCAGAGATGGCGGCCGGTGACGGCGCAGACGTCATCGAGTTCATTCAAACCCATTGCCGCATCGACAAGGACTCGGTCGGCGGCAACCGTGGCGAGCTGATCCGACTACGCGATTGGCAACAGCTCCAGGTCTACCGCCTGCTGGCCCGGCGCGAGGATGGCCGACGCAAGCATCGGGTCGCCCTGCTCGGCCTGCCACGCAAAAACGGCAAGTCAGGGCTCGGCTCTGGCCTCTGTCTCGCCGAGGCCGACCAGGGCCCGCACGGCGGCGAGGTCTACTGCTGCGCCGGCGACCGAGAACAAGCACGCATCGTGTACGGCACAGCGCGCCAGATGGTCGAGATGGACCCGGAGCTTGCAGCGCGGGTGAAGGTCTACAAGAACGAGCTGATATGGCCCGAGACCGAGACACGCTTCAAGGTCCTATCGGCCGAGGCCTACAGCAAGGAAGGCCTGAATCCGACGTTCGTTCTGTTCGATGAGGTCCACGTCCAGCCAAACGATGAGCTGTGGGACGTCATGGAACAGGCGATGGGGGCCAGGGTCGAGCCGATCATGCTCGGCATCACAACGGCCGGCGACCCGACGGACTCACTCGGCAACGACTCGCTGTGCAACCGCCTCTACCAACACGGCCAGAAGGTCGCCACCGGCGAGATAGACGACCCGACGTTCTATTTCGCGTGGTGGGAGCCGAGCGCCGGCGGCCGAGCCGACTGGCGAGACCCAGAGGTGTGGTATGAATCCAACCCTGGCCTCGGAGACTTGATTTCCATCGAGGACTTTCAAGCCAAAGTGATCAGAGGTCCCGAGGCCGTCGTAAAGACGAAGCGGCTCAACATGTGGGTTGCCGGCCGTCTCACCGCTGTACCCGATGGCCGGTGGGAGTCGCGCCAGGTCGACCGCCCGAAAGGTGATCGGTTCGTCGAAGTCGGCAACGGAACCAAGATTCCGGCCGACTGGCTCGACGACTGCGCGCTCTTCCTCGATGGCTCGTGGTCTGGTGACTCGACTGGAATCGTCGGATGCACCCGCGACGGATTCGAGTTCGTCATCGCTCACCACGAGAAAGGCGAGAACGACGGCCCCGACTGGCGGGTGCCGGTCAACTCGGTCAAAGCCGACGCCAGGACGGCAATGGACCATGGAGCGCGGGGTCTCCTGCTCGATCCCCACGGGTGGATGGCGGTGGCCACCGACCTCCAGGATGAGGGCTACCCGGTCGTCGAGTGGCCGACGAACGCGCTGGCCCGAATCGTTCCGGCATGGAAGGACTGGTATGCCGCGATACTGGACGGAGAGCTCACCCACGACGGCAACCCAGCCCTAGCGCGGCACGTCGCCAATGTGGTCCTTAAGATCGATGCGCGTGGAGCACGTCCAGTGAAGACAACCAAGACCAGCCGCCGACACATCGACCTCGCCATCTGCGCGATAGGGGCCTATGTGAACCGCGACCTCGACTTCGGCAAACAGGAACGGCCCCGGGCCCAGCTGTGGAGCTCCTACGCATGACGTTCGTCCGTCGTTACTTCGACTTACTGGTCGGCATGCTCGGCGGCGTCGGCATGGTGGCCGCTATCGCCATTCTCTTCGGTTGGGTCATCGCTCTACTACTCGGCTCGCTTGCCCTGCTCGCTCTATCACTGGTGGTGCCCTCGTGGGACTGATCAACCGATTCCGACCGACCGAGCCCGAGAGCACCAAACGGTTCAACCTTGAAGCACTCCTGAACCAGGTGAACTACCTCGGCCACAACTACCCGCTCGGTCTCCAGCAAACCATGCTCGGCGGCGACACCGAGGGACCCGACACGAGCTTCCGGTCGATGGTCGAGGGTGCCTACCGCAGCGGTGGCCCGGTGTTCTCCTGCATCCTCGCTCGGGCGATGCTCTTCTCAGAGGCTCGGTTCCAGTGGCAGGAACTCAGAGACGGTCGGCCCGGCAAGTTGTTCGGCACGCCAGACCTGGCGGTGCTCGAACAGCCATGGCCGACCGGCACCACTCGGGAGATGCTGTGGCGAGCAGAGCAAGACGTCAGCCTCTCCGGCAATTTCTACCTGCGGAAGTTCCGCGACCGCTTGTGGCGGCTCCGGCCCGACTACATGCACATCGTGCTAGGCAGCCAGACCGACGCCAAGGAGCCAGCAGCCGCCATCGACGCCGAGGTGATCGGCTACCTCTGGGGCGAGCCGGGCTCGAATAACAAAGAAGTCCTCATGCCCGAGGAGGTCGTTCACTGGTCGCCGATACCCGACCCGATGGCGTCCTATCGCGGGATGAGCTGGATCACGCCAGTAGCTCGAGAGGTCGGCGCCGACCGTGGAGCGACCACGCACAAGGGCCGATTCTTCGAGAACGCGGCGACACCGAACCTCGTGGTGATGCCCGACGCCACCGTCAGCTATGACGAGTTCAAGCCGTGGAAGGAAGAGTTCCAAGACCAGCATGAGGGCGCGTGGAACGCCTACAAGACGTTGTTCCTCGGTGGCGGCTCGACCATTCAATCGGTCGGCCTCGATTTCAAGGCCATGGATTTCAAGGGCGTCCAGGGCTCCGGCGAAACACGCATCGCGGCGGCGGCCAACGTGCCACCGATCATCGCCGGATTCAGCGAGGGCCTGAGCAGCGCCACCTATTCAAACTATGGCCAGGCTCGACGCAAGTTCGGCGACCACTTCGCCCGACCACAGTGGGGAAGCTTCGCCGCCGCCGTGGCCAAGATCGTGCCGCCACCTCGGTCGGGTGTCTCACGCTTGTGGTATGACGACAGAGACATCGCGTTCCTACGTGAGGACCAGGGCGACGAGGCCGACATCCGCCAGAAGGATGCAGCGACGGTGCGAACGCTCGTCGAGGCCGGTTTCGAGCCCGACGCCGCCGTGTCGTTCGTCCAGTCGGGCAACCTGGTTGCGCTCGAAGGCAACCACAGCGGCAACGTCTCTGTACAACTACAACCGGCCGACGGCAGTGGGAACAGCGCGGGTGGGACGTTCGACGTGAACCAAGACGACGAAGGCGCCGCAACCCCCAACTAGGAGAGTTACGGCGCCATCCGTGCCGGGCTTGCCGTGCCTGGCCACGCCGAGCGTTGCCCTGCCTAGCCCTGCCTGGTCACGCCCATCCGCGCCATGCCGTTGCTGGCTTGCCATGCCATGCCCCGCCACGCCCAGCCCAGCCGAGCCGGACCGAGCCCAGCCCCGCCATTGCTGCCAGGCCTTGCCTGGCCGCGCCTCGCCGTGCCAGGCCTTGCCAGGCCCGGCCCCGCCGAGCCAAGCCATTGCTGCCATGCCTTGCCCAGCCCCGCCTTGCCAGGCCCAGCCAGGCCTTGCCGCGCCCAGCCGAGCCGTGCCCATCCGTTGCTGCCATGCCGAGCGTTGCCCTGCCTAGCCACAGCCAGCCGCGCCTTGCCGTTGCTGGCTTGCCATTCTCAGCCGTCGAGCGCTCGACTGAGGAACTCGACCAAGGTCTCATCGCCAAGCCGACGATGTTTCAGCACGAACGTACGGGCATCGCGCATCGCCGCTTCTTCGAGTTGGCCACGGTGATCGGCTACCGCTAGGTCCCCGTCCATCCATCGGCCCTCGGATGCAACACGCGTGAACTTGCGAACTGTGACGGTTCGCTCGCTCGACTCGATCGTTACCCGGTATCGGACAATGAGCCGCCCGGCTTGGGCTAGCCGGTGCTGGTGAGCCGCCGCCGAGTCATCCCACTCGAAATCTGAGTGACACGGATGGTCTGGGTCGGATGCCATGTCGAGCAGAGTCTCCTGGTCAAGTTTCCCGGCGGCCTCCAGCTCGACGAGCGCAGCCAGCTTCTCTGCAGATGACGCGCTCATTCGACTACCTCGAAGGTTCCATAGGTGCCGGTCGCCGACTTGGGCGCTGTGGGGCGCCACTCGCCGACTCCCCCAACGCCAGCCGCATCCACGAGAGCGAACATCGAGCCGGTATCCACCTGTCCTTCGATCGTGCGAACCTGCAAGACAGCCGACCAGCCGTTGTACTGAGCCCGGTACCGGAGATCGGCAACGCCGGATGCGTTGCGGGGTGTGTCTTCCCGCATGATCACGTCATCGAATTCGAGCTTGACCAGTTCGTCGCCTCGATCATCGACGCCGTCACCCTTGACCAGAACCGTTTGCTTCAGACTGACCTGAGTGATGCCGTCGAAGAGTCGGCCGGCGTGAACAATCGCGGCCTTGAATGCCGTCGCGGGGAAGCCGTCGGCGCCATCCTTGAGCAGGTACTTGCTGGCTTCGTAGTTGGCGACAGGGTCCTTCGCCTCTTTCTTGGCTCGGGCGTTGGTCTGTTGCTTCTCAAGCATCATGTCGCGGGACTTCTGCGACCAACGGTTCACGATAAGCGGCGTTACACCGCGAATCGGAATCTCGATGGTGATCCGCTCCAGGCGTCGCAGCTCGATAACTGGAGCTTCGTTGTTTGCTACCTTGGTAGGCATCGGTGGGCCCTCCTCGAAAGGGTTCGTCGATTCGCAGTGGCTTCGATCCTTAACCGATCGGGGCTACTGCACGCCGACACTTGCGGCGTGGTGGTGAGTGTAGAGGACACAGACGACCGACGCAAGCGCGGGGAAGTCTAGCGGTACCATATAACACTCGCCCTATTTGACCTATATAGACCGTAGAGAAAGTCCCGACTATGTCTATATGGATGTGGTGGGAATTGACTATATGGAATTGGGAAGCGCCAGAGCCGTAGAGCCATTCTAAGCGCCGCAGAGCCCGACCAAGGGTACCACCTTGGAGCCTGGTCAGAGCGCCGTAGACAGCCTGCCAGAGCCTTCTACGGCCAGCCTAGCGGTCAATCGGCCGGGAGGTTTTGTCCGCAGGCGTGCGCAAATAACTAGCAACGGGTTTAGGGCACGGGGGGTGTCCGCCGCGTCGGCACCCTCCCCCCTACCCCTGGCATTTCTCAATTCTATTTGTGTTTATTCGTGCAGTTTCTTTGGTAATTCATATGGCTATATGCCTACCGTCGGGCGGCGAGTCGTGCGCGGTTCTCGGCTTGAGTCTTGATGGCGTGACACCCATGGCACAGTGGCTGGAGGTTGGCCGGCTCGTCGAGGCCACCATCCTCCAGTGGTAGGACGTGGTCTATCTCGATGGCCCTGGCCGAGTGAGTCCCCCGGCAGTGAGCGCATACCCCGATGCCGGCCCTGTTGATGGCCCGCCTCATGAGAGCGCCGGCCCCTTTCGATGGGTGGGCCCTTGATGCCCGCCGCTCATTCTTGGCCCGGCCCTGTTGCTGCAGGTGGGTGGGGCATCGAGCCTCCCCCTGCTTTGCGAGCTGGCTACATCCGGGCTCGATGCACGGGCGTCTCATGGCGCCAGTGTGGTGAGCACCGTGGTGCTCGGCCCGGTGGTCGTGGTGACTATCGAGGTAGCCAACGTGGTCGTGGTGGATGGTGGCTCGGTCGTGGTGGTCGTGGATGGTGCTGTGGTTGTGGTGGCCACGGTAGTTGCCGGCGTTGTCGTGGTGGTAGTGGTGACCGTGGTTGGCCGTGGTGCTGTGGTCGTGGTTGTAGCTCGAGCTGTGGTGGTTGTGGCCTGCGTGGCTATGGGTCGTGGTGCGCTGGTGGATACCTGGCCGATGGATGCGGGCGAGGTGATGGGGCCGAGCGCGATGGTGGTCGATGGTGAGAGCCTGCCGAACGCATCGAGCAGGCCGAGCGATGGCATGACCGTCGTGGTCGTGCTGACCGTGCTGGTGCTAGAGCTCGTGCTTGGCAGGTGGCCCAGCTCGGGCGGTGGCTCGGCTCTAGCGAGGATGAACAGAGCGACGATGGAGACGAGCGCGGCGGTGCCGAGGGTTGCCCCGGATAGTGCTGTGGTGATGGTGGTGGATGGCATAGACCGACCGTAATGGGCGGCGTTGCCTCGCTCGACGGCGGCGGGGATTACTGCTCAGGTGATGACGTCGACAATCCGGAAGATGCCGGTGAAGAGCCGATCGGTGGCGGCCGTGGTGGTCGTGAGCTGCCACGTGTAGGTACCTGGCGTGATGTCGAGATCGCCCGCTCCCCAGGTAATGGTGATGTTCGGGGTGCCGGTTGGCTCGGTACCCGCACCAACGGCACCGGTGATGCCGGCGCTCTTGGTGAGCAGCGCCGCATTGCCGACGGTGCCGATCTTGAGCTCGAAGGTGTAGCCGGCAGAGAAATCGATGAGCGAGCCGTCGTCGTCGAGTAGCCATAGGGCCAGGGATGGCCGCTCGGCGAGCCGTTGGTATCTGATCGTCATAGTGCCGACATCTCTCTCGTGGTCATGGTGCTGCGCTCGTGCGTGGTCATGGTGCTGCGCTCGTGAACGGTTGCCGTGTGGCCAGTGTCGCGTACGGTGATGGTCGCAGGGTTGGGGCCGAACACGAACGCTCCGGCGATGGCATCTATGGCAAGCCCGGTAGCAGTTGCGGCCGTGGGATTGACAACGATGGCTATGGATGGCTCGAGACCTGTGCCGGTGCCTGTTGCCACTTCGGCGATGGCAATGGTTGTGGCGAGTCCCGATGCGGTGGCGTCGAGGCCGGTACCGGTGCCGGTCGCGGTCTCGGCGTTGATGACGATGGCTATGGCAGCATCGACGCCGGCGCCTGTGCCTGTTGCGACCTCGGCGGGTGCTGTTGTGCCCGATGACGTCGAGACCGTGGCATCGAGCCCTGTGCCGGTAGCGGTAGCGGTCTCGGCGTTGACGCCGACCGATACCACACCGTCAACACCTGCGGCTGTCCCGGTGGCGGTGCCAGCGTTGATTCCGACAGCGATGGCGGCGTCGAGCCCTGCGCCGGTGGCCGGAGCGACCTCGGCGGGTGCTGTGGTGGCCGACGAGGTTTGCACCGTGGCGTCGACACCGACACCGGTCCCGGTCGCGGTCTCGGCGTTGACGGTGACACCAACAGCAGCATCCACGCCGGCGCCGGTAGCGGGAGCAACCTCAGCGACAGCGGTAGTCGCTGCTGCGGTGGACACTGTCGCGTTGACAGCGACACCGGTCCCGGTCGCGGTCTCAGCATTAGCTACGATCGAGATCGCAGCGTCGACCCCGGCACCGGTTCCGGTGCTGGTTTCAGCAGCGGAAGCGACCGATATCGCAGCGTCAACACCGGCACCCGTGGCGGGCGCAACCTCTGCGATAGCGGTGGTCGATGCCGCTGTGGAAACGGTGGCATCGACACCGGCCCCGGTACCGGCCGCGGTCTCGGCATTAGCTACGACTGATACCGCCGCGTCAACACCTGCGCCGGTTCCCGTCGCGGTGCCAGCAGGCGCCGTCGTAGCGGATGGATCACTGGCGAGCAGTAGCCACCAGTGCTGGGTGGCCATCGGCTTAGGTCACCGTGCCTTCCGTGGACACGATTTTCCACTCGGTGTCGCCGATGGAGACAATACCGATCGCCGCGCCATCCGACCCGAGGGTTTTCACGGTGGCGGCGTCGTCGAATGTGTCGGCGCCTGCTCTGGTCACGGTGGCGTTGCTGGCGCCGTCTCGGCGAACGATGTAAGAGCGGCCCGTGGCGGCAGCGTTATCGGGCAGAGTCACCGCGACGGTTCCGCCTGAGGTGTCAACAGCCAACACGCCAGGATCGGTGATAGTGAGCGTGTGAGCGGCTGAGACCTCCAATGCGGCCTTGTCGGGGTAGCCGTGGTTGCCCTTGATGATCGTGTCAGCGGCTAGATCGTTGATGACGGCCTCGTCGCTGGTGACGTGCGGGCCGATGATGTTGCCGGTGATGATGGTGCCGGTGACGGCGGCGTCGTTGATGTTGATGGCTCGATCTTGGGTGGGTGTGCCGAGTGTGTCGAAGATCTGGTTTCCGGTGATGATGTTGTCATCGGCCCCGATCCCGGCCGTAGCGAAGTCGTCGATGACGATCCCGTCGTCGTAGGTGCCCGCGCCTTTCCCGTTGTTCCAGATCTGGTTGCCTCGAACGATGTTCCGGGAGCACTCCAGGATTTCGATCCCTGCCTCGTCGTTCTCATAAATCGAGTTGGCTTCGATGATGTTTCGGCTCGAGTCTTGCGCCGGTGACGTGTCCCGGTTGAGTTTGATTCCTGATTCGCCGTTGCCGTGGATCCGGTTGCCGGTGACGATGTTGTCGTCAGCGGCGAGTAGTTGAATACCGCTCAGGTCGGCGCCGGTCACTTCGCAATCTCGGACGGTGTTCCGTTGCGAAAGGGTGCCATCCTTGCCGTCGAACACGATCCCATCGCCCCTCGACAAAATGACTCTGACCCGCTCGACCAGGCAATCATCGCCAGCGTCGAAGTCGAGAGCGTCCGACGTAGAGCGGGCTGTACCGCCCGCCGAAACGGTCATATCTCGAATCGTGATGTGGTCTACGGTCGTGAAGCTGAACGGCTCAGAATCGTTGGCGGCGTTGGTGCTGTTCTGGATCGTGGTCATGTCGACGCCTGCGCCGGCAAGGGTCACGTTCGAGACCGTGTTGAGGGTCCAGTTTTCTGTTCCCATGTCGAACGTGCCGACGTCGAACAGAAGCATGAAGTTGCCCGAAGAGTTCGCCGTTTCGATCGCGTTCAAAACATCGGTTACGAGAGACGACCCGGTGTACGTGGCCGCCGCTTCGTTGTCCTGCCATGCTTCGTAGGTTGCTGCGTTGTTTCGGATGTAGTAGATCTTCGTGAACCGTGAAGCCATGTCTCTCCCTTAGGCGATCGCTGCGAGTATGGCCGTCATTGCCCCACCAGCGGCAGTGTCAATAGTGGCATCGACACCAGCACCCGTGCCGGTTGCGGTCCCGCCGGTGGCGCCAACAGCAGCGGCAGCGTCGATACCGGCGCCCGTGCCGGTCGCGACGACAGCGGTGGCTGTGGTGCCTGCCGCCGCTGCCGGCTTGATGACGATCGTAAAGCCGACGTTCTCTTGAGCTCCCGCAAGCGTCATCGCTCCAGGATCATCAGATGATGCGTTCAGCTCCCGAGCGGAAAGGTGCAGGACTCCGCCGTTACCGCCAGGGTTGACCGAGTTTCGGTGCAGCGAGTAGTTGGCGTCCCACGTGGTGACGACGTCGTTCGAGTCGCTACCACCGACAGAGATGAAGAGGTTATCGTCGGCGCCCCAACCAGCAGTTACCGAGTCGGGGTCGCAGCTTGACCCGTTGGAGGTCGCACCGGCTGAGACGTCGATGTCGGTGGCGATCGTCCCGCCCCAGTCTTGGATCTCCCACACTGCTGCTCGACCGGATTCGACGCCGCTGGTGACGACATCGACCGTGTTCCCGCCCTCTGTCCCGTCTGAGACTTTGGCCCACACCCCGGTTCTGGACTTATTGGCCCAAGCTGCGTATTCCGCTATCTCTGTCCATGTTCCCTGCTGCGTCGGCAACGTCATATCGTCGCCGCCGTCGTCGCAGAAGAACAACAGGATGAGGTTGCCGCTCGTGTGAGTCGAATACAGGTTGATGTCGTGCGAGGTCGTGTCCGTCGCGAAAGATGTGTAAACCGCTGTTCCTACGAGGCTCGGGAACGTCATCGCTCGCGGCGTGTCTGCTTGGGCCCGAGCTGATTACGGCGCGGCCAACGGAAAGACACTGTGATGTCTCGATGGCCCAGGGTGTCGATGTGGCCCGTAGCGGCGACACCTACGGCATGATCTAACCATTCATCGGTGATGACCACCAGACCGGGACCAATGTCGAGCGTCCACTCATCGGCCCCACGGTCGTAGGTGATGGTCCCGGTCAGTGGCGCCCGCTTCGGGCCTCCCAACCCCAGCAAGTCAGGGAAGTCGACCGTGACCGTTATCTCCTGATTGAGAAAAAAGGCCATCGACGCGTTGATTGCCTCGTCGAGGATCCCCTCTAGATTTTCGTAATCGAGGGTTATCACCGTGCCGTCCACGGATCCATGCCACGATGCTGTCGCGTCGTTGTAGGTTATTTGGACTGTCCTAGCCATGGATCAGAGAACCCCGATCGAGCTGTTAGCTGATCGTCACTCAACGTGACTGGCGGGTCAGGTCAGGGTGAGCGTGAAAATACCGGTCGCGGCCCACTGGACCGTGAACGTCCCACCGGTGACACCTTGCGGGCCGCCGAAGTAGTTGTAACAGATCCCCTGGTTGGCGACCGGTGTGGCAATCACCTCGCTGTAGCAAAGGCAACCTTCCACACCGGCAACGGTGGTGTTGCTGCCCGACACGACGTTTGTGCCGTCGTCGTCCCACGTGATCACCGCTGACGCTTTGGTCAGGTCGGGCAACACGATCGCTTCGCCGCCAGTGGCCCAATCGGCCCCGGACGTTTGCTCGTTGCCGACGACCCACTGCCCGACCGCGTAGGCGGTTTGCGCAGCGGCGACGGTGTTGTCCGGTGCCGTGGTCGAGTTGTACAGCGCGCACTTGTAGTCATCCGCTGTGGCCGAGTCGAGGTCGATGGCGGTGGTGCCGTCGAGGATGTCGAGGATCGTCTGAGCGAAAATCCGTGAATTGGTCCAGGCCATTACTCACCCACCTCGTTACCCGCACCGGTCGCGGTCGCTGTACCGGCGGCGACGGTCACGTCTTCACCGTCGACCGCTTCCGTCTCGTCGACCTCTTCGACCTCTTCGGTCTCGGGTGTGTCTGGTTCCATCAGGGTTGCCTTTCGTCAGGGTGAGAAGCGCCAACAGCGGTCGGAGCGAAAACAACGGTGTCGTTCGTATCATCCCACCGTTCGGTGCGGACAGCCGAGATTGCCCGCCCGTCGACATCGTGAGTGACACCATGCTCTGTCCCGACCCAGTCTTCCCGTTCGACTGGTAGATGCCGGACCCGTACCGGGTTGAGCCGGTCGGTGTGCTCCACATACGGCACCGAAAGACCGGCCTGGCCTGGGCAGTCGTGCATCGGGGTGTGCACCCCAGCCAATTTGGTGACGTGGGTGGCCGGGCACGACGGGCAAACCCAATGACGGGTCGGGTCGAGAATCGTGGTAGCCACGCCCGACATCATATGCCATGGCCGCTACTGGCCGGTGAGACGCTGAGCCTCTTCCCAGAGCCCGACAAAGCGACGGCCAACGTCGGCCAGCCCATCGATGTCGGCCTCACGGTCGGCAACGTCCTGCTGGCATTCCTCCAGGTCGGCCGTCAGCTGGCGAATGTCGGCGTTGCGGCCATCGAGAATCTCGACCGAGCCGGCCAGGGTGAGACGACCGAAATCGCCGTCGATGCCGTCGCCGTTCGGCCCGGAGTCGCCGAGGTCGGCGCCGTTGGCGACAAGAGCTCGTTGCCATTGCTCGATGAAGCTGGATCGATCGGGCACGGTGGTGTTTCCTTCCACGTGAGGGATGAGCTGGCGGATGTTTCCGGGGTCCCAGTGCGTGTTCTCCGGCACGTGTTGGTGGCCGACGATGCCGGCGACCTCCTGCCACTGGCGATTGGTGAGCCGGGCGACACCGTTGCGGCCGTAGCCAGACTGCCCGACGAACGGGTAGGGGAACCGCCGCAAGATGCCGTGGCGGTTGCATATCGTCTTCACCCACTCGCCGAGCTGGCGATACCACTGGTCGGGGTAACCCTCGGTGCCGGTGCGGCCGATGGTGGCAGCAAACCCGACAATCTCGAGCTGATAGACACTGCCTCGGTTGTTGGTTTCGACACCGCCGGACAGGTTGCGCAGCGAGCGAGCGGGTCCGGATGGGTCGACGAGCTCCTCGAACTCACCGGTTGCGGGGTCGCCGAGCCAGTGCGACATCGAGTTGTTGGCGAACAGGGTGCGGCGGGCGCCGGCGAACGTCGAGCCCTCGGTCGAGTGGAGAACGAGAACGCTCATCCGCGCCCTGGCCGCCAGCGCGACGGGCGCACGATCTTGGCTCCCGCGGCTTTGTCGGCCTTGCGTTGAGCGGCCCTCTCAGCGGCGGCTTTCTCCTCGGCCGCCCGGGTGGCGAGCCGTTCCTGTCGTGCGGCCTCCTGCGAGGCGGTCGAATTGTCGGAGTCGTGGTATCGGGTCATGGTTTCCTTTTGTCGGTTTCGTGGTCACAGTTGGTGCAGACCCACGCGCACGGTTGCCACGTTCCGCCGATCCATGCCATGGCAGTGGGGAACGGGCGCGGGTCGGCACAGCAGGGGGGGAAGACTCGGCAGGGTTCAGCGGCAATCACTCTGGTTCATCCCCTGCATAGTCGGCGTTATCCATCGTTCTCGCTCCGAGATCCATCCTTCTGGCCTTGGCATGAACACACATGCGAACGAGCAGGTCCCCAGCAGCAGCCTGCAGCTCGACCACAACCGGATGCAAAGCGTCCCAGGCAGCGTCCCGAGCAGCGGCCCCAGGCAGCGTCCCAGCAGCGGCCCAGGCAGCGTCCCAGGCAACGGCCCCAGCAGCGTCCCCAGCAGCGGCCCCAGCAGCGGCCCAGGCAGCGTCCCCAG
>Ga0224497_10000377_pt1 | contig 31714 bp, 32 predicted proteins | sample SF_Jul11_sed_USG_4_FD_167970 | JGI IMG/M metagenome (GOLD analysis project Ga0224497, IMG submission 167970) | Sediment microbial communities from San Francisco Bay, California, United States - SF_Jul11_sed_USGS_13 | ecosystem: Environmental > Aquatic > Marine > Sediment | place: USA...
ATGAAAAAACAGAAGAAGGGATCAAGGGACGAAATTTTGCATACAAACCAGTCTTTGTCAGAGAGGATGCAGAGATTGGACAGAGTCGTATGATCGAGATCACAAATGTTTCAATTCATAGCCTGTTAGGAAAGATCATAAGCTAATTTTTTTAGATCGAAAATTTGATTAAAATAACGTAAGAAGGTTTTTTATCCAAATCATAGAATAAGACTTGAAATGAGTTTTCAAATAAAAGAACCGATCTTAATTGTAGGTTTAGGCGGCGTAGGTTCAAAATTAGCCATTCAAGCCAAAAATATCCTGAATTTAGATTACCTAATTATTAGCAATGAACAAAGGGATTTACCATCAGATTTAGTTTCAATCAAAATATCTACAGAGCCAGTTGTAAATCCATCAATTCAGTTAATCAGAGGCTCAACATACAAGGTCATAGATGAAATTAGAGCAAAAATTTCAAGATATTCTACTATTATTTTGATGACTAACATGGCGGGAAAGGCAGGCTCTGCCATATCCCCAGTAGTTTCAGAAATTTGTAAAGAATCAGATAAAGGTTTGATTTCATTTGCAATTATGCCTTTCAGATATGAAAAGGACCGAATTTTCAACTCTGGAATATCTCTTAAAAGAATCAGAGAGAATTCACAGTGTACTGTAGTATTGGATAACGATTCATTATTAGAGAGTAATCCTGACTTGAGTCCAAAACAATGCTATGACATTGCAAATAATGCAATAATGCACGTAGTAAAATCTTTGGGATCATCTGAAATTGCAACAGATACAAGTATTCTAACGGCTAGCAAAGATAATGCTCAAAACATAGAAGAATCACTAAGAGACTCACTAAAAATGTTATACAGTAACGCTCCTTCAAATTCAATAAAGCGCTCCATGCTTTATGTAGTAGGAGGAGACAACATTCCAGTTGGAGTGCTTAGTTCAATTACAGATTTAACAAGCGGTGTTTTGAATAAGGAGTCACAAATTAATACGATATCAGGTACAACTGATGAATCCAAAGTTGTAATGCTGTCATCAATTCAAGGAATGACAAAATTTGATAATTATGATCCACTTGGAATAATTCCACAGCAAGACACCCTTGACTGGTCACGACCAGATTGCAGTATAGACTGCCAACTTGACTTGTATCAATTAGAATAAGTTAGTTTAAAGTTAGCTAATGCGTTTAACACATTAGTTTAGAAAAAATATTTAAAAAAAGATATTTTTTAATAATTTCTAGAAATCAAAATAGCAACCTAAAGAGATATTATATTAATACAAAAATACATTAGAGAAAGGAATTGAATGCTATAAACCAACTGAGTTTTTCAACTGGGGTAGGTCTTAGGATATTTTCAGTAGGATACAACATAATAAAATCAAAAAAAGGAAAATCATCTATTATAATTCTTCTCACAATGTTATCTACTACCCAATTAGTATTTGCAGAAGTTTTCATTCCACCTCATGAGTATCTAGGATATTTTGATTCGAATGGAATCTATACGGTTGTTGGAAACGTCAAAAATGAAAATAATTTTGCAGTAATTCCCATCATCACAGTTTCTGTGATAGATGACTCAACTATACTTACAAAAACAATCGAACATGTTCCGCTGAGTTCAGGAAAAGAAATTCCATTTAAAATAAAATTTCCAGATGTCTTGAGTAATACGCCAGTTTTAATGGCTCCTAATTTGACGTTTGAGAAAACAATGAAAGATGCAATTCCAATTGAAATTATGTATGATGAGACACTAGTAAAACATAGAGATGGTCATATCACAGGCAGGATTCAAAATATAGGAAATGAAACAATATACTTTCCTAAAATTTATGCTGTGGTTCATGGTTATGAGATAGTACTTGATATTACCCAAAATATTGAGTTTATTGAAAAAATTGAACCGGGAGAAATCAAAGAATTTTCAATGTATCCTGATCCATCAATCACGGATGATGTTTTTTACTATAGCTGTTTTGCTCCAGTCGATACTACTGTAATTCCAGTCACTACAAAGAAAAATGACGGTGATTTTGATTTCAGATATGATTCAGGTGCGTGGTATTCTGCAGCACAATTCAATGAAGAAGGAACAATACTCACAATGAGAGGATACAATAGTTATCCAATAGAGACTTATGCAAACTTTGAATTTCCTCCAATTTCAGGTAAAGAAAAATTTAATGTCACATTGAATGATGAACCTATAAAATTTATTCAAAGTATGGATGAAAGTGGATTTTGGCATATTGCGTTTATAGTGGAACCAACTTCACAAGGAAATCTAAAGATAGCAGGATTTGAAAAAGGATTACCGCCAGACATGCCCAAAATTCCACAATGGATTAAGACAAATTCAGGCTGGTGGTCAACAGAACAAATTTCAGATTCTGAATTCCTTGAAGTAGTGGAATTTCTACTGGAGAAAGAGATCATATCGGTTCCTTTGAAGGGGATTACTTCAGAATCTAATTGGAAACTCCCTTCATGGATTAAAATAACAGTAGGCTGGTGGTCTGAAAATAAAATTTCAGATGATGATTTTTTGAATGCGCTTGAAAATTTAATTAAACGAAAAATCATAGTGATTTAGTTAGTTTAAAAATACAAAGATGGTATTGATATAACATAGTTTTTTAAAAGTATAAACAATTTAGAATAGAAAATTTTTACTCTTTCTTTGGTGTTTCTTCTTTCTTTGGTGTTTCTTTAGCTGGTTCTTCTTTCTTTGGTGTTTCTTTAGCTGGTTCTTCTTTCTTTGGTGTTTTTACTTTGTCTTCAATTTTTGTGGTTTCTTTTTTTGAAGAAATTTTTTCAGATTCCTCTTCATATGGAGAAACTAAGATATAACCTTCATCAGTTTTACTCATTCGAACTCTGACTTTTCTAGGAGGGCTTCTGACACCTTTTGCCCAGATTTGATGAGCAAGGTCTTCCTCAATTTTGATATCTTCAACTTTCATGTGATGACGAGCAAATTCTTTGATCATATTGATTGCCCTAACGGCTCTATGCTGACTTTGTGATAGCAAGACTTTTCCTAAATTGATTGTATAAACTCTTTCTAATTCTTGAGACATCTATCCAACCTCCACATCTGTTGATCTCCAGGCTCTACGTTTTGGATTTGTTCTAACAGTTCTCTTTGTCTTAAGAATAATCCATGCAGGTACTGGTGAAGTTTGTTTTGTCTTCTTTAGCAAACGGATCTTTCTTGGAGATGATTTGCGTGCAGCCATAAGTTTTCAGGCACGAAGAGCTCTTTTTAAATGAATCTCAATGAATAGACCAAAATGGTAGTCTTGATTAAATTTCTAAAGGATAGTTTTTTGAAAAATATCATGAATTTGTTTTAACATTCTTGCCGAAGCCCCCCAAATTACATGATCTTGATAAGTAAATGTGTACATTTCTTTGATTGATTGATGTGCAGGATCTGTATCATGAGATAATGTTTGTAGCAAAGGAAAAAGGGGAATATTTAAAATTGATTCAACTTCCAAATTGTCTTTGAGTCTGGGTAATCGTTTTACAACTGCAACAAATGGATGTATGGTAAATTTTGAATTTAAAGTAGTAACAGGTTCAAGTTGTCCAATCACATGTTCATTTCTAATACTCAAGTTTACTTCTTCTCTTGCTTCTCTTAATGCTGTCTCAAGTAAATCATGATCTTCGGGGTCATGTTTTCCTCCAGGAAATGCAATTTCACCTGCATGAATTTTTAAGATATGAGACTTTTTTGTCATCAAGAGTTTTGGTTCACTGCCATAAATTACAATCAACACAGATGCAATTTTATTTTTTTCATCAATTCTTGGCAAGAGGTCCAATTGAGTAGTTAAGATAGATTTTATTTTTTCAAGTAGCACTGTAATTATAAAACAAATTATTGTTATTGAATTTAATCATTTAAAGGTTTTAACCAAGTTTATTTGGTGATTCATTATGACTGTAATCTACGAGATAAACCCACCAAAGATTCCAGAGGGAATGGATGAAAATAATGAGGAAGTCAAAGTATCATTAGAAAAATTAGAGCAGAGAGTTTCAGATATTAATTCATTATGTGGTGGAATTCACATCACAGATTCAGTTTTAGGAACTAGAAGAATTTCTGCTTTAACTACTGGAAAAATTCTCAAGAAGAATTATCCTCACTTACAAATCACTGTAAGTATGCGTGTAAGAGATAGAGATATGGAGGAAATTAAAGAGATTGTCAAAAAAACAATAGAGATCGGATTAGATGGAATTCTTGTTCTAAAAGGAGATCCTTCAAAAAATAATTCATATGATTCAGGATTAATTCCAAGCCAAGTTGTAAAAGATCTAAATGAATCAGAGTTTGTAGGAAGGGTAAACTTTTTTCTTTCTCTTCCAAGCAATCCTAACTTTGAGAAAATTCAGAAAAAGATTTCAGCAAAACCAGTAGGCTTTATGACACAGGTAATTCATTCAGCACAACAAGTTCAGAGAATTTCAGAAAAACTCAGACTGCAAGGATTTAGAATTATTCCATGTATTTTATTACCTTCAGAAAAAAACAGAGAATCTGCAAAGTTTTTGAATCTGGAGTGGTCTGAATATAAAGAAAGTCCTGTGAATTTTATCAAAGAGATTCATCATATAGCAGGCGATGTTTTAATTACATCACCTAATGATTTTGCTTTTGCAAGAGAAACTCTAGAGAAACTCTAGAGAACAAAATATTCAGCTTTTGGATGATGAACAACAATTGCTGCTGTTGATTGTTCAGGTATTATTTGCCCTGATTCAGTTAGGGTCATTCCGGATTTTTCGGGCTCAAGTAGCTTCCAAACCAAATGATGCTGTCCCACATCAGGACAACTTGGAAATCCCCAGCTGTATCTTAAACCACCCTTGACACCAATTTTTAATTCAGATTTTATTTTTTGATTAGTCCATTCAGCTAATGCCTCTGCAATTTCAACTGCCAAACCATGCAAATAGTAAGCATCAGTGTATTTGTCTTCTTTATTCCAGTCTTCAATAATTTCTGCAACCCTGTTTCCTACAGTAACTGATTGGAATGCAACCACATCATCATCTCCAAAATAATCTGTTAAACATAAATGGTGAGATTTGGTAGAACGTGGAAAGTCAAATTCAACTGAATTAATCTTAGAACTTTCAACTATTAGCTTGCCATTTTTGTTATGGCATTTAAAGTACCCATATACAATCTCAGGCTCAAAAAGTTTCTCTCTAATAATTCGAATCTTCCATTCATTAAGCAAAGTTTCATGATCAGCCTCTGATTCAGATCCTGCTTTTCCTCTTAGGCCCCACGATAATTTGAATAAGGATTTTTTGTCAATCAGTTTCCAAACTTCATCCATTTTGATCTGGTCGGATTTTAATCGAATAGGCTCTCCTATTATGGGAGGAGTTGGGGGAATAACAGGTATGATATGGCTTTTTGGGAGATGTGTAGTGTCAACTGTAGGAGAAGTCTTTTCTTTCCAGTTTTCTAATTTTAATTTCCATTCAGCTAAAAGTTTTGGTTTTTCATTTGAAACCAAAATATCCATTATCTTTAGCCCTTCAAACATTGTATTGCAATAAAATACACCTGAATCATAAATACCACCTTCTTTTGCTATTCTGTTGATGTAATTGGTGTTAATTGCCGCACCTCCACATAATATGGGAATATGCATATTGTTTTTTCTTGCATGCTCTACAAAGAACTGCATCTGCTTTGATGTAGATACTAGCAATGCGGACAATCCAATTGCATCTGGATTTACTTCATCAATTTTTTCAATGAATTTTTGTAATGGAACTTGTTTTCCTAAATCATAAACAGTATAGCCATTATTTTGAAAGATTGTCTTTACCAGATTCTTTCCAATATCATGAACGTCACCATACACTGTTCCAAGAACAAGTTTTCCTTTGCTGGTACCCTCTTCTTTTACCAGATATTTTTCTAGTTCCCCAACTGCTGCCTTCATGCATTCAGCAGATTTTAAAACAAAAGGAAGAATTAGTTCACCAGAACCAAACTTGTCTCCTACTTCCTTCATTGCAGGAAGCAAATCTTCATTTAATGTTCGAATAGCACCATCATGAGTGATTTCTGGAGATGTATCAAGAGTCAGAATACCGTCATCGTTAATGACTAATTCACTTTTACCAATTTTATCAGCAATTGCAGATACCACATCATTTTTGATTCCATCTTTGAGTCTGTTTACAATTCTAAAATTTGCACGTTTGCCAGGAGGCCAAGAGGGGTCAACATCTACTTTTTTTGAATCAGTAATACTTTGAGATCCTATCTTTTCAAAATAAGAAATCAGATCTGAAAGGGCATTTGGATGAGTATTAAAAATCAGATCTTCGGCTAGTTTTTTTTCTTTTTCATCAATCTCACCATAGGGAATGATCTCTTTTGCATTGACTATTGCAGTATCCAAACCTGACTTGACTGCATGATATAGAAATACAGAGTTTAGAATTTTTCTGGCATAAGGAACCAGACCAAAACTGATGTTACTTAATCCCAGAGTAGTAAAGGAGTTTGGAAATTTTTCTTTGACTAGTCTGATTCCTTCAAGAGTATTATTTCCTGCATCAAGAAATTCATCCTCACCTGTTGCAAGCGTAAATGTTAGAACATCAAAAATAAACTGTTCAATTTTTAAACCATATTTTTTTCCTGTCTCAAAAAGCAATTCTGCAGTCTCTAATTTTTCCTGAGAAGTCTTTGCCATTCCTTTTGGTCCAATACACAATGCAATTGCAGGAAGTCCATACTTTGCCATGATTGGTGCTAGTTTTTCAAATCTACTTCCGTTCCCTTCAAGATTAATAGAATTGATTATTGGTTTTCCAGGAATTTGTCTTACAGCTGCTTCAATTACATCAGGATCTGTAGAATCAATTACTAGAGGTGCATCAATTTCCAAGCTGAGCCTTTTTACCAAATTTAACATAAACTGGAGCTCATCTGAGCGCTCTGTTGTTGCAACACAAATGTCAAGGCAATGAGCTCCATCTTCTACTTGTGTTCTTGCCAAATCTATCAATCCATCATAGTCATCATTTAGTACTAGCTGTTTTGCTTTACGAGATCCCTGTGTGTTTATTCTCTCACCAATAATCAATGGTGGAGGAATCTGTTTTAGATCTACGGTCTTTAGTGCGGAGCTCACTCTAGGAATAGTCAATGTTGTAAGATATCCAGAGTTTTTCTAAATACTTAACCCTCTACAGAGTTGGCTTTTTCGTCAATTGTTTTGCGGAGAGCAGCAATGTGTTGTGGATTTGTTCCGCAACAACCTCCAATTATTCGAACCTTTTTGAATTGCTTAAGAAAATCACCAAGAGTAGATGCCATTTTTTCAGGAGTCATTTTGTAGATAGCTTGTCCGGCTTCATTTTCAGGCATCCCAGCATTAGGCACCACAAGTATTTGGTGCTCGTTTTGTTCATCAAGCCATCTAACACTTTGAGTCATTTCGATTGGTCCTGTTGAACAATTTAGTCCAAACACATCAATTCCCATATCAGACACAGTTGTGTATGCGGCTTGGATATTGGTTCCAAGCAACATCTTTCCGTATTGATCTAGTGTGGTGTTGGCAATGATAGGAACCTGTTTTCCAGTTTTTTTCATTGCGTTATGACATGCTTCAATGACTAGTTTAACTTCTAAAATGTCCTGGCTTGTTTCAATTAGTAATGCATCAACTTCACCTAAAATCAATCCTTCTGCTTGAAGTTCAAACGCATTTCGAATTTCATCAAGGGGTTTTTGTCCTAAGTCAGGATCATTTGAACTTGGAAGATAACCAGAGGGCCCCATAGATCCGATCACATATCTTGGCTTGTCAGTATACTCTGAGCAAACCTCAACTGCAAGCTGTGCTATTTTTTTGTTAAACTCTACTGTTTGATCACCAAAGCCATACTCATCAAGTTTGATTTTGTTTGAACCAAAGGAATTTGTTTCAATACAATCAGAACCTGCATCTAGATAATTTCTATGAATCTGTTTAATCCATTCAGGATGGGTCAATACTAAACCATCATTGAATCCATCTTGATTGTTTGGAAAGTCTTCAGGTTTTGGATTATGTTTTTGAATCTCAGTTCCCATTGCTCCATCAAAAAGTAAAACTCTATTTTTGAGAGCATCAAGAAATGATTCTTTTGTATTCAATTTGTTTTTGAGGTATTTTTTGATAGTTTAACTCTTTTGAGAACAATCATCGTTTCAATAGGAAACTATACGTATATTGAAATTAGGTGAAAGGTAACTTTTTGTACGTTTATGCAAAAGTTTCAAGTAAACAATCTGATTCGTAGTGCCACATTTTTTCAACATGCAGGAATCTCCATAGTATTTGTATTCATGCCTATTATTGCTAAAGGCGTTACTGATTCAGTTTTTGAAATTGGATTAATTGTTGCATCTTTTAGTTTTGCACAGATTCTATCTGAAATCTATTTTGGGAGACACTCAGACAAGAAAGGAACCAGGCTCAAGTTTATCAGAATTGGCTTTATTGGGTGTGCAATAACGTTTGGACTGCATTACTTTGCTGATGATATCAGCTTAATGTTCCTAGTCAGAATTGCAGCTGGAATTGCAAGTGGTATCATGATTCCTGCAATGATTACTTATGCATACGAGGCAAACCATGAGAAAAAACGTAGTGCAACGGTAATCTCATTTCATGCTTTAGGATGGTTTGCAGGGATTGCTGCAGCTGGTTTTGCAAATGATCTAAAATTGATTTTCTTAATCAGTGCAGCATCATTTCTTATTGGGTTTTTGTTTACAATAAAAATGCCAAATCCACCTCAAGCCAAAGAGTTAGAACCTGGAACCACCAAAAAAGTGATTTCAAAAAATAAATTTTTGTTCTTGTCTTTGTTACTAAGACATATTGGTGCATCATCTGTATGGACAATTTTACCCATATTGTTAATGGATAGATTGGGGGCAGAGTTGTATCAGATATCAATTGTATATGTTGCAAACACATTGACTGCATTTGTCTTGATGAACTTGATGGCAAGCAGAATAAAAATTTCAAATGTCTCAAAGTTCAAAATCGGAATTGGTTGTACAACATTTGTGTTTATAGGATTGGCACTAATTACAGATTGGTGGATGGCAATGCCATTTATGGCACTAGTTGGTGGAACTTGGGCATTTTTGTTTATAGGTGGAAACTTTCACTTAATGGAGAATAATCCACGATCCACATCAACTGGAATATTTAGTTCAACGATATCTATTGCAACTGTGGTAGGACCAGTCATTGCTGGTGGAATTGCATTTGCATTTGACTATGTTTCTGTGATATATTTTGCAATTGCAATAATTGTTTGTGCGTTTGTAATTTCATTAAAGATACGGAATTAGAAAAACCATAAATTCGGTAAGACTAACATTATAGATGTAATACACGGTTAAATTTCGTAATCTTTGGAATTATGAATTTTTTAAATTGAATTTAACCTTTACAAAATAACTGTTCTACATGTTTTTCTTAAGGAGCTTATCCATGAAGGAACAGACTTCATTCCTTCAGAGTAGATCTGTCTATGTCTTCTTGTAATATTCATATGCTTTGTTCTAGAGTAAAAATTTCTCCAATTTTCTAGTGTTATAATTGATTCATTAGATAATGAACTTATTTTCTGATCTAATTGGGAGTCAAATTGTATTACCTGATTGGTAGAATTGAGGGATGGAATAAGTTTCCATCATACAATATATAATATTGTAGATTCTATAAGACAAAAAATAGAAGGTAACACAGACATGAAGACATTAGTTATTGCCATCTTTGCTGTAGTGTTAGGCGCATCCATAGTTGGAAATTTTTTGCTGTATCAACAAAATGTGCACTTGATGGGGCTGATTGATGTCATGACAAAAGACAACGAGAAACTAAGCAATACAATTGCCGAGATTAACGCAGAAACAGAATATCCCAAACAGACGGCAATACCAAGGGTTGAAAAAGAGATATTCGAACTCAACGTTAGTTTATCTGAAAAAGAACAACAGGAAACAGAAGATAATTCTAAACCCCAACCATCATCAAGTCAATCAATAACTGCAGTAGGAGTAAGACCGCTAGTTGTAAGGGACGGTTTCTTTGAGAGAACACAGTATGAAGGAACAATTATGGAAATTCTGGTTTCTATCAAGGAACAAGGAGACGGTTTTGTTCTAGTCAACACAGAGGTCCCAACAGGGATCGCTTTTCAAGAATCTGCCAAGACTGCAGTCAAGATAGCACAAGAATACCTTGATGCAGACTTGTCAGACAAAGATATAGTATTCTCAATTACTGTTGATGCAGACAAGACACGGCTGCAAACAGTAGATGGATATAGTGCAGGTGCTGCAATGACAGTCCTCCTAATATCTGAGCTTCAAGGAAAGTCCATTAGCAATGATATGGTGATTACTGGATCAATTCTGCCTGATACAAGCATTGGAAGAGTTGGAGGAATATTTGACAAAGCTGAGGCTGCTGGAAAGCATGGAGCAAAAATATTTCTTGTGCCTTCAGACCAAAACGTAACCCAAGTTGAATCATGTGAGGAAAGCAGAACAGGGAATTTCATTTACAGATCATGCACCTTGGAAGAAAAGCCATTGTCTCCCATAACTGAAGAAATGTTTGGCATGGAGATACGAGAAGTATCTGATATTGAGGATGCCGTGCGATATTTTCAAACTGGACTGTTTGGAGGATAGTGTAGATGTCTAGCAGATATCATGATGACAAGGTTCAGAATGATAAAACTCGATAATTCCATGTGTAAAAAATAAACTAGCTTGTGTTGAGTTGAGATTCCAACTGGTATAACTTCTCAATTCTTTTGTAGGTTAGTGGATGGGTTCTGAAAAGTTCACCAAATTTACTAAAACTGTTCTTTCTTTCCCAGTCCATTGCCTGCTTTACTTCCTCTTCTGAGATGTGCTGGTCCTTGTAGTGTGATGAAAACTTCATCACCTCATAGCTAGAAGATACAGGATCGACTGCATAAAATGAACGCAATGTAGAATTTTTTTTCTCTTGTTTTTGCAAACTAAGCCCGTATGTAATCTTGGCAAGGGCATTTGCAAGAAGTGATGGGCGCATCTGGTGTCCTGCAAAGTTGTCTGCATAATATTCCCTGAGTCTTGAAAAGTGCATGATGAGAAGATTGGTAACAAAATATACTGCAAATGCACCTGCTCCTATCAGGACTGCACTGCCATGATCTCTTGAGCGTCTTCCAAAAAAAGTGGACATCGCGATAAGATACGCAATAGTAGGAATGACAGACAGTATGGTCATAACAACCATGTCGTTGTGTTTTATGTGGCCTATCTCGTGTGCAATTACAGCCTTTGTCTCCTCTTGCGATAATGTACTTAGTAATCCTCTGGTTAGTGTAAGTGTTGCAGACTTGTTGGTCCTTCCAAAGACAAACGCGTTTGGCATTGAAGTATTTGCTATTGTAATTTTTGGAATCTTGGTCTTGTTTTTGATACACATCTCATGAACCGTTTCCTCAATCCAGGGGAATTGTGTTCTGTCCAATGGCTGCATGTTTGTGCTCCATCGTACTATTTTGGGACCTATTGCCCATTGAATCAAGCCAAAGATTATTCCAAGTCCTATTATTCCGTACATTCCAATGTTGAAATACAATCCAAGTGCTGCAAGTAATCCAAAAAGCAGGCCAAAGACAAGAATCGTGGTAAGGGTCATTGATGCCACAAGTTTTCCTAGCATTTAATGTTCCAGTATCCTGATGTTGTTTTGAGATTAAATACGTATGCTCTTTTTTGATTAGAAACATCGGCTCACAATTTTTTTTGGTTCCACGTGGGGTCTAGAATTACCTTCCTTAACTATATCCCTATACACGTTGTGCTCCCCAATCGATTTGAACCCAAAAATAGAAGAATCACAAGGCTATCGCAATCCCCAGCGGGACATTACCTTATCTTCTAATCTCTTGAAAATTACACCATCAATTACAACCCCGATAATCATGATGATAAGCATTATTGCAATTACCTGAGAGACATCATTTAGCTGACGCCCAACATTGAGCAAAAATCCTAGTCCCAAGAAGGAAAACAGTAATTCTGCACCAATAACCCCTCTCCAGGCAAATGCCCATCCTTGTTTAAAGCCTGAAATCATGTATGGAAATGCAGCAGGAATCAAGACGCTAGTTACAAGTTGAGTACCCTTTGCACCCATGTTTCTTGCAGCCTCGACAAAGTGAGGATTGATGTTTTTGACACCAGTATAAGTATTGATAGTTACTGCAAAAATTGCACCGATTGCAGTAACAAAAATAATTCCAGCATCAGTCAAACCAAACCAAAGTATTGCAAGAGGCACCCATGCAACAGATGGAATTGATTGCAATCCCAACACCAATGAACCAATAGTCTGATTTACAATTTCAACTCGTGCCATAAAGATTCCAAGTACAACACCTCCCCCAATTGCAATCACAAGACCCACCAATAATCTTAAGATACTAGTTCCTATTCCAAAAAACAAGCTGCCATCAGCGGCACTAAACACCAAGTCCTCACCAACCTCATATGGAGATGGAAAAATGTTATTAGGCCAAATGTTTGATATTGAAAAAAGCTGCCATACAACTACAATTATAATATAAAATGCAATTTTCTTTAAAAAAATATTTTTCTTCATTGCAGTTCTAACTCTTTTTTACCTCAGGTCTTAATTCTGATAGTATCTCTTGTTGGAATGGTAAAAGACTTTCATCTTCTGCAAGTCTAGGTCTCTTGTAATTAACTGGCATTAGTTTTTTAATTTTGGAAGGTCTGTTGCTAAACACTGCAACATGGGTTCCAAGTACTGCAGCTTCTGCAACATTATGGGTAACAAACAAAATTGTTTTTTTTGTCTTTTCCCAGATTAGTTGCATTTCAACTAAAAGTAGATCTCTTGTTTGTGCATCAAGTGCTGCAAATGGTTCATCCATCAGTAATACATCAGGATCCATCACAAGAGCACGTGCTATTGCTACTCTTTGTTTCATTCCAGTAGAAAGCTGATACGTATATGAATCTGCAAATTTTGTAAGCTGCATCATGTCAAGATACCTCTTTGAGATTTGAGCTCGCTCTTCTTTTGGTATTCCTGCCATTTTTAGGCCAAACTCTACATTATCCTGAACCTTGAGCCATGGAAATAATGCTCCTTCTTGAAATACCATAATTCTTTCAGGACCAGTTGTGGTTACAGGTTTACCATCAAAGAGAATCTGACCTTCATCAGGGATTTCCAGACCAGCCACAATTCTTAGGAAAGTAGACTTGCCACAACCAGATGGGCCAACTAGGCAGACAAACTCCCCATCTTCTACTTTAAGATTTACGCCACCAAGTGCTTTTAGTTTATGACTATCATGCTTGAAATATTTTACAATGTCTTTAGCTTCAAGTTTAGTCATGTGTTGTAAAAACCTCCTCTGTTTGAGAATTTGAATTTATGTCAAGATAAATTCCATCCAAGTTGTATCCGTGACGTCCAAGATACCCCAAAGAGTCTGCTCGTTGTGCAAATGTTGAAATTGAGTTTGGGATTGGATCTGATGTAATTTCTAAATTAGATAATGATTCATCTATAACTGAATCAGATAATGATTGACCCATTGTCTTTTTCATAAACTGATTAAAAATTATTCTAGTCTCTTCAGGATTTTCATTTATCCAGTCAATAGTTTGTTGATTGGATTCAAGCCATCCTTTAATTACTTGTAGATTTTCTTGTACATATTCTTCTCTTCCAATTAATAAGACTGACGCAAATTTTTTCTCAGGCCAGAGTTCTTCCTCAAAGAACAATCTTTTTCCACCAAGTTCCAACACTAGAATAGATGCCCAAGGTTCTGGAACCCATGCAGCATCAATCTCACTTTTTGTAAACAGTGTGTAAATGTCAGGATTTGGGATATTCAATACAATTACAGAGCCACCTTTTTCAACTGGTTTTAGACCATTTTCAGACAAATAATTTCTCAATGAAACATCCTGTGAATTTCCGATTTGTGGTGCAGCAATTCTTTTTCCTGTAAAATCTGCAGCAGAATTAATTTTGGAGTTAGGGTGAACAATAAAGCTTGCACCACCACTGGCAGCTCCTGATAAAATTTTCACATTATGATTTTCAGATTTTAAAAATCCATTGATTGCAGGACCAGGTCCAACATATGCAATATCAACAGAACCTGCAAAAAGCGATTCAATCACTTGAGGTCCACTATCAAATAGCTTGGTTTCAATTTTTGTGTCGGCTCCAATATGATTTTCAAATATACCTTTTTCCATTCCAATAATCGGAATAGCATGGCCAATGTTTGGAAAATATGCAACTCTAATCTTGTTTTCATGTGTAGTTTCGCCCGAACCTGCAATAATTCCTGCAATTAAAAGGATGGCTACTGCAGCAATCCCTGTCAAAATTATTGATCCAATTTTCATAAAACACCGTTATATTTGGGAGTTAAATAATCACCGAATTTTAGCTCAAGCTAGTCACAAGATAATCAGAATTTGATTTTGATTTTTGCATATCACAAAAGATAAATTCCAAAATGTAACCGAAAATGTGTTTTATGACTCAAAAAGGAATTCTTGCATTTTCTGGAGGTTTAGACACATCTGTTGTTGTAAAGTATCTTCAAGAAGAGCATGATATGGATGTAATTACAGTTACAGTAGATGTAGGACAAGGAGATGATCATAAAAAGATTGCAGAAAAAGCAAAAAAACTCGGTGTGATAAAACACTATAACATTGATGCAAGAAAAGAGTTTGTAGAGAATTTTATTTTTCCATCGATAAAGGCAAACGCACTTTATCAAAAAAAATATTGTCTAGCAACAGCACTTGCAAGACCACTAATTGCAGAAAAAGTATTAGAGATTGCAAGAAAAGAAAAGGTAACATCACTTGCTCATGGATGTTCAGGTAAAGGAAATGATCAAGTAAGATTTGACATTACATTACGTTCTGGTTCTAACTTGCCAATAATTGCGCCAATTCGTGACAAGAATCTAGACAGAGTTACAGAATTAAAGTTTGCAAAAAAACATGGAATAGAAATTGACACTGTTGCAAAAAAATTCAGTATTGATCAAAACTTGTGGGGGCGTGCAATTGAAGGTGGAGTTTTAGAGGATCCGTATAATGAACCACCTGATGATGCATTCATTTGGATTAAAACAAAGAATCTACCAGATAAACCAACATATCTAGAAATTAAATTTGAAAAAGGAATTCCAGTAGAAGTTGATGGACAAAAATTAGAGCCAATTAAATTAATTGAATATATTAATAAAAAGGCGGGAAATGCTGGCGTAGGAATTATTGATCATATTGAAGACAGAGTTGTTGGAATAAAATCACGTGAAGTATATGAGACTCCAGCAGCAACATGTCTTATTGAAGCGCATTCTGACTTGGAAAAGATGGTTCACACAAAACATCAAAACAAGTTCAAATCAATAATTGATGATGAGTGGTCATATCTAGTTTATTCTGGATTATGGCAAGATCCACTAAAGCAAGACCTAGATGGGTTTATTGAAAACTCTCAAAAACCAGTTTCAGGGGCGGTAAGGCTAAAGCTATACAAGGGAAGTATTAGAGTAGTTGGACGAAAATCAAATAACTCTTTGTACAGTCATGAAATTGCCACATATGGGACAGAATCTACATTTGATCAAAGATTGGCCAAAGGATTTGTTGAATTATGGGGAATGCAGTCAACAGAAGCTAATAAATTACAAAAGAAAATGTCATCAAAAACATGAACTGTCTAGAATGTGATGCAACACTAAGCGTCCCAGACGATGCCTCCGTTGGAGAAATCATCTCCTGTCCTGATTGTGGTGCTGACTTTGAAATTGCAAAGAAAGAAGGATCAAATGTCGAGCTAAAACAAGCAGAAAGCGTAGGCGAAGACTGGGGAGAGTAATGTCAAAAGTTTGCATCGTGTTTGATCGCCTCAGAGCGGAAGAAAAGATGCTGCAAAAAGAAGCATCTGATCTTGGACATGCCACAATTATGTTAGATGCAAAGATCACTCAGATCAATACTGACAGTAAAAGAAATGATTTTGATTTAGGGGATGTCGTTCTAGAAAGATGTGTTAGTTATTTTAGAGGGCTTCATTTTACTGCCAGTCTAGAGTTCATGGATGTCCCAGTGCTTAACAAGTTTGATGTTGCAAATCTTTGTGGAAATAAGATGTTCATGACTCTGCTTTTAAAAAAGCACAACATTCCAACACCTAAAACATATTTTTCATTTTCAAGTGAGAGTGCATCTGAAAACATTGAAAAAGTTGGGTATCCACTTGTAATCAAACCAGTAATTGGAAGCTGGGGACGAGGAGTGATGCCACTAAAGGATAAAGATACAATGGATGCAATTTTAGAAATTAGAGACATTACGGATAGTCCTCATGATAGAATTTATTATCTGCAAGAATTAGTAAAAAGACCTCCAAGGGACATTAGAATAATTACAATAGGAGATAGGCCAATTGCTGCAATGTATAGAAAGTCTACAGGTGGGTTTAAGACAAATATTGCATTAGGTGCAGATCCCGAGCTTTGTGAGATTACAAAAGAGATGGAAGAGATGGCTACAAAGGCATCAGAAGCAATGGGTGGAGGTATTTTAGGAATAGATATGATGGAAGATGAGGAAAAGGGTCTTGTTGTTCATGAGGTTAATAATACTGTTGAATTTAAGGGATTAGCCAGAGTGTCTCAGCAAAATATACCAAAAGAAATTGTGGAATTTGCCCTAAATTACATTAGGAAATAAATTATACTTCTTTACGAGGAGTTTCATCATGAAAGTGGGTATTGTGGGAGCATCAGGCTATGTTGGTGGAGAAACGCTTCGTCTGTTAGTAAATCATCCTGATGTTGAGATCGCTATGGTTACATCAAGGCAACATGTTGGTGAATATCTTCATAGAGTGCAGCCAAGTTTAAAGGGGTTTACAGATCTAACATTTTCTGAGTTAGACTATGATAAAATTTCTGACAAGTGTGATCTTGTATTTACTGCGGTTCCACACGGAACAGCAACTGAAATTGTTAAAGCATTGTATGACAGAGGAATCAAAATTATTGATTTGAGTGCAGACTATAGATTGCATAATCCAGAGGATTATGGAAAGTGGTATGGATGGGAGCATCCACATCCGGATTATCTTTCAAAGTCAGTATTTGGAGTTCCAGAACTTCACAGGGAGCAAATCAAAAATGCTCAACTAGTATCCTGTCCAGGATGTATGGCAGTAACATCAATGTTGGCACTTGCACCATTGATTAGAAATGATCTTATTGATACTGAACACATAGTAGTTGATTCAAAGATTGGTTCATCAGGTGCAGGTTCTGGTTCAGGAACCGCACATGCAATGAGAGCAGGAGTCATTCGACCATACAAACCAGCAAAACACCGACATACAGGCGAGATTGAACAAGAATTAAGCGAAATTGCAGGGAAAAAAATTCATGTATCAATGAGTCCACATGCAGTAGATGTAGTTCGTGGAATATTGTGTACAAATCACACATTCATGAAAAAAGACATAGAAGAAAAAGAGTTGTGGAAAATGTACCGACAAGCTTATGGTGAAGAGAAATTTATTAGATTAATTCGTGACAAAAAAGGATTGTATAAATTTCCTGATCCAAAATTCTTGGTAGGTTCAAACTTTTGTGATATAGGTTTTGACATAGATGAGGATAATCATAGATTGATTGCATTGTCAGCATCAGATAATCTTATGAAAGGTGCAGCAGGATCAGCTATTCAAAACATGAACGTAATGTGTGGCCTTGATGAAATGGATGGACTTAGATACACACCACTTACTCCAGTATAGAAATGATCACAATCAAAATTGGTGGAAGTGTAGTAGATGATTTACATCCATCAACAATTTTGGATATTAAAAAAGTTGCAGAAACTGAAGGATTAATCATAGTTCATGGTGGAGGAAAGGAAGTCACCAAAGTTTGTAAGCAGCTTGGAAAAGAACCAAAGTTTGTCACATCACCAAGTGGAATTAAAAGTAGATACACTGACAAAGAGACTGCAGAAATTTTTACAATGGTAATGTCTGGAAGAATAAACAAAACAATTGTACAGATGCTTCAAAAAAATGGAATTAATGCAATTGGATTATCAGGACTTGATGCCAAGGTTATCCAAGCAGATAGAAAAAAGAAACTTCTAATTGTAAATGAGAAAGGCCGAAAACAGGCAATAGATGGCGGATATACAGGTAAAATTACCAACATCAATGCCGGATTTATTAAATCATTGCTTAATCAAGGCTTGGTCCCCGTAATCTCACCAATTGCATTAAGTGAAGAATCAGAATTTCTTAATGTAGATGGTGACAGAGCTGCAGCTTATGTTGCAGGAAAAGTAGGATCTGATAAGATTCTTTTCATTACAAATGTCGATGGTTTGTTAATGGATGATAAACTTGTCAAAAAACTAACTTTAAGTGAAGCAAAAGAGATCAGACCAAAGATCGGTCCAGGAATGGAAAAAAAGATCTTAGCTTCAACTGAAGCACTAGATATGGGAGTAAAAGAGGCACTTATTGCAAACGGTCAAAAAGAAAACCCTATATCATCAGCTATTGCGCATGATAACTGTACAGTGATACAGAATGAGTGAAGACCGATTCATGGGAAATCTCTATCAAAGATTTCCAGTAACTATTGAAAGAGGAGTAGGATCTCATGTTTGGGATGTTAATGAAAAGGAATACATTGATTGTATGGGAGGATACGGAGTAGCACTAGTCGGACACCAAAATCAAAGAGTTAACAGAGCTATCAAAGAGCAAGTGGATAAAATTATTACAGTTCACAGTTCACTTTATAATAAAACAAGAGAAGAATTTCTAAAAATATTGATTAGTCTTGCACCAAAAGACTTGACTCAAGTACATCTTAACAACAGCGGAGCTGAAGCAATCGAAGCTGCAATAAAATTTGCAAGAAAATTTACAGGTAAGAAAGGAATGGTTGCAATGAAAGGATCATATCATGGAAAATCATTTGGAGCATTATCATTAACATTTAATCCTAAATATAGAAAAGCATTTGCACCACTGGTTGAAAAAGTTTCTTATGCATCATTTGGAGATATAAATGATCTTCGTTCTGTAATTGATAAAGATACTGCATTTGTTATTTTAGAGCCAATTCAAGGTGAGAGTGGTATTAATGTTGCACCAGATGGCTTCTTGCAAGAAGTTAGAAAGCTTTGTGATGAAAAAGAAATCCTTCTAATTTTTGACGAAATACAGGCAGGATTAGGAAGAACGGGACGATTATGGGCATGTGAGCATTGGGATACTGCTCCAGATATCATGTGTCTTGCAAAAGGAATTGCAGGAGGTGTTCCAATGGGCGCTACACTTGTGAAACCAGAAATACTTTCTGCAATGAGTAAAGGGGAGCATTCATCGACATTTGGAGGGAATCCACTTTCTTGTGCAGCAGGAATTGCAGCACTCAAAGCAATCACCGAAGACGGTTTAATTGAAAATTCTGAAAGGATGGGAAAGATTTTCAGAGAAGGATTAGAAAAATTAAAAGAAAAACACACCATTATAAGAGAAATTAGAGGTAAGGGACTGATGATAGGAGTTGAATTAAAATTTGAAGTGAGAAACATCCTCATGAACTTGATAAAAGAAGGAGTTTTAATGCTCTACTCAGGCAGAAATATCCTTAGAATTTTACCACCGTTAGTAATATCTGAAGAAGACATAGCAAAAGTTTTACAAACACTAGACGATGTACTTACCAAAGAGGAAGAAATTCTAAATGTACAAGGATAAAATAGATGAAAAGATTATCGAGTATCTTAAAGAAGATTCCAGAGAATCTTTTGTAGATATTGGAAAAAAACTAAAGCTCTCTGAATCTGCAGTAAGAAGAAGGGTAAAACAGCTTGTAGATAACGGCACAATCAAAAAATTTACTTTAGAACTTGGAGAAGAAAATGCAACAAGTGCAATTGTTCTAGTTTCAGTAGATTCTGCAATGGATACATCCAAAGTATCAATAAAACTTGCAAAACTAGATGGTGTGAAGACAGTATATGAGATTACGGGTCAGTATGACATTACAACGATTATTAGTGCATCAAATATTTCTGAAATTAATAGTAGTATAGATGCACTAAGAAAAATTCCAGGTGTAGTTGATACTAATACAGTAATAATTTTAAGAAAAATAGTCTAAAACGACTTTCGTTTTATAAATAAAATAACTAACTAAATTAGGATCAATATTTTTACAATACAACGAACTTAGTACGAATATGTTTATATTATTAATTTATATGAACGATTTCTGTAATGAAAGATCCGAATTACTATGCAAACATATACAACGCATATGACAAAAACCCCAAGAAAATCAGAGTTTTAGATAGCACTTTAAGAGAAGGAGAACAACACCCAGGTGTTTCATTTACAAATAAACAAAGAATCCAAATTGCATGGATGCTAGATTATTTTGGAGTAGATCAAATTGAAATTTCGCCAGTAGTCTCAGGTGATCATAAAGAAGCAACTAAAACAATTATCAAACAAGGCTTAAAAGCAGATATTGTATCACATGGAAGAGCACTAAAAGAGGACATTGATGTTTCATTAAGCTGTGATGCAAAATGGTGTGCGGCATATCTAGGTATTTCAGATATTCATCTTAAAGACAAATTAAGAATTTCAAGAGAAGAAGCAATGAACAGAGCAGTTGAAACAGTAGAATATGCAAAATCTCATGGACTAAAAATTAGATTTACCGTAGAGGATGGAAGCAGAGCTGAACCAGAATTTTTACTAAAAATGTGCAAGGCAATTGAAGACGTAGGAGTCGACAGAATTAGTTTGCCAGATACAGTTGGAATTCTTCGCCCAATTGGTATGTATAATTTTGTTAAAAAGGTGAGGGAAGTAGTAGATGTACCACTTGATGCACATGTTCATAATGATATAGGCTTTGCAGTTGCAAATGCTTTTGCAGCATGTGATGCAGGAGTAGATCAAATTCATACAACAATTGACGGAATAGGAGAAAGAACAGGAATTCCTCCACTTGCAGAAGTAGCAGTGGCATTGACATATCTGTACAAATCACCAAATGATTTCAGATTAGACATGCTTCTTGATTTGTCAAAACTAATTGAAGAATACACAATAATTAAGCCATATGACTCTAAACCGATTGTCGGTTCTTCAGCTTACAAACATAAAGCAGGAACACATCTGGCAGCAATACTTAGAAATCCAGCTGCTTATGAACCAATTCCACCACGCGCTGTAGGCAATAGAAGAAGAATTGTCTTTGGAGAACTGGCAGGAAAAACAGGAGCTGCTTATTTGATGTCATTATTAGGCTTGGAAAAGAATGATGAAAATGCAAAAGCAGTAGCAGCAGGACTTAAAGGACTCAGAATGGGAGATCTTATTGAGATTCCATTAGAAGATCGATTAGAAAAAAAGATAATTAATGACAAATAATGGAGGATAGTGAGGAAAAAATATGTCCAAATGTGAAGAATGTGATGCAGATATCTCAATTCCAAGTGATGCGTTAGAAGGAGAGATTGTTACATGTCCAGAATGTGGCGCAAGTTTTGAATTAGTAAAAGGTTCAAATGGTTTCGATCTAAAGCCTGCCCAAACGGTTGGCGAGGATTGGGGGCAGTGAATCCTGACGTTACAATTCTTTATGATACCATCCGTTGGGAAGAAAAAGCTCTCTTAGAAGCAGGTAAAAAGAATAACATCAATATACAGATGGTTGATTGTAAGAAACTAGCATTAAATTTAGAAAAAAATCCAGAAGAGTATGGTGTGATTATTCAACGATGTGTTAGTTATTATAGAAATTTACATTCTACTGCAGCATTAGAGGGATTAGGTGTTAAGGTAATTAATTGTCTAAATACTGGAATTTTTGCAGGAAACAAACTTTTTACTCATATGCTTCTAAAAAAGTTTGGAGTTCCAACACCTTATGCAACTGTTGCATTTTCTAAGGATGCAGCCTTGGAAACACTTGAGAGACAAGGATATCCCAAAGTAATCAAACCAACAGTTGGAAGCTGGGGAAGACTGATTTCAAAATTAAATGATAAAGATTCTGCTGAGGGAATTATTGAAAGTAGGGAGAACATGTATCCAATTTATCAGATTCATTATCTGGAGGAATTTGTCAAAAGACCTCCCAGAGACATCAGAGCTATCATGGTAGGAGATAAGATTGTTGCAGCAATCTATAGAACTTCAGGTAATGGAAACTGGAAAACAAACATGGCACTTGGAGGGATTGCAGAGGAGTGTAAGGTTACACCAGAGATGGAGGAAATATGTATTAAAGCAAAAAATGCAGTTCAGGGAGACATAGTAGGAGTAGATTTGATGGAAAGTGATGATAAAGGATTAGTGGTTCATGAGGTAAACAACACAACAGAATACAAAAACACAGTTCGTGTATGTGGTGTTGACATTCCTTCATTAATGCTTGATTACGCCCTCAAATCAAAAAAGTGAGAATGGACACAACTTTTACCATAACCCCAAGATTTGCAGTAAAAATGCTTGAAAAAGCACTTAGACTCTACACGCCATCACTGAGTGAAAAACCAATGGCAGAATTTCTTGCAGATAAATGTGATGATTTGGGATTTGAAGATATTCATATTGATGAAGTTGGAAATATCATTGCAAAGAAAGGTTCAGGTTCTCCAAAGATTCTGCTTTGTGGGCACATGGATGTAGTTCCGGGAAAAGTAAAGGTTAGAAAAGAAGGAGATTCTCTTTATGGAAGAGGAGCATCAGATGCAAAAGCACCATTAATGGCAATGCTTTTTGCAGCTGCATCAATTCAAAACAATAATGGATCTGTGACCTTTGTTGGGGCAGTAGATGAAGAAGGAAATGCAACTGGAATTAAGAATCTAGTTAAAAATGACATGGATATTGATTATGCAATATTTGGTGAACCAAGTGGAATAAAACAAGTCACAATTGCATACAAAGGAAGACTAGCAATTAATCTAAAAATAAGTGTTGATGACAGCGCACATGCAAGTGCACCATGGCTTTCAAAAAATGCCATTCAAGAATCAATGATATTTGCAAAAGAGATCAAAGAAAGATTAGAGTCTGGACAAGAGAAAAAATCAAAAGGAATGTTACTCACTGCAACATTAACTGAAATCAATGGAGGTACAAGTCACAATGTGACACCAAAAGACTGTGTTTCAACTTTTGATATTAGAATTCCAGTAGATATGAATTGTAAATCAGTTGAACAAAAAATTGCAACTTTAGTAAAGGAAATTTCAGAAAAAAGAAAAGTGGAAGCATTTTACTCGATACTTGATGAGACAGAACCGTTTGAGGCACCGCATAATTCACCACTAGTGAGAGCATTTACACTTGGAGTAATGGAGGTGGAGCATTCAAGACCTACCCTAATTAGAAAAACAGGAACAGGAGACATGAATGTTATTGGAAACCAATGGAGTATTCCTGTTGTAACATATGGTCCTGGAGATCCTCACGAAGCCCATACAATTGATGAAAAAGTCTCAATTGATGAATATCTTAAAGGAATAGAAATTCTCAAGAGGACACTACATCACTTAAAAAGACTTCATGACAGAAAAATGCAGTGATGCTTTGGTTTATAGGACTTGGAATTTCAGGTTCAAAGTCAATTCCAAGTGAAGCAGTAGAGATTTTATCACAGGCAGATATTGTTTATCTGGAGCAATTTACAAGTCCAATTAGTAAATCAGATCTGGCAAAAATCAAAAAGATGATCAAAGGAGAAGTCAAACTTGCAAAAAGGTGGTTAGTTGAAGACGGAAATGAGATTTTACAAAATGCAAAAAAGAAAAAAGTGGTTTTATTATCTTATGGTGATCCATACATTGCAACGACACATATTGAGTTACGAACAAGAGCAATAGAAGAAAAAATTAAGACATATTCAGTTCATGCATCATCTTCTCTTACCTCAATGATAGGAGAATGCGGTCTTCATTTTTACAAAGTTGGAAGAATTGCAACGATTATGAGTGAGATGAAATCACTTACAACGCCATACTATATTATTTACAAAAACATCATAGAAGGAAACCACACTGTATTGCTATTAGAATATAACCAAGACAAAGAATTTTTCTTGGATCCAAAGGATGCTTTTTTTGGATTAATTGAAACAGAAAAGTGCCAGAACAGAAATGTTATTTGTGAATCAACATATGCAATTGTTGCATCAAGAATAGGGTTTAAAGATCAGTCAATTATTTCTGGAAAAATCTCAAATCTATGTAAGAGGGATTTTGGAAAACCGCCACACACAATAATAATCACAGGAAGATTACACTTTACTGAATCAGACGCACTAAAAATTTTAGGAAAATGTATTGATGAGCCAACAGACAATTCAGATAGAACAAAAAAAATATCAAAACAGATGATGCAAAAATATGTACCAATAGTTAGAAATGCATTAGAAGAAGTTAGGTCATACTATAAAGGCCAAAAAGAATATCAAGGTATTTTAGAAAATGCAGAATTGTATATTCAAGATGCTGAAAAGTTTCTTGAAGATGGTCTAGATGAAGTGGCAATATTGAGCATTGGATATGCTGACGGGCTTGTAGATGCATTAAGATTAGCTAAGGGCCTGGACCCAAAGATGTAGGCAGGTAATGAATTAAAGAGAGGATAATAGAAAAATAAATGTTGAAATCGACAGAGAAATCAATTTTGACTGGGATATATGTTGGTCAACTTGAAGGAAAATTGCCAATCAGAATTATTCAAGAAAAAAGTAAATTATCAGAAGATACAATCAATTCAAAAATTGACGAGTTAATTAAAAATCAGCTTGTGAATAAAGACAGAATTTCATTAACTGATCTTGGAAGAAATTCCTTCAGAGTGGTTTTAGCAGGAGGTGTTTTTGATATTATTCATCCAGGTCATATTTACACTCTTAATGCAGCACGAACACTGGGCGATATTTTGGTGGTAGTAGTTGCAACAGATAGTACTGCAGTAAAAATGAAAAAAAGAAAACCTCTTCACAGCCAAGAACAACGTCAGGAATTAGTCTATTCATTGAAAATGGTAGATGTTTGTCTTATTGGACAAGAAGATGACATTTTCAAAACAGTAAATCTTGTTAGACCACAGATCATTGCATTAGGATACGATCAAATACATCAAGAAAGATTCATTATGGAAGGATGCAAACGAATTAAACTTGATGCACAAGTTGCAAGGTTGCAATCACCAATTCCGGATAGTTCTAGCTCTAAAATTGAAAAAGAGTATGGTGAATCAATTCATGGAATTTAAATAGATTCAATATTGCTTTGTTGTAAGAATATGGCATTTTGCCTTGTGATGAATAGTATTGATAATATCATCATAGTGAGTGGATTCTGTCATTGAGAGTTTTGGATAATCTACAATTAGTAATTCAACCTCATTTTCTGATACATAATCGATCACCCAGTGTGCAATAGAGTCTGTCAAGGCAAATTTTGTTTTTATTAAAATTCCTTCTCTTTCAGCAATCTTTTTCCATTTTACTAATTCTTCATCAATTTTGTGTTTTCTAGTTTGAAGAGATTGTTTGTCTGCTTTGGTTTCAAAAAAATGAAACATTGGAGGTTTCTGGTAAAAACACTCAATTACTGAAAGAGCACAGTCTAGTTTTTTTGCCATTTTCAATCCAAGGTCAAATGCTTTTTTGTCATGAGTGGGAGTAATAATTGCAACTGTAATTTGTTTAAACAAACTAAAGCAATACCATCAATCTTATATTAATGACTTTGTTTGAAAAATTTCTGAGGGCACTGGAATTTTGATTGTAACTTTAGAACCATCTTGTAGTTTACCAGATTTTCTGATGCATTCTTTAGAGATCAACTCAATTATAGAATCATCATGATGCGTTCTCTCCAAAACTATCAATTGACAATCAATTGACTGGTTAAGTTTTGCAGGAAAGCATTTAACCCAACCATATGTTCTTTTTTCGTCTGAAAAACTCTCTATGGTAATTCCATTCAATGTTTCAAATTGCTGAATTGCTTTTTGATCTACTTTTTTGTCTAATTTAACATTGAGAGTCCCAGGAAATGGAATATAACCAATTTTAGACTTGAACTGTTTTGTATAGCCCTTAAGAGACATGTAATATGCCCCCTCACCCATACCAGATACCAAAATTCCTTTGAGTTCAACATGAGATGATGAAGAATTTAGGCATTTTTGAAGTATTGTAGATAATTTTGTCATTTCAGAAAAGCCTTTTGGAGTTATTTTGACTGAAATATTTCGTCCGCTAATTATTCTTTCTATAAACTGATTGTTTTCCAGTTCTAGTAAATGCTTAGAGGCTGCCTGTTGAGATTTTTTTATACTCTTTCCCAACGAGGAGGTGGTAATTGTGACAAAATTGTGCTTGGCTCCTTGTGATAGAAGATAAGCAAGAGTTAAGATGTGCTGAATCTTTAGTTCAGTCATCTAAATAGAAACCTATATGATTCCCAAGTCGCCGAATGTTTTTAGGGTCAATCCTTCAGAGTTTGTTAATTTTGCAACTCTATGACCTATTACACATTCAATTCCAGCATTCTTTGCACCCTCTAAGAGTCTCTGTGTAATAATACCATCCAGCAAGAGATATTTTATTCCAGATTGTGTTGATAACTTGCTAACAACTTCACTAATTGGAACTTTAAATATTTCCTTTTGGGATTCATCTAATGCTATTGCTTCTAATGTTTCATTAAGGTCTGGGTAAAGTTTAGCAGCCATTTCGGCAATTGGTTTATCATCTTGACTCTTCAAAGTTGGTGGAGAACCGCCAGTTTTAATTTCGTCAGATATAGGTCGAAGTATCTCATCAATTCTTTCGGGACTGAGTTCTTCAACTTCAATTCCAGTATCTGCTCGTAGTTCATAATCAACTGGAACGATTGATTTGAGTTCTTTGAGGATAAATCCACCGGCTCTATCACCATCTGTAAATGCAACAATTGTATCTTTTGAAGCACATAACTCTTTAATGGATTCATCTATTTTTGCGCCTTCAATAGCAATTGCATTGTCATAACCTGCTCTGAGCAGATTGATTACATCAGCTCGTCCTTCAACTAGAATAATCCATTTTGAATCAAATACTCCAGAACTACATGTTAGTTTAGATGGTCCATAAGTAGCAAGTTTTCCAGAATCACCTGCATGAACGTCTTTTAGCATGCTTTCTCCTTCACTTACAGTTTTGGTTGCCCAACGCTGTTTGATTTCTTTTGCACGTCTTACGATATCATCTTTCTTTGCCGCTCTAACATCATCGATTGATTCAAGTTTGAAAGTACAATCAAAAGGACCTACTTTATCTATGCTCTCAATTCCAGCTGCAATTAATGCACAAGTATCAATATCAGTACTCATTGGAATTAGAGCATCACCAGATGTCGTATTTGCAGTAGATTTTGAATTTACTTCAATACGCCCTACTTTGGAAACTCGTTGCAGTTCATTTAGATTCATCTCAGGGCCTAACAATCCTTCTGTTTGGCCAAAGATAGCTCCAATTATATCTGCTCTTTCAACGAGCCCATCAACTTCAAAGGAAAGTTTAACATGATATTTGACAATTCCTGATTGAGGCATAAATTATTCATCTCCTTAATTATCATAATTTCACTTTTTAGTTTGGATATATGAGGGTATCGCAATTATTTAGAAAAAAAATAATGAGATTTTTAAGAATATTAATTTAGTTTACACTGGTCTAAAAATGAAAAATAATGATGTTGTTTATTCAGTGCTAAAAGAGTGACCACATGAACAGGATTTTACAACATTTGGATTGTTGATTTTAAATCCAGAACCCATTAGGCTTTCAATATAGTCTACATTTGCACCTTTTAGATGGTCTACACTGTAACTGTCTACTAGGAGTTTCACTCCATTTTCTTCCATAACCAAGTCATCTTCTTCTGGTGATTTTTCAAATCCCATTCCATATGATAAACCAGAGCAACCCCCACCTTGAACATATACTCGTAGGTATTCAGGCTTCTCGGCTTCTTCGGTCATGAACTCTTTTATCTTTTCAGCTGCTTTTGGAGTAACAGTGATCATTTTTTGTGTTTGTTCAGATGCCATAATAATTAAAAAAGTTGCTTCAAATTATAATAAGCTTTTCATACTCAACCCACTAGGAATTAAAGAAAAGAAGAAGTTTAGGAATAGATTATTTTTTTGACTTGTTGACAAAAGCTGTCATGCGTTCTTCTCTATCAGGATGAGTAAAGCAATTTCTCCAAGCAAGGAGTTCAATTGAGAGTCCAGTATCAAGGTCAGCATTTCTTCCTTTGTTAATTGCAACCTTTGACATCTGAACACCCATCGTAGAGTTTGCAGCAATTTGTTGTGCCATTTTCAAAGCTTCTTCTTGTAATGATGCAAGTGGAACGACATGATTAACTAGACCAATATCTTTTGCCTCATCAGCCTTGATCATTTTGCCAGTATAGACTAGTTCTTTTGCCTTTGCTATTCCCACAATCCTCATCAATCTTTGTGTTCCACCCCATCCAGGAGGAATGCCGATTGTAACTTCTGGTTGACCTAGTTTTGCAGTTTCTGCTGCAATTCTAATATCACATGACATTGCAAGCTCACAACCACCACCTAGTGCAAAACCGTTAATGGCTGCAATGGTAGGTTGTTTTACAAGTTCAACTGTTGCAGTAACAAGTTGCCCTGTTTTTGCATATTCTACTGATTCATCAGCGGTGATTTTTGACATGTATTCAATGTCAGCACCAGCAGAAAATGCTTTTTCGCCTTCACCAGTCAAGATGATTACTTTGACACCATCATCATGATTTAGGATTTCAAAAGTTTTAATGAGCTCTTTTGCAACATCAGTATTCATAGCATTTAGTTTGTCAGGTCGGTTTATCTTTACAGTACAAATGCCATCAGAAGTAGATGTGGTAACTAGTGACATAATAAAAGTCCAAGTAATGTGGGACTTAAATGTTATCTATTTTCCGCTTATTTTGCCCCATTGAGCTAATGCAGATGCAGCTGCAACCCAAGTTCGAAGGTCACTGTAAACTGGAACATTATGTTCCTCAATCAATTTTATCATTTTTTCAGTATATGGACCACCATTACCACCAGCTAGAATTGGTTTCTTCTTTTGTTTTGATAAATTAGCTAGATGTTCAACGATTGTTTCTTCAAGAGGATCATCTTGGAAGACAAACCATGGCATAGCAATATCAATATTCTTTTCATCAAAAAATTGCTGAATGACAAATTGATAGTCATCGGCAGTTGCACCGCCGCCCACATCTGCAGGATTACCGTTATGAATAGGAACAGTTGGTGGAAAACGATCTTTCATTTTTTTGAGAAGTTTTGGAGATAATTTTCCTATTGTAAGACCTAATCTTTCTAATTGATCAATTCCACCAATCATTGGACCAGCACCATTACTAGTCATAGCAACACGATTTCCCTTTGCAGGAGGTTGCCATGCTAGAGCCTTTAAGACTCCAACTAGTTCTTGATAACTATCAACTGAAATAATTCCTGCTTGTTTGAATGCACCCATAATGATTGCATTTGAACCTCCAAGGGAACCTGTGTGAGATGCTGCTTGTTTTGCACCTGCAGCAGTTCTACCACTCTTCCAAATTACGATTGGTTTCTTTTTTTCTTTCATTACCCGTTTAGCAGTATTGATAAATTTTCTACCGTCACCAAATCCTTCAACATATAATCCAATTACTTTTGTTTGAGGATCATTTGCAGCATACCATATCATATCTGCTTCATCAACATCAGAACGATTACCAAAACTAATCATCTTGGATAAACCAAACACATCAGCACTTTCTAACATACTAATTCCCATGGTTCCACTTTGTGAGAAAAATGCAACATTTCCTAATTTTGAACGCACCATTCTTTCTTGTCCTTGGAATGCACAATCAAGACGATTTGCAGCATTGAACATTCCAATACAATTAGGACCAACTACACGAATTTTGTGTTTTAATGATAATTCTTTTACTTCAGCTTCCATTGCGGCTCTGTCACCACCAAGCTCTTTACCGCCACCTGAAACGATTACAACATTATGAATTCCTTTCTTTGCACAAGTCTTCATAATTGGTCCACATGCTGAAAGATCAACACAAACAACAACCAGATCAATCGTTTCTTCTATTGCATCTAATGATGGATAGCATTTGATTCCAAGAATTGACTCTTGTTTAGGATTAATTGGATATACTTTACCTTTGTAATCTTGTTTTCCAAGTGCATCTAATACAGAATTGCCAATCTTTCCAGGTGTTGCAGATGCGCCAACTAGTGCAACAGATTTTGGAGTAAAGAATAACTCCATTGATTCAATGTTTGGTTTTTCTTTTGAGATTGAATTCTTTTTTAATTCTTTATTTAGGATGATCTTTGCATCTACTACAAAGTGAGATTTTGGATACACAACTACGGGGTTAAAGTCAATACTGTTAATGTAATCGGCATTTTCTACACCTAATTTTCCAATGTCAACTAACATTTTTGCTGCCATGTTAAGATCAATAGGTTCGCTTCCTCTGAAACCTTTGAGAAGTTTTGAGCCTTTGAGTTCGCTTAACATTGATTTGGCATCAGATGTTGTAATTGGTAACATTCTAAATGCAACATCTTTGAAGACTTCAGTCATTATTCCTCCTAATCCGGCCATGATCACTGGGCCAAATTGTGGATCATTTTGAATACCGACAATTAGTTCAACGCCCTTTGGAACCATTTTCTCCAAAAGAATTCCTTTAACATTGACGCCTTTCTTTTTAGAAAGGCGACCATACATATCTTTAAATGTCTTTTTTACATCGTTAATGTTATCAATTCCAACTTTAACACCACCTACATCTGTTTTGTGTAAAATTTGTGGCGACACTACTTTCATTACAAGTGGAAAACCAATTTTCTTTGCTTGCTTTGCTGCATCTTCTACAGAAGTTACTAATGCATAAGGTGGAACTTTAACCCCATAGGATTTGAGAATAGACTTAGATAATTCTTCTGTGATAACTTTGTGATCGGTTTGAATAGTTTCTTCAAATATTTTCATTGAGCTCATTATTCAATCGTTTGAACAAAAACTCAGTATATTAAACTTTGGTCAAAGATCAAAGGATTCTTTGAAATTATTGTAAAAATTCCTCATATTGTTTTTTACAATTGAAATTTTTTTATCAACATTAGATCTGATTTCATCAGGATCGATGTAAGGAATTTGCTCTAATTTCTCCCAAGTTTTATCAAGCCAAAGATTCACCATTTTTTCATCAACTTCCAAATGAAATTGAAGACCAACTGCACTTTTTATTTGAAATGCCTGATTTGTATAATTCTTGGAATGTACTAATCGAATTGCACCTTTTGGCAAATCAAATGTATCTTCATGCCAATGAAAAACAGTAAAAGGTTTATCAAATCCTAAAAATAAGTTTGATGTGTCATT
>Ga0224497_10000380_pt1 | contig 31682 bp, 37 predicted proteins | sample SF_Jul11_sed_USG_4_FD_167970 | JGI IMG/M metagenome (GOLD analysis project Ga0224497, IMG submission 167970) | Sediment microbial communities from San Francisco Bay, California, United States - SF_Jul11_sed_USGS_13 | ecosystem: Environmental > Aquatic > Marine > Sediment | place: USA...
ATGATCCAAACGTGCAATGCGAGGAAGGTCAATATTACCGTGACCGAGCACGGGATGCCATCGCCGCCTACGAAGCCGCGCGCCCCGACCATGTGATGGTGCCCAAAAACCCAAGCCTAAATAGCAAGATGGCTGACGTTCTTGGCACAATTACAATGGTCCCTGGAAATGTCGTTCATATTTCGGGTGAGGATGTAATTAAAACCGGAATGTGGCGGGCCATGATAACCGCACACGAACAGGAAAAGACCGATGAATTACCATGAATATTTGACGGATTGGGAAATTGCTGCCGATATCGAGGCGGAGGAAGCACGGGCGCGGCTGGTAAAGGAAGCCGACGAACAGAAGTATGCTAAACAACCCCATCAACCAGGAGTGAACCAATGAAATATCTCGCTGCCGTTATCATTCTACTTTTCTCGACCGCCGCTTTCGCCGGGGAGCGCGAGCGCCCCAATGCACAATCCAGCGCCCGCGCCGCCGCTCTCGCCGTGGGCGTCGGTATCGCAGGAGCCAAGGGAGGGACCGCCACGGCATCTGGAGATAGCGGCGACTCGCTTTACCTGTCTATCCCCGGAGCAGCTTCCGTGGGCGCGGCAGGGGCTCACAAGTGCGGCCTATCGACGGGCTGGAGTATTCCGATCTTTACCTATAACTCGGTCGAAATGGAGCCGTTCTGTGCGCTCTCTACACAGGCAGACTGGGTATGTCAGCGGGCCAGACTTAATCCCGCGCTGGCGGACCGCTGCAAAGAGTTGACCGATCAAGCAGCTAATTTCGGCAAAGAACCGGAAGAAATGGTGGCCGCTGGAAGGCCTCCCGTCAAGACTGCCTCCAACAAGGGCGGCAAAGACAAAGACGATCTGGCCTGCGTTCTGGGCTGGGCTATTGCTAAACACCTAGACTGTTAGGAGAAGAAAATGAAAAGTCTGATTTTCGTAATTTCGATGTTGTTTGCCGGCGTGGCCTATGCCGTCCCTGCGGACTGGGTTAAGGTCGGCAAGGGTATGTATACCTCTCCGGTCTGCTCCACCCCAGAATGTGCGGCGCGTGAAGCGAAAGATATCGACTTCTATGCGGGCGATCTGGATGGGGTTGACGACGACGACGAATAGTGTATAACTAACCCATCAACGCATATTCCCTCAAACTCCAGGGGGCCGGTGGCAGAAATGTCCCCGGCCCTTTCTTTATTTGCGGCAGATTTCCAGTTGGTCTGCGAGTCTGTCCAGACGAGACATCCATTCCCAAAAATACGTGTATCCTTCATAGGGAATCTTTTTCATTTCCTCCGCCACGCGGACACCGGCCTTGGGCCACGGTGGGCAGCGGGACGCCTTAGAGGTCGTTGTCCCGCATCCGATCAATGATATCAGAACGATCCCTAGGACGGCGGCTCGCCACATCCAATTGCTCCTGCTGAATCTCGGAGGTTTTCTCGGTCTGCTTTGCGCGCTCGTTTTTCTTGCCGAGCTTATAGGCAAAGATCACGCCCATCCATTTAAGGGCGGCGCTGGCCAAGTCGGCGATAAACCCACCGATCTTGGCAAACGCACCTGTAATCGCCAACCACATCAGGCTTTAGGCACAATTTTGAGTTTGGACACGGCATCGCGCATACCGTAAACTGTCCATGCGCTTCCCGCAGCCATGATAAGATTATTAATCAGACCACTAACAGCCGTTTCAGCGCCGGTCCACCATTCCCAGCCAAACTGTGTGGCAAGATATCCAACCATCGTAATTACGACGCCTTGAATGGTCTTGCTTGCCATAATCCATTTATTACTCATAACTAATCCGATCTGTGGTTAAGGCATTCTACCCCAGCGATCTAACACAAGCACATCCTTGTATTCAAACACCGGGCATTCCTTGTTAGCCACCTCACAGTGGCCGTGGAACGATATTCTACCATAATAGGCTTCGTTAATCTCTCCACAGAGCGCCTGTAGGGCCGTCAGAGAGGCGTCCGAGAAGTCCCTTAGACCGTGGACCATGATTGCTATGGTTCTAAGGTTATGGCCCTTCTGCGCTGCCGGAACGGCCTCCAGCGGCCTCCCCTCGAATACTCCACCCAGCTTATCAATCAGGAAATGATACCCCACGTCATTCCAGCCGCGTGCCTTGTGCCAATTCCGTATCTCGTCAACGATATGTCGGCCAACAAGCGTCTCGTCGTCGCTGGCGCTGCAATGCAGGAAGACACGCTGCACGGCCCTTTTGGGGCGCTCAAACATCCTCTTCCTCTTTCAGCTTCTTCGCATACTGCTTGAGGTAGTCGCGGGCCTGATCCAGAGTTTCGTTCTGCTTGCGCGTGGTGTCCCATTGGCCCCGCCCGTCCCCTGCCGGAGCAATGTCGTCCGCGACCTTTTCCACTCTCTCCCATTCCATCAGTAAGTCGTCCCTACCAGTTCCCAACCATCGCCAACCATCATAATACAGGCTCTCGGCGGGTCGGGGAATGTCACGACAAGCGTCCAGGCGGTCGTCTTTTTATTGGCGAAGATTTCCATGATAGCGCCCGAACTGACTGCTGCATCCGCAACCTTTCGTTCGCCATTTCCCTTGTTCACCGCATTGATATCTTTCAAGCTCATGCAGACCATGCCTTGCGCCAATGCCGGAGACGTTACTAACCAAAGCAGGGTTGCAAGGCGGGTCACTTATTGTTGTCGAGCTTGTCGAAGATACGCTCCAGGGCGCGGCCCGTCTCGTTATGACGGCGAAGGGCTTCCAGCGCCCGTTCGCGTTCCTTCTGTTCCGCCGAGTCAAGTCGTTGGATTACGATGCCCTGCTTCTTGTCTATGTCACTGATTGTTCTTGTGAGTTCTTCGACGCTTTTCTCGTTTTTTTGCGAGCGTTCTGCAGCCGCGTTTACCACATGCCCGAGGTCATTCCAGGCGATGACACCGGCAATTCCCAGCCCGACGACAGTCAGGCCGTGGCGGAACCACGCCGGGTGCTTTAATATTTTCTCAGGGTCCATGCGCATACTATCCTCTATACTCAGAACTACTTCAAATGGGCGGATATATGGTTAATATCTGATGAATATATTAACGGCCAACCAAGGCCCGGCTACCCTTCTAATTGATGAACCACATCTAACGGCACATCTTCTGCCATTTCATCAGCCCGTTTAACAACGGCATTTCTAAAGCTCTCTATGGCCGCGACGTTTGCCTTCGCTTCCTGTGCCGCCGCCATGCTCATGTAAGGTGCCCAGAAGTGTGCACAGCCCCACTCCTGTACGTTCCGGCCCGTGTCCGGCGTTCTGAACCCGAAGAACATATAAAGGGCGCAGCCGTCTTTTTTCTTTCTAGTTTCCCGACAGGATTTAAAGTTGTTATAAGGACAACCACTCGTATCATCGAACAGCATCATTTCTTCTCTGCAACAATGACATCAACAAACTTCAGGTCCATGTTGGGCAGGGTGTGGACATGCCCCGAACCGGACCCGGCGTTAGCAGTGCTTCCGCTGATCGTCGGCGTCCGTGAATCGGTGGATTGCACCGTACCTGTGTCTTCGGTTCCGCCTGCGGGGTCGCCAAAAATATCCACCCCCGTCGATATTTGCGACTGGGCTGGCAACGCATTCTTCCAGCCTGTCGCTGTGTCGTCTGTGACGTAGAGAAAATGGAAATGGCTGGCATTCACCAGCGTCCCAGCGGCGTGCAAGTGTACCGGCATTTCGGTGGCTGTCAGAGTGTGGGCAGAGGCCGTCTTGGCGGCACCGAACAGAGTATTGAAGGCATCCGATCCCCCAACGCCCACGGCACCCGTGGTGGAGCGAAGACCGGCGTCTTCGTAGGTAGCGCCAGTTAATTGGGTCCACCCGAGTGGGGCAACGGACTGGTGGAACACCATTCTCGTTCCCCTGGGGAAACCTTTAGGCTCATTCAAACGTCTGGAAAAGTTACGCATTATGTGGCCCTGTTAACCCAACCCGCCAAATGGAAAATGCCCGAGGCCGTGGCGAATGCCCGGATAATAGATGTCGTCGCCGTGAAACTGACGCCGGGCACCAGATAATTAAGCCCGTCCATTTCAGCCAAATCCACAATAACATGATCCGCCGTCCCGGTGCCGCCTAGTTCAATCGTTAACCGCGAGGGACTCGTTGCCGTGCCTGCGTTCATCGCATACAGGTAGACTTCCTCAATGCCGTTGGTCGTGGTCGCCTGCACCGTATGAACGGTCGTGCCCGGTGAGGTCAGGTTGTTAACCTCGACCATGCGGCCATTCGTGGACCCGCTAAGTATCTGCTTTGAATACGTTAAGGCCATTAGCTAAACATCCTGTTCATTATGACGATCCCCTCCTGTCCGGGGTCCGTGGTCAAAATCAACGCGCCGAAAGCAGCAGATACGTTCGAGTCCACGCCCTCGACGCCGGTCTTTAGCGGATCGCCCAACTTACTGACGTGCTTTGCCCATTCCACCTTGTTATCGGCGGTCGTGGTGCCGTCATCCGGTTTTCATTCACGGGGGCGGGGAGGTGTTGTAACCACTAATGGTTACAGACGAATAGGGGTTATCAGCCATTTAACCCCCCTCCCCGCACCCGCAATGTGCTCCTTCTAATAAGGTGTTTCATCTAATTGTGTCCTACATAGATGTGATATGGATTATCAGCCATTGCTCAACCTATCATATTGTCTTGTTAATGTTCCAATCAGCGCGTGCGTTCTTTAACTCTCTTCTCCACCTGCTTCTTAAATAGATCAGGGTTTTCGGCAAATAGTCTTACGCGGGCCAATTGACGCCAACGCCGCACGGTTTCCTTAATGAAATCCTCTTGCGCCGTTCTGCCGCCCGGCTGTGATCCCAGCGCGTCCCACCCCTCGCTGGTAACTGCCGCATCCAGGATGCGCTTGGCGGGCTTCCCTGCGGCCTCCACATAGCTCCAATATTGCTGTGGGGTTAGTTCTATGCCGCTGATTTTACGGGGCGGCATGGTAAGTTCCAGCTTTAACCGCACAACTTCGTTGGCTAGCTTATCCTTGGATGCCTTGTTGGTGTAGATGGGCGAGATAATGTCAGGCCCGAGCCCCCCGGTTAATGATATGGGCGAGCCCCATACATTCCGCCTTGCGGGCAAGTCTTCACTATACCCCGGTAGGCGGGATTTAATCTTATCCTGGAATGAGCGCACATCCCGAAGAATGGGGTCTTCCGTCCGCGCCAACTGTGCAACGCCGGTCGGGATCAACGTGCCGGATAGATTCTGTAGATACCTCTCCCCATACCTGTCTGGATCATGTAACGCTTGGATGGTTTCGGAAATTGATTTGAGATACGTCTTGGAAATCACATTCTTGGCAACAGCCATAGATATCATGCCCGCCAATTCGTCCTGCTCACCTTTCTCAAGGTGGCCGGAAATCTCCGCGTAATCCGCAGCCACCCCGAATAGAATGCCAAGCGGCTCAAGCCGAGCGTAGGAAAAATACTTGTCGCCTATTTTCAGGCTGTATGGTTGCCACCCGGTATTGAATAAGGCCTGCCTAAGTTCCGGGTCTTTCGGCCCACCGCCGGTAATCTTACCCTCGGCAGCATAGCTTGCGACAACTGCGCTTACGCCCGTACCTATGGTCATGCGGGCCAAGGCCAAATCCCTGGCCGCGCCGCCCTTTTTAATATCCGCACGGAAATTACGTGATAGGGGGGCCAGTACCGATCTTCCCGCCGCAAACTTGAGAATGTTAAGCGGTGTCCTCAGAAACGGCACCAGCAGACGGGCGGGCGCGGCAACCAATGGGTTGTCACTGTTCCTGATTCCCTGAATTTTCTGCCCGACATCCCCGAGTGGGTTGGTGAATGTCTGGTAGCGGGCGGTGTCCAGCGCGGCCAGTTTAATCTTTTCGGGCGGGTTGGTGATGACTTCATTAATATGTTTAGCCAGATCATTCCCGCGCAATCCCCTTTCCAGCCCGGTACGCATGGCGAGAGAGCGCAATTCCATCCTGAAGCCGATGGTCTTGAAGAATTCATCTTCCGCCACCAGTGCTCGACCGGGCAGGCGGACAACCTTTCCGACAACTCCGGGGATGGCCTTGGGATTGGGTACATCCAGCTTGGAAAAGATATCCGAGGGCTCCTCGGTTATGAACGCCTTGGCTCCGGCCCGAAGGCCGTCCTTCATCCCCTCGACCATACCGAAGATACGGGCCTGCGTGTCGCGAAAGGTAACGCCCTTGCCCCCCCTAACCCCGCGAATCCCCGCCGCAAGTAGATGTTCGGGAATTGTCCAGAGCGCGACTAGACTATTGGATAGTGTATTAACGGCATGAGTCTGTGGACCGGACAATAGCCCGTTAATCCAAACCTCGAATATCTTGTCCAGCGTGGTAGCCTTACGCACTCCGCGCGTAAACACTGCTACCTGTTCGGGAGTGTCAAGTCTGCTGGCAAGGTCCGCTATCTTGTCGATACGGTCCCGCCCGCCCTGAGACTCGATAATTTCCCGGAGAACGCGCTCCTTACTCTCCGAGGGAATCTGGAACTGACGTAACGCACGACCCGCCTCTGCCGTAAGACCGGCAACCTGTTCTTGAATAGCAACATGACGAGTTAGCGCTTGCTGAAACGATACAACTGCCTCATCCGACCCTCCCCGCGCCGCCTTGCTTAGATCAACCACTCGCTCCGCTGATTCAGCCAACAAGTTACGAGCAGCCAAGGCCTCTTCGGCATTAAATGCCTGCCCTTTGCGCCGCTTAAGGAGTGCTGATTCTGTCATCCCCAGATCGGAAGCCAGCAAGCGTGTCTGGTCGGTACTGATGACGCCTCGCCGTGCGGCCTCCATCTTCCCGGCCTGTTCCTGGGATGCTTCCAAGATAACCTGCTTGGCATCTTCCGGGGAGTTAATCCGGTCGAGGTTTATGTTCCCGGCACGGCGCGGCTCTTTATTTTCCCTAGCAAGCTTAGCGGTCCCAGCAGGGACTTCCTCCCTCCCCGATCCCACATCGGAAGTGCGTGGAGCCACATCTTCAATCGCCGCCTCGTCTGCCTGCGCCAGTACATGCTGACGAGCACCCGCCCTAAACCCGCGCATGAGAGCTACGAACGGTTGCAGGGCAACACCCAACCCAGCCCCCTCAAGGGCTAACTCAAACCGATTCTGCGCTTCCGAATCCTTGGGGTCTGCCGCAAGATATTCTGTTACGGGGTTTTGCAACTCAGGAAACTGTTGGATGAAATTACTGAATCGTGGTTGTTGTGGGTCGAAGGCCACTTGATCCGCGACAACGGCAGCGATTTCCGTCTCCAGAAATCTACCAACTGCCTTGGCTGCGGGAACGCCCATCTTCTCGGCAAATCGTGTCGCCGCTTCCGCTACCTGTCCCGTCCGACTCGCAGCTAGAACCGGGATAAACCCGGTCACAAACTGCATGACGCCACGGTTTAGAGCGCCGCCCAAATCTTTCGGCTTGTCAACCTGAGGAATTTTAATGTCGGACGTTTGCTCAGGGGGGATGTGTTGCCCTGTGCTGAAATCAAAACCACCAATGCCTGTTGCTTCAGAAAGCGCCCGCGCGGGTTTGTTAACTACTAAATCCACGATATTCTGCGCCGCTTCGAGTATTCCCCCTGCCTGCTGCTTGAAGTTCTCACCCATTTTTTCAAGTAGCGTAGGCTCTTCCTCCTGGAATCCTGCCGCTGACTCTTCTTCTCTAAACTCACTCCCCTCTATCACCGGAACATTCGTGATGTCCACGGTAACGCCGGGACCAAACCCAAGCGGCGGTTCCTCTGTCGGTTCCTCTCGGAAGTCCTGTTCAGACATCGGTTATCTCTTGGCGGGGCGAGAAATCACCCGGCCATCCGCCGACTTAAAGAAGTCCCTGCCATCTCGGGTTTCGCTGAAGGTAAATTTAGCGCCCTTATGCGTTACTGTTGTATCCTTCGGGACATCCGCTGTTTTTGACACGCTACCGGCAGTAAGGGCGCGGGTCAGTTTGTCAAAAGCATCAAGGCGTTGAATTTCATCCAAGGCATCGCGCTCGCCTTTCGTTATTGCCTCGCCCTTCCGTATCTTCTCAATAATAGGAATGGAGATGGCGGATAGTGACGGAGCAGGTGGCGGTCTTGTTGCGCCGATGACATTTTTCTTTTCAGTCTCCGACAACTTGGATAGGTCCACACCCAACGCTCCGGCCTTGCGCTCTATGTCCGGTATGCGGGCCTCTTCCTTAGCCGCCTCAATCTGCCCCGCCTTTCGCGCCTCAAGGGCGGCGGGGTCCACCGTCCGGGAAATATTCAAGTCAAGACCAATCGCGTCCGGTTGTTTAAATAACCCGCCAATTTGAGTTGCAAGTCTGGTCGCCACAGCCCTGTCTCTCTTATAGGCCTCGCTGGCACCATACTTATTCGGTTCCGCTTGTGCCAACTGATCCATAAGGCCGATTTGCTTTAGCAGGTTTCCGTACTGACTCTCATGCCCCTTCAGCCTCTCAGCGGCAGCCTTCTGCTGAAGCTGCTGATCCAGCAGGTCCACGCGCCGGTCGGCGGTGTCCCGCGTCTGTCGCGCCGCTGCTGCGTCCGCAAAGCCTGCACCCAAGAACGGACTAACCATTAGAAATCACCTCTTTGATTCTCGAAGTTGGTAAAGGTTTGTCCACCACCACCCCCGCCAAAGGACTGCGCGAAGTTAAAGCCGCCAATCCCTGCGTCCACCAGACTGTTAGCGCCCAACTCAAGGCTCTTGCCCCGTGCGAACTGCTGTTTCGCCTTGAACTGCGCTTCCGCAATGGCGAGGTCGGTGCCGATCTTGGTAAAGGCAGCGACTAGCTGGCCTGAATATCCAAGCTCCGTCAGTTCGCGCTGCGCCCGCTGCGCGGCAACCCCGGCCTCAGCCTGAATGGTCTGTACCTCTTGCGCCAGTACGCTCGCGTCCTGCGCCGTCAGCCCCGCAGCAAGGCCGATCTGCTGCATCTGCAAGCCCACATTCCCCGCGTCGAACTTCATAATCTCGCCAACTTGTTGGATCAATTGTTGCTGCGCCTGCTGTTCCTCCAGGAACGATTCCGCCCTCACCCGGTCTTCTTCATTTGCGAAGTCCTGTGCAACGCTGGCAATCTGGGCATTCGCAAAGCTGGCCCCGCCGACATTCCTCTGGGCGAAGTTGGACCGCAGATTGCCGCTCGCCTTACTTGCTGCGCTTCTGATGCCCTGCACCCGGCTTTCCGTCAGCCTGCCAAAGCCGGGACGAAGCTCATCCAGTTGCCCCGTGAGCCTGTTCCTCAAGCCCGCCGTGGTGTCAAAGAATCCCGAAGTGCGTTGCTGGAGAGGATCGAGACTGCCTCTCAATGATCCCAGAACATCCCGTATACCACCCAGTTGTGCGCGGTTCGCCTGCAAACTCCCGATAGCGCCCGCTTCTGTCCGGGGAACAAGGCTTGCCGCCGTGCCCGTGCCTCGCGCCAAAGTACCGCTTCCAAGGTTAAGGGCAAACGTGGGCGTGGTTAATCCGGTCGGGCGCGGGGCGTCAATCGTCTGGTCTTTACCAAACGCTCCACCTATTCCAACGGCACCCTTTACGACATCTTTTACAAAGGACATTAATGACCTACCGTCTGGTACAGGGTTGCATGAACGCCATCGCTAAAATAATCCCGCAACTTTCCGACCTTCCTGACAACGCCGTATTTCCCGAGATGATTGAAATACTTTTCGTCCTTGGCTTCCGCCGTCACCCAGCCCATGTGGTTCTTCTTCAACTCGATAAAGAACGCCAATCCGATCTCCAGCCGGTCCCGCGCCGACGCATCGGGGAACCAGACAGCGTGAGGATACGCGATTTTGCCACGATATTCCAATGTGGCCACGCCCAAGGGTATCTCCCCGTACACCGCATGTTTTCCCATCATGGCGACAACCTCGCCACCGGCCTCCATTATCGGAGTGATTATATCCATCAGCCATGCGTTAAACGTCAGCGCGTCCATGTCTTCCGGCAGATTCTCCACGTCATTGAAGGCACCCCGCTTGTACGCCGCCCAGACATACTTGATATGGTCCGTCTCGAACGCTGCAAACCGTGCCGACTTCCGCCGTAACGCCGTACTCCGCTTTAGACTATTGGTCTTTCGCGGTGCCGAATTCGAGGCCGACTTCTTCGATGACGAACGGGTCCGGGGCGACGACTTCGATTTCGACTTGGAAGAAACTGGAGTGACCGGCAGCAGACCAATCTTGCTTAAAGATTCTTCCACTAAATCCAACGTTGTAGACGGTTGTTCCGTCGTTGTAGTACGAATCTGAGTTGTAGAATCCAATGCCCTCTTCCTCTGCGCCTGGGATTTTCTTCGAGATTTCCTGGTCATAAACACTCTTCCCGCCATACAGAATGCGGATCGTGACGGTCTGCGCGAACTGCTTCCGGTAGGTTATCCATCCCCTGATATCGAATACGTCCGTGTCGGGTATCTGTATTAACCCCGAGCGTCTTATGACCGTGATATTGTCGGTCCCGCCATCCAGACTGCCGACGCCCTCCATCAGGTAGATATTCCCCAACTCATCCCCGAGATAAACCACATCCGTATTGTCCAGCGGGTTGATAAGCTGCATCACCGTCTGCGGAGAGAAATTCATCGGATGCGCGGTGGTCCATTTTGACCACGGACTCAACCCCTGACTCGTGGGATCGTTCAGCGTTTTCTTGTGCAGCACCCAGACCGCCGACTGGTTGTTCGGAAAGCAGTAAACGTCCTGCCCCCTGCGGTCATACTCAATCGTCCATCCCGTCACCTTGTCGATCAGGGGCGATATCTCGGCGGAAACGTCGTTGCTCTCCACGTCACCGAAGTTGATGGTGCCCGAGAGGCTTTCGATCCTCCCCGCCAGCCCCATGATAACGTCATTACCAATATTCTTGATGGCCTCCGTTCCCACCACGGCGGAACCAACATGAAACTCCTGCATGGTGAAATCGGTGGCGTCATTCCCGGCTAACCTGAACAGTCTTCCACGCTCCGTCGATACCAGAAAGGCACCGAATGCAGCCTCCAGCCCATTGATGGGCCTGAGATCGGGCATGGGGAGAAACCATGCGGCATCGAATCCCAATGCAGAGGCCGGGCGGTCGCCCGCCGAAAGGTCTTCCGCGTTCTGAATGGCCGACCCCAGAATGACATGCGGGGTCGCCGTTCCTGACGTGACGTTCGCGTATATCGCCCGCTCGTTGTAAACGCGGCAGTACTTGGCAAAAAAATTGCCCCCGAGATTGTGGGCCAGATCGCTGAAAGTGGTGCCGTCCCACTTCTTCACCGTCTCAAGCCCCGAAAGGTCGGTGATGATTACGAAATCACTAAGGGTGAAGTTATGTTCCCTCGGACCTCGCAGCTTTGCACCCGAAGCGGCGGTTCCTACAGAGACGAATGTCTGATCCCCGTCCCATGTGTAAACGGTATCGCCTGCCTGCACTAATGTAGATACCGACATATCGGGATTGATTAGCTGGGCAAAGCCGTTAATGCTCGCTGCATTGGGCGCGGTGGCGACAAGATCGAACGCATTCCTTCGGGCCAGCGCCCGGTACTGGGGGTCGAGGTCGAAGTTGACCGACCCCGAAACGCATTCGTTCGGGTCAACGTCAGCGGTTCTACGTCGGGCGTTTATGCCCCCGCCAAACGTGATGACAGTTTCTGCCATTAACGCTTACCATAGCGTTTGCGGCGTTGTGTTCGCGCCATGTAATCCAGCGACCTTGCGAGACTGGAACGGAACATGCTCTGATCGAACTCCTTCTTGAAGACCCGGTTCCATGCCTCGGATACAACGGGCACCATCGCCGCCGTGACCGTATCGGCCATCGGCATTGTCTCGGTCGCCATCGTGGAAGTCAGGACAAGCTGTTTCTCATACAGCATGTTCCACGTTTGACCCGCCTGTTCCGTGGTGGGCTCCCTGTCCAGCCTCAAAGCCCCATCAACGGGGCTGATCGCCCAAAAACTCGGGTCGCCCGTGAAGTCGGTGGCCATCACCTGATCCCGCAACATGCGGGCGTAGCCTCCGGGGTATTCATAGGCCAGCAGCCCGGACGTGGCCCCCCTCATAACTCTGTCCCGGTAATCCTCCCCAGCTACACGCTCAAAGTCATTGGGGAACGAATACTCCCGCTGGCCCGTCGCAAGCGTAAAGGTCGCGCTGGAAGCCTCGTTGGGAAATAGCCCCATCGCGTAGATTTCATGCAAGCCTTCCTGCCAAAGCTGAACGGCGAGGTCTATTTCCGTCTGCCTGCCCGAATCCGTGAATGCACCAGTCGCCACACCGCCAGTCGCCGTCGAGGCAATCGTGGAGGTGACAAGTTCGCCCGCATCGCCCTGGATTACCCTGACGCGCTTGAGCGTTTCATTGACTGCTTGCAGAAATGTAACGGCCATTCGTTTATCCTCACAAATTCGCCATTGCGGTAAATACCGCTTCCGTATCATGGAAATCCCATGTCACCGTATTGTCGGTAATTCCCGTGCCCGTCCCCGTAGGTCCGCCCGACCCGGCGGAAGTCCCGGCGACGGTGCATTTGTAGATCCGGTTAGGAGTGTCGTTTTCCACCCAATCGCCGATTTCATACGCTGTTGTTGGTGCCCAAGCCGTAGCCATAGCCCCGGCAGTCGTGCAAATCCATCCAATCGGATTTCCGACAGATGGCGCAATATTATCGAAGGTGTCTCCCACGATATAGTCCCCCCATGTCGGAGCTTGATCCAAGAATGAACGAATGGGCCGCATCTGGTTCACGGTGGCACTCACAAACCCACCGCTTCCAAAATTGCGAGGAATCTCGCCACCCAAGCACATCTTTACATGGCTTATGCGGAACTCGACCGGAGCAGTAATCGTGTCGGAACCCGTTGGGCGAAAAATGCTTGTACCCGTCCCCTCCGTTATGGCCGTCTGCGCTGTTGAGTACCATGTATCTTTATCGACAGAAGTAACGATTGAACGGTAGCCCGCTTCATTATGCCATCCCGGAGTAGCCGTGCCATCGAAGCGAAAAAGTTGATTTGCTCCTTCTTGGTGAATATATCGCCACCGAATCCCGAAACCTATTTGCGCGCCAAAACCATCCGCGTCATTCAAATAACTGGATGGTAGCGAAAAGTTAAATGTCGGATAAGGAAAGTTGGTTCGCGCACGAACAGCAAATACGCGACCCTCAAATTCATCGTTTACAAGACCTATCTCGTAAATAACGGTGCCGTTGATTTCGTCAATATAGAATTGCGCGAAATCACAAGCCAACATGTTTGTCACTTTAGGAGTACCCACCAATCCGCAAAGCCACCCGTCTTTGCTTGCCGATGCCTCGACCAGCGGCATTTCAGTATCGCGCAAATGAATGGCTTGCATAATAGAACCGATACCATCCAGCCTAACGCGCCCAACATGCTGATCGGTTACAACAATTTCGCCAGCAGCAAAGTTCACATGATTCTTTATCTCGACCGACCACGAACTATTTACGGTCCCGGAGGTGTTGTATTCGATAAGATCGCTTGAAAGAATGCTTGTGGAGTCCTGATTGCCCCGGACACCATCCAGCGTCACCTTGCAAACATTGCAAACAGACAGCTTCATGCCGTTATCGAAAAGGCCCCATGCCCCCCTTACTATCGTGTGGCGAGTGCCGTTAGAATTGATGCCGTCATCGTGATAAATATTATAGGTTGGGGATGTCCCGCTCTGTTCGTAATGCAGACCGTTTATATAATTCCAGCCTTCCCCATCAAATCTGATAAGTGAGTTCTTCGCCACGGAAATCCCGCCGCCCTCGATAACTATATTATCAATGATAATTTCGCGAAATGCTTTGAAATCAAACAATTCTGTCCAAGGCGACGTGTCATTCCAGCCGCCGTTAAAAACATGAATGTTCTGAAAATACATTCCGGTGCCGATGACACCATCACCAGTGCCTGCATTGGTATAGCCTAGAAACCCACCAATATCGTCTAGAAGCAAAACACCCAGCCACGATGAAGACGATCCGAAATAGATGGTGTGAACTCCGGTTATATTTGTGCAGTGATAGCAAAGACCGGAAAAGCCACGAAATCCTATATTCATACTCACCCATTGATGAGCATCATTACCACCAATGCCGTTGCCAAACTGAAAGCAATGCTGGTTGGCTGTGCCCGGATTTTTAGACCGAAACCCAATATCTCTCCAAACGCAATCATAGGCATTGTTAATATGAGCTGTTGAATCTCCCGGATTTGTAAACAGCCACAGCACATCACCAGCCGTAGTGCTGTCCAGCATGATTGTAGAGCCGCCATTAGCAATCGTTGGGGACATTGCATGACCTTCACCAAACACGCTGATAGTGCCCTCAGATGTCAGCCCAACCCCGGCCACAGGAACAACGCGGTAAACTCCCCTCGGAAAATGAAGGATGCGCGTACCGCCATCTGCCTCGGCAACGTCGATTGCCGCCTGAATAGCTGCCCTATCGTCCGTGGTGCTATCGCCCACAGCGCCATAATCCTTGACATTGATAAAGCTATTTCCACGCGCTCGGCTCAGCGATGCCCTGTAATCCCCGTCACCCGAAAGCGGGATAGGAATATCCGCACCCGAAATATTCTTGGTCGCGGGAAGTGCTGGTAAATTAGGAATTGTCGTCATAGCTGCATTCTATCCTTTTATTTCCTACGCTTCCAAGTGCCCCGACGACGACGCCAGCGCCCCAGCTTATCGCCCAGGCCCAAACCGCCATGTCCGGTGAAAGCCTGCACAAACTGCTGATATAGGCTCTGTATCGTCGCCACAGCCGTACTCGTAGCGGTAAGAACCACATCGGTAAGCGGAACAACAAGTTCACGAACAAGCGTTGCCACCCCTGTAGCGGTTGCCGCCAGTGTTTTAAATAACAAGGCAACTCTTGCCAGAGTCGCGGACGCTGTAGATGTTGCGACTAAAGCTATGCTCGTAAAAGCCCTGCTGAGAAGCAATGTCGCAGCGCCCGTCGCCGTCACTGCGAGAGTGCGGAATGCCGTAACTAACCGTTGAATGGTGGCTACACCTGTGGCCGTAGCTGCAAGGGTAATCTCCGTCAATGCGGAGATAAGTAGCTCGATAAGAGTGGCTATGCCCGTGGCTGTAGCCGAGAACAGCCGCACGTAAGTGGCGCGACGGAATAACGTGGCTATACCCGTGCTAACCGCGATGAAGACTTTACGGAAAAGAGCCCGCCGGGCAAGGGTGGCAACGCCCGTGGCTGTCGCCGCAAGAGTGCGGAGATATACAGGGATGCCCTGAACAAGAGTAGCGATGCCCGTCGCCGCTGCCGCGAGCGTCTTGAAAAAACCTCTCAACAAGAATGCTCTGGACGGGCCTATCTGTTCATAAGCCCCGCCATTGATAAGCTCCCAGTCGCCCTTCTGGAAATTGTCTTCCCCGCCAATAAGCCCGTAATGCCCTGAACCCACTTGTGTTGTCAGGAAAACCGCGTGTGGGCTGTTCTTCTCTGTCGCGATAACAGTCGCAATGGCGGAGAAAACACGGGCGCTGAACGGGAAGGCATTCGTTATTGTCACCACGCCTGTTGCGACTGCTGATACAATGCGAGGCGCAATCCGTTGACGCGCCAGCGTTGCCACACCAGTTGCGGTAGCCGCAAGCGTGACGAGCGTAGCCGCCAAATCCTCGGCAATAAGCGTTACTAACCCTGTCGCCGCTGCCGGTAGCGTAACCGTACTGAAATTCTTCAGGGCAGTAGCTACGCCCGTGGCCGTTGCCGATACGGTGCGGAAGAACAAACCCAGCTTGTTTAATGTGGCAACGGCAGCAGCAGTCGCAGCAAGGGTTATCTGCGTAGCGCCCAGTTGATCTGCGATCATCGTGGCGGTAGCGGTAACGGTAGCCGCAAAAGCGCGGAAAGCCCGCCAACGACGCGCCAAGGTAGCCGTTACTGCGGTTGTCGCGGAAAGAACCACTTGCGTGAATGCTTGGCTAAAAGCCAACACGGCAGCGCCCGTGGCCGTCGTGGATAACGTCCGAAGGGCAAGCCATCTCTTGTTTACGGTCGCCGTCACTGTCGCAGTAGCGGACATAACACGACGAAACAGCCCTTGTATTAACAGTGTAGCGGAGCCCGTGGCAGTCACGGCCAGCGTTCGTCCTGCACGCAAACGCCTTTCAAGAACAGCAACCACTGTGGCCGTAGCCGCCAAGGTGATTTCCGTTAATGCCGAGATTAATTGCTCTATTAATGTCGCGATGCCTGTGGCCGCAGCAGAAATTATGCGAGAAAACGCCGCCCGCTTGATTATCGTGGCAACGCCCGTCGAAACAGCAGACAAAGCGCGGGAAACAGAGGCCAGCCGCAACAAGGTCGCTGTGCCTGTTGCTGTCGCCCCCAGAACGCGATTAACAAATTTCTGAAACGCTAGAACGGCGGCACCGATTGCCGTAGCGGCAAACCGTATATCTTGCCGAATGTTTAATGTCGTGACAATTCTAGAGCCACCGGCCGCCGTGGCTGGTCCTGTCGTGTCGGAGGTGCCGACACCTTCCGCCCAGTCATTAGCCGTGCCGTCATTTGTATGTGCGTTGGCTTCGTCTTTATTAAAAACGTAAGCAGCAGCGCCGCCCGAATCTATGTCGCCATCGTCCGGCAAAACAACGGCCTTGCCATCAGATGTCCGAACCAACTCAATAGTAGATGAATTGCTCCAGTCAATCTTGCGCTCCCATAAAGCAAGCTGGGATAACCCACCATCAAGATTGCTTGCACCAGTTGTCCAGTTTTGCCCTATGGCGCTGCCGACATCCTGATTGCGGAAAATACCATCAAGGACAAAAGTCGTTGCAACTGTGCTGTCCTGCACCCCGTCTATATAATTATCATAATCGTCTGTCGCAGCAGTATTTACCCACCCGCAAACATGGTGCCATACGTCTTCTGTCGGTACGGCATTGTTTGCAGATATCCACCGATACACAACTCCACCAGCAGCATTCTGGAATAAAAAATCAACCCTGTCAGTTGTTTGCAAAACCATCGCCTTGCGGCTTGAGCTTAAAATCGTTGGGGTGCCTGTTGTGTCTCGCCTGATCCAGAATGACCAACTTAGTTCTTTGCCGTCAGTAAGCCCGGCATTGCTCCCAGAATCATCAAAGCCACTACCGGCAGCACCATCGAAATCCACAGCGGGAGCGGTGCCCTCCGATGCAGGCTTCAGCGTCCTGAAAAACAATGCGGCGCGGTTCAGCGTTGCCGTAACAGCAGCCGTCGCCGCCAAGGTAAGCTCCGTCAGGGTCGCCCCGAGGTCTTCTATCAGCGTGGCAACACCAGTCGCCGCCGCGGAAAGAGTACGATTAACGAGTGCCGCCGCCGTATTAAGGGTCGCCGCTCCGGTTGCTGTCGCCGCATTGGTGATGCTGGAAAAAGCTTGCGAGAAAGCCAGCGTTGCCGCCCCGGTCGCCGTCGCCGCCAATGTTCTGAATAAAGAGGCCCGTCTCGCCAAAGTCGCCGCTACCGTAGCCGTTGCCGCGAGAGTTTCCTCGGTAGGGCCACCAGCCGCAGAAGCAATCGCAAACTGAATACCGGCAAGGCCGTCAGTCACCGCTGACGTGACAGTACACGTTCCGGTCGCGCCGCTCGTTACATCCTTGGTGGCCCACATGCCGGACGCATCGGAAGCGCCACTACCCGACTGTTGGCTGTCTCCGAGCGTCCAGCCCGTGCCGCTTACAGTAAAGGCATGGCCGTCCCCACCGTCGAACGCCCCCACCGTAAAAGCAAGGCGATCATTGGCGGCAACGGTAAACCCGGTTACGGCGTGGCTGGTGCCAACTGCGTTATATTCCGTACCGGGGCCGTTGGCATCCATGGGAGTCGTGTCGTCGTTCCCCTGGATATGGATATACCAGCCGTATAGTTCGTTGGTTGTGTCACAGGTAACGCCCTGCGTCGCCCCCTCGGTGCCGTCCGCAATGCGCCAGTATACGGCCATCGCGACATCGGTGGTATTGTCGCCTATCTGGAATTCGCGGGTCCAGCCGGTAACGGCATTCCACTCACCGGCAAGGGGGTTTGCGTCATCACTGCCGACAATAATCAACAACAGATCGCCGTTGTCGATGGTGGCGTCCGTCGGCTTGGTCAGCGTGATAAGGGACTCGACGTTGCCACCACTGTCGTTGACGGTCCAGGCGGCACCAGAGGCGGCAATGAAGGGAACAGCCATTAGCCATCCCCCTCTATGCTATGGCAGAAAGTTAATAGGGCATACACATTAGGTTTGCTGCAACCGGAACGTATACCTGATCTGGTCGTCGGTCGCCGCTGCAACGGTGGTATGTGTACCGCGAATGAGCATCTTGGATGCCGTTCCGGTCGAATCCCAAAACAAGGCCGCTTCCTCGACACTGAAGCCGGAACCCCGGTTGATCGTTACCGTGCCGATCCACTCGGCAGTATCGGAAGCGCCCGCCTGCTCTCCAGTGGATGTCGCGATAACCGTGCCCTCGGTCGCCCGGTTCTCAAGATCGAGATCGGACGCCGCCTCGGTGGTCGTGCCGGAACCGAAGCCAATCGCCCATACGGTAGCGGTGGTCCCGGCAACCAGCAGGTCCGTTAAGAAGAACGCCCCAGATGTTGTAAACACCGCTGCCATGTCAACTTTCCTCCAAAGAACAATTTAATTGCGTGCCACTTGTTGATGGGGATTTCTTCCCACGTATCGGACCCGCGTCGTTTGTGCTGCACTCGCGTAAGTTTTCCTACAAACTTACTTTTCGCACGGATCATAACACACCAGCCGCCTTCAGTTCACTTCGCAACTCTTCCTCGCCCTTCTGAAAGGCGTTGACGCCATGTTCCTTGGCAAGCTGTTGAAGTTGCCGGAAATTGGGTTCCGCTTTCTTCGCGTAGGACTGCCAGTCAACATGCGGTTCATCCGCCGACCGGGACGCCTTCACAAGAAACTCGGGGCGCTTCGGCTGTTGCTGGAAGATACCCGCCGACTCCGCTGCGAGCATGGCAGGCAGAACTTCGGGTTTTGTCCCGTCCGTCTTGATTTCCACATCAAAAGCATACGCCAGATCGCGTAGCTGCTGAAGCCGCAGGCCGTTGAGTACGCTAGCCGTGTATATCGGCTGACCCGGCAACTGCGGCGGAGCTACCGTTCGCTCTGGGAACACGTCGCTGAACTGCATCTTTCTTTTCCTTCGGGCTAGAGTCTTCGGGTTCGTATTCCGCTACAACCTCGCCGGATTCCTCGGTGACAACCTCTTTCTTGGTTGCCTTCTCGGGCGGTGTCGTGCCGAGCGTCGTCGGGTCGTACTTGGACCCATCGGGCAGGTTGATGATCGGCTGTTCCGAGTATCCGTAAATACCCTTACCAACCTCAACCGCGTCAAACAGGCTGGTTGCTTCAGGCAGGACAATCGACATGCCGGAAGCAGACGCAAGCGCCATCCATGCTTCTGTGCAGCCTCTCCCGCCCTCCGCGTAATTGCGGTTTGGATAGGTGAAGTCGCAACCGTACATCTTCAGGGTTTTGACGCCCTTCCAGATTGCATACGCAACCGCCATCGCCACGCCGTTGTTGAAATACGGCTTGCCGAAGATCGGCATACTCAGCGCCGTAACCTCGTCAATCGGATAATCGTAACTGTTGGGAACGACGCCCCGCGTTGCATTGGTCGTCAGAACCGGCGTGCCGTATGACCGCAAGGCCGCAAACAAACCCGGCTTGAAGTCTTCCTGCTCTGCAAGATTGTCCATCCAGATAACCACATCATGACGGATAACATTCGCCGCCATGTTGATCGCCCATACCTCGTCGCAATGGCTGGGCTGGTATTCCTGGGTAAGCGTTTCCGTGAGATAGCTGGTAATCGACGGCCCCATACCAATCAAGGCCACCGTCCCGCCGCCGCGCTCCACCTTGGGGTGGTGCTTTAGTAGTCTTTTTTTAGCCATTCAATCCTCAAAAAAACGGCGGGGACCAGGGAGCCAGCCCCCGCCAAGTTTACGGCGGGCTATGCAGAGCCGGTGGCCGTTGCCACCGTGGCACCCGTATTCTCTTCCAGGCTCCAAACACCGTTGAACTGCCGCAAACGAACAATGTCCGTCGCAGCGGCGAAAATCAGCATTCCGGTAGAAGTCCCGGTTAGCACCAAACTCGCGGTGCCGGTGGCCGTCGCCTGGACGATCAACGTGCGATTTTCATAATTGCTGTCAGTCGCCAGAAGATAACGGTTCACACCAACCGTTGCCGCCGTTGACATGCCCAGATTATGAACATCATACGTCGGGTCCAGCGATTGAAGCGCCGTGGCCGTGTTCCCGGTATAACTTTTTACCGAGCGCGGCTGACCTTCCGAAACCTGAGTACCTGCGCCTACTACTGTTACAGTCATGATTATGCCTCCAACTTGCTTGCAGTATGGCGGATGACCCGGACCCAAGCGCTGTTGAGAATCAACCCGGTGTGCCAGGACTTCCAGCCCATCGTGCTGATTTCGTTGAACGGATCGGCGGAACCGGCTGAACCCTTGGAATGATTAATCATCATCACGCCAGGAAGACGGTCGCCCGCCTGATAGATTTCCTTGGTGTGGTTCATCCCAAAGCCGAGACTGCCAACCGCTTCCTGACCGAGAATGACGGTGTTGTAAACGTCATACTGGGTCGCGGACCCGGTTGTCCGGCCCGCAGCGGTCGAAGTGCCGGTGATGGACTGCCCTGCGGTCGAGTCGATGCTTGCCTCGGTGGTGGAGACGAAGCGGACGTTACCAACCGCACCAAACTCGCCGTTGGCGATAGAGGTCTGCCCGGCATACTGCTCAACAGGCTGGAAGCCCGTCAAAAGCCGGATATCCTCTTCCACATCGACGTGACAGATACCCCAGTAGGCGGGCCTGATCGGCGTGGTGTTGGTATTCGCAGAGCCGGTTGTCATCGGCGTGAACATCATCGCGATATTGCGATTCAGCGCATTACCGGCCACGGTGATGTCGGACCGCGTGATCCCCGCCCCGGCAATTCCGGTCGCCGTGGTCGCGGCCCCGCCGAAGATAGCGGTGGCGTTGTCTTCCATGACGTTGCGTTGCAGGCGGTTCAGCGATTGACCGGCGTTAATGCCGAGAACTTCAGCGAGCTTGTTTGTCTGGCCGTTGAAGTTAACGAGGTCAACTTCTTCGTTCAGATAAATGAACACACCGAATTTCTGGACGGTCGCGGTCAGATCGGTAACGGTCGGCTGTGTGCCTTGCCGTGTCGGGAAGTTAAGCGATCCCGTCAATTCCGCGAGAGGCGTTGTCGTCGGGGTCAGGTTCTCGATCCGTCGCCACTTGGCTGTAAATGTTCCCTGATGTTCCGCTATCGTCGCCGGAACCGAACCGACGAAATGCGGGCACCGTGCCTTCGCGTTGCGAAGCAAGGTCATCTGGAATTTAACATCTACCGGACCAGCAATCTCCGTTGTCGTGGTAATCGGCATAAGAGTTCTCCGGGGTTACGGTGCCTTGGCTATCTCTTCCTCAAGGAAGTTCTGCCATTCGGCATCGGACATTTTGGCCATTTTCGCGACACTCGGCCCCGTTTCGTCTTGTACCGATGAACCGGGACTGCTGTCTTGAACCGCAGCCTTCGCTGCCTCGATGTCATCGCGGTCCCCGGTCTGCAAAGGAATATCCTTTATTTCTTCGGCAAGAGCGGTTTTCGCCTGATTCAAAGCAGCTTCCCATGCTCTGGGATTCTGGGCCTTGGTCTGGAAAGCCTTGTCAAACTCGGGATTGTCGAAGGCATAAGCGACAAGCATTCGTCGCGTTAAGGTCTTCGGCAAAGCCTTGAATGAATCGTCCGCCCCGATTGTCTCCACCGCGTCATTAACGTCCTTCTCGAAGGACTCCTTCTGACGGGTTGCCATCTCGGCTTCCGCAAAGCGGATCACCGGGTCAAGCCTGGATAGATCGGTCTGTGGAGTCACGGCTTTCGGCTTGGTGCCTTCCTCATATTGCTCTAACAGCGATGTGAGGTCCGAGTCCCCGGAAGTGTCTGACTCTTGATGCTCTAAAGCACCTTCGCCAGCGTTCGCCAGTTCGGTATCAGGTTCCATGCTTCAAGAAGTAAACGAAATAAAAATTTACTTCAAATCGTCGAATCTCCGACAGGAGACTTCAGCAGAAAATCTATAATCCTCCGCTCACCTTCAATAACGCCGCTCAAATAGACGTAGCGGCTGGTTTGCTCATCCAAAGGCTTGCTCTGGTTGTAGCTGGGCAAGGATGTCCTCGGTAGCGCCCTCAACATCTCCGGGAACGCCGGGTTCTGCCGAAGGTTGGCCAGCACCGCCCTGTGTGCCGCCGATAAATCTGCTGGCATTCTGAATGCCTCCAAGTTTGTACGCCTCTTCCGCTATTTCCTCGAAAGATACCTCGAACGGCTTGCCCATCTGCGCCGCCTGTGCCGCCATCTGAATGACGAACTGCGAGGCCGACAGGAAGTTGCCCGCCCGCTCCCTTTCGTTCAACACGCCAGCGGAACCGTGGACGTTGAAGATAATATTGTCCGGCAGATCGGCGGCGGTCAGGTTAACCCAGCCCTCAATACCGCCTGCATTCACGGAAATCGCCTGCTTGCTTTTCATCACGCTTTTGATGATCTCCCATTCCATGTAAAGAATGGTGGTCAGCGGGCCTTGCTCCACGGCAGTTACGAAATCGTCCGTCCGGGCGATACCCCGAGAGGCTTCCAGTTCCACGCCTCCCGTCGTGGTGTGGGATTTAACCGGCGCACCGCGTCTCGCGTCATTCGCGCCCGTCACGTCTTCATACAACTTCAACATCATCGCCAGGGCACCCGACGCCTCCGCCATGTTGCCGATATCCAGCGTTTCCACCGCATTCGGGCTATCGGCGGGAATCATGGCTCCGGGGAACAGTTCCGGGCCTCCCGTCGCGGCGAAATTGGGGTCGTGCCGGTCGTAGGTAGCGGCAGGCTGGCTTGCGAACCGGCTTGCGGCGAGAAGATCGTTCATGATCGCCGTGCCCGCTTCCTGCAACGGCTGGCCCTTCATCAAGGGCGATGCCCCGTAAGGCGAATCCACCTTGTCCCGCATATAGTTACCAACAACGTAGGAACGGAACGGCACGGGATTCTCGCGCATCCTGATAACCCGCACCAATCCTTGCCCTACCGCGATGGTAATCAGGAAGTTCGGGAGGTAAATACTGCCGCTGCTCTTGGGAATGACGAAATCGCCCTCGCCCTCGATCAACCGGACCATCCGGTTCGCGCTCTCGGGGATCATGTCGTTGATCTGCTTGGGCATCCAGCCGCGCTCTTTCCCGCCGCGCTTCGCCGCAAGCAAGAGGCTGTCAAGCCGCTGCCACGACGCCCTCAGCGTAAGCGGGGCGATCATAACGCCCTCATGGGCACCTGTCGGGTTGATTTCCAGATAGGTATCCCGGATCGAACACGGGATAACGGCCGGACCCTCCATGCCGTCGTTCTTGTTGCCCCGGAAGTCCATCGTGAACTTGGACGTTTTGACCGGGCGGACACGAACGACGCCCGTTCCGTACTTAATCATCTCCGCGTCGAACAGGTCCATCTGCGTTCTGAAATCATATTGACGGTGATAATGGTCCATCGTCACCTTGCTCAGGACGTTCGCCGTCTCCTGGTCCAGATCGACTTGCTGCGCCAGCCCTTTAGCCGAAAGCCCCCCAGGAAGCTCGACATCCTCGGCGTCCGTGAAGCCGCCCCCGGTCAGAAGCGCGGATTTCTCGCGTTGAGTCTGCCATCGCTTCGCATATGCGTCATTCAGGTCTGCGGAGACGGAAAACCATTCCGTTCCACGGGGAAACTTCAGACGCCGCGTATCCGCACCGATGACCTCCAGCGCGTTGAATTGCAAGGGGAGTTCCGTATCCGGATACCAGTCCTTCGCCGTACCGGACCGGATATCGCGGGTCACGGGCGTCATAGATATCTGGCGGTCGATTTCGCCCCACAACTCTTCAAGGCTCTTGCGCTTCGTTTTCCGCCGCTCAAACTCCGCGTTAACGTAATCGCCGAGCGTGGCCAGATCGTTCTTGTTAAACCTGCGCTTTTCCTCGACCTTTTCGGGCATCAGATCAGACCTTTCTCATCCAGGAGTTCCATCAAGCCCGAAGCGTCATTGATTAATACCTGCCGGACATCTTCCAACGACGTGTCTTCCTTAAACTCAATGTCGCGCGCCTTGTCGCGATATCCCCAAAGGCCGACGATATTCCCGTCAGCGTTGGTTCCGTGTGCAAGATAGATTATTCCGAAATCTCCTTCCACTCGCTCCATTCGCAGGCGGTCCGTGATGATATTCCGGGCGATCCTCTCCAGACGGGCGAGGCTTATGTCCTCCATGCCCTGCCCCCCACGATTGGCCGCGCCGGTTTTCTGGTCGCCACCGCGCCATGCGATTTCGTCGCGGCGTACCGCCGCATCACGAACGCATACCGGGTTGCGCTCATGATATCATCATACGAATCCACCACCTTGCCGTCGTCCCTGTGATAAAGCCGCTTTTCCTCAAACCAGTCACTCAGGGTGGAAAATACCTTGAACTTGCCCACCCGCATCCATTCGTACATCTCGATCAGCCCGGCCTCCCGGCTGTTCTGACGTTCGTCCTTATAATGCGCGTGTTCCTTCAACATGGTGCAGCCGTGGTCCCGGAACTGATCCTTCAGAGCCACCCCGGTTCCCTTGTCTCTCTGCAACCCGTCATGCGGCCACGATACGGGTATCCATGCGCCGTGCTTCTTCAGCGCCGCCGCGTGGTAAACCGATGTTTCGTTGGACCTTTTATAACAGTCGTAAACATAAAAGGTGTCTTCGTCGCGGTCCCAGGCGCAAAACGCCGTCGCGTGCGGATGGTCGATGCCGAAATCAATCCCGTTAATCCGTGCGAAATGATCGGGTATCTGGAAGGGCGGGCAGGAGATGTCTTCATCCTTGACCGGGAAGATCGCGCCCGACCCCAGAAGGGGCGTTCCTGACGCACGTGTGTCCCGTTCGTGAGACGGGTAGGTGGCCATTAATTCGTTGCGGGCCTTCTCGTCCAGATGCGGCGCATCGTCCCAGCCGACGTTTTTGATCCATATGCTCGCGCCGATCTCGGGATTCAGGAAGTGGCGCACGACTTCAGACGGGCCTTTTAAGGGCGTAAAGGTCAACAGAACGCAGCCCCGCTTGTCGAGAATACGGGTCAGCCCTTCCGTGTAAATGTCCATCGTCGGTTCTTCATCGAACCACACGAAATGACACGCGCGGCCCTGCCATTCCTTTCTTTGCTGCTCATACGTCTTCAGGGTGATGGAGGATGCCCCGCCTGTCTTGTGCTGGACGCGGATCGTATCCACAACGTCCGAGACGCCGGCCTGACGCTTCTTCCAGTCGATGATGTATTCCTTGGGTATCCAGCCGGTGCCCTCTTCCCCGACCACCCCTAATAGAGACTCTTGAATGATGTCTCGCGAGGCCGTCCACGATTCAGATCCACACCAGATCGTTGTCGGTTCCTCGAACCTCCGGCCTTCCCACCAACTCGGATACAGTCCCGTGGCGTGGCAAGCGACTTCCGCAGCCGCAGTTTGCGTCTTGCCCACCCTGTTCGCGGCCATCAGCAGGCGCTCGGTCTTCTCCCCGCCCGCGTTGTGAACCTCGATCTGCCACAAATACGGCCCGATATTGTCCGGGCCGAACGCCTTCGCATGGTCGTAGGGCTGCTTGTACTGGAAGAAAAGCATTTGGTTTGCTTTTTTGGCTTCCAGGTTAGCCAAGACGGTTTGGATTTCGCTCATGCGGCCTTGATCTTGTCCAGGTTGGAATACCAGTCCATGTATTCCGTCATGCCGCGCTCGATGTCGTATTGAGGTTTATATCCCACTTTATCGCGGATATGGCGGCAGGACATTGTACCACGTTCCGGCTTTTCCGGGTCTTTCTCCGCATACAGAACCTTCGTCGGGAACCGTTTCATGACGATATCCGCGAGTTTATTGAGGCTTGTCGCGTTCTCTCCCGTGAGATTGAACGTCTCGAACATACCCGGTTCCCATTCCTGGTTTTCAACCGCGCACCGGAGTCCCATCACCAGATCGGCGATGTAGGTGAAGTCGTGTTCTTCGGTTCCATCGCCGTGGATCGTAATCGGCTCGCCCCGCATGGCTTTTTCAATAAATACCTGCGTCACCCTCCCCGATACGCACCTTGGACCGTAGAGCGCCTGCGGGCGGATAATCGTCAAGGGCAGGCCATACGTCTGATTGTAGGCAATCGCCATTCTCTCCCCGGCGAGCTTGAGATTACCGTAGATGCCTTCAGGGGTGAGTTCTTCCTTCTCGTTGATGACGGGCTGGGAGAAATCCCCGTAAACCGTCGAGGACGAGAAATACATCAACCCACATCCTAATGCGCGGGCAACGTCGAGGCTGTTCTCCAGCGTCCTAAGGGAATGATCGAAGGTGGTGTGCGGGTCTTTGTTTGCCACGGTGATATGGGCAATCGCCGCCGTATGGATAATCAGATCGGGCTGAAAGTGCGCGAGGGTGCGGGACAGCAGATCGTAATCCCGTGCATCCGCGCGGATCAGGGGAATCCCGGCAATATCGAGCAGCGCCAGCCGTTCCTCGGCAAAGGCCTTGTGGGCGTCGTTTTCGAGAACCATCAGGTTATTCACCATCAGGCTGTCAACGGCGGCAACGGTATGGTTTCTGTTCTTCAGGTGAAGGGCGAGATGGTGGCCGATGAAGCCGCAGCCAACGAGGGCGATTTTCATAGAACTTCCTTAAAAGTTTGCGCCATATACTTGATGGCCTTTTCAGTGAGATGCGGTCCGACCGAGAAACATAGATTCTGGCTGGATATCTCTTCCGCGTTCGGGAACTGCCCGATCTGGTGGTGTTGCGCGTAAACCTGTGTATGCGGCACCGGCTGCGCGTAATAAACGCTGGTTTCCACATTTTTCCTCTTCATTTCCGCCTTTACACGGTCCCTGTCAGGGCCGACGAAGACCGAAAGAGCATAATGCCCGCTGTTCATCTGCTCGAACGCAGAAAGTTCCTTCGACAGCAGATTGTAGTTGTTTTTTCTCGCATTCATGATGCTGGGCAGCTTTTTCATCTGTGAAACGCCCAGCGCACCCTGCATTTCCGTCATCCGGTAGTTCAATCCTAGCATAATCCAGTCCCGCGCGGCCACAATCAGCCCGGTCGGGCTTTCATGCCGTTGCCCGAAATGCCGTCTGGCGCGGATATTCTCGGCTATCGCGGGGTGGCGGGTCAGCAGCATACCCCCTTCCCCGGTGGTGATGTGTTTTGCAGGGTAAAACGAGAACGTCCCGGCATGACCCCACAGGCCCACATGGGTGCCCTCTATGAAGCTCCCGAGAGCCAGGGCGCAGTCTTCCACCACGAACAGGTCGTGTTGCCGCGATATCGCCATGATTTCCGGCATATCGCAGGGCTTTCCAAGGTAATGAACCACAAAAATAGCCCCGGTGCGGGGCGTTATGGCGTTTTTGATGGCTTCCGGCGTTATATTGCCTGTTTCCCGGTCGCAATCGACAAAAACGGGGATTCCCCCGACCAGGGAGACGGCCATTGCGGTAGCCGGATGGGTTAAAGCGGGAACGATCACCTCGAAGCCGGGTTTTAACCCGCAGAGTGCGGCCAGATGTAGAGCACCCATGCAAGAAGTGGTAGCCAAAGCCATTCCACCGCCGCAAAAATCGCTAAAAGATTGCTCGAAGGCGCGGACATTTCCCGCATTAGTGAGTTGAGAATTTCGTAAGGAACACGAAACAGATAAAATATCATCATCGTCTATTTGCGGCACCGCGAACCGCACTCTCATACCCATTTTGCTTCTTCCTGCATTTGTCTCCGCCCCTCATCGATCATCAGGGCGACAACGGTGGAGTAAATCCCGCTATTGTGATTTTCCTTCTTCTCCAGCATCTCCACGAAATCGAATATACACGCCTGCTTGTCTGTGGGTTCGTGATTTACCACAGTAATTCCGCCTTTTGTGCCGTGTATCGTGATTCTGTGGTTGTGCTTGTCCACTCCGGTGCCGCCATCCACGGTAAAGTTGCAGATTCCGCCATTATCCAACTTACATAGGGCGGAAACCGTGTCAGGACCGGGAAACCCCGGCGCGGAGAGGTTCACGCCCGCCACCATGCTCGGCTCGATCTCCATTCCCGTAAGCCAGACAACCAGATCAACCATGTGAATCATGCCGCCCATGACCAGACTGTAGTCAGGATTGCGATTTCTCCACGATTCGTACAGTTTATGTGTCCGTCCCCAGTTATATGAGGCTTCTATTCTGTAGATTTCGCCAAAATCCTTTATTTTTTCCTTCAAATCAACGAATAACGGCTGATATCGAAGCGGAAAGTTCTGCCAGATGCACTTTTCGTCCGCCAAACCCATGATTTCCATCATATCGGCGCGATTTGTCGCCAAGGGCTTCTCGCAAAACACATGCGCGCCCGATTGCAGGGCTTCTATGACGTATTCCGCGTGGGTATCGTCGGGAGACGCGATGGAAACGATGTCGGGGCGTACATCGACAATCTTCACGCCGCACTCTCGGTAGGCCGCGACATGCTCACGGCCCATGTTGCCCTCGGCACCGATTACTTTCGCAGTAAGTCGAGACATTCAGCCGCCGTGTATTCGGTGTGGGGTTTGGTCATGCGGGAGACGATCAGGCGGGCGCGTTCGAGGTCTGCGGGGGTATCGACGGTCAGACGGTCACGATGGTGGAACCAAAGGCCAAGATGTTCCCTCTCATCACCTTGCATGGATGGTTCCGCCCGTAGAAAGGCCTCTGTATCAAAGCCTTCTGCCTGATTTCCGTGCGCATGGCCGTTATATTGAAAATACACAAAATCCTGAAGGCCATTCGCAGCCTTGTCTACCGATTCAGCATCAATAAACGGGCTATCCGCGCACACCCGCACGAAACCGTCACAGGGGTATTCAGCGAGAACCTTGACGAAGCGGGCGGCGGGTTCCTCGGGGCCATCAACCCAATATCGCTCCGAACCGTCCTTTTTTTGCGCTTTGTCATATTTCGGGCCGTTCCAAGCCACGATTACCTTGTCAATATTCCTGGCTAAATCACATCGAGACAGAACCATTCCCAATAACGTACTATCGCCGATCTTCTCCAGCACCTTCCCCGGCAGACGGGTGGAGCCCATGCGGGCCTGGATGATGCAGTTAATTTTCATGGAAAACCTCTTCCCGCTTGATTTCCTTCATTCCAAGCCTTTCATAAAGTTTTCTTGCAGGCACATTGTCCGTGTATGTCCCGGCTGTGATTGTTCCCCCTACATGCCTGATAAGGCGCTCCGCCAACCCCAATCCAGCGGCGGCGGGGTGAACGCCGATCAGTTCAATCGTGCCGTCATTTCTTATGATCGCGAATGCAGCCGGATATTTCCCGAGAGCATATGCGTATTTTCCCTTTATCCATTTCTTTGTTTCGGCATACGCATCGATCCTGGTATCGCGCCACAATCGGCCACTAAAATCCACCGAGCCGATACAGTCAGACACATAGCAAGCATCTACCCAGCGCACATGCTTGTCAGGAATACGAATTACCCTGCCACGATATGTTATCCGAGTGCCCATATGCCGCCAGCTAAGGGGGCCGGGGTCCAGATAGTCAAGAACCACGCATTTCGGCAACGGCATCTCTGAACTCGCATATCAGTTTCAATTCATCGGTTGTCAGGTTTACGGGGCCGTCCGGGCCTTCTTTATCCCCGAAATGGACCTCGACAAACTCAACGCCTCTCGCAATGGCGTCGATTGCGGGCCAGGGGGTGCCGGAGTGGTCGGAGAGGCCGTCATACGATGCACCCCATTCGGCCCTGTTCAGGGGTGTCGGGTATTCAGATACACAGTAGAGCGCGTAATGTTCTTGTTCGGGGTATTCGTGTCTGCCTAGCAAATCAAAGCCGTTGGAGATGATAAACGGCCCCGGCACCTGATCGTATGGGTAGGTCTTTGCCGCCCTGCTCGCCACCTTGTAGTATTTAGGTTCGAGTTTCTTCAGCCATTCGATGCCGGTGGGTTGAAAGACGGAGGCGAGGAAGTCGATTTCTTTGTTGCCGCAATAGTTTTTAACCGTTTCCCACTCCCAGAATTGCATTGCCGAATTATTCCAGCGCGGGACACGATTTTCATCACCTTCAATTGGGCAAAACAGAGGTTCGTCACGAATAAACATCTGAAACTTGACGGCATCCGCGCCAGCGCGCTTGGCCCAATCAACAAGCTTGCACGCTAATCGAAAGTCGCCCTTGGGCGGCAAGGTATCTTGCCCAATATGCCCCGTTCCGGCTTCGGCAATAATATATGCGCTCATGGGAACATCTCCTGCCAGGATTTGAAGAATTGCAGGACTTCTTCGGGGTTGTCGTGCCAGCAATCTTCCGGCTTGGTTTCGCTGCTCCCCAATGCGTGCATTATCAGCCAGTCGCTATCCTTGTATTGATTGGCTGCGACATTTTTAAAGCCCGCCTTCAAAGCGGCGTGCCCGAGGCTATTAACCGAAAACCGGAAACAATGCAGGTCAGGAGGGTTCTTTCCTACATAAGAAGACAGCGGTTTCTTGAACGGCACCAGAATCCTCGATCCCGTCGCCACGACAAGATGACCGTCAGGCTTCAGGAATGATTTCGCGCGTTTCAGGAAGTCGATGCAGTCGCCGCAGTTCTCCAGCGTCCAGAGGACGGTTACGATGTCGAACTTCTCTGATAATTGCTTCTGCGCCTGTTCAAGCGTTCCTGGATAACAATTGAAGAACTTTCTGACCTGTTCGGCGTTAGATTCACAGGGCTCAATACCCCACATGCTTGATCCGCAACCAAGTCCCTCCACAATTTCCAGAAACGCACCCTCACCGGCCCCGATATCCAGAACCGACTTGCCTTCAAGGCCGATATTCTGGTCGATCCACTCGGCTACATAGGTGAGCCTCGCCTTCACCATCGGCCATGCGGAGGTATATCCTTCCCCCCATACATCATCCCATGCCTTCGCGATAGCCTCGGGGGAGCGTCTGTAGGGGACATATACGAAGCCGCAATTTCCACATACGGCGGCACCGGGCACCATGTCGAGATATTGGGGGTTATCCTCTTCGCAGAGGTCGCAGTTGTGTTTTACTGCGGTGGGGTCCTGAGTTGCCATATGCCGTCCGTCCTTTCCCAGATTTCCGGGTTTCTGTGTTGTTCAACGATGTTCTCGAATTCCCTGTGGTCCATGTCCATGTATTTCAGGACATCCGGCAGATACGATTGCGGGAACTCCCCATCGTATTTACGGGCGAGTTCCAATCCCTGCTCACGGGTCATGTGGCCCCTTTGAATGAGCCTTGAGGCCATCCGGGTTGCCCTGCCGAAGCCGAACTTGATGTGCATCATGTAGAAGTCGAGGTCGTCTATCTTATCGTCTATCGAATCGAAGCCCTCGAACGAACCGTCCGATTTGCCCCACCAGTAATTATCGGCGTGGTAATTGACGTTCGTTCCGTTCTGGGCCTGCCCGAAATCCATCTTCTCTTTGCAAAGTTGGGCATTCTCGTAAATGTCCCACGGGAAGTACCATGAGAAATACACGGCTTCGATTCCATCGA
>Ga0224497_10000381_pt1 | contig 31657 bp, 35 predicted proteins | sample SF_Jul11_sed_USG_4_FD_167970 | JGI IMG/M metagenome (GOLD analysis project Ga0224497, IMG submission 167970) | Sediment microbial communities from San Francisco Bay, California, United States - SF_Jul11_sed_USGS_13 | ecosystem: Environmental > Aquatic > Marine > Sediment | place: USA...
AAAAAGACCTAATGATCTATGATTAATCTAGATCATATATACCCAAATTCATTTATTTTCCATAATAAAATTAAAAAATTAGTTTATGTCAACCATAAACATATCTATACAAATTGTACAAGAATGGAATCAAGTTTAAGAAAAATGTTCATGAAATCTACCTAATAAAGTAAAACAAGTTTTTAAAAATTATTTTATAGGACTTCCTAATGGAACATCCTCAACAACTGTTAACCAAAATGGTTTATCATCAACATCTGCTGCCAATAGCATTGCATTTGATTCAATACCTGCCAATGTTTTGGGTTGGAGATTTACAATTGCAATTACAGTTTTTCCTACAATATCTTCATGTTGATAATATTGAGCTCCGCCAATTATGACATCTCTTTTTTCATTACCTAAATCAATAATTCCTTTAATTATTCTAGACTTTCCAGGAATTGGTTCAGTTGCAACTATTTTTGCAACACGAAGATCTAATTTTGCAAAATCATCATAGGTAGCAGTTGACATAATGAACAATAAATTTTCTTGTTAAAATGAATTTCGAATTTATAATAGTTCCTTTTTTTCAATTCCGCTAGTTTCTATATCATACTTTAGTGCAGCTGGAAGCTCTTGATATTTTTTATTAACTAAGACGATGATTTGATCATCAGGAACATTCACCTTTTTTAGTAACTTACCTCGTTGATGGGCATATGCATTCTTCCAAAAACCTGCACCATCAAAGGTTCCTATTTTTGGCATGTATTTGGAGGGTTTCATTTTTTCTCAAGTATTAATGACTGTGATGGAAGATTGGCAAATGCCATTAGAACCGGAGTTAGTGTTCTGGATTTTAGGCATATTACCCATCACAGTCTATTTACAATCACTAAGAATCTAATATATTTGATGCAAAATCATGACAAAGAAGGTTGACATTAATTCAAGCATCAATAGAGATTGACGCGCCAGTAGATAGAGTTTGGGAGATTATTTCAGACATAGATAACGAACCAAAATTCTGGAAAGGGACCAAAGAAACACGAAATATTTCAAAGGAAGGAAACATCATAAAAAGAGAGATCACAATTGCATTCAGAGATCAGAAATGTCTTCAGGAGGTAAAACTATATCCCAAAGAAAAGATTGAAGCCAGATTCACTAAAGGGATCATAAATGGAACAAAAATAATCAATTTGATTCCACATTATGAAAAAACCACACTTGAGGCAATATGGGATATCAAACTTTCAGGGATGATGAGCATGTTTACAGGAATGCTAAAAAACCACATCAAAAGTGGGACTGAGCAAGCGTTACAAAACATCAAAGAAGCAATAGAGGGATGATTTTATGGAAATTGTAATTGATATTTTCAATTATTCATTTACTGCAATAATGATTGGGATTTGTGGGGCATGGGTATTTTTGATAAAAACAATGTCAGACTCTTTTAAATTGACACCATATCTTGATAGATTTCAAAGAAAGAAACATAACACACCCAAAGTTTCAATAATTCTTCCTGCACGAAATGAAGAAGAATTTATCGACAAATGCTTGAATTCTTTGGTTGAACAAGATTATGGAAATTATGAGATTATAGTTATTGATGATTCATCTGAAGATTACACTGGAAAAATAATTTCAGAATATGTAAAAAAATATCCTAACATAATTCATGTATCTGCAAAACCAAAACCAGAAGGATGGATGGGGAAAAATTGGGCATGTATGGAAGGATATAAAGAGGCAACAGGAGAATTGTTGCTATTTACAGATGCAGATACAATGCATTCAAAAAATGTTATTTCTCTTGCTGTATCACATTTACTTTCATTCAATCTTGATGCATTATCAGTAATTCCAAAAATGCTTTCATTTGATTTTTGGACAAAAATCACACTTCCCATGATTTCCACTTTTCTTCACACAAGATTTTCTGCCCTCAAAGTTAACGATCCAAAAAAAAATACAGGGTATTTTTTTGGTAGTTTTTTCATAATGAGGAAAAAAACATATCAACAAGTAGGAATGCATGAAGGAGTTAAACAAGAGATTATTGAGGACGGAGCACTAGGAAAAAAAGTCAAAGACATGGGCTACAAGATGAAGATGGTTAGAGGAGAGCACCTAGTCAATGCAGTATGGGCTCGTGACAAGGATACATTATGGAATGCATTAAAGCGATTAATGATTCCACTTTATCTACAGAATGGGAACATAGCCATAGGTATTTTCTTTGCAGTGTTGTTTTTACTTTTCATGCCATTTCCAATTTTAGCATATTCAGCATTATTTGCTACATATTCACAATCATTTTCAACTCTATTTGTGTCGTCTCTATTTGCATCAATTCTAATTTATATTGGTGCATTCATAGAAGTTAAAAAAGCACTATTTCTTAGGGCAGGTCATGCAATATTTGCACCGTTAGGAAGTCTAGTCGTAGTATCGGCATTCATGAGTGGTTTACTACAAGCAAAAAGTAATTCTGCAATTTCATGGAGAGGTCGCAGTTATTCCATGAAAGACCATGCTCAAAATTCAATAAGTGTATAGTAGTAAGCCTTTTAGATATAAAACAAGGAATGATAATCTCATGGACAAATCAAGTGGTCTAATTGGAGGGATTATAGGAGCTGCAGTTGTTGTTGCAGTTTTTGCAGTATTTTTGTTACCGACACCAACCTCAATAGATCAAAGAATTATTGACGAGAATGCAAGCATTCCGAGTGCTATTGGACAATCAAATACATATACAGAAAAACTTTCATTAATTGAGATTTTTGAAAAATCAGAGTCAGGAGTTGTCAGAGTTAACGTTCAGAGAAGTGAAGATATTAGTGGATTGAATGGAGTTGGTTCTGGTTTTGTTTTTGACAAAAAAGGCCACATTATTACTAATGCTCATGTTATTAATGATGCAAGAAAAGTAATAGTGACATTTCTTGATGGTCGCTCATATAATGCAGAAGTGATTGGATATGATAAATTTACAGATATTGGAGTAATAAAAGTAAATGCAGATTTGAAATTACTCCATCCATTAACATTAGGAGATTCCTCAAACCTCAAAGTAGGAGAACAAATTGCAGCGATTGGAAACCCATTTGGTTTATCAGGTTCGATGACGTCAGGAATTGTAAGTCAGCTTGGAAGACTATTACCTTCAGGTTCAGGATATTCAATACCAGATGTAATTCAAACAGATGCAGCAATCAATCCTGGAAACTCAGGAGGGCCTTTATTGAATATGAGAGGGGAGATTATAGGAATAAACACTGCAATTCAATCCGCCACTGGTGAATTTACAGGAGTAGGATTTGCAGTTCCATCAAAAACCATTGCAAAGATTGTTCCAAGCCTAATTTCTAGAGGGGAATATGATCATCCATGGATTGGAATTTCAGGTAGAGACATTGATCCTGATTTGGCCAAGATTCTTAAATTAAATGAGGCAGTAGGATTTCTTATTGTCACAGTAATAGAAGACAGTCCTGCAGATAAGGCGGGATTACACGGTTCTGAAGATAGCGTATCGGTAGATGGAATAAACTATCCAAAGGGAGGAGACATCATTTTATCTGTAGATGGAATTGAAGTTAGAAAGATTGATGATATTTTGATTCATCTGCAAAGAGCAAAATCAGTTGGAGATGAAATGGTATTGGAGATTCTAAGAGATGGAAGAACTACCAACATTGTAATCACATTACAAGAGAGACCAAATGGAGATTAAGAGAATCAAGCATAAATACTCCTAGAAAAGATTGATGTCTGTGAACAAACTTGTATTAAACTCAGAGAGTTTAAACAATGTTTTAGAGAATAAGGAAATCCATCGTGACGATATAATTCAAATTTATCAAAATTCTATCAAGGATCCAAATGAATTATTTTCAGTAGCTCAAAATTTAAGAAAAAAATTTAAAAATAATTCAGTTACATTTTCAAAAAAGGCATTTTTCAATCTAGTTAATCTTTGTAAGGATTCCTGTTCGTATTGTACATACAAGGCAGAACCCGGAGAGAAAAAGATATCCTTAATGTCAAAAAACCATGTTTATCAATTACTTGATCTTGCAAAAAAATACAGATGTGTGGAAATTTTGTTTGTGACAGGTGAACAACCAGAGCAAAAATACCAAGAAGCACGAGATTGGCTAAAAACAAATGGATTTAGAAGCACTGCAGAATATCTAGTCCATGCATCCGAAATGGCCTTAGAGAAAGGATTGTTTCCACATACAAATGCAGGAAATTTGGAAATTTCAGATATGAAAGAATTGCAAAAAACGAATGTATCAATGGGATTGATGCTTGAAAGTATCAGTGATCGTCTGACAGAAAGAGGAATGCCACACTATTTGGCTGCAAGTAAAAGACCCAAAGCAAGAATTAGAATTTTAGAAAATGCCGGAAGATTGAAAATACCAATGACTACAGGAATTCTCGTTGGAATTGGAGAAACCCCTGAAGAAGTGATTGATTCGATTTTTGCAATAAAAAAACTTCATCAAAAATACGGAAACATTCAAGAGATTATTTTGCAAAATTTCCAACCTAAAACAGATACCAGAATGAATGATTTCCCATCAGCTAATGAGAATTATTTCAAAATCATTGTTGCATTATCCAGAATAATAATGCCAGAAATGAATATTCAAATTCCTCCAAACTTGTCTCCAAGATCATATCAAAGTTTTCTATCAGTTGGAATAAATGATTGGGGAGGAATATCTCCACTAACACCAGATTATGTAAATCCAGAATTTGCTTGGCCTGCAATTAACAAGGTAGAAGAAAATTCAAAAAATGCAGGTTTTGATTTGAAATGTAGATTTCCAGTGTATCCAGAATTCTTTTCCTTTATTAGCAAACAGTTAAGAAATAAGATATCACTAATTCAAGATGAAGAAAGATTGGTAAAAGAGGATTATTGGAAATGAGTAGTGACATAGATACATTATTCAAGCATGCAGATTCACAGGTTGCAGATATTCTAAACAAGGCACTCTCTGACAAGGAAATATCACCTCAAGAAGGCCTCAGACTATACAATGCAACAGGACTTGATTTTCACCTAGTTGGGATGGTAGCAGATGAGATAAGAAAGCGAAGAGTAGGGGAAACAGTAACATATGTTGTTAATCGAAACATCAATTTCACTAACGTTTGTATCAAGCAGTGTGGTTTTTGTGCATTTAGTCGTGACTTTAGAGAAGAGGAAGGATACTTTCTTCCTACAGAAGAAATAGTCAGACGTGCAAAAGAAGCGTATGAATTGGGAGCAACAGAGGTATGTATTCAAGCAGGACTTCCACCCGATATGGATGGGGATTTATATGAAAAAATATGCAGAGAAATCAAAAAAGAAATTCCAGATATACACATTCATGGTTTTTCACCCGAAGAAGTTCTTTATGGGGCATCAAGGGCAAAGACCTCAATTAGAGATTATTTAGAGAGACTTAAAGAGTCAGGGGTCAACACTCTTCCCGGAACAGCTGCAGAGATTTTAGATCAATCACTCAGAGATAAGATCGCACCTGGAAGAATCAGTGTAAAAGATTGGATTGAGGTAATTAAGACAGCTCATAGTCTTGGAATCAACACAACATCAACTATGATGTTTGGGCATGTTGAGACAGTCGAAGACAGAGTAAACCACATTGTAAAGCTGCGAGAAATTCAAAAGGAAACAGGAGGATTTACGGAATTTGTTCCATTAAATTTTGTTCATAGTGAAGCACCAATGTACAAGTATCAATTACATGAAGGAATTAAACAGGGAGGTAGTGGTAACGATGTATTGTTAACTCATGCAGTTGCAAGGATTATGCTAAACAAATGCATTGATAACATTCAGATGTCATGGGTCAAAGAAGGGCAAAAGATGTCTCAGTTATTGCTAATGTGGGGAGCAAATGATTTTGGTGGAACTCTGATAAATGAGAGTATTTCAACATCGGCAGGATCTGAACATGGTCAGCTATTGAGACCAAAAGAAATCAGAAGGATGATCAGAGAGATGGGCAGAGTACCAGCTGAAAGAAACACAAACTACAAAAAATTACGTATATTTGACAAAGAAAAAGAGATTGAAGAGGGATTAGACAACATTACAGATGCATCACAATTCGGATCATATACAGAATTAATTAAAATAAATAAATTTCATTATGTAAATCCAAGGAGAAAGTAATTGTCTGCCTTTGACAAGGCATCAATATTTTCAAAAAAATTTGCAATTGACGAATGTGAGATAGTATTTGTTAAAAAAAAGACAATAACAGTTAGAATTACAGATTCAGAGATAACTGAAATCAAACAAAACTTTGATGAAAGTTATGGAATAAGACTAATTCATCAAAAAAAGATTTCTTCTTTTCAATCAAGTGATGAGTTTGAAATAGAAAAAATAATTAAAAAATCATTAAAAACAACTACCCTTTTAAAACCTAGAAATTTCTGGAAATCTTTGCCATCTACAATTAACTATATTCCAATAGACAATACACATGATTGGAAGTTAGAAAAGATTTCAGGCACAAAAGCTACTGATATAGCACAAAATATGATAAACTCTGCACTTGATAAACAGATTGATTCGATTTCAGGTTCACTTAATATTGTTTCAGAGCATTTTGAAATTTCAAATTCAAATGGTCTTGATCTTACAGATAAAGCTACATATATTTCAGGAATCATTAATGCTGAATCAGAAAAAGGACATACATCAGTTTCTGGGATAGGACAAGAATGTAGTAGAACATTAGATAAATTCTCAGCAGAAAAGATTGGACAGGATGCAAAAAAAATGTGCGTCAAATCAATCAATCCAAAAAAATGCGAGAATGATACATACTCTGTAATTTTTGAGCCATATTCAGTGGGAGAGTTGTTATCATTTGTTTTTGCATCAAATTTTAATTTTAAAACATTTTCAGAGAAAAAAAGCTGTTTTTCAAATAGTTTTCAAGATAAAGTTTCAGTTGAAGACTTTAACTTAATTGATGATCCACATGCACCAAATGGAATTGGAACAAAGCCATTTGACGATGAAGGAATAAAAACAAATCCCAACAACTTGATAGAAAAGGGGATTTTCATAAATACATTTTCAAATCTTTTTGATGGTTTCAAAGAAAACAAAAAATCAACAGGTAATGCATCAAGGCCAGGATCTCCAATGGGCAGAAGCTCAGAATCAATTCCAATTTCATCACCTCATAATCTCAGAATAAAATCAGGAGATACATCACAAGAAGAAATTATCAAAGATACAAAACATGGGTTATTGGTTGGAAGATTATGGTACACTTATGCTGTAAATCCCATTAAAGGAGATTTTTCATGTACTGCAAGAAGCGGGATTAGAATTATAGAAAATGGGGAGATTAAAAATCCAGGAAAACCAGTCAGGATAATTCATAGTTTGCCTGATTTATTACTAAACATTTCAGCGATTGGAAATAATCAGAAAAATATTCTTCAATGGGCATCATTACCATCAATTACTCCATCAATTAAAGTAGAAAATATCAAGATGTTTTCAATCTAAAATTGTTTTTAGGCATAAATTTTAGTTATTTTTGGGTCAATTCAATAAAAAACTAGATGCAAGGTAGACCAAATAGGCAGCGACAAGTCCAATACCCATATTTCTATTAATTAATCCTGTAATCATTGTAATCAATAATGCAAAACTAAAAGCAATCATTATAACATAATCATAAAACACTTCATCAGCAATAGCAACACCTGCAATTGCAGACGCAACACCCATGATCATTAAAATGTTATAGATATTGCTACCAATAATATTTCCAATTCCAATATCAGTATGGCCTTTTCTGATAGCAATTACAGATGTAATCAATTCTGGTAATGAAGTTCCTATTGCAATTACAGTCAAGCCAATTATTCGTTCAGATATTCCAAGTGTCTGTGCAATTGTTACTGCATTGTCTACAGTGAATTCTGCTCCAAAATAAAGAAGTGTAACACCTACCCCTATCAATCCTAATGCGCGAAGATACACATTTTTTTGTTCTGGAATAGAATCATTGTCATCTTCTTCACGTTGAGACTTTGCATTACGATACGTGTAAATTGTAAATGCGAACAACAACCCAATTAAAAGAATCCCATCATACTGAGATATTTCACCATCAATAGATAATATAATCAGCAATAATGAAAAACCAAGCATTAATGGCATTTCTTTTTTCAATGTTGTCTTTTTTACAACAAGAGGGATCATTATTGCAGCAATACCAATCACCATTCCAATATTCGCAATATTACTTCCAATAATATTTCCCAAGATAATTTCACTGTGTTCACCGGTAGCTGCAATGCTTGCTGCAAGTTCTGGAGTTGAGGTACCATATGCCACTACAGTCATTCCAATTACAAGATTACTAATTCGAAATTTCTTTGCGATTACGACTCCACCGTTTACGAGCCAGTTTCCACCGTAACAGAGCATGACAAGTCCTAATGCAGTCAATCCAATATTGACTAGGAGACTCAATTCCATGAAAAAACATCAAAACTAGCATTGTTTAAACTGGATGATTATGTCATATTATCCGAGTATTAAGGAGATTTGACCTATTTCGAGGCCATTTTTATCAAATTATCCCTTATTGTCAAATATACAAATGCAACATTGTAATGGAATTTCATTTTTATGTACAAAAGGAACAACAAAGACTAGTTTCCAAAATGTATTTCTTAATGAAAAATGAACAGCGTTTCCTAGCAAGTATCTCAAATCCATTAATTAGGTCTGAAATTTACTGGCAGATTTTTTTGTGATTTTCCATTTCTGCATCAATCAAAAAATGTCTGTTACAGTTATCACAGTAGTTAGGTACAAAAAAGATATCCTTGCCAGGTATTCCTACTGGGGGTTTCACAAAAATTCAAGTATTTTTTTTGCTAATATAATTTAACAACAAGATTAATCAACGTTATAGTATAAAATTTCAACATTTATTTTATCAGAACAAAGGAGTATACTTTGAAAGCATTCTCCAATTTTATTTCTCAATAAAGATTTATGAAAATTAAATATTTATTTTAATGAAAATGGATCATCATACCAAAAATTGATTTGAATCTTTTTTAAAATTAATCATAGTAAAGAAACAACTTCATTCATAAATACAAACAGGATACAAGTATAAAATAGAATTGAAAATAACAAGTCTTTTAATCAGGACGTACGAGTTATAGATTATGAAAGTACAAACAAAGACAGTATTTTTGCTGATGACAATTTTTGTAACTACTATCATGTTAAGTGGAGCCCCAATATTTGCAGAAAATGAAACCGCAAGTGTTGATGTTGCAAAAGGTTCCTCAGTTCCAGGATGTGAGGCTATAAATGAATGTTACATTCCATATGAAGTAACAGTTGATGTTGGCGGTGAGGTCATATGGTCAAATGTTGACTCTGCTGCACATACTGTAACTGGTGGAAGTGCAGCTGATGGACCATCTGGTGTATTTGACAGTAGTTTGTTCATGGCAGGCACAACATTCTCACACAAGTTCAAAGAAGCTGGTGCATTCAACTATTTCTGCATGGTACATCCATGGATGGAAGGAGTAGTTGTGGTTCAAGAAGCAGGGGTGCAGCCTATGGCCAAATTAGTAGTAAAAGCTCCATCTACAGAAGAAACTACAGTTATTGGAATGTCTTCTGATGGAAAAGTACGAGTAGAGATAACATCAAGTAATCCATCTGCAAATGAACCAATGTCAATTAATTTAAAATTCAGAGATTCTAGTGGAGGAGGACTAAAACAACATGCCAACTATGATATTGTTGCTACTCAAAATGGTGAAGAAATTCTTTCCGTTATCATGGCCCATCAACATGAAGGACAAGGTGTACATAATACAAAGTCATTGGCATCAAATGATGCAGTAGACATCAAAGTAACATTACTTGGATTTGGACTGCCAGATAATCAAGTAAATTGGACTGGATCCGTAGGAGAGATATTTTACTTTAATGTGATTCCTGAATTTGGGATGATTGCAATGATGATATTGGCTGTGGCAATTATTACCACTATAGCAGTTACTGCAAAATCTAGAGTAATTTCAAGATTTTAGGAATTGTTTATCATGATTGAGTTAAATTAATTTTACAGGTGCGTATATTTTTTAAAGTAATAGGATATCCATTTTTCGACCACACTTGTCTTTTTATTATTCAACAGGTAACAAAACTTCTTTTTATAGATATTCTTAGTGCTGTTTGTTTCACATCAATTCATTTTTTGACACTTTTTCTCAATAGAATTAGATATACATATTGATTACTCTAAACCAGTATCATATCACGTTTCTTAGGAGGTTAGAAACGATATTATAAAATGGTGATTATTCCTACTAACAACGCAAAAGGAATTCCAAATGCTAATGCTACTTTTTTATTTACCATTATAATTCCATCACATTTTCATACTTTCATCATAGAGATATGCTTGGATTAATATGCCTCTTTTTGTACCCTTTGCAGTTGTATTCATTTAATAATGAATCTGAATATGAGGGTAATAAGTGGTGCACATTGTATTCAAAAATTGTCAATTAGGACAAACTGAAAAAGGCAGAAACCTGCTTTATTTTCAATTTCCTATGGTAGAATATCAAATTTCTGTTCTTGCGTGAATACAATATATCATCTAGTCTTCCTTGTCGATACAAATATTCATGATCGGTTTATGTTCAAAATATTTTCACTAGTGGTTTAATGTGTTTGATAGAGAAACATCTTGAACGGCATATAACAGGTGTAAAAAAACCAGCTGGAAGGATCAACAAAGTTTGGGTTTAAACTTAATAAGGTAATGTACCGTACTATACGGTATGATGCGAGCAAGATTGACATATGTGCCTGTAGAGGTAGCAGATCAATTCAAGGATTTTATTATAAAGAGAGACGAGCAAATACTAGATGCAGTAAAGGCAAGAACAAAAGATTATAGTACATTATCACTTTTGAAATTACTGTATCAGCTTAGAGGAAATTCGATGACATTTTCGGATTTGTATTCAAAGTCAAAGATAAGAATGAAAAAGTCATTTCTGAATTATTTGCACCTGTGTTTGGATTACAACTTTGTCCAAAAAGAAGCAGTAGGATCCAACATGATCTATTCAATAACAGATAACGGAAGACTCATGCTAAATCTGTTTATGCAAAAAAATAATCAAAACAAAGAACAATCAAAATAGAAAACGTCTAACACTTTAGTTACAAAATACTTAGTTAATAAGGTAATTAGACAGAACAATTCGACGTAAATGATGCAAGGAGAATTTCCAGAGGCAGAGGTATTTGAATTAAAAAAAGTGAATCTCAATAGTCCGATAATCTTTGCAGGTTTTGTTGGTGCGGGATTGGTGGGTCCAATTGCAATAAATCATATCATAGAACAATTAGATATGAAAGAGATTGCAGTTATGAGATCAAAACATCTTCCACCATCAACAGTATTCATGAGAGGCAGACTGCGCCATCCTTTTAGATTTTATGCAGATGAAAAAGGTACAGTATGCGCAATAATTTGTGAAATTACATTAAGAATGAAAGGACTTTATTCACTCGTATCAACAATTTTAGATTGGGCAGCATCAAAGGGCTCAAAAGAAATTGTAATTTTAGATGGAGTTGCAAGTAATGAACACGATAATAAAGCATATTGTGCAGCAGAAGAAGATCTAGTAAGAACAATGGCAGACAGAGACATTAGTATGATTCCACAAGGATTCATCACAGGTCTTCCAGGAGGCATTTTAAATGAATGTCTAGTAAGAGAAATTCAAGGACTTACATTGTTGGCAAAAGCAAACAAAATATCTCCAGATCCTGCAGCAGCCGCCACTTTAATAGAGGCATTAAATAGATTCTACTACATGAACATAGATACGACAGAGCTAAAAGAAGAAAAAGACAGGCTTCATTCAGAATTCAGCGAATTATCTCAAAAATATGTAGAACATAGAGAAGAGATAGCTGGAATGTACATGTAAACATAGGCAAATTCTTTTATTCAAAACAAATACGCATCAAATCATGGTCTTAACCTACAAAAAAGCAGGTGTAGATATTTCTAAGATCAAAAAAAGTCAGGCAGCGATTGGAAAATTAATCGAATCAACACACAAACTTCAAAAAATGGTAAAAATTACACAGGGGTTTGGACATTATGCAGGAATTGTCGAAATCCCCGGTGGAAAACTTTTAGCGACTCATACTGATGGGGTAGGAACCAAAGTTGTAATTGCAAACATGATGAAGAAATACAACACAATAGGAATTGATTGTATTGCAATGAATGTAAATGACATCATCTGTATTGGAGCAACGCCAATTTCATTTGTAGACTATATTGCAGCAAACAAAAATGACCAACAAATTTTCAAAAAGATTGTAGAAGGACTAGTAATCGGTGCCAAAAAATCAGCAGTGCCAATTGTAGGAGGAGAAACGGCAATAATGCCAGATGTAATTGAAGGGCCAGGATTTGCATTTGATTTGGCAGGAATGGTAGTGGGATTGGTATCAAAAAAGGACATGATTTTAGGAAATAAAATAAGTTCTGGAGATATCATTATCGGCGCAGAAAGTAGCGGCATTCACTCAAATGGATATTCGCTTGCAAGAAAGGCCTTGTTGTCAAAATATTCTGTAAAAGACAAAATCAAAGGAATAGGAGTTCTAGGTGATGCACTACTGACACCAACTGAGATATACGTAAAACCAATACTAGAGATAATTCAAAAATGTAGAATAACAGGACTAGCTCACATCACAGGAGGGGCATTTACAAAACTAACTAGACTAAAAAAAATAGGATATGACATCAATGCACTTCCAAAAACACCACCAATTATGGAATTAATAGAAGGACAGGGGGTAAAACTAGAAGAGATGTATAAGACGTTTAACATGGGAGTTGGTTTTTGTGTTATAGCGCGAAAAGATCAAGGGGAAAGAATCAAAGCAATTTTTAAAAAATACAGAGTTGCAAGTCAAGAGATCGGTCAAATAATACCAAAAAAAGGCGTATTCATAAATTCTTCTAAAATTGCATAATTAGACAAATATGAAATAATTTTCGACCAAATATCGCCTTATATTGCCTATTCTTAAACCCAGATTGAGGAAAAGTGGCAGTAGAAGCACATTTTATTGAAACCATCATAGGTGTTGGAATATTATTATTTGCTGCAAAATTAATGGCAGAGCTTTTCCTTAGACTGAAATTGCCAATTGTTTTGGGTGAACTTTTGGCTGGAATGATAGTAGGTCCATTCGCTCTTGGTGCATTTTTTGTAATAGATGGAAAGTCATTGCTGGAGATTGGCAGTGAGATAAAGGTACTTGGAGAGATAGGTGCAATTGTAATTTTATTTATGGCAGGACTCGAGATGACTCCAAGGGAATTTCTCAAGGGAGGAAAAGCATCATTTACAGTTGGAACTTTGGGAGTGGTTGTTCCATTTTTTGCAGGATTGGCAGTTTTTCAGATGTTCGGTTTTGATGCGTTGCAATCAATGTTAATTGCAACAGCACTTACAGCTACAAGCATTGCAATTTCAATTCAAGTTTTAAGTGAATTTGGGAAACTCAAAGCCCCAGAAGCTCGTCTAATTATTGGTGCAGCAGTAGTAGATGATATTTTGGCAATTGCAGTATTATCTGTTGTATCATCAATTGCAGGAAGTGAAGGAGGGGTAGAAAATATCGACATCATGAAAGTTACAATAACAATTCTTCAAGTATTAGGCTTCTTTGCAATAATGCTTGTGGCATCAGTTTTAGTCATTCCAAAAATCATCTCAACAAGATTATGGAAAGCAAAAGGAAGTATAGAGGGAATTGCAACAGCGTCATTTTTTGGAGCAGCGGCACTTGCAGGTTCCATAGGACTATCCCCTATTGTAGGAGCATTTGCAGTAGGTATGGCATTATCTACCACAAAAGTATTTGAAAAAGTTGAGAATTATATTGGAAAAATCGGTTTAATCTTTGCACCATTATTCTTTGCAATAATAGGTGCACAGGTAGACTTTAGAGAAGTAAATTTAGAAGTATTAGCACTCAGCGGAATAATCATTGCAATTGCGATATCAACAAAATTATTTGGATGTGGTCTTCCAGCAATGATGTTTTTGAAAAGCAAAGCACAGGGAATGAGGGTAGGAATAGGGATGATTTCAAGAGGAGAAGTAGGTCTGATTGTTGCAGGAGTAGGAGTATCATCAGGTATTTTGACTTCAGATGTTTATTCTACAATTGTAATCATGGTTGCAGTAACTACAATCATCACACCAATATGGCTAAAGATGGAATATAAAAAAGAGCAGAAAAGATAAGATGATTTTGTAAGTAAAATGGATTCAATATTTTCAAAAGCATGTACAGAAATAACACAGAATCTACTTACAATAAGTGAACCTACTAAAAAACAAGTGAAAGACGAAATCAAGAAAATTTGTGCAAAATATTCTCTCGGTAGAATCCCCAGAAATCATGAAGTACTTTCAATGGTAAAGGAGTCAGATTTTTCAAGATTAAGAAAAATATTACTGAAAAAACCAGTTAAGACAGCATCAGGTGTTTCTGTAATTGCATTAATGCCAAAACCATTTGCATGCCCACATGGAAGATGTACATATTGTCCAGGCGGAGTCGAGTTTAATTCACCAAACAGCTATACAGGAAGTGAACCATCAACTCTAAATGCAATTGAAAATGATTTTGATCCTAGATTACAAATCACATCTAAAATTGACAAGCTGATTGCATTCGGACATGATCCATCCAAAATGGAAATTGTTATTGTTGGAGGAACATTTCTATTCATGCCAAAAGACTATCAAGAGAATTTTATTAAATCATGTTATGACGCATTAAATGGATCAGATTCGCGATCCCTTGAAGAAGCCAAATCAAATAACGAACATGCAAAAATTAGAAATGTAGGGTTTACAATTGAGACAAAACCAGATTATTGTAAACAAGAACATGTTGATGCAATGTTAAATTTTGGCATTACACGGGTGGAAATTGGAGTTCAGTCATTACAAGAAAGAGTTTACAAAATTGTGAATCGTGGTCACAATTATAAAGATGTAGAAGAGTCATTTCAAATCTCTAAAGATGCAGGATACAAAATTGTCGCGCACATGATGCCAGGACTTCCAACAGTTACACCTGAGGAAGATATTTTAGATTTTAAAAAATTGTTTGCAGATTCACAATTAAAACCAGATATGCTGAAAATTTATCCATCACTAGTAATTGAAAATACTCCCATGTTTGAAGCATACAAGAATGGGCAATACATACCATATTCAGATAACGAAATGATAAAAGTACTCACAGAAGTAAAGAAAAATATCCCAAAATGGGTTCGAATAATGAGAGTTCAGAGAGAAATTTCTCCAAATGAAATAATTGCAGGTCCTAAATCAGGAAATCTCAGACAAATTGTCCAACAAAATCTAAGAAAACAAGGTCTTTCCTGCAAATGCATACGGTGTAGAGAAGCTGGATTATCTAATGAGAAATCCCATGAGGCGTTGAAATTAAACAGAATTAATTATGAATCATCAGGTGGAAGTGAAATATTTTTGTCATATGAAGATCAGAATGATTCAATCTATGGTTTTTTGAGATTAAGAAAACCAAGTAATCTTGCACATAGAAAAGAAGTCAAAAGTAACTGCATTGTTCGTGAACTACATGTCTATGGTAAATCACTAAGTATTGGTGAAAAAGAAAAAAATGCGATACAACATTCAGGCTTAGGAAAGAGTCTAATGCAAGAAGCAGAAAAAATTTCAAAAGAAGAGTATAATGCAAGAAGACTTCTTGTAATAAGTGCTGTTGGGACTAGAGAGTATTATCAAAAAATAGGGTATTCGTTATATGGACCATACATGTCAAAATTATTGAAATAAAATGGAAGGGCAGATCATTGGCAAAGGAACTTGGATTGATAAATTAGCTTTTGAATTATTAGAACGCGAAAAAACTCTTGGAAGAAGTTTAGATCTTCTTAGAGTAGAAAGTGGTCTTGGAGCTTCAGGTGTTCCACATATTGGAAGTTTAGGGGATGCCATAAGAGCATATGGGGTGAAGCTTGCACTAGAAAACTTTGGATATAAATCAGAATTAATTGCTTATTCAGATGACCTAGATGGACTAAGAAAAATTCCAGAAGGATTTCCTGATTCATTACAAGAACATTTGGCCAAACCTGTTTCATTGATTCCAGATCCATTTGGCTGTCACGAATCATACGGAATGCATATGAGTAGCATTCTTTTGGATGGATTAGATAAAACTGGAATAGCATATGAATTCAGAAGGGCGATTGACACTTACAAGAAAGGACTGTTAAAAGAACAAATTCATATAATTTTAAAAAACAGCATAAAAATTGGTGGTAAAATTTCAGAACTTGTAGGACAAGAAAAGTATCAAAAATTCTTACCATATTTTCCAGTATGTGCCAATTGTAGTAGACTGTACACTGCAGAATCATTTGAATATTTAGAGAGTGAAAGAAAAGTAAGATACAAGTGCCATGATGCAGAAATTGGTTCAAAAATTATCAAGGGATGCGGTCATGAAGGAGAGGCAGACATTACAAAAGATTTGGGAAAATTAGCATGGAAGGTAGAATTTGCTGCAAGATGGGCTGCATTTGATATTAGATTTGAGGCATATGGTAAAGACATTATGGATTCAGTTAAAGTTAACGATTGGATTTCAGATGAAATCTTAAACTATCCACACCCACATCATGTAAAGTATGAAATGTTTTTAGATAAAGGAGGAAAAAAGATTTCAAAATCATTAGGTAACGTTGTAACTGCACAGAAGTGGTTAGAGTTTGGAGATCCTAAATCAATTTTGTTACTACTTTACAAAAGAATTACTGGTGCAAGAGAGCTTGGGTTTGAAGATATACCATCATTGATGAATGAGTATAATGAACTTGAGGATGTGTTCTTTGGAAGAATCAAGGTAGACAACCAAGCAAAACTGATAAAATCTAAAGGACTATACGAATATGTTAATCTGTTAGACCCTCCAAAAGAGACAAGCACTCATGTTAACTACAGATTACTAGTGGAACTGGCAAAAATTTTCAAAGAGAATAGAATAGAAAGAGTCATGAAAAAACTATTAGACTATGGCGTAATCAAAAATCCAGAACCTAGGATAGAGAAATTGATTGAACTTGCAGGAAACTTTGCAGATCAATTTGATCAACAAGAGAAGACTGAAATTGATTTAAATGATTCATCTAAAAAGGCATTAAAAACTCTTTCAGAGACACTAGGTGCCGAAGAAGAACCAGAAGATATCCAAAATACAATTTATCAAATTGCAAAATCAAATAATATTCAACCAAAAGAGTTTTTTAAAATATTGTATCAAATTATCCTGGGAACTTCCAGAGGCCCAAAAATTGGACCATTTATTTCAGATATTGGAAGAAAGCAAGTGGCAAAGAATCTTTTAGAGTATATTTAAAATGGCCCATAGCGAACATAATAGATCGAAAAACGCTGGAGGATTTGCATTAATAATTTTGGGTGCGTTGTTGTTATTTTTAGCACCCAACATAAGTCCAACCAGTTCTGAATTAGGGACAATGTCTTTTATTGGCGGGATACTTATCGGATGCATTGGATTTTATCTCAGATTCATAAAGAATAGACCAAGGCAAGTCTAAAGAAACGTTCATCTTCGGGATTATGAAGAGGTAAGAACATGGGTCTTTTTGGGAAGAAAAAGGAAGACATCAAAGTAGTTTCTGAGAAAAGTGAAGAATACATACTCAAAGAAGAACTTGAAGTAGAAGTAGAAAATCTACAAACGCAGTTTAGAGCAAAACAAGAAGAAATTGAAAAAATTAATGAGAAACTTCAAAATGTAAAAGGGGAGTATGAACAGGCAGTTAGCAATTTAATGGAAGTGAAAAAAGAGACAAACCAGAAAAAAATGGAGTATGATACAATACAACGAGAATGTAAAGACATTAGATTAAAAATTGAAAATGCAGAACAAAGACTGAGTCAAAATAAAAAATCGTTGGATGAATATGACAAAGCAGAGGCAAACCTAGGAAAAATTAAGCAAGAGATTCAAGAAATTACAAATGAATATGATGAAATAAAATCCAAGATGTCAGAAGAACAAGAATCAATCCACAAGATACGTGCACAGCAAATTCAGGCACAGACAGAGCTTGAAGAAGTAAACTCTAGACTATACAATGCAAGACAAGAATTAACAAATATGCCTGATATTCAAGTCACAAATACCACTACATCACTATCTCCAAAAGAAAAAGAATTCATACAAAGTGAGACTAGTAATCAGAAAAATACCAGTGGGATTATTGAAGCTGCAAGTGCGGTAGTAGGTTCGCTAAAATCAAAATTAAGCATGAAGGAAAAAGAACTTGAAACTATTCAGCAGTTACTAGAAAAAGAAAGAGAGGAGCATGAAAAAACAAAGAATGAATTAGAAGAGATCAAAAGATCAGTAGGTAGTGAAAGAAATTCATAATTCCTGGAAATGTTTTTTCCATTTTGATTTTATCTCATCTTCAGTAGAGCCTAAATCATATAAAGGAGAGACAACCTCTGTGATATCAAAAACATCAACTAAAACTATTGCATTAATTGGGCTTTTGATTCCTTTATTTCTATAGTGATTTAGGATTTCATTGTAGATTTGGCCAGATTTTATTATTCGTGATTTTCCTTTAAACAGAAATCCTTTTCTTAACAATGGATCAATTACATTAATTTCAACAAGATGATTGTGCTCGAGATTACGCATGGTATCAGGTGAGCGAATGTCTGCAAAAGCCAAGGTATCATCATCCCATGCAATTATAGTACCCTTTGGAGACAAATTAGGAGAATTATCATCTGAAACTGTTGCCACATAACCTAGTTTTTGAACATCTAAAAATTCCTTAATTTGCTGAGAGATTAATCCCATAATATGATCAAAAAGTCACAGTATAATTAATTTTCAAACTTACCTCATTGCTTCAGCAGCAAATTGAGAAAAGAAGAAAAATGCGATACCGCCACCAATGATTGCAATCCAAGCTGCAATTTGTTTAGCTTTACTCATAACAATACACTATAGAAGGTATTATTGAATCTAATTGAATATCAATTAGGAGATCGAGTTGGATCATGTTCTTTTCCAATATGTTTTGCCAACTCAATTACATCATCACCAAATTCTTTTCCACAGTATATGCAATCAAATTGAAATTGACTAGACATAAAAAAAAATCAGAGTTAATGTTATTAAAAATTTTCATCTAAAAACAATTCAGCCGTAGACTATACAGTGTTCACATTCACAGTTTGACTGTTCTTTTGTTTTGGCAAGACATTTTTTATGCTGTCCAGCCTGACATTGGACGCACACTTCATCTATATTATCAACACTGGTGTATTTTTTTGATTGATCAAATCCAAAACCACCATCTTGAGGCCCCACCATAAACTGTACAACACCAAAGTAGTATTTCTACTTCACTGATAAACCCCTTTTAATAGAATCCTTCAGATGTTCCCTGTATGTTTCAATAATTCCTCGTATTTCAAATGTGTCAACAAATCCACCTGCTGAAGCGCGGGTAGCTTTAAGAAGATAGTGTAATGTGCCTTCCTCAATTTTTCCAACATAGTACCCATAAAGAAAATCTACCTCATCAGTACACTTCCAAATTTGCGTTATGTTTGGAAATGTTTGTTGAATCTCAGATGGGATCTCTTTAATCCTTCTTTTGACATATTCATCTAATGATTTTCGAATGGAGGAATCACGTAACAAGTCTAAAAGAAATTTGAAATGCCTGCTTTTTAGTCATTATTTTTGTCAGGTTTTTTTGAATCAGGTTTATCCCATAAGTGCATAGTTCCGCGAATCATAAAAGATCCCACTATAATAGCAACAATGCCACCTACTATAAACAAGAAAAAGTTTCCTATATTTTTGAGACCAGCCAACAAATACAATAGAATTAATGTATAATTATAATTGTCTAATAAAAGAAGAAAAATGAACTGTAACAATAAGAAAATTGGATGTTATCATGATGATTCCATCCATTATGAAGGAAATGGAAAATGTCTTGTCAAAGGTTGTAAATGTGAAAAATATGAAAGATAATCTCTATTTCTTTTCTTCCTGAACAAGCAAGTTCATTATCATTTGACTACGTATTACACCAACAACTTTATCATAATTTATGGAAAGAACCGGAATCAAATCAAAGTGTTGTGAATTCAATTTCTGAACTACAGCGAAAAGATATTCATCAGATGTGACATATGCAATATGTGGATCAGTGATCTTTCCAATTGAAACTTTTGACCAAAGATCTTTATTGATTTTTTTGAATTCTTTTGGAGAAACTGCTCCAAGGAGTTTCTCATCATTATCAAAAACTAGGTAAGAGATTTTTTGTGCATTAGGGTATTGTTTAAGATAATCAGAGATTGTTATGGTGTGTGGAATCTTTGCAAAATCTTCAGTTATCACATCACTTACTTTGAAATTGGATAATACTTGTCTAAAATAAAGTGGAAGCATTCCTATTTCAGAGGATCCAATTTTGACCTGCACATATTTTTTGAGGCTCTTTTGTAACAATACACTAGACATAACCATCATGATCAAAGTGCCAAACACTAACAACGAGAATAGATTTTCTTCTAGTAAACCAAACTCCAATAAGGATAGCATTAATGCAAGATCTACTGCACCTTTTGACATTACACCATAAGCTACTGCTTTTGTAGGTCTCATATGAGCAAATCGTGCAGCAATGTAAGAACCAAAGAACTTGACACCCACTATAATTCCCAAAAATCCTGTAATTATCCAAATTGAAATATCTAAAAATGCAGGAACAAAATAGAGTCCTATTCCAGCAAAGAAAATTGGAACAAAGATCCCATATCCTACTGCATCAAGACTCTTTGAAATCTCGAAGTATTCTTCTCTAGGCATTCTAGATACTGCTATGCCAAGTAGTAAAGCACCAATTGCACCATGAATACCACTTATTTCAGCAAAATATGCAACTAAAAGAATGAATCCAACTACTACGCCAAAATAAATCTCCTTTGCTTTAAGATGCTTCTTTATTGCACGCATCAAGTAAGGCAATGTAAATACTGAAAATGCACCCGCTATACCAAAGAAAAGAATCATTTTTACAAACAACCAAACAATATCTCCAACATCTGTGACATTACCAGATGAGTGAATTTGAATCATCACACTGACAAAAATAATGGCAATAAATTCTACAATCGCAGTAATTGTAAAAATCTCCAAACCTAAGGTCGAGCGGAGTTTTCCAAGATCAGTTAGAATTTTTGCTGTAACACCAAGACTAGATGCACCTATTACTGACGCAATTGCAAATGCCTTTACAAATTCCATATCAGTTGCAATACCTAATGCAGATGCAGCACCGAATGGAATCAAAAATGCAATTGCGGCTCCTGCAAATATTCTCTTTCTTAATACTTTAAACAAACCTGGGACATCAATCTCTTTCAATCCTATAAGAAAAAACAAAAAGAAAACTCCTATTGAAATAAAAAGATCAATTTCATCTATTGGTTGAACAAGTGCAAATAATGCAGGACCCACAACAATTCCTGCCACAACATTACCAAGAATTGTTGGTTGCTTTATTCTATGTAGCAGTTCACCAAATAACTTAGCAGATAAAAGTAGAATTCCAATATAGAGAATTGCATCAAATGCCATAAAGATTAATCATTAATCCTTGAGAATTAAGATAGAGCAGATAGTTTGCTTTCCAGAAATTGGATCTCTTTATCATACATCTCTGCTTTTGTTTTTGCAAAGTCTTTGTAAGATTGAATTATTTCAGATAATGCATGCTTGTAACTAGGATCACCTTCTCGTATTACATCACATGAGTCAAGTGTGGTTATGTGGCCAGTAACAGTAGCCATTGCCCCTTTATGATTAAACTTTACAATCCCCCCAAATGCCTCAATTATCATAAACGCAGATTCGGCCTTACACTTGTAGGTGACCCTACCAGTTTCAGTGTTGAATAACTGAGTAATTCCACCGGGCATTTTTGTGACGGTAACTGTCATGAGGTATGAGAAAAATATCCGCTATTAATGATTTTAGAAAAAAGAGTGTCAGGCAGGAGAGTCAGATGCAGGTGTTACAGCATCTGCTGCCAGAATCTTGTCGATCTCATTTATAGCGAGCTTGTCTCTACCTATTAGTTCAAACTTTTGTATCAAAGTTTCAAACTTTGTTTCCTCCTGTACTTGCTCGTTGACAAACCATTCTAGAAATGCATATGTAGAATGATCCTTGTCTTTTTGTGCAATTTCAACCATCTTATGTATTGCAGTAGTTACCATTTGTTCATTCTTTAGAGCTGTTTTTAGAATAGACTCTAGGGAGTTGAAGTTTGTTGCAGGCAATTTAGTTGCTGGGATCACCGCAGAAATTCCTAAATTATTCATATAATGAACAATTTTTAGCATATGTGTTCTCTCTTCATCAGATTGTGCATAAAAGAAACTGGAAGCTCCTTCATATCCAGTGACTTCACACCACGATGCCATTGCCATATAGGTGTTTGATGCATTTGCCTCCAGGGCAATTTGATTGTTTAATGCGTTTTGCATGTTTTTAGAAAGTTTCATTTAAAGAAAGATAATCGTCTTAATTAAAAACAGTTTCTCTACACTCAGATAGTAATATCATTTTAGAAAAGACAAATATCTTAATTCATAGTAATGGTTGCGATGAAATCAGTTTAAGGTTCCAATATAATCTAAAAATTATAAAACCTAGTAATAATAAATACTACAGCAAATCCAATTAGAAATATAATTCCTATGACACTTAACACCCTTAGATATATAGATGGTTGTGACTCTATTTCCAAAAAATTTCCAGTGACTAACTTATAGTTAAAAATTGCAATTATCGGTGCAATCACAAAAGATAAGGTAGTTGCAAAGTCAACGAGTTCTTTGAGATTATCACTAAACTGAAAAACTACAACCAATGAGCCTGTTGAGATTATTATCAAAAATATGACATAAAATGCTCTAATTTTTGTACGTAAAACTAGTTCTTGTCGTGTAAAAATTAGCTCTACTGTTCTTTGTAGTGATCTCGAATATCCATCAAAGACAGCAATAATAGTCCCAAACATAACAGTGAAAGCAGAAGCAGAAATTATCAGATAACTCCAATCTCCAATTGTTTGAGTATATAAGGTAACAATTTTGTGTGCAAAACTGGCATTATTATTTGGCAATTCTTCACCAGAACCAAACAATATGAAGGCGCCAAGTATCACAAACATTACAGCAAGTATTCCAGTTATTAGATAAGCAAGCCTGAATTCAAATAGAGTCTCTTTTAATTTTGGTCGATAGTTTGTTTGCTTCATTCGTTCCAATGTCCATAAACTATTCCAGCTTGAAAGATCAACTGCAGTTGGCATCCACCCCATCAACGCCAAAAGGAAAAATATTCCAGATGCATTCCATAGTTCTTTGGGTTCAAATCCTTGGACATGATCTATTGGACCATTCCATAAAGTTAGCAAGAATGCAGAAACTGTAGATATCAAAAGAACAATTGCGACCAGCTTAATCAAGCCATCAAGTGCAGTATACTTTCCAATTGCTAAGATTAAAGCACATATTGCAAATAAAATTATAATGGTAAACTCTCCAAGAAATGAAATTCCAAAGAGATTTTCAAAAAATCCTGCCGCTACAAACCCAACAGCGCCTGTAACAAAGAACATAGAAGCGATGGTCAAAAGAAAATAAAGCCATAGTGCAGGTCTTCCTAATTTCTTGTAGCCATCAATAATGCTTGTTTGAGTTACATTTGCATAGCGAGAACCATACTCAAAGAAAGGATACTTTAACAAAGTCACAAGAAGTACAAATCCTAAAAGCAATAGTCCAAAATCAGCACCTGCTCTTGTAGATTGGACAAGATGAGATACACCTATGGCAGTGCTTGCAAACAATATACCGGGACCAGCAGTTTTTGAGAAGGAATAAAATTTCTCTTTCAAATTCAAAAACATTCCAAAACGATACCATATAACCTAAAATTCATCAGAGAAAAGAAAGTTTTGGTTACTAACCAATATTAGATTATAAGGGATTAACTCTCCAATTTTCATCAACCCATACACCAACCACTTTGGCATCTAGATTCCAGGAAGAAATGACTTCAACCCCTTTTTTGATTTGAGTGATGTGCTGCTCATTTGATACTGGATTTCCAGCACAGTCATAGTGGCCAGAAATTACGATTAATGAAGACTTGTGTGCATTAATTGAGATAGAGATTTTGGTTTTGATCGCTTCAAGATCAAAGTCTTCTGCTACTCTTTTGTCAACACCAGGTTCTGTTATGGTATCAACATAATCAACTGAAAAATTGTCTTTAATCCATTTAGCCAATGAAAATTGGATTCTTCCATCGATACATGAAACAGATGTTGCAAATTTTCCTTCAGTCATAATAATCAAATATCACAGGTTATTTTTAAATTTAAAAAACAGTAATGGTTTAAAAATTATTTTTTATATAAAAAGCAGTCAGAAGTGTGATCATTTACCATACCTATAGCCTGCATGAACGCATAGCAAATTGTAGGTCCAACAAAGGTGAATCCACGTTTTTTAAGATCAATACTTAACTTCTTAGAGATGGCAGTTGATGCAGGTAAATTAGATGAATTTTTGAAATTATTTTTGATAGGTTTGTATTTAACAAATTGCCAGACATATTTATCAAATGAGCCAAATTCTTTTTGAATTTTTAAAAATTGTTTTGCGTTATTGATTGCAGATGTAATCTTTAGTCTATTTCTTATTATTGATTTGTCGTTAAGAAGTTTCAGGATATCGGTTTCATTGAATTTTGCAACTTTTTTTGGAGCAAAATTTAAAAATGCTTTTCTATATCCTGTTCTCCTTTTTAGAATTGTAATCCAAGAAAGACCTGCTTGAGCTCCCTCAAGAATCAGAAATTCAAATAATTTTTGTTCATTATGTTCGGGTTTACCCCATTCCTCATCATGATATAAAATATCAGGTTCTTTGTTTGCCCACTCACATCTTTTTTTCATATAAAGTTTTTTACAAACAAATTCAAATATTTTTGCAATAGTAATTCATGAAGATTAATAATCATATACAATTTCAATGTATTATGAAACTCAATCAACAGTTATTACAGATTAATCGAAACTTTGTAATTTGTTTTATTATTTCTGCTTCACTTTCTGCAGTTGTTGCCCAATTACTATCAGATTATGAGAATCATCTAAACACAACAATTACTATTATCGTAGGATATGTAGTATATTTTGGGGTTTTCTCATGTCTGTTTTATTTAGATAACAAAAGTCGATACAAACAAATGAAAAAGAGTTTGATCAAAAAAGAATTACTTAGTTTGATTTCATCATTTGGTGTTGGAGAGATAATATATCTAGGAATTAGATGGCCAACATTGTATTATTTTTTAGAGATTAACATACAACCATTCATAGCATCAGTAATTTCGGAAATAATTGCTACTATATCTTACATGATAGCAGTAACAATATTTTTGCAAAAGACAAAGACATTTTAGAAAATCAATCAATTCAAATTTTTATGTAAAAATTTCAGGGTTTTTTGCCAAGCATCTTTTGATGCATCAGGAGCATACCTCTCACCTGAGGGATTTGCAAAAGCATGATCAACACCAGAATAAATGTAGATTTCATTTGGGATTTTTAATTCATTTAATGCGGACTCAAATTCACTGACATTTTCTACTGTAATTCCATTATCCAGCTCAGCAAAAATTCCCAGAATAGGCCATGAGATCAAGGAAAGTGATTTAGTATCAGAAATAACAGAACCATAATAAATCACAGTTGCATCCATATCATCATTATTTAGTGCCAAGTTAAGGGATTGTCCTCCACCAAAACACCATCCAATTGAACCAAATTTTTCTGGAGAATAGTTTTCATCAAGATATGAAATTGCAGCATTCATGTTTTGGATGCCCCTACTTTTATCAAAAGAAGTGACCAGTTGTCTTGCCTCCTCAGAGGTGCTACCTACTTGTCCATTATAAAGATCAACTGCAAATACGAGATACCCATGAGATGCAAGCTTGTCAGCCATTTCTTTGATGTTCTCATTTAATCCCCACCACTCATGAATCATGATTACAGCAGGGTAATTACCAGCATTAACGGGTCTGGCAAGACATCCTTTTGATGACTTGAAATAATTTACATCCTCTGAAGTAGTTTCAAACTGTCCTATTTTGAAGATTTCAGAATTGTTGTTTGTAGAATCATAATCAGGTAGAATGTGAATAGCCCACCCACGTTCAATTAATTTTGCAACACTTGATGGATGTATGCACGCGGGAAGGCCATTTGATTGCTTTAAGACCAGCTGTAATCCTTTAGAACATGTGACATTTGTAGGGCTTTGACCATCTCTAATTTGTTTTAGTGGAGATGGAAAATATGCAATAGAAGCAGGAGTAATTGTTTCAGGTTTCGACTCCACGGCAAATGCTGAAAAAGCATCTTGAAAATCTGCGTGGGAAGTCACATCTGACCTAGTTTGCGTAGATAAATCGTGCTCAAAGGTGGACAAAGAGAACAGAGTCATCGAAATAAGAAAAATTGGAAACAAGAGAACTAATCTCTTTATCATAATATATTTTTTAATAAAATACAATTTAAAGGATCTTTTAGATGTATCATAAGGTTATTGTCCTGAAATTGGAATCAACAAATATCATCACAGGCATCCTGCTTGTTATAATGGGAATTACAATAATATTTGTTGGAAATTATTTTAGTAAAAAATAGGCATACTGCATATAATGATTTACTTTATGGCAGCCTTTGTGATTTTTGGAGGAGTGATGATTTTTTTGTATGAAAAGGCACATTATTTTGACATGAGTTCTGTAGATTATCCAAAAATATTTCTTAGATAAAGTGGTTTTTATAGAATAATTCTTCTAAACACCTAGTTGATTGAACAACATTGTCTAATTATGAAGAAATACCACATAAAGTTTCATAAAATAAAGAAACAAAGTTCATTATGAACTGGTTCTAGAAATTAAGTAAATGTCAAAACTTGAAACGGTCATTTTGGCACCTGAACTGCAAATCTGCCAAATACTAAATGGAATGTGGCAAACAGCAGGGGGTCACGGTCAAATAGATAGTGACTCTGCAATTTCTGAGATGATGAAATATCATGAATTAGGTTTTACAACATGGGATATGGCAGACATTTACGGTCCTGCAGAAATATTTTTTGGCAAATTCCGACAACAGATTGAAAAAGATGATGGAGAAAATGAACTCTCAAAAATACAGGGTTTGACAAAATTTGTACCACCTACAGGCCCTATGTCCAAATCAATTGTCGAGTATCATGTAAACAGTTCAATTCAGAGAATGAATGTAAAATCAATTGATTTATTGCAATTTCATTGGTGGGATTATAATAATTCAAATTATCTTGATGCCTTGGAGCATCTGTCAGATTTACAGAATGAAGGCAAGATAAAACATCTAGGACTTACAAATTTCAATACCGAAAAAGCAGAACACATTACAGAGCAAGGATTCAAACTTGTTTCCAATCAGGTACAATATTCAATTTTAGATCAAAGACCAGAAAAAATGATGTCCTCATTTTGTCAGAAAAACAAAATCAAACTGCTTACCTATGGAACTCTTCTTGGTGGATTTTTTTCTAAGAAATATCTAAAGCAACCTGAACCAACAAGATCAGACCTTTACACTCTCAGTCTACAAAAATACAAAAATATGATTGATATTTGGGGAGGGTGGCAACTATTCCAAGAGCTCCTTAAGGTCTTAAACCAAATTGCAATAAAACATAAATCAAGCATTTCAAACGTTGCAACTAGATTCGTTTTAGACAAACCTGTAGTTGCAGGGGTGATCATAGGAGCAAGATTAGGAATATCAGAACATAGAAATGACAATACCAAGGTCTTTGAACTTGAACTTGATAAAGAAGATAAAGAGAAGATAAAAGAAATCACATCAAAATCAAATGATCTGTTTGAGATAATCGGAGACTGTGGAGACGAATACAGATAAAAATATCAGACATCACAGAAACTTAAAAACAATAGCAGACAAAAAGAGAAAGATTTCCAATTAATGGAAAAACAGTATAACATATGGTAAAATCAAGAATTTTTTAATTATAAAAGCTCATTTAAACAGGTATTTTTTTATATTAATCAAATTTTCAAGTATAGAAAAATTTTACTTGTCTATGTAAATTGCTTTTAAAATGTCGGTTTTGCTAACAACCCCACCAAGTTTTCCATTAATATTAACTCCAACACCATTAATCTTATTTTTAATCATAGCCTTGCATGCTACAACTAAATCATCCTTAAAGTCAACAGTCACAATGTCTTTGCTCATGACATCTTTTGCTTGAATGGTTTTTCCAAAACCAGAATCAGAAAGAAACCCTTTTCTTGTAAACAAGATAGAGATTGCAGGATCAGAATTATCTAACACAGTATCTGAATTTCCTTGCTCCAAAGAGACATTAAACAAATCTCGAAAAGTTATGATTCCTTCAAGTTCATTATCATTATTTTTTAGAAAGAGTCTAGAGATTTTTTCTCCAATCATTTTTGAAACAACATCTTTGAGATAATCTTCAGAATTCATCGAGATATAGGAAATGGTCATAACATCACCAACACTATGCCTTCCTTCACAATTATCGACATAATAAGAAGCAAGGTCAGTTTTGGTAATTATTCCAACAAGACCATTGTTATTTGAGACAACACCCAAGGAACCAATTTTTTTTTCAAGCATCATTTCTGCACAATCCTCAACACTCATTGAATCATGAACTGATGTGAGATTATTCATAATGCTAGATATAGAAACATCATCTAGATTTTTTTCAGTGTCATTGTTTAGCAAAAACAATCCAATATCTTTTTCAGTGACAATCCCTACAGGGTAATTCTTATCAGTAATTATCAACCTACTAATGTTATTTTTTGTGAGCTCAGAAATCACATGATAAACTGAAGAGTTTTTTTCAGTCATGATGGGCTTTTGTAAAATTGAATTTAAATCAGACAACAATCTCACCAGTTCATTTGATTAGATATACTGGAATTTTGGATTTATGAAGAATATAATTAGATACACTTCCAATCATATCATTTGAAGCCGAACCAGAACCAGTAGTACTCATGACAATGTGATCAAACTTGCCAGATTTTGCAATATTTAATGTAATATGACTAGGAGAGCCCCTTAGTAGCTTTGTAAAAAATTTGACATTTTTATTTCCTGCTCTTTTAGATGCTTTTTTTAAGAGAATAGTTCCATCTTCTTTTAGTTGATTATCAAATGCCTTTGTTCTGGCACCACCTTCTGCAACATGAGGGATTACATGGATACATGTTACCTGCCCATGTGTAAATCCTGCAAGAGTTAGTGCTCGATCTAATGCTTCAAAAGATTTTTTTGAACCGTCAATAGGTACAAGGATTTTTTTAAGGTCCATGAAAGGAGGCAAAAACAGTCTAATATTAAGAGTTAAACCTATTTTCACTGAGTAGATTGTCTTTGATAATTTAGATTTCTTGTCATTTTTTAATTTAGGTATGCCATAAAATAATGAATAATGAGAAATATTTGTTTGAGCGGTATTTGTTATGAACCAAACCCTTGATTTAAGAAAAGAGAAACTCTATTGTAGTTACTGTAAAACCACGCCTATGATAGAGATTCCAACAGATATTGATCTATCATCACCTACAAGTGATGAATTTGTGGAAAATATTAGATGCACCATATGCAAGAACATAGGTTATGTTAGTAGATAGTTTTATTATGATTTTTAGATGTATTGAAAAAACATATTCAGATTTAGGCTAAAAACAATCACTGAGTACAAGTGTGAATTTCAAAACTCATTTTAAAAAAACAAGCATCGCGGAAGTTAGAGGAGGTGAAATTTGTTATTAACCAATAAAATTAGAACACATAAGAATCAAGCTTTTCATTACTAGACTTGAAAAAATCATCTTTGGTTTAATTGAACATGTGGATTACAGACATTGATTATAATAGAATCACTCTCCAAGAATCATCTGGAGTTTATGAATAAGAAAATTCTGGACTGCCATTTCCATTTGGTTTGTTGAGTTTGCTATGATGTTTTGACTTTGTATAATTTCATTTTTCAATCTTTCTCGTATTGTCTGGTCAGCTAAGATTTGATGTTTTAATGAAATTGCTTGTTTCATGTTACTAGTATAAATTTGAATCCAATAATAGCCAGTTTGGCTGTCATCAATTTCGATTTCAGTGATTTTCATACTAGAATTACGATGTATTTGTTTTTTAGGTTTTCAAGTAATTTGAACCTACATAGCATCATCATTCTTCAAGTGGAATTTCATTTTCTTCATCTAATGGCTCTTGAACACTAGATGTTGCATTTCCATATTTCTTACTCAAATTCTCGTTGTATTCTATAATTTCATTTTGGGTGATTGCTGCCTTTTGTTGGAAGATCTTCATTGCTTCAACTGAAGACTTGCCTTCCTCAAGAGCAATTATTTTGGCCTTGTGTGCATCATCCGTCTTTTTTTCCGTAAACAAGAATTGGTTCCAAAAGAGATTCTTTACAGAATTATCAATATCTGCCAAAAATCTCAAAAAAGCATTTCTTGGGGTATGAAATTCGTTTTGTTTTTCAAATGATTTTAAATCATTTTCTAATTCTGTTTGTACCTGTAGTTTCTGATCGATAATGCGTTGTTGGTTTTCAGAAAGAATCTTTTTCTTTGCATCATCTGTCTTTTGCTCTTTGATCTGCTCAAGAATTGTTCTTGAGAATAGATCATACTTGCTATTATCATAATTACTTGTTTTAGGAATACTTTCATCAGGAATTAAATTGCTTTTTGAAATATCAGACGTTGCTATTTGTTGCCTGTCTATTATTTCATAGGTCACCTGTGTGTTTAGAGACATTTTGTTCTTTGTAGCATAGACTGTAACAGTATACATTCCTAGTTCAGCAGGAACTGGAGATGTAATTGAAAATTCTCCTGCAGAATCAGTTGTTGCCATTATAACTCGTGTAGGGAAATTTGCCTGAATCTCTACACCAGACAAAGGATTACCATCATAATCTGTTGCTGTACCATAAATGAAAGGATTCTGTCCTACCTCAAATTTATCCATGCTGTTTACAGAAAACAACATGCCTTCCGCTGCCCATGCTGAAGATATAGAAAACAAACCAAACATACCCAAAAATAAGGCTAAGGAGATTATTCTAAACATTGTTCACTCTTAAAAAAAATGAAATTAATGCCAAACATCCAAAAATGTGATCATATCATTAGAAATTTGTTGACCCAGAGCAGACCAAAAAGAATGAGATGTTTTTGGTATTAATTTTG
>Ga0224497_10000383_pt1 | contig 31598 bp, 30 predicted proteins | sample SF_Jul11_sed_USG_4_FD_167970 | JGI IMG/M metagenome (GOLD analysis project Ga0224497, IMG submission 167970) | Sediment microbial communities from San Francisco Bay, California, United States - SF_Jul11_sed_USGS_13 | ecosystem: Environmental > Aquatic > Marine > Sediment | place: USA...
CATAAGTCCGTATAGCCCGATAAGCCCGAGCAACAATACAATTTCCGGGTTGGCGATTGCTGACAATATCTTGATGCGCCAGTTGGGCTCATAAACCTCGACGATAACCTCACTGGTATCGAGCGTGACTGTTTCGGAGTCGATCTCGACCTCGTAACCATTAACCTGTTTAAGCAAGTCAGAGCGATTCACGGCGATAAATTCGATAACGTTTTGTTCGAGGGCATCGGTGGCGGTAAGTGTCGCGGCATTGACCACGGCATCTTCTGCCCAATCGGCATTGCGCCCGTAGCGGTCTGCGAGGCCACGAATATAGGCGATTGCGTCATTAAGGACCTTGCGCTCCATCGACGTGCCTGGTTGCGATTCGTCACCCGGCTCTTTGTCTGCCCCAGGGGCATCATCGTCGGCGTCATCGGGTTCATTGGGCGTCGCATCATCGCCCGTTAAGGCAACCGGCGTGGCAGCACCGAGATGTGTGGTCGGCGCCATTACCGCGATGTGGCTTGCGAGCAAAATATACGTGCCGGCGCTATCTGCACGAGCGCCGGCGGGCGTTACGTAGGTAGCGACTGGAACACCTGAGCCCAGAATTTCCTGGACGATGTCACGCATCGGCGCCATAAGGCCACCAGGTGTGTCCATATTGATGATAATGAGTTCGGCGCCGGTTTCTTCGGCGTGCTCGATGCCGCTGATGATGTAGTCGGCAGTGGCTACACCAATGCCACCTTTGAGTTCGAGTTCGACGACCGTGCCTTCGGCATGAGCCGCATGCGAAAGCAGGGCAACCAAAAGGCCTGCGACAATGGCACAATATCTCATTGCACGATAATAGCAGGGCACGCAAGGTATGTTTATACGGTTTATTACTACTGGCGGCACGATCGACAAGGTCTATTTCGATGCCTTGAGCCAATTCAAGATCGGTGACTCACAGATCAAGCACATTCTTGACGAAGGTCTTACCGATTTTGACTACGAAATCGTGCCCCTGCTGCAAAAAGACAGCCTGGACATGACCGGCGAAGATCGCGCATCGCTACACGAGCTTATTGCCGCTGACGATGCAGAACGCTTCGTCATCACCCATGGTACGGACACGATGCCTGCCACCGCAGAGGCGCTTCAAGACCTGCAAGGCAAGACCATCGTCCTGACAGGTGCGCTGACCCCGGCTCGCTTCAAGACAAGCGATGCGACATTCAATGTCGGTATGGCCGTGGCCGCCGCCCAGGTGGCGGCTCCAGGCGTCTACATTGCGATGAGCGGGCAGGTGTTCAACGCCGGTAAAGTCCGCAAGAATCGAGCCGAGAACAGGTTCGAGAAGCTGTAGGAGCGCCCCGTGGGCGCGATCGCGGCCATGGGCCGCCCCTACACCAAATCGAAGTTTATACCCTGAGCTAACGGTAAATCGCTGCCCCAGTTGATCGTGTTCGTTTGCCTGCGCATGTACGTTTTCCAGGAATCGGATCCTGCTTCACGGCCACCACCCGTTTCTTTTTCGCCGCCAAACGCGCCACCGATCTCGGCACCTGATGTGCCGATATTGACGTTCGCGATACCGCAGTCTGAACCCGCGTTCGACAGGAAGTACTCGGCATTTTGCAGATTATCCGTGAAGATGGAGGACGACAGGCCTTGCACGACACCATTCTGAATCGCTATCGCTTCGTCCAGCGTATCGAACTGAATCAGGTACAAAATTGGACCAAAAGTCTCTTCCTGGACAATGTCCCAATCATTTTGAGCGACGGCGATAGCGGGTGACATGAAGTTGCCGGGGCCATCAATGCGTTCCCCGCCACACAGAATTTCGCCACCTGAATCGCGAACGGCTGCACACGCAGCCTCGACCTGCGCTACGGCTGATTCGTTAATCAACGGCCCCATGAGCGTACTTTCGTCCAGGGGATCTCCGATTCGCACCTGCTTGTACGCTTTGAGGAGGGCGCTTTTGAGTTCCTCGTAGCGTGACTTGTGGACGATCACACGACGTGTTGACGTGCAACGCTGACCTGCCGTGCCAACCGCGCCGAACACAATTGAAGGAACGGCGATATCGAGGTTCGCATGCTCGTCGATAATGACGGCGTTATTACCGCCGAGCTCGAGCAACAGTTTGCCCATACGATCCGTGACTTGACCGCCTATCCTTTTACCGACGCCGCAGGACCCGGTGAACGAAATGAGATTAACGCGCTTGTCTTCGACAAATTTCGTCGACAGCCTGTGGCTCGAGTCGTCATTAAACAGGAAGAACACCGGCGGCAAATCCAGATCAGCCAGGGCTTCATTGACGATTTTCTGTACCGCGATGCCACACAACGCAACGTTGGATGACGGCTTCCAGATGTTCACATTGCCGCAAATTGCCGCGAGGCAAGAGTTCCACGCCCAGACCGCGACCGGGAAATTGAATGCCGTGATCGTGCCTATTATCCCCAGCGGGTGCCATTGCTCGTACATACGATGCTGTGGTCGCTCCGAATGCATAGTATTGCCGTACAGCATGCGTGACTGGCCGACAGCAAAGTCGGCAATGTCGATCATCTCCTGAACTTCGCCATCGCCTTCCGCTTTGATCTTGCCGTTTTCGAGTGACACGAGGCTGCCGAGCGCATCCTTGTTGTCTCGTAGGGCATTGCCGATCAGGCGCACGGCGTTACCCCGAACAGGAGCCGGTATCTTGCGCCACGTCTTGAAAGACTCCGTTGCCATCGTCAAGAGGCGTTCGTACTCGGCAGTGCCGGTGGATCGAACGCTGGCGATGACTTCACCGTTTGCCGGGTTGATGGACTCAATCAGCTCAGCGGAAGTGTCTTCGCTGCTTTCACTGCCGTACCAGGTACCTGGGTTGACGGGCTCAAGGCCCAAGCTGTCCAGTATTCTTTTCATCTTTTCACTCTCCTGTTACGCGCTGATGACCCGTTTCGCCGCGAGCAATCAGCTCCGCCGATTCGATGTTGGTTCCGCCATGGGCATAGGTCCGGCCAAAGCGATTCTCGAGAATATCCGCAAGCCGGAATTGCTCCTGTGCGACGAATCCTTCGTAGTCACCGGGATTCGACAGTACGAGATCCAGGACGCTGCATATTCCAGAAGCGGTCGTGACTTGTATGGCTGACCACAAACGTCCCGCGACAACCTGCGGATACACTTTGTTAACGTAGTTCTCTTCACGAAACTCACCGTCCTGGATACCAGTAACTGCCACGTAGATGACAACGACGTCCTGCAACGTTTGCGGAACTGCGTTCTCGAGAATGCGTTTCAAGGTGCCACGATCGTGATTCAATTTCAGGCCGTTCATTAACAGCCGGATCTGCTCGCAATGGCCCGGGTATCGAATCGTCTTGTAATTCATTGTTGTGACACGGTCGCCGTAGGTTTCGCCAAGTGAACCCAGGCCGCCGGACGTGTTGAATGCTTCGTAACGCGTGCCATCAATTTCGATCTTCTCGAGGCCTTCCAGCGGAAGAACGTTAACTTCTTTGCCATCGACGATGCTCTGGCACAAATTCCCATATTCATTGATGACACCATCGGTCGACCAGGTCAGGGAGTACTTGAGCACGTTGTTCGGGTGCTGAGGCAGAGCTCCGACGCGTAACTTAACCGACGCCAGCGTATCGAAATGCTGGATCAGTTCGTTAGCAGCGATGCTGATAAAACCGGGTGCAAGACCGCATTGCGGCGCGAACACCTTTTTGGACCCTTCAGCCAGTTTTCGAACGGCTTCCGTGACTGCCACATCTTCAGTTAGATCGAAGTAGTGCAGGTCTTCTTCACGCGCGACTTCTGCGACAGTGGTATTACAGTAGTATGGCAAACTGGAAACTACGGCGAGAGGCCTGTGTTCGCGAACATGTTTGATTAGCGCTGCCTTGTCGGTGGCATCGATATCGAAAGCGCTGATGTTTTTATTTGCATGAGCTTTCGCAACCTCAGCTGCCGCGCCTGCTTGAGTGTCGCCGAGTTGGACATGATAGTCACCGGATTCTGCGAGCAATCCGCTGATAAGTGCGCCAATCTTGCCAGCGCCGAGTACGAGAATGTCCTGCATGAGACCCCTCCAGCAAAAGAAAAACCGCCAGCGAAATGGCGGATATATGGCGCGCATTGTGCCTCTGTCCAGCGCCGCTTTCCACACCCGCTTAAGCCACTGATTACATGAGAAACTTTTGCAGTACTGTGAGCCGTCATGGCATAGTTCGCCACCCAAATCGACCCTGAGCAGAATCGAACGTGAGCAGATCCACTGCTAAATCAGAATGGCATCCCGAAAGTTGGCAGAGTAAGCCGGCTGCCCAGCAGGCTACTTATCCGAATCAGGATGAACTGGACGGTGCAGTTTCAGACCTGAGCCGCTTACCACCGCTCGTCACTTCGTGGGAAGTCGATTCTCTGAAGGAGCATATCGCCAAGGCGCAACGAGGCGAGGCCTTCGTATTGCAGGGTGGCGACTGCGCCGAGACGTTTGACGAATGTACCTCCGAAAATATCGTGGCGAAACTCAAGATATTGCTGCAGATGAGTCTGGTCATGCTGTACGGACTCAAGATGCCCGTTGTGCGGGTAGGGCGGATGGCTGGGCAATATGCGAAGCCGCGTTCCGCCGATATTGAAACTCGCGAAGGAGCATCCTTACCGAGTTTTCGTGGCGACCTCATTAACCGCAACCCGTTTACAGCGGACGATCGAATTCCGGATCCGCAGATGATATTGCGCGGTTATGAACGTGCTGCGCTGACCTTGAATTTCGTCCGCTCCCTGATCGATGGTGGTTTTGCAGACCTTCACCATCCGGAGAATTGGGATCTTGACTGGGTAGGGCATTCGACGATGGCTGATGAGTACCATGACATCGTCAAGTCGATTTCCAATTCGCTGGATTTTCTGGAAACAGTTTCCGGACAACAGCTGCACAAGACGCAACGTGCCGATATTTTTGCGGCGCACGAAGGGCTGCATTTACTGTACGAGCAGTCGCAAACACGCTATCTCGATCGGCGTGAGCGTTGGTATAACCTCACGACGCACTTCCCGTGGATAGGCATGCGTACCGCCGCGATGGAAGGCGCGCATATCGAGTATTTCCGCGGCATCGCCAATCCGATGGGCGTCAAGATCGGGCCGGGGATGACGCGTCAATGGCTGCAGGATCTGGTTGGGGCGCTTAATCCTGATAATGAGCCGGGTCGATTGACGCTGATTCACCGCTTTGGCGCAAAAAATATCGAGGCAAGTCTGCCCGACCTGATCACGGCAGTACGTGATACCGATTCACCGGTTCTTTGGGTATGTGACCCAATGCACGGCAACACCGAAAGCACGGCAGACGGCACCAAGACGCGCCGTTTCGACAACATCGTTTCAGAATTGGAGTCAGCTTTTCGCGTGCACGAAGCGATGGGAAGTCACCTCGGTGGGGTTCATCTCGAGCTGACCGGCGAAAACGTCACCGAATGCACGGGTGGAGCGCGCGGTCTAAGCGATGGCGATCTCGCACGGGAGTACAAATCGACTGTAGACCCGCGGCTGAATTATGAGCAGGCCATGGAAGTTGCAATGCGTATCGCCGGACTGCACCAAGGCAACGGGAAAGTACGCAAGAACAGCTAGTTAATCTGAGACGCTATCTGCAGCCAGGCATCGCGCGTTGCAATGTATCGAGTCTCGCCGGGCTCCAAACCATCCAGTGACCACGGTCCGATCGATGTCCTGATGAGGCGCAGGGTCGGCAATCCGACCGCCGCGGTCATCCTTCGTACCTGGCGATTGCGTCCTTCCGAGATGCTGAGCTCGATCCAGCTATCTGGAATGCTCTTTCGAATGCGTATCGGGGGAGACCGACGCCATAGCCAGGCCGGTTCAGTCATGGCGCGAGCGGTATGAGCTATAGCGTTGCCGTCAGCGAGGTCAACGCCTTCCCTCAGCGAGGCAAGCTGGTTTTCGGACGCTTCACCTTCGACCTGGGCCCAATATGTTTTGCGGACCTTTGAGTCAGGCTGACTGATGCGTGCCTGCAATTTGCCATCATCTGTCAGCAGCAAGAGACCCTCGCTGTCATAGTCCAGTCGACCGGCGGGGTAAACGTCTTTTTGCTGCACAAATTCGGCCACAGTCCTTCGACCATCGGCATCGCGAAACTGGCTTAGAACCTGGTAGGGCTTGTTGAGCAGGATCAGGGGCATATCGGTACAATGCACGCCTTTCAGGGAAAGTGCAGCCGCATATTAGACGATGTCTCCGGATATATACGACAAAGATTGCCGATCCTGCCCACGGCTGGCGGCGTTTCTGGATGACGTCAACGAGCGATATCCGGATTATTTCTGCAAACCGGTGCCGCCTTTTGGGGACAGGGAATCGGACTTCCTGATTGTCGGGCTTGCGCCCGGCATGCACGGTGCGAATCGCACGGGACGGCCATTCACCGGTGACCACGCGGGCATCCTGCTGTACCAGATGCTGCACAAATATGGGTTTACGTCGGCTGCCGAATCATTGGCTGCGGATGACGATCTCGTGATGACCGGGTGTCGCATTACCAATGCGGTAAAGTGCCTGCCGCCGGGTAACAAGCCGGTCGGTGCCGAGATCAATACGTGCAACTCGTTTCTCGAAAATGAACTGCGCTCGATGCCAAAGGCGTCACTTGTTCTGGCGCTCGGCGGCATTGCACATCGTGCTGTAGTCAAAGCCCTTGGTGGGAGGCAGGCGGACTTCAAGTTCGCCCACGCGGCCGTGCATGATCTTGGCGATTTACGCATGCTCGACTCATACCATTGCAGTCGCTACAACACGAATACGCGACGTCTCACCACCGAAATGTTTGATGCGGTATTTGCACAAGCGCGGGAGTTATTGGATAAATAATAAGGTGAGCGACAAACGCAAATTCGATGAAGAGCCCTTTCTTCGTAATCTGACGCACCGGCCGGGTGTGTATCGCATGCTCAATGCGAAGCACAAGGTGCTTTACGTTGGCAAAGCCCGTGATCTTAAAAAGCGCGTATCGAGCTATTTCCATCGTACGCATGATTCAGTGAAGACCGCCGCTCTGATGAAGTTGGTCGCGAATGTTGAAGTGACGGTAACCAATACCGAAGCGGAAGCGTTGATCCTCGAATACAACCTGATCAAGCAACACAAGCCCCGTTTCAATGTCACGCTCCGTGACGACAAGAGCTACCCGTACATCTATGTGTCGACGCAACAGCGTTTTCCGCGCCTCCAGTTTCATCGCGGTCCGCGCAAAGGAAAGGGGCGTTACTTTGGGCCATACCCGAGTACGAGTGCGGTGCGGCAGACGCTCAGCGAATTGCAGAAGTTGTTTCTCGTTCGTCAGTGCAAGGATAGTTATTTCGCAAATCGTTCACGCCCGTGCCTGCAATACCAGATCAAGCGCTGCACCGGTCCCTGTGTGGATCTTATTTCGCGGGATCAGTACAGGAAGGACATCGACGCCACTATCGATTTCCTCGACGGCAAGAACCAAAGCGTCATTGATACGTTCGTGGCGCGTATGGATGAAGCTTCCAATGCGCACCAGTATGAGCAAGCGGCGCGGTATCGAGATCAGATTGCTCGCCTGAAAGAAGTTGAAGCGCGGCAGCTCATTTCGAGATCGGCCAGTAAGGACCTGGATATTCTTGGTTTTGCATCGAATGCGGCTATCCATTGCGTGACGGTATTGTTCATTCGTAATGGCGCGGTCATAGGCAGCCGGGATCATTTTCCGCGCCTGGCCGGCGAGACCGACCCGCAGAAAATCCTGAATGGATTTGTCTCACAGTATTACCTCGGGCGTGACGCTCCTGCTGAAATTATTCTCGACAGGGAAATTGACGATGCATTGTTGTTGCAGGACGAGTTAAGCAAGCGCATGGGACGCAAGGTGCGAATAAGGCACAAGGTACGAGGGGATCGCCTGCGTTGGTCACAGATGGCCCGGACAAATGCGGAGCAGGGGCTGAATTTGCAGGTTGCAAGCAATGCGACGATTCGCGGGCAATTTCAGGCCCTGGCCGAATCGCTTGGTCTCGATGAGGTTCCAGAGCGTCTGGAGTGCTTCGACGTTAGTCACACGTCGGGCGAGGCAACGGTGGCGTCGTGCGTCGTGTTCAACGCGGCAGGGGCGCTAAAAAGCGATTACCGTCGGTTCAATCTGAGTCCTGACTCAGCAGGAGACGACTACGCTGCCATGGCAGAGGCGCTCAGGCGGCGTTACACGCGTGTCAAAAAAGGTGAGGTGCCGATGCCCGACGTTTTGTTCGTCGATGGTGGCAAAGGTCAATTATCGGAGGCGATGCGCGTACTCCAGGATCTCGAACTGGATTGGCTAAACGTCGTCGGGGTTGCGAAAGGCCGGTCGCGCAGGCCGGGGACAGAACAGCTGTTTCGGGCGGGGGGAACAACCGCCTTGCAATTTCCGCCGGACTCGCCGGCATTATTACTGATACAGCAAATCCGTGATGAGGCGCACCGTTTCGCGATAACGGGGCATCGTCAACGGCGCGCAAAAGCACGCAATACTTCAAGGTTGGAACAAATCCCGGGGCTTGGGCCTAAGAAACGGCGAGAACTCTTGCGCCAGTTTGGCGGGCTGCAAGGTGTTATTGGGGCTGGCGTCGATGATCTCATTAAAGTGCGGGGGATCAGTCGATCGCTGGCAGAATCGATATACAATGACCTGCATCTGGACGGATAGAAGAAAAAGAGTAAACCGGTCTTGAAACTGAACTTGGCTATCATTCTGACGCTGTTTCGAATCGCTGCAATTCCGATTGTCGTGATTTGCTTCTACAGTCAGATTCCCAATGCCCGGCCAATTGCGGCGATACTGTTTGGAGTCGCGGCTATCACTGACTTGCTCGATGGATGGGTAGCTCGCCGTTTTGGGCAAATGTCCAAGTTCGGTGAGTTCCTTGACCCGGTAGCAGATAAATTGATGGTGGCGATTGTCCTGGTCATGCTCGTTCAGGACAATCCCCACTGGTACGTCGATATTATCGCTATGATCATTATCGGCCGCGAGATCACAATTTCAGCTCTGCGTGAGTGGATGGCAACCATTGGCGAGCGCGCCAATGTCCAGGTCTCGATGTCCGGCAAGATCAAGACCACCTTGCAGATGTTCGGAATCGGCTTCATGGTTTTTCAGAACGATTTGCTCGGATTTCCTATTTACGAGATCGGTTTTTGGCTGCTCGTCGCGGCGGCTTGCATGACGATTTGGTCGATGATCGTGTATCTGCGGGCCGCCTGGCCATTCATTGTTGCCGACAATGACGGCAGTTGAGGTCGCACTGTCGGTTGAATTTGCTTGACAGCCTGAGCCTAGAGGCTAAAATCTCGGCCCTCGTGCGGGAATAGCTCAGTTGGTAGAGCGCAACCTTGCCAAGGTTGAGGTCGCCAGTTCGAACCTGGTTTCCCGCTCCAAATACTTAAAAGACCCCATTCTTTGGGGTCTTTTTCGTTTTCCTGCGAACCTTTTGGTCTGTTGGTGCATCTAAACTCCAGATCCTAATTGTGGAACTTCCATGAGTAGTTTATCGCCGAAGTGGGTGCTTGCCGCGGCGGTTGCGGCGGCATTGCCGTCATTGGCAACCAGCCAGGCGGCCAGCATTTCCAATTTGCCGCATACAGACGGTGTGATCAGTATTGATGGGGTGATGGACGAAGCGGCCTGGAAAGAAGCGACCGCAATTGACATCGATATCGAGACGCGCCCCGGGGAAAATTTACCGGCACGCGTTAGCACCGTTGCCTACATCCTCGAGGATGGCCAAAAGCTCTATATAGCATTTGACGCGAGAGATCCCGAACCGGATGAAATTCGGGCCTATTTGAGGGACAGGGACTCTGCCTGGAACGATGATTTCGTCGGCATTGTTCTGGATACCTACAATGATGAACGTCGCGCATTCGAGTTCTTTGCGAACCCTCTGGGCGTTCAAATGGACCTGACGAACGACGACGTCAACAAGCGTGAGGACGAGTCATGGGATGCGATTTGGGACTCGGCCGGTCGCATCAACGAGAACGGCTTTGTTGTCGAGATGGAAATACCGCTGAACCAGCTGCGATTTCCCAGCGTTGAGGGTGAACAGACGTGGGGCATCGACTTGTTGCGGTTCTATCCGCGCGATAAGCGCTATCGATTCTCTAACAACAAGACTGACCGTTCGCTTAATTGCTATTTGTGCCAGTTCGACAAGATCCAGGGTCTGGCAAATGCGGAGCCAGAGCGCGATTTGGAGATAGTGCCAACGCTCACGGGATCTCGGACGGACTCTACGGATGATCCCGGAATCACTCCTCTCGAGGAAGGCGATGCCGACGCGGAAGTCGGTATCAATATTCGTTGGGGTATTACGCCGGATATGACCGCAAACCTGGCCATTAACCCGGATTTCTCGCAGGTAGAGGCTGACGTCGCGCAGCTCGAAGTCAACAACCAGTTCACGCTGTTCTTTCCGGAGAAGCGGCCGTTCTTTCTGGAGGGTGCCGACTATTTCCGCTCACCGATGCGAGCGGTGTTCACACGCACCGTGTCAGACCCCACGGCCGGTCTGAAACTGACGGGTAAGCGTGACAAAAATACGTTCGGTGTTTTCGCCGCACAAGATGACGTGAGCAATTTACTTTTCCCCGGGCCTTTTGGATCTGACAGCACATCACTCGATGAGGACAACACCGCTTTCGTAGGCCGCTATGGTAGAAGTTTTGGCGATGCGTCAAACGTCGGGGCCTTGTTGACGGTTCGTGACGGCGATAACTACCACAACCACGTCGGCGGTTTGGATTCTCGCTGGAAAATTTCTGATCAGCACAGTGCCGAGTTTCAGTTCTTGCACTCGGAAACTGAATATCCGGATGAGGTCGCCGAAGAGTTTGAGCAGCCCTTGGGCAAGTTTTCCGGAGATGCCTATCAACTGGGCTACCGATATGACTCACGAGATTGGGTCGCCTGGGCAAACCACCAGCGAGTGGACGCCGATTTCCGGGCGGATTCCGGTTTTATCCCCAAGGTTGATCGGGTTTTTTATGAATTCGGTGGTGGGCGAATCTGGCACGGCGAAGAGGATGACTGGTGGACGACCTTGCAGTGGATATCGGAATGGAACGTCGACCACGACACCAACGGCCAGCTGCTGGAGAGGGAAGCGGAGACCTACCTCTTCGTAAGTGGTCCGATGCAGTCACACATGGAAGTCGGCGTGCTTCTTCGCGACACCCGATTCGAAGGCGTTACCTACAACGAAACGAAGGGAATATTTTTTGGCCAGGTCCAGCCCAAGGGCGGCCTGGTTTTGAGGCTGCACGGGAGTTTCGGCGATCAGGTCGATTTTGATAATGGGAGGCTTGGCGATGAATTGCGTCTGGAGCCCGAGGTCTCCTGGAATGTTAGCCGCAATTTGTTGGCTCGACTCAACGCTGCGTTTGTCACACTTGATAACACTGACGGTGAGAATATTTTCAACGCGAAAGTCTATGATCTGCGCCTGACCTGGCAATTCAATTCTCGCAGTTTCCTGAGATTTACAACCCAGAGATTTGATATAGAGCGTAACCTGGCGCTCTACGACGACGAGGTCGACCAACGCTCTCGTGACGTTGGCAGGCAGCTGTTGTACTCGTACAAGCTAAACCCGCAGACAGTCTTTTTTCTCGGTTATTCAGATCAGTACGTCGATGACGACCAGCTCAACAGCCTGACGGAAACGGATCGCAGCCTGTTCATGAAGATCGGCTACGCCTGGACGCCTTAGTCGAACTCTGATACCGAGCGGCAGTAGAATTGATTCTGCAAGATAGGGCTGTATACTTCGACGCCTGCAACCTGAGGCTAGGTGGCAGAGTGGTTATGCCGCGGCCTGCAAAGCCGTTTACGCCGGTTCGATTCCGACCCTAGCCTCCATTTTTTGTTCTATGTCCAGCCGCCGTCTTTTGGCAACTGCGACAAGCGTCAAAATGACAATAAAAGCGGGCGTCATTCCGCCGCCACCGCTGCCCCCAGTGCCTTTATTGACGCCCACGACAACGGTGCGCACGGTTGTGCTGGTGTTGCCAGCCCTGTCAGCTACTTTGTAGGAGAGGCTGTGTGTGCCAACTGCAGAAGAATTGATGCTGCCGATTACCTCAATCTTGTCGCTAATGTCTCCGTCGACATCGTCGACTGCGGTTGCGCCCGGATCCAGAAACTCCTGACCAGCCGCAATGTTCATCGTTGCATCGCCGACGAGCTCAAGCGTTGGCGCTAATCGGTCGCCTAGCCCCAGTCTGCCGATGCCGTTATTTGCGTGTATCTCCAGTACTGTGGCGTCGCGACCGGCCATAACCAGGTCCAGCGATTCATCACCATTGAAATCGACCAGAACGCCGCGTCGCATCCCGGTGCTAATGATCTGCTCGGTGGCCAGCGTGAAGCCACTGTTGGACGATCCGAGATACACCTGATGGACTCCGGCCTCGTTGACCGCGACCACGTCGGCCCAGCCATCAGCATCCACATCCCCTGATAGCAGCGCTGTTACCGGTGACGCACCGAACGAGCCGGCCGACGTAAAGCTGCCGTCTCCCTGTTGGTAGAGCACCTTATTGCCTGGTGTGCTCAGGTCGTCCCCGTCAACGCCTAGCAACAGATCTACCGCGCCGTCGCCGTTGAGATCATGTGCGCTGACCGTGGCTACGCTGCCATGGTTAAGCCGCGTGCGGCTGTAATCGGTACCGTTGCCGCTGTTGTAGTGCAAGTCCACGGCCCTGTCAGACACGCGAGCTACAATGATGTCCTGATCGCCATCCTGATCAATATCGGCAATGGCCAGGTCGAGCCCGGCGCCTGACGATAGGGAAGTCTGGTTAAACCCGCCTTCACTCTTGCTGTGCAGGATTACGGTTCCGGACGAACCGGTCAGCAACAGGTCCGACCGGCCATCGTTATTCAGGTCCGCCCCGATCATGTCGTTTACGGTCCCGACAACGCCACCGGACAGCCGTTCTGTGCTGCTGAATGCGCCACTCCCGTCATTGACAAATACTTCGGCCGTTCGTCCTGTGAGCCCACCGACCGCGATGTCCAGATAGCTGTCGCCATTCCAGTCAAGCAGCGTCACAGCGGAACCGCCAGTGTCGGAACCCAAACCAAAACCGGGCGTGGCGACTTCCCGGTTGCCGTTGTTAGAGAAGATAAGCGTCTGACCTGCGGTCGCGACAATATCGATTCTTCCGTCACCGTCGAGATCGCCGGCGTCGACCCCGGCACCAGACACGTTGAGTATCTGTGTCGGACCTTCGCTAAATTGGGCAACAACCTGAGCGCTCGCCAAATCTGCGTTGTTTTCCTCTATCGGGTCATCTGCAGTTACGACGCCTATCAATGAATTGTCTCCACCCCCATCTTGTGTGCCTTCGACATTGATCGTCCTCGACGTCATCGCCTGGAGAGTTCCGATAGCACAGCTCATCTGTGGCGAACTCGTGCCGTTGCCAGTGATGGGGCAAGAGTCTGCAGACGTCAGGGTCAATGACGGGCCGCTGGTCGCCCAGTTTGCCGTAAATTGCCCTTCGTCGAGATTTCCTGGGCCTTTGTTTTCGATGCGAATATTCCACTGTGCCGTTTCACCGACAATGACCGGGTTCTGTGCCAGGCTGATTGCGAGCGCCAGGTCGGCGCGATTATCGCGGAATATGAGCAGTTGGAAGCTGAGTCTCGCCGACGCACCCGCGCGGTCGGTAGCGGTGACCTCGACTGTATACGGGTCTGTTCTTACGTCAGAATCAACAGGAGTGCCGGACAAGACACCACTTTGCGAATTTATGCTCAGGGAATTACCTCTTGGCAATCCTCGAACACTAAAACTCAGCTCGTCACCCTCATCTGGATCGTCGAAATTGCCTGCGACTTGCAGTTGGTAGGAAACGCCTGCGATCGCTTGCTGGTCCGGAACCTCGGCAGTCACGACGGGCGGAGAATTAGGTACGTCCTTGACCGAGATTGTGACGCGCGCTTCACGTGAATACCCTGTGCCGTCGAACGCGCGGTAGTTGAAAGTATCACTATCTTTATTGCCACCGTCGTGCCGATACCTGAACGTACCGTCTTCTCTGAGCAAGAGGACGCCGTGTTTCACGTCACCGCTCAGAACGGCGGTTAGCCTGTCGCCTTCAATATCAATATCGTTATCGAGGACGCTTTTGGCGCCGCTCGTCAATTCTTCGACGACGCCGCCGCGCGCAACTTCCGCAAAGTCTCTGTTCGCAAATGGTCGCCAGCCGCTTGCCCAAAGATCAGCGGTGATGCCGAGCGCGACGACTACAAAGATTAGCCTCGCGCTATAGCATCCAGCCTTGATATGGAAAAGATATTTCTGCACAACGCGGTCCCTTAATTGTTTTGATACTGGGGGGGTGGCGTTCTATAGAGTGTAGCGGATAAGCGCTAAACGGAAAAGACATAATACTTCCGATTATTATGGTAAATTCTTGAAATCCCGAAGGTTCTATTATTGACACTTATGCCCGAAACAGCTCCCTATGATAGCCTTCGAATCCGGTCGATTGGTCGTAGACTGTTGACCGGGCAAGATGGAGGGTAACTACCAAAACAGGCTTCAAACCTGGCCTCCATTTTTCCTACGTCGCGCCCGGGTGGCGGAATTGGTAGACGCTGCGGACTTAAAATCCGCTGTCCGAAAGGACGTGCCGGTTCGAGTCCGGCTCTGGGCACCATAACTGCGGCCAAAGGCCGCTGTTATGAGGCAGGCGGACTCGCCGTTATGGTGCAACTCCAAAGAAAGCGGCTTCCCCGAAACCTCATTGATTCTTAGTGCATTGCGGCTATCACATGATTGCTGGTCTCTACCGCTGTCTGTTGGTCAGACTGGCTGCCTATCGTGGTTCGAGTCCGGCCCTGGGCACCATAACTGCGGCAATTTAGATGTTGACCACATCCCGCTTAATCATCGTTAGCTCGTTGCCATTTTCGGTTGTTCGATGATTAATTTCATCCATTGCGCTTTTCATGAGGAATACGCCGAATCCGCCCGGGTTTTCGCGCAGATCAGACGTGCGCAAGTCAACCTGTGGAGCAAGCGCCGGGTCAAAAGTCGGCGCCATGTCACGCAATCGAACGATGAGATCGGAATTGACAACAGAAAGTTCTAACTCAATATCGCCGGGGCCATCATAGCCATGGGTGAGAATATTGGTAACCGCTTCATCGATCGCCAGGCGCAAATCCAGGAAAGCACTGGGCTTAACGCCCAGTGCAGTTGCAGTATCGATGGCGTACTCGCGTATGTCGGACAGCAACCCAAGTTCGGCTTGTAATTTCAGCGGCATAGAGGGGCCATGCTGCATGGCCAAACAGTACTAGAATGCAGCGACTGCCTCGTCGATGCTGCCGTGGATGTCGATGAAAGCATCGAAGCCTAGCGTTTTGAACACTTTTGCGGCCGCAGGTGACGGATTCAGAATCTTCAGGCTGGCCGATCGCAAGCTCGGATCGTCCGGGCTCAAAAAATTCGTGACTGCGTGGATGGCTCTCATCCCGGCACTACCGAGGTAGTCAACCTCGCTCATGTCGAGCAGAAGAAATTGTGCGCCTGAATCGATGGCTTTTCTGGCTGCATTCTCAAGGTCACCTTGCGTGTTCGCATCTAGAGACCCCTTAAGTCGCAATACGGTTACCGCTTTTTCACCATCTTCCCTGGAAACACCGATCTGCAGATTTTCAGACATCTGACTACCCTCGTTGTAATAGTTATTTTCAAGCAACCAATCGATGCAAATGTTATACCGTCCCGCGTTTGCTTGCCAGCATTGTAATGTCATCGTGCTGCGGCGAATCAAGGGCAAAACCGTTAACGGAACTGGCAATCTTTTTCAGCAAGCTGCTTGCATCGCCTTGCCAGGAATCGAGCAGCGAGCGCAATCGCTGCTCCGAGAATTGTTCACCCGATATGTTGGTCGCCTCGGGCACACCGTCGGTATACAGGAGCAATGTCTCCCCCGGCTCAAGCTGGGCGGTGCCTATTTCGTGTCCAACGCCGGCGAAGAGACCGAGAACAGGGCCGGCATGAGGTAACCCCTGTCTGATCCCATCCGCATTGAGGATGTAGGCTTCCTCATGACCCGCATTGATATAGTTGAGAGTCCCCGTTTCGGGGTCGAGCAGGCCGACAAAGACGGATGCAAACATGCTGGTCTTGCCATGTGTTGTTGCAACGTAGTTGTTCGTCAGGGCAACTGTATTCGTAAGGGTCTCTCGTGCAAGCGCGTCGCAATTCTCGCACTCTGCTGCGTCGGTCATTGCGGGGGCGGCGTCGAAGGCCCAGGTTACAAATGTGCGGGATTGCGCCGTTGCCCGGATCAGGCTCCGGAAAAGGGTCATGAACAGCGCTGCACCGACGCCCTTGTCACAAACATCGCCAATGACAAGTGCCAGGCGGTTGATTGCTGGTATGTAAAAAGCATCGTAAAAGTCACCCGCGACCTGACGCGCCGCCTGAAAATGACCGGCAATTTCGTATCCGGAAATACGCGGCAGTTCATCGGGCAGGAATCCGGACTGAATTCTCCGGCCGATTTTCAGTTCCTCCTCGGCCGCACGGAGCCGCCAGCTGCGTGTGGTCATCCTGTTCGCAATACCGCTTTCGCGCTCGCAGAGCATCTGGACGAGCCCCTGCAGGGCCTCAGGCCTTGTTCGTAGAGCGTTATACAGTGCGCCCCGTTCGACACGCAGTAAGGTGACAGATTCCTCCGCAGTTACCGAGGCCGTCCGCTCCAGGCCGCCAAGCGCTCCGATTTCCCCGAACACATCACCTGCGCCCAGCCTATTCAGGACCAGTTCACCGTCGTGAACGCGGACACTGCCATTACTGATTACATAAAGAGAGCTGCCAGCATCACCGCGGTTGAATATCGTCTGGCCGGCATCAAATTTGACGCGGACACCCACCAGCTCAACAGCTTTACGAAGGTCGGGGCTCAAGGATTCGTAAGAGGTGCTCACAAGCTAGCAATACTGCTATTGCAAAAGCCTACTAGTTATCTTTCGCGCCCTGATCGATCCACTTCTTAATGATCTCGATCTGCTCGTCTGATAACGGCACACCACGACCCTCTGCAAGGGAGACATCGTGGTGAGGCGGCATCCGGATTTCCGGCGAGGTCTTCATTGCAATAACCCGATACAGATTGCTTGACTCACTGCTTCCCGGGATTACGACCGGACCCAAACTTGTGCCGCTGAGAACGTCGTCGTAGTTACTGACGCTCAAACCACTGGTTACCGAGCCTTCGCCAGCACGGTTGTGACAACTTAGGCAGGATTCGGTGAGAATCGGTTGGACGTCAGCGGAATAACTGATCTGGCGCTCACAGCCGAAGAGCCCGAAACACAATGCGACACTACACAGTCTGAATACGATGTTCGCGGTCATGTTCTCGTCCTTCATGTTTGGTTCGATCAAACCTAGTCTGGGGAAATTGGCGTAGCAATCGTGGCTTTCCGCAGCGTAGGTCTGCTCCGGTCACACCATGAACGTTAACTGTTTCACAGTTCTCAATAAAAACCAATGACTTATTAGACTTTCCTCGTGTGTTTTGGGACAAGAGAACCTGTCCATTGGAGAGACGCCATGAAGCCGGCCACTGCCACAGAGAATATTGACTACCGGCTGCTCAGCCGACTGAGCAACCTGGTCGTATGCAGCCGTTGCCTTAGCAACGGCAAGTTGACTCCGGTGCCGCAGGTTTTTTCTCCGCGACACACACCGCGCAGCTTGTGTGCGAGTTGCGCCACACCCAGCCGCCAACGCAATTTACGGCAGATTCTCAGGCGACTTATTGCTCAGTAAAGGTCGTTGCGGCACACTCGGCCTACATGGCCAAACTTTACTTCTACTACTCATCGATGAATGCCGGTAAGTCCACGGCATTGCTGCAATCCAGTTACAACTACAAAGAACGGGGCATGAAAACCCTGGTGCTGGCGCCTGCTTTCGACGATCGTTTTGGTGTGGGAAAGGTCACCTCGAGGATCGGAATCGAAGCAGAGGCTATAACATTCGTGGCTGAAGACGATTTGCTTGTCGCCATAGAGAAGCACGCCGAAGCCAATCCTCTGCATTGCATCCTCGTCGATGAGGCGCAGTTCCTGACCAAGGCGCAGGTGTTTCAGCTTGGTGAGGTGACCGATAAATTGAATATCCCGGTACTTGCATATGGCTTGCGAACAGATTTTCAGGGCGAGCCGTTCGAGGGCAGTAAATATCTGCTGGCGTGGTCGGACAACCTGAGAGAGCTCAAGGCTATTTGCGAATGCGGCTCCAAAGCAACGATGGTTGTGCGCCTGGATCAGGACGGCAACGCGATTACTGAAGGTTCTCAGGTGGAAATCGGCGGTAACGATCGCTACGTATCGATGTGTCGCAGGCACTTCAAAGAAAAATACTTCGCCTGAATATTGCGGCGGGCGCCACAGCGCATCAGGTTCCCGATGTTGGAAGGTTCTCCGGCGGAGCGGGCAATATCTCGGTGTTTTCCTGCGCGAGTAGATTGCGCATATCCTCGAGTGTCTTCATGACCGCGGTATCAGCGAACTCGCTGCCGTCGAGTGAGCCGCGTCTTGTCGCGTGCGGATCGTCGAACTTGATTCGATGATGGCCGACGGTGATGACGTCGTCGTGAATGAGTACATGGTTGGATACGCGTCGAGAATTGACAAAGGTACCGTTGCTGCTATTTAGATCCATGAGAAACGTCGAACTACCATGGCGCACAAGCAACGCATGGTGGCGGCTGATGAACTTGCTGCTTATCGCAATGTCGTTATGTTCGGAGCGGCCGATTAGCAACCGCGACATATCGAAGGTCAATTCACGCATCGTTTCGCCCTCGTACGAAACGTAAAGCGTCGGTGGGCCGGGTAGGGCTGTAGTTTGCTGTTGCGCCTCTGCGAGCTGGGCATCGTCCCAGGTGCCGTTTGGCAGTGCGGGGCTCTCGATCATTTCGACAGGCACAGGCAATGTTTCTGACTTGGCCAGAGCGAGTAACGCAATGCGGTCGATAATGCCGGGCCAGCCGCCAGAGGATCGCCATAGCTCGGTGCAAACAGACCGTGGAAAAACGAATTCCGGCATGAGGCTGCCTGCACCACGCAGCTTTTCGTGTACGTAGTGCGCTACCTCTTCGCTGGTCATCGGGTGCAGATGAAAGTCATGCAACAGTCGTTCCGAAATGCACTCCATCGCTGGCGCGTCGATAATCGACCGCAAGGATCTGTCGCTGACGAGGACCATTTTTAGTGCACTGATATTTCGCACCTTGAGCGTTGCCAGCTCACAAATCGCGCGCAACGCGCTCGGATTTAGACCGTGAGCGTTTTCGATAATCAGGATTGGCGACTCTTGCGATGCTGCCTGTTGCAGTGCAAATACGCGTAACATGCCCAGCAATTCGTTCGGCGAACTATGATCGAATGCGTAACCGAATTGCCTGAGGGCGGCTTCAAGCAGTCCGGTGGTGTTGAGGCGGTTACCATCGACAACAGCGTGCGAACTTTCTTCGGGGCGCGAATCGACGAACTTGCGGATGACCGTCGACTTGCCTGAAAGCGTCGGACCTTGCAGCAGGCTCAGACCGTTGGGCGCCGCACAGGTCTCTTCGAGAACCTTGAGTGCCTTCTCATGAGACGCGTACGATAGGGTCGACAGTGGCTTGCCGTGGGTTGGAAAAGGTTGTTCGTTAAGGCCTGCTGCCCCTAAGTCCATAAGTATTAACTCGCAGACGCTATCTCGCGTAAGATTCGGTACCCTTGGGTCCCAGATCGATCTTGTTATGAAACTCTGATCCGGCCGATCAGTCTACGACTGTGCTCAGAGGGTTGTAAACCGAAATGCAACGTTTCCTTGTCGATCAAGAGGACGCAGAACAAATCTCGGATAAACCTTAGGTAAGGAATGCAATAGGTTGAAATATAATGATGTTTAGCAGCTGCAAAAATACTGTCGGCCATCTGCGACGAGACGTAAGACATTGACTATCAAGTTAACAGCCAATGACCTGACGCTGCTCCGTGGCGAACGCTGCCTGTTCAAGAGTCTCAGCTTTGCGCTAAGTCCGGGTGAGCTCCTGATTCTGGAAGGCCAAAACGGCAGCGGCAAGACGAGCCTGATGCGCGCACTCGCGGGTTTACTGGAGTTTGAAACGGGCGACGTAAAGTGGGATGGCGTTTTGGTTCGAAAAAATCGGCAGGCGTTCCACGGCTCGCTCGTTTGGATGGCGCATCGCGTTGGCCTGAAGGCCGATCTGACACTGGTTGAGAACCTCAGCTTCGAGGCAAGCTTGCGGGCGCAATCAAGCGCCGAGCTCGACGATGTCATGACAAGACTTGGCATCAGCCGTTTGAGGCGTCTGCCAATACGCTCACTGTCGGCAGGGCAGCAACGTCGGGTGGCGCTGGCTCGAATGGTTTTGGCCAAGGCGCAGCTTTGGCTCATGGACGAACCCTTTACCAACCTTGATAGAGACGGCAGGACGCTCGTGATGAAACTCGTAAGTGAACACTTGGGTCGCGGTGGGATGTGCATAATGGCTGCGCATCAGGACGTCGAAGTGGACGCAACTGTTCACAAGGTTGTGCTGCAATGATAGAAGAGTTCGATACACCGGGTGTAATGAAGGCGATGTTTTCGGTCGCCAAGCGTGACTTGCTGCTCGCATGGAAGCGCCCGGGCGATGTACTCAATCCCTTGTTCTTTTTTGCGATGGTTGCGACCTTGTTCCCGTTGGCGGTTGGCCCCAGCAATGAACAATTGGAATTTAGCGGTCCAGGAGTTCTCTGGACGGCCGCTTTGCTCGCGACTTTGCTTTCGCTAAATAGCTTGTTTGTCACCGATTTCGAAGACGGCAGCCTCGACCAGATGTTGGTCAGCTCGGTTCCGCTTCCTGCGCTGGTTCTCGGCAAGTCCATCGCACATTGGCTGACAAGTGGATTGCCGCTGGTGCTCATATCGCCGATCGTGGCGATCACATTTCGCATGCCTTTCTCGGTTACCGGGGTGTTGATGCTTACCCTGCTGCTAGGTACAGTCAGCCTGAGTATGCTCGGGTCGATTGGGGCAGCATTAACTGTTGGGCTGCATCGTGCGACTGCATTGCTCAGCCTGCTAATCCTGCCGCTCTCAATGCCGGTGCTTATTTTTGGTGCCCGAACCGTTTCCCTGGTGGCGTCCGGGGACATCGTTGCGGGTGGTCTCTATTTTCTTGCGGCTTATGCTGTGTTAGTTGTATCACTTGCACCGTTTGCAACAGCAGCCGCATTGCGGATCAGTAACGAGTAGAATCCCCCTCCATGTGGAAATTCATACACAAGTTGGCGTCGCCGCCACACTTCTACAGCCTTGCCCCAAAACTGGTGCCATGGCTTACCGTACCTGGCTTACTGTTGATCGCCTACGGCGTCTACGCAGGGCTCTTCCTAGCGCCGGCTGACTACCAGCAAGGTGATGCGTTTCGGATCATCTACATCCATGTTCCGTCGGCGTATTTGTCAATGATGGCCTACATGATCATGGCGGTCAGCGCTGCTATCGGCCTTATCTGGCGTATCAAACTGTCGCATGCGGTCGCCGCTGCGGCAGCGCCTCTTGGGGCGTGGTTCACTTTCCTGGCACTGGCTACCGGCTCTATCTGGGGCCGGCCGATGTGGGGCACATGGTGGGAATGGGGCGATCCACGATTGACATCAGAACTCATTATGCTGTTCGTCTACTTCGGCTATATGGCTTTACGCGCAGCCATTGACGATACGGCCAAGGCGGACAAAGCCAGCGCCGTGCTCGCGCTCGTCGGTGCGGTTAATGTGCCGATCATTCATTTTTCGGTCGAGTGGTGGAGTTCGCTGCATCAGGGGGCAACGCTGCTGCGCAAGGACGGTCCGGCGATGGACCCTGCGATGTTGTACCCGTTGCTCGCCATGATTTTGGCGTTCACATTCTTATTTGGGGCGCTGCTAATGCGCCGTGTCAGAACAGAAGTGCTATTTCGCGAGCGTCGTACGCGCTGGGTTAAAGAGATGGTGTTGTCTGCAAGAGGACGAAGTTAATGGAAGGACTAACAATGGGATCATACGGTGCTTACGTATGGAGCTGTTTCATCATGGGTGGCCTGGTATTGCTTATCTGCGACTGGCGGGCACGATCCCTGCAACGCAAGGTCTACCGTGATATTGAAGTGCGTATCAAGGCGCTGGGAGACGAGCTATGAAGCCCAGGCAACAACGCATGCTGGCCGTCGGGCTTGTGGTCGTTGGCGTCGCCGTCGCCGCAATGTTCACCTTGCAGGCGTTAAAAGACAACATGATGTTCTTCGTCAGCGTTTCCGATGTCGTTGCCGGCGAATACCCGCAGGAGCGCAACTTCCGGCTTGGCGGCCTGGTTCTGGCCGGTAGTGTCGAGCGTGCGGAAGATTCACTTGAAATGACGTTCAAGGTCACAGACATGCGTTGCGAAGTACCTGTTAGTTATACCGGGGTCTTGCCAGACCTGTTCCGTGAAGGTCAGGGCGTTGTCGCACATGGCCGTCTTGATGACAGTGGCGTGTTTATCGCCGATACGATTCTCGCAAAACACGACGAGAATTACATGGCGCCTGAGGTCGCAGATTCACTTGTGGATCATGTTGCTGACCAAACGGCATCGCTGGGTGAATTTACGACCGCGTGCGGTGAAGAGCAGTGATTCCTGAGATTGGTCATTTCGCGCTGATTCTGGCGCTGGCGTTGGCGCTTGTGCAGGGCACTTTGCCCTTCATCGGTGCTCATCAGAATAATGCAGCTCTGATGTCAGTAGCGCGCTCGTCGGCCATAGGTCATCTGCTGTTTGTGACTGTCGCGTATGCCTGCTTGACCTGGGCATTTCTGCAAAATGACTTTTCGGTGCTGTACGTAGCAAATCACTCGCAGCTTTCATTGCCGACGATGTACAAAATAACCGCCGTTTGGGGCGGTCATGAAGGCTCCGTGTTGCTGTGGATCCTTTTGCTGGCAGCGTGGACCACTGCAGTGGCATTTTTCAGTCGTAGTCTGCCCGAGAGTTTCGTGTCTCGGGTTATCGGCGTACTCGGGTTGTTGTCAATAGGATTCATTCTGTTTGCCTTGCTGACGTCGAATCCATTTGACCGATTGATCCCGGCACCGCTGGACGGTAGCGATCTAAATCCTCTATTGCAGGATCCGGGCATGGCTTTCCACCCGCCGCTTCTGTATGTCGGCTACGTTGGCTTTTCTGTTGCGTTCGCATTTGCGATCGCCGCCATGTTGAGCGGCAATATCGACCAGAGATGGACGAAGTGGACACGACCATGGACAACGATGGCGTGGGTGTTTCTAACAGTCGGCATCGCGCTGGGCAGTTGGTGGGCTTACTACGAGCTGGGCTGGGGTGGTTGGTGGTTCTGGGATCCTGTAGAAAATGCGTCGTTCATGCCATGGCTTGTCGGTACGGCGCTCATTCACTCTCTGGCCGTTGCCGAAAAGCGTGGTCTTTTCAAAAGCTGGACCTTGTTGCTGGCGATCGCGGCATTCTCACTGAGCCTGGTCGGCACGTTTCTTGTTCGTTCGGGCATCATTGTCTCGGTGCATGCTTTTGCTACGGACCCGTCGCGCGGGATTTTCATACTTGGGTTTCTTGGGGTGGTCGTACTTAGCGCGCTTGCGCTATATGCATGGCGCGCGCCGGGCCTCGACTCAACTGCCGGTTTCAAGCCAAACTCGCGCGAGACCTTTCTCTTGCTCAATAATGTGCTGTTGGTCATCGCTACGACGCTGGTGTTCATCGGCACATTGGCGCCACTGGTATTTGAAGTGTTGGACGCCGGCAAAATTTCAATTGGTCCGCCATGGTTTGCGATTGCCTTTGTTATTCCAATGCTGCCGCTCCTGTTTCTTATGGGGCTCGGCATGCACACGGTTTGGAGGCATCAAAAGGATTCGTTGTTGATGGGTAGACTAAAACTACCCGCCATTCTCGCAGTCGTGCTTGGCATTCTCATTCCCGGTGTCGCTTATGGTCGATTCGGCCTGATGGTCAGCGTCGGCACGATCGCCGCGCTCTGGATAATGTTTACATCGGCTATCGGGCCGCTGCGCTCATTGCGACGCGCTCACGGCACGCCAGGAATAACACGTTCGGCGCTGGGTATGTCGGTTGCACATTTCGGTGTGGGCCTGTTCGTTCTTGGCGTTACACTCGTGTCAGCTTTTAATATTGAAACAGATATGTCGATGCGCTCGGGGCAGACGCTGGATGCCGCGGGCTATCAATTTGAGTTGCGCGAGTTGCGGCAGGTTCAAGGACCGAACTATTCAGCCGTTGAAGGCTCTGTAGAAGTTCGTCGAGACGGAGAGTTTGTCGCCGAAGTTCGACCGCAGAAACGTCAGTACCTGGTGCAGAAAAACTGGATGACTGAGGCCGATATCGTCGTAGACTGGAACAGGGACCTGTTCGTCGCACTGGGCGATCAAATCGGAAAAGATACATGGAGCGTCCGTATCCAGTACAAACCGATGATTCGATTCATCTGGTTCGGTGCACTCGTCATGGCATTGGGCGGCTTGCTGGCCGCTAGCGATCGTCGTTATCGCAGACAGGAGCAGTAATGTCCCGTTTTCTAATTCCAATGGTTGTGTTCGCTTTGCTGATAGCGATTTTCGTTGTCGGTCTTGGGCGCGATCCCAGCCAGTTGCCGTCACCACTGTTGGAAAAGCCCGCGCCACAGTTTGATCTGCCATCGCTGCTCGATCCTGAGCAGAGAGTCACTACTCAGGACTTCAATGGTGAGGTGGCGTTAGTAAATGTCTGGGCAACCTGGTGTGCGGGTTGTCGCCAGGAACACGATTTCCTGATGCAGTTGTCCAAAGCGGGCGTACTTCCAATTTATGGTCTTAACTGGCGCGACAACGGACCGGATGCGCGTCGTTGGTTGCAGCAATTGGGTGACCCATACGTGGCCACCGCATATGACCAGGATGGTCGCGTCGGCATTGACTGGGGCGTTTATGGCGCGCCGGAAACATTTCTGATCGCAGCAGACGGAACTATCCTTTACAAGCAACTCGGGCCGTTGAGTTGGGGGTTGTGGGAGGAAAATTTCGTTCCGTTGTTAGAAGGACAGGAGCAATTGCAATGAGAAAACTCCTTGGCATGCTCACGTTGCTGGCAATGTCCATGCCTGCGGTGGCAATCGACGATAGCGAGGCATTCGATGACCCTGAGCTGCAGGCGCGCTACGAGGAGATCGTCTCGGAAGTGCGTTGTCTGAAATGTCAGAACCAGACTATTAAGGACTCAAACGCGTTTCTCGCTGGTGATTTACGGCGTGAAATCCGTCGCATGCTCGAAGAAGGGCTGTCAGACGACGAAATCTATGACTTTCTCGTCGATCGCTACGGTGAGTTCGCGTTGTACCGGCCTCGAGCAAGCGGCAAGACACTCATACTCTGGATTGCACCAGGGCTCTTGCTGCTCGGCGGCATCGTCGTCTTGGGTGGGGTCTTGCGTAAACGGATGAATATGCCAATCGACGAGGACGGAGCCTGATGACTCTCTGGATAGTTTTTGCGGTCTTGACCCTGGCAGCGATTGGCTTCGTTGTGACACCGCTGTTCCGGCAGCAGAAGAAACTGACGCCAGTCATTATTGTCGCCATCGTGGTCGTTGTTGGGATATCGGCTGGCCTCTATCAAAGAAACGGTACTCCGGATGCACCGCCAGGCGGCAGCGAGATCGCCGCAGTTGACGATATGCTCGTCGGCCTGGCACAGCGGCTCGATAGCAATCCTGATGATCTGGAAGGTTGGGTATTGCTGGGCCGGTCTTACATGTCGGTCGGCAATTTCGAGGGCGCGATAGCGGCTTTTGAGCGTGCCATAGTGCTTGATGGGGGAGAGGATGCCACAACGTTGGTGTCGCTCGGCGAGAGCTTGCTGGCGGGTACCGGCGGCGCGATAGAGGGTCGTATTGCATCGCTGTTCGAAAGCGCTTTGGAAATTGATGCAAACAATCCGCAGGCCTTGTTTTACGGTGGCATCGGCGCGTTCAATCAAGATAACCCGGAGCTTGCGGCTATTCGCTGGGAGAGGTTGCTTGGCCTGAATCCACCGGCCGAAATAGAAGGCATATTGCGCCAGCGCATCGCTGAGTGGCGCGGCGAACCTGTCGCCGAATTGCCGCCAGATCATCCACCGCTCGAAGCAGCACCCGCAGCAGAGCAAGCCCCGCCGCCCATTGAGCAGCCGGGTGCCATAATTAGCGCCGCAGTGTCCATTGCCGCTACTGCGAATGTGCCGGCCAATGCGACGGTTTTCATCATTGCTCGCGACCCGGCCCAACCGTCTCCGCCAATCGCCGTCAAACGCCTCAACACATCGGAGCTGCCGACGACGGTCAATCTCTCAGATGGGGACTCGATGGTCCAGGGCCGGTCTCTGTCGGGATTCGCCGACATAGAAATTATCGCGCGCGTATCGGCATCCGGCCGGCCAACGCAGCAATCCGGCGACTGGTTTGGTGTGCAGGTCATCAAACCGGCCGAGAACAAGAACGTAGCGCTATTGATAGACCAGCAGGTGCCCTAGACTGGCGCAGCTGATGGCACTGCCCGAAATCCTCAAGAACAGGCTGCGTATTCCCCTGATTGGTGCGCCGATGTTTATCGTGTCGCAACCCGAGTTGGTCATTGCTCAATGCAAGGCCGGGATTGTCGGCGCATTTCCGGCGCTCAATGCGCGGCCACAAGCGGCACTCGATGACTGGCTCCGGCAAATCAAAAACGCGCTGGCAGAATACTCGAGTGAAAATCCGGACGCGCCGGTTGCACCGTACGCCGTGAATCAAATCGCACACGCGAGTAACGACCGCCTGCAGGCCGACATGGAAGTATGTGTGCGGCATGAGGTACCTATAATCATCACCAGCTTGCGGCCGCCCGAAGATATCGTGCAAGCCGTGCACAGCTATGGCGGGCTCGTTTTTCACGATGTTATTAGTCTGCGCCATGCGCGCAAAGCGATCGAACAGGGTGTCGACGGGATCATCGCCGTCTGTGCCGGTGCCGGTGGCCATGCCGGGCCGTTAAGTCCTTTCGCATTACTTAAGGAAATTCGACAGGAATTTGACGGCACGATAATTCTTTCCGGCTGCATGACGAGCGGTAGCGATGTACTCGCCGCCCAAGCGATGGGCGCTGACCTGGCGTACATGGGCACGCGATTTATTGCGACGCAAGAAGCGGCGGCCGTACCGCAATACAAGGAGATGATTGTCGAGAGCAAGGCGTCCGATATCGTCTACACCAATTTGTTCACGGGAGTACACGGCAGCTATCTCAAAGGTAGCGTTATTAACGCCGGCATGGATCCCGACAACCTGCCGGACGGTGAAAGGTCCAGCTTGAATTATGCGAAGCGAAGCAAAGAAGATGCCAAAGCCTGGCGCGATATCTGGGGTGCAGGACAGGGCGTTGGCAATATCGATGATATTTTGCCGGCCTTCGATCTCGTCCTGCGGATGGAAGCGGAGTACATCGAGGCGCGCCAGCGGCTTGCGCTGGGATAGACAATGAGGATTGTCGCTCTATCGTATTTATTTGTGGCCGTTGGCGGCGCGCTAGGCGCGATGGCGCGGTTCGGCCTGAACGTCTTTTTGCAGCGGGATATTTCAGTTCCATGGGGCACCCTGAGCGCGAACTTACTGGGTTGTCTCGCAATGGGTGTTATCGCGCAGCTTGTTGCAACCTCGGCGTGGTTTAACGATGCGGGAATCGTGCCGGATCAGTACCGCTTGCTATTCGCGATAGGCTTTTGCGGCAGTTTCACGACTCTGTCGGCTATGGTTATGGAACTGCACACCATGCTGCAGCGAAATGAAATCCTGAATTCTTTTTCGTATGTGATGGTCACCATGCTTGGCGGGTTTGCCTGTTTTTACCTGGGCTTTATCCTGACTCGCGCGCTGCGGATGTAAGCTCCCGAGCGCAGTCATCAAGAATTTCTCCTATCGGCTCGAGCCACTCAATGTGTTCGGGTTTCATTAGTACGGAACGCAGGCACGTAACCGTGTCGCTACTCGCCTCGAGTTCAGGCAAGTATGTTCGAACCAGATCGACGGGTAGTTCTATCATCGCCAGATGCAGATTCTTCTTCGCCGCCAATTCAAAAACGCGGCGAGCCCGGCTACTGGCTTCCAGTGCATCAGTCGCGTTTACTGCGTAGACGACAATATCCAGTTCGGGCGGCATGAGCGGCCGATAATGTTCGCTGTCCTTGAGTCGCTGCCACAAAGCTCGCGCCGCCAAAAGGCCGCTATCGAGCCACTGGCTGAGTTGTCCGCCTTGTTCCAGCGGAAACAGTTGTTGTGTCGCCCAAAGGGCAACTGCTGATGCGCCAGGTCGAGAACATTCGAGGCTGATCTCGCCTAGATGCAGTTCTGCGGAACTGAAGTAGGTGAACGGCGAATCATGCTTGTAGAAGCGCCCCACGTCAGCATTACGAAACAGCACGCATCCGCATCCATAGGGTTGCAGTCCGTGTTTGTGTGGGTCCACCACGATAGAGTCGACCTGCCGCAGGTTCTCGTAAGCAGACCGAGTTATTTCACCCAGTTCAGTGGCAAGACCGAAATAACCACCATAGGCTGCATCGGCATGTACGCGGGCACCGTAGCGAGTTGCAAGCTCAAGTATCTCCGGCAGTTTATCAACGGCACCGAGGCCGGTATTGCCGATTGTGGCGACGATGGTTCCAACGTCTCCGGTCTTCAATTCAGCTTCGATTGCCGCAAGTTCCATGCGTCCGTCAGTAGCAACGTCGATCGCGGAGAACGGTATGCCAAGCACGTCACTGATACGACTATGCGTGTAGTGCGCCTGTTGCGATGCAAGGATCTTCTTGCCGGGGTGCAATCGATCCGCAACCCACAACGCTTCGAGGTTGGCCATGGTGCCGCCGCCGGTGAGGTGACCCAGCGGCGATTCCCAGCCATACATTCGGCCGAGGTCGACGATGCACTCCTTCTCGAGCGCCGAACTGGCACGACCCCCATCCAGTGCATGGTTGTTCGGGTTAACCCACAGCGACATTGCGTATGCGATGCGTGCAATCGCGTGCGGTGGCTTGAGCATTTGCCCGGCGTACTGAGGATGGTAGTAGGGGTAATTGTCGTGCATACGTTTCGCAACGCGTTGCAGGACTTCAGCTGCAGCCTCTTTATCAAAATCGGGTGTAAATGACGGCAGGTCTTCGTAGCCTTCGGCCAGCGTGGCCAAAGTACTTCGTAGCAGCTCGAGTTCTGCGGGATTGATCATCAAATTCTCTACCGGGCACCAATGCCGGAGCTTACCGCAAAAAATCTGCAAATGAAGTTACTATTGGCACATGGATCTGATCGCCGTTGCTGTTCCGTTTTTTCTGCTGGCGCTGTTGCTTGAACTTGTCGTCGACCGCATCAAAGGCCGAAACTACTTTCGTGCCAATGATGCGATCAATAGCCTGAGCGCAGGGACGCTCAGCACAACGGGGGGGTATTTCACCGGGTTCATCGGCTTGTTCTTCTGGGGCTACATCCTCGAAAATTTCGCCATTGTCGACATGCCGCTGACTTGGTTCGATGCTTCACCGAGCGGCATTGTCTTGTGGGTGGTCGCCGCACTTGCCTGGGATTTCAGTTACTACTGGTTTCATCGCTTTAGCCACGAGATCTCTATTTTCTGGGCAGCGCACGCGGTGCACCATCAAAGTGAGGACTACAACCTGTCGACTGCTCTGCGGCAGACCAGTACAGATTTTCTGTTCTCCTGGGTATTTTATGTGCCGTTGTTCCTGATTGGCTTTCCTTTGGAAGTCTTGTTGACGGTGAAGGCGGTCAACCTGATCTATCAGTTCTGGGTGCATACACAGTTTGTGCGGCGCCTTGGGGTGCTGGATTACGTGCTCGTTACGCCATCGAACCATCGCGTACACCACGCGCAAAACGAGCGCTACATCGACAAGAATTACGGCGGCATGCTTATTCTCTGGGATAGGATGTTCGACACATTCCAGGACGAGCGTGATGATGAGCCGGTAGTGTTTGGTGTGCGTAAGCCGCTGGCGAACTGGAATCCATTCTGGGCGAATCTGCAGGTTTACGACTACCTGTGGTTCGATGCGGTACATACCAAACGGTGGCGTGACAAACTGGGGATCTGGTTTCGGCCTACTGGTTGGCGGCCAGATGATGTCGCACAGAGTTACCCGAAGAGTCGAGTGGATCTCGCGACGTTCGACAAATTCGACCCTCCCGTGGCGTTAGCTGTGCGTCGATACGTGCTGGGCCAGTTCCTGGCGGCCATTGTCATGGTGCTGCTGATCGCTAATTTGTACGCAAAGGCTGGGGCGATCGCAGTAGTATGGCCGTGCTTTGTCCTCTGGGCGCAGCTGTACACGATCGGGTTGCTTAACGAGGGCAGGGTGTATGCGGCCCGACTTGAGGCCGTAAGATTGATATTGGTGGTGCCTGTCGCAGCTGGCCTGTTTGTAGCTGCATCGGTCATACCGGTCGAAAACGCTCTGCTCTGGACGGCGGTTGGAGGCTATGTTGCTGCCTCGTTGCTGGGGCTGTTATATGTGTCAAAGAGTCGAATAGAACCTTAATAAAACGCTTAAAAACAATAACTTATAAGAAACTTATCAAGTAATTTCACAAGAGAGTTCCAATGCCAAAACCTTACAAGAAAGAGCTGATACGCTCGGGCGCGCCCTGGGAGCCACTGGTGGGGTATTCACGTGCAGTTCGTGTTGGCCCGTTCATCTATGTATCAGGTTCTGCTCCGCTTGGCGCCAATGGCGAGCTGGTAGGAGCGGGTGATGCCTATGCTCAGGCCACTCGATGCTTAGAGGTCATTCGTGATGCACTGGAGAATGCTGGAGCGGGTCTCGAGCATGTTGTTCGCACGCGCATGTTCGTGACTGATATTGAGCAGTGGCAGGAAATCGGCAAGGCACATCAGGAGGCCTTCGGCGACATAGCGCCGGCGACCTCAATGGTAGAGGTGTCGAGGTTGATTGACCCGGCGATGCTTGTCGAGATTGAAGCGGACGCCATTGTTGTCGGCGGCTAGCAAATCAGGAGTAAGCAAAAGCAATGTTAAGACGTAGTTTCATTCGAGTATTGGCTAGCGGTATCCTGTTCACATTGCTGGCAAAACAGTCTCGCCAGAGTTTGGCGAAAAGCCAATGCGCATTTGAACACGGTATCGCTAGTGGCGATCCGTTGGCTGATGGCTTTGTAATCTGGACCCGGGTCAGCGGCGCCGAGGGGCGAACGGTAGCCGTTTTGTGGAGGGTGTGCGCAGACGCCAAAATGACAAAGGTTCTGCGCGAAGGCGTTGTCGAGACAGGACCTGCCACTGACTACACCGTAAAGGTCGACGTACGAGGGCTTCAGTGCGGTGCGCGGCTTTACTATCAATTCATCGTGGAAGGCGTCAAGTCGCCTGTTGGTAAGTCGCGAACCCTGCCTTCTGGTGATGTGGAAGAAGCCCGGTTG